>Ga0247727_10007211_pt1 | contig 21343 bp, 19 predicted proteins | sample WisWelCaveWW1625_FD_202498 | JGI IMG/M metagenome (GOLD analysis project Ga0247727, IMG submission 202498) | Biofilm microbial communities from Wishing Well Cave, Virginia, United States - WW16-25 | ecosystem: Environmental > Aquatic > Deep subsurface > Groundwater > Cave microbial mat | place... | reverse complement strand
CGCTTTCTCACGGAAGCCTTCCACACGACTACCGGCGCCGACGATCACCGTGCCGTACCGGCTCGCATCGGAGACTTTCTGCAGCGCCAGCACCATCCACGCGTCGTGCGCCGCCATCGCTTTCTTCATGCCGGGCAGGTCGAACTCGACGTAGCTGTCGCCGTTCAGCGCGAGGAACGTATCTTCGAGTACCGGCTCAGCGAGCTTGATCGCGCCGGCGGTGCCGAGCGGTTTCGTCTCGCGTGAGTACCGGATTTCCACGCCGAGCTTCTTGCCGTCGCCAAAGTATTCTTCGATCTTCTCGGCGAGATGGCCGGTGCCAAGGACGAACCGGGTCACGCCTTTCGCCCTCAAACTGCGAATGAGGATTTCGAGAAACGGTACGCCGTTGATCGGCGCGAGCGATTTCGGGATGTCGGTCGAAACCTGCTGGAAGCGTGTGCCGAATCCGCCGCAGAGAATGAAGGCCTGCATGTCAGCGTCGGTTTTTGGCGAGCGCAGAGCCGGCATCCCGAAGTTCGCCGGCATGCGAGGAGTCGTCGCAATCGGCCGCGTATACTTCGACGAAATGGGCGTGCAACTCCTCGGCGCGCGCCAGCGCTTCGCCGAGCGAGCCTTTGATCCGCTCCGCGTTCTGGTCTTGCGTGGACCACACCATCTGGAAGCCGACGGTCGTCTTGCCGGAATTCTCGCGCACGAGTTGGTTGGGCAGGAAATTGGGCGACGACTGCGCGTTCAATCCATGATGCATCACCCCGAAGCGGCCGGGATACTTGCCGGTGCCGTAGGCGACGACCTCGCGCATCGCCTCTTCGCCGGCGCCGCCGGGGACCGGGTTGGCCACTGCCATCACAAACGGCGTTTTCGGGAACGACGTCGCGTACAGGTCGATCACTTTCTTCGCGCCTTCGACCCACTTCGCCACGCCGCCGATGCGATTCAACGCGGCGGCATCATCGAGTTTCTTGGCGAAGTACGTCTCGACCGCGTGGCCGAGGCCGGTCACCATCACGTACGCGACGTGCGGATCGCCGTCGTACCGGCGGCCCATCTCGGCGAGCGCCGCGCCCCATTCCTTCCGGAACGTCTCGTCCCACGGCACCGGCATCGCCGCGCTCTCGTCGGATTTGAAATTCGTCTTGAGCGTGAACTCAAACTTCTTCGCGCCGGCTTCGTAGACCCAAACCGGCGTCGTCGCACCGGCCGCGAGCGAGAGGCCGAGCCGCTTGTTGTGTTGCCGGGCGAGCTCGAGTCCTTGGTCGAACAACATCCAGTTCCACTCGCCGCGGGCCGGCTCAACCTTGCTCCAGAACGTGCGCAGTGTCACGCCGGCCACGTTCGGGCTCGCCCAGAAACTGTGGCCGGCCAGATTGCGTACCGGCCGCTCGATCCGGTCGCCTTCCATCAACGCGAAGATGCCGGTGGGCGCTGCTTTGCCGGTGATCGGCGCTACCGGCGCGGCCGGGGCGGCGGCTGGCGTTTCCTCTTCGTATTCGGTCTCGGTGGCGGCGACCGGCTGCGTGATCGGCTCAGCCGCGGACGAAACTTTGCCTTTGAGGTATTTGTCGAAGAATTGACCGGCCCGACGGACGTACTGCGGACCACCGAAGCCGTGCCCTTTGCCGGGCTGCGGCTCGAACGTGACCGGCACGCCGGCGTTTTGCAGCGCGTCGCGCAACATTTCGCTCTGGCCGAGCGGCACGGTTTCATCTTGATCGCCGTGCAGAATCAAAAACGGCGGATCGTCGGTGGTGACGTAGGTGATGGGATTGGCGCGCCGGACCTTGTCGATGTTTTGCTGGATGGGGCCGCCGATGAGTTTCGATTCCGGCGAGTTCTCGGCGTCGTGCCGGCGGTTGCTGCCTTGGGCGTCCATCTTCGTGAACTCGGTCGGGCCAAAGAAATCGACGACGCATTGGACGCGGCTGGAGAATTGCGCGTTGCCTTCGTCGCCTTCGAGTTCTTTCACACCGCCGGACGTGCCGAGCAGCGCGACGAGGTGGCCGCCCGCCGACGAACCCCAGACGCCGATGCGGTCGGGGTCGAGGTTGTACTTCGCGGCATTGGCGCGCAACCAGCGGATCGCGGCTTTGCAGTCGTACATCTGCGACGGAAAAATCGCCTCGTGGCTGAGCCGGTAGTTGACGCTGACGACGGCGTACCCTTCGCGAGCCAACGGCGCCGGCGGGCAACGATCCTTGCTGCCGGATTGCCAGCCGCCGCCGTGGATCCACACAATGACCGGTAGTTTCGCGGGCGGGCTCTCGGGCCGGTAAATGTCGAGCGTCAAGTCTTTGCTGCCGGCGCGCGCATAAACAAGATCGCGCTCGACAGTGCATCCGTCCGGCACGCGTGTCGGCTCGCGCTGTTGCTGCTGGCCTTGCTGGCCTTGACCTTGATAGCGCCGGCGCGGTTGCTGTTGTTGCTGCGCGGTGACGCAGCCGGTCACGCTCAACAACAACGCCACCATCGTCATGCTGTAAATGATATTGCGATTCATGGATACCCCCTGCTTGAGACGAACACCACCTCGGAAGATTCGGAGCGGCGCGACAGATTTGCAAGCCGGCAATTTTGGCTCGCGTACCGGCGACGACGGGCTAGATTAGTGGCCGCAACGCTCCCGTAGCTCAGATGGATAGAGCGTCGGTTTCCTAAACCGCAGGTCCCCCGTTCGAATCGGGGCGGGAGCGCCAATCTCATCCTCGATACGCCCGCGCCAGCAACGTGACCGGATGCACGACCTCGACGTTCACGCCGAATTTCTTCGCGCCGTACCGGATTTGCCCGATGCAACCGGGATTTCCTGTGGCCACGATCTGCGCCCCAGTCGTGGCGATGTGTTTCATTTTGCGTTCGAGCAGCTCCATGCTCATCTCCGGCTGCGTAATGTTGTAGATGCCGGCCGAACCGCAACACCACGCCGCCTCCGGCAACTCAATGAGTTCAAGGCCGGGAATCGCCCGCAACAACTCGCGCGGCTGCCGCGAGATTTTTTGGCCATGAACGAGATGACACGCGTCGTGATACGTCACGCGCATGTCCAGCCTTCCGGGCGGCGCGATTCCGATCTTCGCCAGAAACTCGCTGACATCACGGACGTTTTCGTGATGGTGCTTCATAAACGAGCCGCAGCCGGCGCTGTTCACGATGATCGCGTCGAGGCCTTTGAAGGCTTCGCGATTCTGCTGTGTGAGTTGCCGGGCCAGTTCCAGTTCGCCGTTGTGCGCCAGCAACGAACCGCAACAGACTTGCGTACGCGGCGTCACAACCTCGCAACCATTCGCCAGCAAAACGTCCACCGTGTCGCGGTTCACATCGGCGTATGCAACGTCCTGGACGCAGCCGGTCAGCAATCCGACCCGGTAACGCACTGTTGCCGGTCGTTCGACTTCCCGAATCAGTTCGAACGAGAACTTGTCGCAGATCCTCGGTCGCAGTTCGTACAGCTCGCGCAATCGTCCCGGAATGATTACTGGAGGAACGTTGACCAGTCGAAGCAGCCGGGCCACGGCGCGTAGTCGCGCTGGCTTCACGAACAACCAACGCATCAGCCATCCTCCCTTCGGACCAACCTCAGCCCGGGCGTACTCCAACATCCTCGCGTAGTCCACGCCTGCCGGGCACGCGGTCTCGCAGGCGAGACAACCGAGACAGAAATACATCTCGTCCGCAAACTGCGGTGAGTTCGGCGCAAGCTTGCCATCGGCCACCGCTCGCATGAGCTGAATTCGCCCGCGCGGGCTGCTAGTCTCGTGTTTGGTGGCGTCGTACGTTGGACACGTCGGCAAGCACATCCCGCAATGGATGCACTGCTGCAAAATCGAGTAGTCGAGACGCTGCAGGAGATTCGGCCCGCTCACGGCGCAGACCGAGTTTCGGGAAGGGGAACGGTGCGGCGGGGCGGGCCGGCAAGAACCCATACCGCAATGGCTGTAACGATCGCGACAACCACCACGCCGATGACGATGGCCCAAAGTTCCTTGTCGGGCGGCGGCCGCATCGGCGGCGGTTCATCAGGGTCTCTCTTGCGCCACAACATATTTTCCGACTCACTTGTTGTACGTTTCGCGCTGCCGTCCGAACCAGTTCTTAGAATGCCCATACAGAACAACAAAACAGATTCAAAGACAATCCCAATTCAAGTGACGCTGTCGGGAAAAACGCTGGAAAAACGCCTTCGGATTTTCTATTCTCCGGCGCCGGTATGCGGCAATCGGGTCTGACGATGCGATGAAGAACTTCGCGGACATCCTTTGGTTCCTGTTGTGTGGCGCCCGTGAAAGGGCGGCCAAAATGGGTGCGTTCGGCGTGGCGGGCTTGGTCACGGCGATCTATTCGGACGTGATGGGCCCGCACAAGGACACAGTCTGGGTGAGGGGATTGATGTTGACGATCCTGAGTCTGCTTTTAGTTTTGGCTGTGTTGCTGATCGGGCGCCGCTACCGGCCCCTGACCACCACCACGGAGGGAACCGATCCGCCGCGCCATGTCACGAAGATCCAGCCGGCTCTACCGAAACCACTGCACTGGTGCCGGGATCTCGCGTTGTTCGGCCTCATTACGGCGGTACAATTGTTCGGGACGGGTGTCGGGCAGGTTCTGCTCGGAGCGAAGGTGGACGCGGCGGATACGCGCTCCGTCAGCCTGTTCGCGACGCTGATCCCGGAACTCCAGCGTCTGCGGCATGAGGTCGCGGGCGTGCGTGAGAATCTCGAACACGTTGAGAAAAAACTGGACAACGTCAAGCGCGAGACGAGCGACGATCCGCGCAAGGAATTGGCGAACATGGGTATCGCCTGGACGGTGGACGCCTTCTTCGACGCAATCCGCCGCGGCGACCGGCGGACGGTGGAATTGTTCGTGGCCGGAAGCATGACGACCGCCACTCCCGACCGGGATGGCCGGCCGCTGCCGATCGTGCTCGCTCTGAATACCGAGAACGTTAGCGAAATACTCGACGTGCTTGTCGCCGGTGGCCTGGACATCAACCGCGAGTACGACGTCTGGTCGCCGATGCACGATCAGAAAAGGACGCTGCTCGGTAGCGCCATCGAAAGGAAGAACCTCGCGCTGGTTGAGGCTCTCATCCGTCACAAGGTGCGCACTGACGATCCCGTTCAGACCTTCGGGGCGATGGGGTTGACGGTCCGCACCTATCCTCTGGCTTCGGCGATCTACTGGAAGCAGATCCCCGTCGCCGAGGTGCTGCTCAAGGCCGGCGCAGATCCGTCCATGGGCGACTACGCGGCGTACCGCGAAGCGCAAGCGCTCCGGAAAAAGCGGAGCCTGCCGCCGGAGATGGCCGTGCGGCTTGATGCGCTCATCGCGCGTCTCGCGCCCACGGGCAAGGCGCAGGAACGCGTCGAAGCCGAACTACGCCTGCAAGCCGTTGAACAGCAACTCACCCAAGTAGCGCTCCAGAGCCTCCGCGCCGTGCGAGGCAGCAGCGAAAGCGCCCGGCTCGATCAGCAATACCAATCCCTGCAGGAAGAACGCGAGCGTCTCCGGGCACAACTGGGCATCACGAGCAATTGAGTTCCATGGGCGTTCGGTTCGCATTGGCGAGCAGGCTTGAGATGTTCGTGTACTGGTGAATGCGAGACTTCTTAAAGCAATCCTTGCGACCGCTAACATTTTGCCCATTAATGAGACTCCTCTCATTGTGCTTAGCTTGGTCGGGCTCATCAAAGCCGGTCGACGGCGGTAACGGCGATCCCTTTGAGTTCTCCTTTCACCTTGGCGTTGGCAAGAGACTGCGCCTCGAGTACGAGTTCGGCATCCTCGCCGGTCTGACGGTTCACGCCGACCACCCGGAAGCGACCGGGGCCATCGGGCGGGGAGGCGGTAGGCCCCGCTGAGCTGGCCGGTGTCGCCGCACTGGCGATCCTCGTGCTGATCGCGGTCTCGATATGTCGTTTGAACTCCAGTGGTTTGGCGATGTAGTCCCATCTGGCCGAAGATCCCCCCGAGGCAGTGATCTTGACTTTCCCGTAGCCAAGCAGCCGGCCAAGCAGTCCTTGGTCATCCACCACTGCCGACTCCACCTGATGGAGCTGCACGTCAAACGCCTGGCGATGAATGATGCCCCCTTTCATCACGACGCGGCGCGTAGTGACGGCGAATTCCCTGAACCAATACCTGATCGTCAGCATTACAAATTTCAGCACCGCGTAGAAAACGAGCGCCGCCACAGCCCACGTGATGTAGTGTTCCGCGTCGGAGGGCGGCAATCCGATCGTGTGCGCGAGTTCTTCGCGCCATACCACAAGACCTCCCGTCAACGCGAGGACGAGAAGCAGCCGGAAGACCGCGCGTACGTAAACGATGACGTGATTTCGTGCCTGATAGGTGATGGTTTCACCCGGAATGAGGCTGCTCGCAAGATAGCTCATGGCGCAGTCCTCGCTTGTTCAGAAATCACCAAACCGATCATTGCGACTATCAACAGCGACCACAAAGTTCTCATCAGCCTTCTCCTTTCGCCAACAGACGAATGTTACGAACGGTTATTCAGAACACACCGCATGGCCGTCATTATCAAGGCGCGACGTACCACGTTCCCTTGACCCTTTCGGCGCGGGCGGTATCTCCGCGTTCACCGCCTTTTCTTGTCTTGGTCTGGTAGCCAACCAAGGCCCGGTCGCCTTGCACTTCCTCGCGGACAATGGAGACGGAAGCCAAGCCGCCTTCCGATTTGGCAAAGGCCGACGCGATCTCGACGCCCATTTGAATCATCGGCTCGGCGTCCTTGCGCTTGGCGGGGTCAATGCAGTTGAGGGCCGACTTGGTGTCGCCGTTGCAGAGTGCCGATACATAACGTTTGACCGCGCCACCGGGACTGTTGCCGCCGCTGGCGCCGCCGCAGCCGATCAACCACCAACAACCGACCGCACACAATATGATGCTCAGCAGCTTCTTCATCACCGGTCTCCTCTTGATTTATGAACGTTGTGGTTCACAGTTTCTGGGCTATTCAGCGTTCCGGCTCAGATACCGATTGCACGTCCGTAAGATCGTGTTGATCAGATCGAGCCCGAGGTAAACCAGCAGGAACCAGATGTAGATCACAAATGGCGCCAATGCGGCGGCCAGCACGATGCCGTACGCAGCCGTGGACAACATTTGGGGGTGTACCAGTCCGGATACTGGTTCATCAGTGCCCGGCTGGCCAGCACGAGCGCGAGAGTACCGACCACTACGCCGCCGCCGAACATCACCGGCACCAGCTTCAGGCTCATCTTGGCGAAGTATCCCAGCACCGCGATCGCTTCTTCCGCCGTCGAGGATCCCGCCGCGACGTTGATGTTGGCCAGCGACGGTTGCAGCGACAGCCACCCCAAACAGGTCAGCAGGAATGAGAGAATCAACGCTCCCCACAGCGGCGTGAGCGTCTCCATTTGAATCGCCATCACGATTCCTGCCACCAACGCGCCGACCGCGCCAATCAAACTGAGCAAGCCGACGCAATCGGGAAACGCGAGCGTGGAAATCTGTGTCGGCGTGGTGCTGATTAGCGCCGCAGAGGTGCGGATGAACTTCGCGGCAATGAACTGCGCCACCACCAGCCCCAGCGCGGCGGCCAGTGCCCGAAGAAACTGGTTGAAAGAGTTGTCGTGCGCAGCGAACACGATCCCCATGATCAGCGTCCACGCAATCGCCCCCACCAGGGCGACATGTCCGATCATCGTCAGGAAGTCCGTCAGCCGGGTGTACAACGGCTGGGACAACAGCACGCGAATCTTCGCCAACACTCCATCCACCACCCGTTCGACGATTCCGCCGATGCCCTTGAGATTGGCAGAGCCCGACTGCGCCCCGGCTCCAGCCGACGATGTGCCGCACTTTGGGCAAGCGGTCGCGTTGTCTGGTACCTGCGTTCCACATTTTTTACAGAACATGTTTGTGCTCCTTTCGGTTTGTTGTTTTGGCTTATTCTCGCCACGCCACTGATCAGAAACCTGACAGCACCATTGGAACAGACTCGCCATCGGCGCGTCTTGGCAGCCTCCTCACTAGGCTGCCCCATGAAAGCAGATTGGCGGATTTCAATCAAGCACTACCGCTTGCGGGAGAGCATTCGACCCGCTCATACGACCGGTAGTTTAGCCACAGATGCACATTTACCACGTTTCACGTGGCGGATAGAACACGGATTGTGCAGTTCGTTGTAGCGGCGCTCTATGAGCGCCGTGGGTACGAGAGGTCAGACCCCGTCGACGGTCATAGACCGCCGCTACAGGTGGCGCGATACTAGGCCGGAGGCAGATTGTTCGGCTCGTGCGCGATCCGGTCCAAATCTTTCAGGTCCTGGTCAATCTTCATAGACAACGTGGTGAGTCCTTCCATGAACACGAAGAGAGACTGGCCGGCCTGAATTTGGTCGTGAGGCTTGAGGATGTGTTCGGTCACGCGCTGGGCGTTGACGAGTGTGCCGTTCTTGGAGCCGAGGTCCTTGAGCGTGAACTCCCCGGCGCTTTCAGTGATGACGAAGTGCGCGCGCGACAACCGCTCGTCGTCCACCTTCGCGTTGACATCGTTGCCGCGCCCGACGGTCGTGGGGCTGTCGTGGAGATTCCAAAACTGGATGGTCGAGCCGTCGCGATCTTTATGGACGAGATAGGGCATGTGATCCTCCTGCTTTCTCTTTCGCCCGTAAAGTAGACGAGAGCTTCAGACGGAAGTCGAGCGCTTTGCGCGGCGACGGTAGGCGTAAACGGTACCGGCCCCGACGAACCACAGCAGCAGAACGCTCGGCTCGGGGACGGCGACATTTTCGAATTGGTGCAACTCGCCGCCGATGCCGTGCGGGCCGCCGAGCAAGGTGAAGTTGGCCGCGCCCCATGAGTTCGATGTGAGGAAATAGACCTCGACGTTACTGCTGATGATCAGGAAACTGTTCGCGCTCATCACCAGATTGCTGACGTAGAGCGCGGCGCGCAGGCCGTCATTGGTGCCGAACTCGCCGCCCAGCCCGCTGAAGGCGTCCCACACACGCACCGTGCTGAAGTTGGCAATCTCCAAAATGCCGAGCGAGAAGTTACTGACCGTCACCGCCGCCCAGTTGCCGGTGACGATGCTCGTGGAGTTGACGCTGGCCGGGCCGAGATCGTGGCCGGCCGCGTAGAAGTCCTGCGTCACCGCGAGGGTGGCGTCAAAGAGGAACTTCGCTTCGGCGGTGTTCCACGCCGCGTTGTTCGTGCTGCGGTTGATGAAGCTGCCGTAGGTGGCTGCCGGCGTGCTGTTGGTGAAGATGAACACGTCACCGACCGTGGCGCTGATAAAGCCGCTGGCGGTGTGGATGAAATTCGTGGTGAAGATGTTGGTCGTTGGATCGGTGACCCACGCGCCGCTGTTGACCACCGCGCCGTTGAACGTGCCGACGCTGTTGAGCATGGTGAACGTGCCGGCGTTGGTGTAGGTGCCGGAGACGGTCAGCCGGGCGTTGTTGCCGGTGACGATGCCGCCGACGTTGTTGACGAGGAAGCTCGGCGTGCTGACCGTGGCCGTGGCGCCGACGATTTGCAGCCGGCCGTCGCTGGCGATACTGACGCCGTTGGAGAACGAGTGCGTGCCGGCGAGCAGATTCAAGGTGGCCGATGCGCCCGCACCGTCGCCGACGGCAAAGACGATGCCGTTGGTGACAAATGTGGCACGGGTGCTCAGGGAGCCGGCATTGAAGTCCAGCCGGCTTTCGTTGCCATTGTTCAAAACGAGCTTGTCCGCGGTGACGATGCCGCTGTCGAAAGTCAGCGTGCCGCGGCGGATATCAAGCGTGCCGGTGCCGGGCGCGTTGGTGACAAAGAGGCTGCCACCGGTGATGTTGATCTTGTTGCCGTCTGCGCCGGTAAAGCCGCCGAGGATCGCGTTGCTGGCAATGACCGAGCCGCCGGTACCGATGTTGAGGGTATTCGTGTCGGCGCCGCCAAAAGTGGTAATCGTGCCGCCCACATAGAGCACGCCACGATTGTTCCAACTGGCGCCGTTGCCACTCACCGTCACCACGTTACTAAAGGTCCCACCCCGGGTGCCGACGTAGCCGTCTGTGTTGAACACCGCGCCGCCGTTGGTGATGGTCAGCGTGTTGCCCCGGCCGGTAAAGCCGACATCGAGGTCGTCGCTATTGTTCCAAACCGAACCGCCACCGGTCACGGTCACGCTGTTGTTGCTACTGGATGTGTTGTTACCCACCCTGCCACTGACGCTGAACACCGCACCGCCGTCGCTGATGGTCATCTGGTTGCCGAAGCCGCTGTTGCCGAAGGTTAAACTGGTGGCTTTGTTGCTCCAAACCGAGCCACTGCCAGTGATCAGCACGCGGTTGGTATCGCTGCCGGTAGAGCTCCCCACTTGGCCACCGTTGCTAACGACCTTGCCGCCGTTGGTAATCGTCAGCGAGTTGTTCCCGCTAGTATTGCCGACGATGACGTTATTCTGGTTGGTCCAGACCGAGCCGATGTCAGTAACCAGCGCGCTGTTGCCGCCGGCGCTGACGCTGCCCAAGTAGCCATCGCCGTCGCCCAGTACGCCAGCGTTGGATATGATCAACGCGTTGTTGAAATTAAACACGCCGATATGGTAAAGGCCAGTCCAGTTGCTGGTCACACCGCTGATGACATTGGTCTGGTTGTTGCCGCTGTACTGCGCGCGGGCCGGGCTGGCCGTGAACAGTGCGAGCAGAAATGTCGCGGTTGCGATACGACGTGACACGCCCGAAAGTAGATAGTCGAATTGCCTCACCATGTTCACCGCGCTTTAACTCACCGCTGCTGCGACCCTTGCTACTCCGACCCGCATCAAACCATGCCCCCCCCCCGCGTCAAGCAGATAAGCGGCTTGCGGCGGAAAATTGATGGCAGCCGCTTGCCTTAAACGACAGCCGATGAACAGGCGGGACGCCCGTTCTACGGTCAGTCGAAGATCTTGCCGGGATTCAGCACATCATTCGGATTGAGCGAGCGTTTGAGGGCGCGCATGAGGTCCATCCCGCCGAAAGGCTCGGCTTGCTTTTTCTGCGTGGAGGCGGTTAAAGAGTGCCTGTGCCGACTGTTCATCGGGAAGCGGGTTGTCCCTTCTACTTCTATGCCGAGGAAGGCACAGAGCCACCGCATGTGCATGTTGACAAAGCCGGGGGAACGGCGAAGTTTTGGCTCAGGCCGGTGCGTTTGGCACGGGCCGAAGGACTGAAGGTGCAAGAGATCAGACAGATGTTAAAGATCGTCCAGCGCGAACAAGAAAACCTGTTGGAGAAATGGAATGAGTTCTTCGAACGCTAAAGTCAAGAAAGTTGCCATCCGCTCGGAGACACTTTCGGTGGATTTGACGGATGGACGCGTCATTAGCGCGCCCCTGTCGTGGTATCCCACCTTGCTCCACGCCTCGGCCCGCGAACGGAAGAACTGGCGTCGGTGCGGCGCTGGCGCCGGCATTCATTGGCCAGCGTTGGACTACCATCTCAGCGTGGAAGGTCTGCTGCGCGGAGCGCGCGAGGCCGAGGGCGTCACGCGGCGGTTGCTCGCAGGCGTTTAGCCTTGCCACACGCAAGATGGCTCGTCCCTAATCGAAAATCTTGCCGGGGTTGAGGACGTTGTTGGGGTCGAGGGTGTGTTTGAGGGCGCGCATCACGTCGAGCGAAGTTTTGCCGGCAAACTTTTCCAGAAACTCTTTCTTCGCGAGGCCGACGCCGTGCTCGCCGGTAATTGTGCCGCCGAGGGCGATGGCTTTCTCGAAGATCTCGCGGAACGCGGCGTGGACGCGGTCGATTTCGTCTTTGTTGCGTTCGTCGCAGAGAAACGTCGGATGCAGGTTGCCATCGCCGAAGTGGCCGAAGGCACCGATCTTCAACCGGTACTTCTCGGCGGTCTGTTGGATGAACGCGATCATCGTCGCCAGTTCGCTGCGTGGGACAGTGGCGTCTTCCAAAATTGTTGTCGGTGCGACGCGGGCGAGCGCGCTGAATGCTGACCGGCGCGCGGTCGTGAGCCGGTCGGCTTCTTCAGCAGAACCGGCCACGCGAACTTCCCGGGCGCGATGCGCGAGCGCGACGATCTTACCGGCTTCTTCTTCGACGGCGGCCGGATGACCGTCGGTTTCAATCAACAACAACGCCTCCGCCTCCGGCAGGCCGATGCAGCGAATCGTCGTACGATCGAGAAACTCCAGCGTGCAGGGAACAATTTTGGCGGCGATGATTTCACTGACCGTCTCGGCGGCGGCGGTCATCGAGTCGAACGACGCAAGCATGGTTTTGCGCGCGGCCGGTCGCGGGATGAGTTTCAACAGGATTTCGGTGACGACGCCGAGCGTGCCTTCGCTGCCGATGAACAAATCCTTGAGCGAGTAACCGGCAACGTCTTTAACGCACTTCGTGCCGCAGCGCATGATCTCGCCGGTCGGCAAGACGACTTCGAGGCCGAGAACATAGTCGCGCGTGACGCCGTATTTGAGGCCGCGCAGGCCGCCGGAGTTTTCGGCAATGTTGCCGCCGATGGTGGAAACTTTCAGCGAGCCGGGATCGGGTGGATAAAACAGACCGTGACCGGCGGCCGCTTCGTCGATCTTGCCGGTCAAGACGCCGGGCTGGACGCGAATCGTCAGGTTGCGCGTGTCGAGTTCGAGAATCTCGTCCATCTTCACCGTGACGAGCACGACGCAGTTGTCGCACGGGATGGTGCCGCCGCTGAGATTCGTGCCGGGGCCGCGCGGAACAATCTTGAAGCCGGCAGTGTTGGCGAGTTTGAGGATGCCGGCGATTTGTTCGGCGGTTTCAACGAAGACGATGGCCTCGGGCCGGGAGGACAGCATTGCCGTGGCGTCGTAGCTGTACGCGAGGCGTTCTTCCGTCGAGGTCAGCAAATTCTTGGCGCCGACGATGTCGGAGAGACGGCGAAGTGCTTGCGCCGGCAGGCTCATGCGAGAAGTCATACCGAAATTATCTTTTCGGTGCAATGACGACGCGTTAGAGTGCAGCGGCGCGAGGGAAGATGCGAGTCAATTTCGATCAGTCGGTTTGTCAGAATCTCAAGGCGGCGTTGTCGAAGGAGTGGTTGGAATCCAACGGCATCGGCGGCTTTGCCACGTCGTCCATCATCGGGGCGAACACGCGCCGGCAGTCGGGCCTGCTCGTGGCGTCGTTGCGGCCGCCCGTTGACCGGCAGGTGTTGCTTTCGAAATTCGAGGAGCGCGTGCTTGCCAACGGCCACGAGGCGCACATCAGCACGAATCTCTATCCCGGCACCGTGTTCCCACACGGCTTCAACATCCAAAAAGAATTCCGACTGCGGCCGTGGCCGACCTTCCGGTATGCGAATGAAGATTTCGAGATCGAGAAAACGGTCACGCTCGTGTACGGCGAGAACACGGTGGTCGTCGGCTACCGGAATCTGCGGGCGCGCGGCGCGATCGAACTCAAGTTGCGGCCGTTGCTGGCGTTTCGTGATTACAACTCGTTGGCGAAGCGAGACGACTCGGTAACCCTCGCCGTCGAGCGCGCCAATGGCACGCTCAGCGTCCAGCCCCACGCGAAACTGCCGCGATTGTATTTTCACACCCGACCGGACAACGTGGATTTGAAGGCGGACTGGTATCTGCGTTTCACCTACCCGGTCGAACAGGAGCGGGGACTCGATTGTGAGGAGGATTTGTTCACGCCGTTTGAGTTGTCGTACAAGATTCCGGCCGGCCAGACCGTGTACATCGTCGCCTCCACCGACCGGAAAACGGGCGTGAACGCCGAGGAACTTTTGGCCCGTGAGGGTGACCGGCGCAAGCAATTCGAGAAGGAAACCGATCCGATCCGGCAGGCGTTGCTCATCGCGGCGGATCAATTCATCGTGCGTCGCGGCAAAGACAATCTCACCGTGCTGGCCGGTTACCCGTGGTTCACGGATTGGGGGCGCGACACGATGATCGCGTTGCCGGGGTTGACGCTGACGAGCGGCCGGTTCGACGTGGCACGCAAGATTTTGCTGACCTTCGCGCAGTACGAAGACAGGGGGATGATCCCGAATGTGTTTCCCGATGCCGGCGAGACGCCGCAGTACAATACGGTGGACGCGGCGCTGTGGTTCGTCGTCGTGAGTTGGCAATATTGGAAAGCGAGCGGCGACGGCGAGGGCGCGAAGCTGTTGTTGCCGGCGTTGGCGAACGTCGTGAAGTTTTACCGGGAAGGCACGCGCTACGATATCCGGGCGGACAAGGATGGACTCATCACGGCCGGCACACCGGGCACGCAGTTGACGTGGATGGACGTGAAAGTGGATGGCTACGTGCCGACGCCGCGCTACGGGAAACCGGTCGAGGTCAATGCGCTGTGGTTGAACGCGCTGCTGATGTTGGCGGAGATGGAGGAGAATCTTGCGCGCGATATTCAGAGCGCGGTCATCCTCCGCAAGCTCGCCGACCAGGTCGCCGCGAGTTTCACGAAAGCGTTCTGGAACCGCGACAGCGGGTACTTGTACGACGTGGTGCAAGGTGATTTCCGCGATCCGGCAATTCGTCCGAACCAGATCTTCGCGGTGAGCCTGCCGTATTCGCCGCTCGATAAGGAACAGCAGCGGGCCGTGTTCGATGTCGTCACAAAACATCTGCTCGCGCCGAACGGATTGCGGACGTTGACGCCGAAACACGAGAAGTACGTGGCGAAATACACCGGCAACACTTTCAAGCGCGACTGCGCCTACCACCAAGGCACGGTCTGGCCGTGGCTCATCGGCGCGTACTGCGACGCCTACATCAAGGTCAACGGCTCCGGCAAGGCGCAACGCAAAGAAGTCGCGCGCATCCTGCAGGGGTCGTTCGATCACCTCGAAGATTTCGGCCTCGGCAGCATCGCGGAGATTTTCGACGCCGACCCGCCGTACCGGGGCGTCGGCTGCTTCGCCCAAGCCTGGAGTGTTGCCGAAGTTCTTCGCGCCTACGATAGCTACGTCCGATGAAACTCTACGACCTGAGCGTACCGATTCATGAAGGCATGGCGCTGTGGCCGAGCGATCCGCCGCTGTCGATGAAACTGGCCAGCAGCATGGCGCGCGGCGACCGTGCCAACGTCACGCGACTGGAGTTTGGCGCCCATACCGGCACGCACATGGATGCGCCGTTTCATTTCATGCGTGACGGTTCCGGCATTGATCAGATTCCGTTGGAAACACTCATCGGGCCCTGCCGGGTGTTCGATCTCACCGACATTCCCGGCCACATCGATCGCGCCGCCGTTGAACGCTGCGACCTGCGGGGTGTGACACGCGCGTTGTTCAAGACGCGCAACTCGGCCCGGTGGGCGCGCGACGAGCACGAGTTTGACAAAGGTTTTATCGCCGTCGTGACCGACGGTGCGCGGTTGCTCGTCGAGCGCGGTGTGAAGCTCGTCGGCGTGGATTATCTTTCCGTTGAGCCGTACGGCAGCAAAGAGCATCCGGTACATCTCACGTTCTTGCCGGCAAACGTGATCATCGTGGAAGGTCTCAATCTCTCGGCGGTGCCTGCCGGCGACTACGAGCTGATCGCGTTGCCAATGAAGTTGAAAGATTGCGACGGCGCGCCGAGCCGTGTTGTGCTCCGGCAGGCTTGACGGACGCAGGCTTTCCGCACAGAATCCCGGCACTATGCAAGCATCCACGGGTCCTCTGGCCGGCAAGCTCGGCATCGTTTTCGGCGTCGCCAACAAGCGCTCCATTGCGTGGGCCATCGCGCAGGCATGGCACGAAGCCGGCGCGCGGCTGGCGTTCACGTATCAGGGCGAGCGGTTGAAAGAGAACGTCGAGGAGCTCGTCGGCACGTTCGGCGCCGGTACGCCGTTGTATCCGTGCGACGTGACGCGCGACGAAGACATCGCGCGCGTGTTCGAGCAGGTCGGCAAGGATTTCGGCAAGCTGCACGTTCTGTTGCACTCGGTCGCTTACGCGCCGAAGGAGGCGCTCGAAGGAACGTTTCTCAACACCACGCGCGAGGCGTTTCGCGTCGCGCACGACGTGAGCGCGTATTCGCTCGTGGCGATGGCGCGCGGCGCGGCGCCGTTGATGACGGATGGCGGTTCGATCATTGCGATGACGTATCACGGATCGGTGAAGGTCGTGCCGCACTACAACGTGATGGGAGTGGCCAAGGCGTCGCTCGAAGCCAGTGTCCGGTATCTCGCGTACGATCTCGGCGCGAAGAAGATTCGGGTCAATGCCATCAGTGCCGGCCCGGTTAACACCCTCGCGGCGCGCGGCATTGCCGGCTTCACTTCCATGCTCAAACACTACGAAGAACACGCGCCATTGAAGCGCAATCTCGAACCCCGGGAGCTCGGTTCGACCGGCCTCTTCCTCGCGAGTGACATGTCCACCGCCACCACCGGCCAGGTGCTGTACGTAGATTGCGGCTACGAGATCATGGGGATGTAAGGGCTTCATCTCGCTGGCCTTGACACGCTGGCTTGCAGCGTGCTTTACATGTGCAGCGAAGTGTCAACGACCCTGTTCAGCTGGACGGTAGCGTCCCGCCATCATCAACACCATGGCTAGGGAAAAAATACTCCTTTTCGACTCCGATCCCGGCTGGACGCAGGAGTTGTCCAGTGCCTTGATTCGGCAGGACTTCGAAGTGTTCTCCGCGCTGACTGTGACGGAAGCGGTCTCATTGCTCAATGCGCACGCGATCGACGCCGTCATCGTGGACATCAATTCGACCGGCGCGGATCCAATCGGGCTTCTCGAGCAGATTCGCCAGCAGTTTTCGCAGACGACGATCATTGTCTGCACGAGTCGGGCGACGATTCCCCAGGCGGTGCGAACGATAAAGCTTGGCGCGCACGATTACATCGCCAAGAACGGTGCCTCCGCGACGATGCCGGCTGTCTGCGATTCCGTTCGACGTGCGCTCAACGAGCTCGGGACTCCGCAGCGCGCCGCCCGGGCGACCGCGCCGAGCCGCGGCGAGTTGATGCCCTCGACGCAGGGTTTTTATGGGTTGATCAGCGAGAACGCCCGGATGCACGACGTCTTCGAGTTGATCCAGACCATCGCGGACAGCAACGCGAGTGTTTTGATTCAGGGTGAGACCGGCACCGGCAAGGAACTCGTAGCACACGCCATCTACGAGGCCAGTAACCGGCATGGCAAACCGTTCGTCACGCTCGATTGCTCGACGCTGGCGCGCGAACTACTCGAGAGCGAACTGTTCGGCCACGAGAAGGGCGCGTTCACCGGTGCGTTTGACCGACACATCGGCCGGTTCGAGCGCGCCAACGGCGGCACGCTGTTCCTCGATGAAGTGCTGAACATGGATCTGACCACGCAATCCAAACTCCTGCGCGTGATTCAGACGCAGACGTTCGAGCGCGTCGGCGGCACGAAAGCGATCACCGTGGACGTACGCATCATCGCCGCGTCAAATCGATCCCTCGAACACGTCGTGACGGAGGGCACGTTCCGCGAAGACCTCTTTCACCGGCTGAACGTCGTTCAGATTGAAGTGCCACCGCTGCGCGAGCGCGTGGAGGACGTGTCGTTGCTCGCGCGCGAATTCCTCCGTCGCTTCTCCCGGCAAAACAACAAACCGATGCGCGGCTTTACCGATGCGGCGATCGACATGCTGGGTCGATACAACTGGCCCGGCAACGTGCGCGAGTTGGAGAATGTCGTCCTCCAAGCCGTCGTCCTCGCCAAGTCGCAAATGCTCGATGCCGGCGACCTGCCAAAGCGCATTGCCCAATCGCCGGCCGTCCTGGCCGGTGCCTCGCCGGTGCGGCTGGCGGACCAACTCGGCGAGCCTGAAAAGCAAATCCTCATCAACGCGCTCCGGCAACACAGCGGCAATATCAAGCGTTGCGCCGAGGCGCTGCAAATCAGTCGCACCACGCTCTACGCGAAGTTGAAGAAATACGAGATCGATCCCGACGGTATTCGCTAGCGCGAATAGATCGCCACCACGTCGTCCGCATAGACGCGCTTCCAGCCGGCCTCCAGCGCCAAAAGAGCATTGAGCCGGTGGGCTACCGGTAAAATCGTCCAGCCGACATCATACTTGCGCAGCACTTCGTCCCAGCCGGGCGCCGCATCGTCAGCCTTGTTGAATTCCTCGATCAAGGCCGGGCCGTAGAAATCGTTGCGACCATCCACGAACACACGCCTCTCCGCCAATGCGAGCATCAAGTAGCCGCCCCACGCGTAATCGTTGAACATCTCGCCGCGCACGGAATCGGGATGCGCGCGCAACCATTGCACGGCCGCGACCGGAAACCGCTCCGGCAACACATCCGTCGCAATCGCCCCGCGCGCTTGCGCGAAGATGACCGCCACGATCGCCACCGCCACCAGCGCCCCGCCGCCGGCCGCGCGGTCGAGACCGGTGAGATTGCCGGACACTCGCCGGTACGCGCCCAGCCAGCCGGTCTCTCTCGCTTCCCGGAAATACCGGCTCCAATGCTCCGCCAGCATCGGCGTCACGATGATGGCGAAGATCGGGATGTTGCGCACCGCTTGCAGCGCGAAGTAACCCCATACCAACACCAGTATCACGTCCACACCGCGCCAGCGCGACCGGGCAGCCCCAAGCACCGCGCCGAGCACGAGCAACTGCAACAAGAACCCGCGCATCGCTCCTGAATGAAAGTTCGGCGACCGGAATTCGTTGGCGAATTTCGCGATGACCGGCTCGCGCAGGAACTCGACGATGTGCGTGTGCAGACGCCAGCCGTTGGGATTGAGGAACGAGACGAGCAGGCACGCGACGCCGAGCGCGGCGAACGGCATCGCCTTGCCGGGGCGCGTTAGATTGCCGGCCGCGTACACGCCGATGAGCACGAAGCCGGTAAAAAACGCGCCGTGCAGGTTCGACCAGAGCCACATCGCCGGCACGAGAATGAGAAACAGCCGGGCTGGTCGCGGTTCGTGGGCCCGGTCGAACACGCGCAGTTGCCACGCGAACAGCAGCGCGAAGAGCGGCGTCACCAAGTGGGGCCGGGCCAGCCAATGATGCGACGACGCCAGTGCCGCGAGCAGCACGAGACCGGTTGCCAGCAAGAGTTCGCAACCTTCCGCGAGCAACCACCGGTGCAGGAGCCACAATGTCGTCGCGATCAGCAGCGCGGCGATCAGCACCGCGCCATTCCAGCCGAGCGCGCGTTCGGCGGCTGCATACGCGATCTCGCTGAGCCATTCCTTCGCGATGACCGGCGCGCCGAAGCGCGTGTGCGAGAATTGTTCCGTGCGCAACACTGCGCGATGCTCGATCATCCATTCACCGATGCGCCGGTGCAAGCACGCGTCGCCGTCGGCGCTAATTAAAACTTGCCGCCAATCCGACAGTGATTGGCCGAGAAAAATCGCCAGCCAGATCGCGACGCCCAGCGATGGCACAAGCCACCGGCGCAGTTTCACAGCGACCTCCGGTAGATCACCGCGGTCTCGTTGGAGAACGCGCGCTGCCATGCCGGCACGAGCGCGAGCGCGGCGTTGAGCCGGTGATCGCGCGGCATCAGCGTCCAGGCGACGTGATATTTATCCAGCGCGGCCGGCCAATTGGTGTGCAGGCCGGCCGTCGCGGTGAATTCCTTGACGAGTTCTTCGCCGAAGAAATCCGACCGGCCATCCACGAAGGTCTTATGCTCCGGCAAGTACTGGAGGAGGTAACCGCCCCACATGTATTGATTGAACATGTTGCCGGCGAAATCCTCGGGATGCGCTTGGATGAACGCGACGGCGTCGACCGGCCACTCCTTGGCCGGAAATTCCGTCGGACGCGGCACGAACACGATCACGGCGGCCGCGATACCGGCGAGAACGAATCCGCCGCGACCGGCCGTGCTGATGTTGTGCAATCGCTCCAGCAATGCCGGCCAGCCCTGCTCCGAGCGGGGCCAGCGGGCGCGCGCGGCTTGCGAGAGTGCCGGCGCGAGTATCGGCGCGGAGAAAATGGCGAGCAACGGAATGTTGCGCGCGGCGAAGAGCGCAAAATACGTCCACGAGAACAACACGAGTTTCTCGCCGGCCCGCAACCGTGGCCGGCCAAGCGCGAGTGTCAGGAACATCAACGCGAGCCACAGCGCGAAGCCGAGCGCGTCCGGTGAGTCGAACCGGATGGAAGCGTACTCGGCCAGCCAGTCGCGGAAGTAGCCGGAGCGGAGGAAGCCGAGGTTGTGGACGTGGAGCATGACGCCGCTGGGATTGAGCATCGAAGCGCCGCCGCAGACGATGCCGGCGATGGTGAAGCGCCGGAGTTTACGCCGGTCGCGCTCGATCCATGCGCCGAGCCAGTACGCGCCGAGCAAAAGAAAGCCGGCCAGATACGCCCCGTGCAGATTGACCCACAACGCGGTGATGCCAGCAAGCGCGAGCGTGGCGCGCGGTTCGTCGCGATCCAACCGGCGGACATTGGCGCACCACAGCGCGGCGAGGACGAAGCTGAAAGCGTGTGGCCGGGCGAGCCAGTGGGCGCTCGAAGCCCACGCGGCAAGCAGCGTGACGAGCGTGGCGACGAGCGCGTCGTTGCCTTCGCGGATGAGTTGCCGGTGAACGAGCGCGAACGCGGTGGCGATGAGCAACGCGCCGACGGCGGCGAGGCCGGCAAGACCGGCGAGGCGACCGGCGGCGGCGAGAGTGATTTGCGCGAGCCATTCTTTGGGGACAGCCGGGGCGCCGAGGCGCGTGTGGGAGAATGGATCGGCGCGGAGGAGTTGCCGGTGTTGGAGCATCCATTCGCCGCAGCGCCAGTGCATGGAGGCGTCGCCATCGCTGGCGAGCATGGTGGTACGCCAAGGTTGGGCGAGAAGAGTGAGGACGAGAACGAACCAAAGCCAGCTGGTCAGCGAGGGCAACAACCAGTGAATGGGGCGGGTCGCGTCGGCGCTCGACTTCATTGGCCGGGCAGATTAGAAAGTGCGCGATGAATCCGCAACCCCGAACTGCGTGGCATCAATTGGCGCGGAATCGATTGTGGGACGTGGCGGCGGTGGTGTTGGTGGCGTTGAGCATCGTGCGAATCGCGCGGGTGTTTCCGGTGGCGGCAACGGGAAATGATTTCGCGCATTTCTATGTGTCGAGCCGGCTGCTGTTGGACGGCGCCGATGTGTACGGGACGCCGATGGAATCCCGGTATGAGAAGTACGGCTTCGTGTTCGATCCGGAGATCCCAACGGCGGCGTACCCGCCGGCGGCGTTGTGGTTGATGGCACCGGTGGCGATAGTGTCGCCCGCGACGGCATTTGCGGTGTGGGTGGCCGGCGAGATTTTGTGTCTCGTGATAATTCTATGGCTGACGCGTCGGCTGCTGGCGGGCCGGTTGTCCCGGCGCGGACAGTGGTTCGTGATCGCCGGCGTATTGATGTCGGCGACGGTGTATTGGCATTTCCGGTATTCGCAAA
>Ga0247727_10007210_pt1 | contig 21351 bp, 21 predicted proteins | sample WisWelCaveWW1625_FD_202498 | JGI IMG/M metagenome (GOLD analysis project Ga0247727, IMG submission 202498) | Biofilm microbial communities from Wishing Well Cave, Virginia, United States - WW16-25 | ecosystem: Environmental > Aquatic > Deep subsurface > Groundwater > Cave microbial mat | place... | reverse complement strand
AAACGCGGAACCGGTGACGACAAAATACGCAACCACGAGCAGCACGAGCAGGCTGGCAAAGACGAACAACAGCTTGCGAAGCCACGAGGAACGTTTGCGGGGTGGAGAAGAAGTTGCGGCGGTCATACGGCGAATTCTTTTGGCGGCTCATTTGCCGACCGCGCCGAAAACTTTTTGCAGCAAATCAGTCGTGCGCGCGACGGGGTTTTCGCGAATCTGTTTTTCCTGCTCGGCAATTTTCAGGAACAAACCGTCGAGCGCCTTGCGCGTGACGTAGTCGTCGAGGTCCGGCGCTTCAATGCCGAAACGGCCGCCCAGTCCGCCCAGGCCACCGAGTCCGCCGCCGGCTTTGTCCGTCATGCGCTTGTAGGCGCTGGTGACGCCGGCTTTTTCGGTCGCGGCCTTGACGATGGGCAGAAAGCGGGTGTGAAGGTTTGTCTCGCTGGTGCGGCGGAAATACTGCGTGGCGGCGTTGTTCGTGCCGGTGAGGATGGTCTTGGCGTCGGCGATGGACATCTGCTTCACGGAATCGCCGAGCACGGCGGCGGCTTCGGGCACAGCTTGTTCGGCGGCGCGGTTCATCGTGGTCACGAACTCGTCGGCGAGCTTGTCCTGGCGCAATGTGCGGAGCGTCTTCTCGACTTTCTGCAAACTCGCCGGCATCGGGATTTTCACGTTCAGGTCTTTGAGGAAGCCGTCCTCCTTGCCGAGCGCGGCGATGGCCTGTTGCACGCCCTTGCCCAGCGCCTCCTTCAGGCCGGAGGCGACTTGTTCTTGAGAGAGACTGCCGAGGGCCGGGGCAGGCGCGGCCTTTTTCAGGCCAAGGAGGTCCTTCAAATCTTGGGCCGGCAACGGGCTGGTCAGGAGAGCGGCGAAGGCGACGACGGGAATGAGGAGCGTGCGCATGGTGGATTCTCGTCCCGCGGGTTTGGGAAGTCAATGGAAGCAAAAGGCCGGGCTGACGCAAGGCCAGCCCGGCCACTCACGCGGCGCTGGGGTCAACGCGACTTGAGGATGTCCCGGATTTCCGTGAGCAACTTTTCTTCCTTGGCCGGCTCGGGCGGCGGGCCGGGCGGCGCGGGCGCGGGCTTTTTCTTCATGGCGTTGATGCCTTTGATGACCATGAAAATGCAGAACGCCACAATGGTGAAATCAATCACCGTGTTGATGAACGAGCCGTAGGCGATGACGGCCGCGCCGGCATCCTTGGCGGCCTTGAGCGAACTGAACGGGCCTTTCGCCGCGTCGAGGCTGATGAACAGATCGGCGAAGTTGACGCCGCCCATCGCCTTGCCGATCGGGGGCATGAGGACGTCGTTGACCATCGAAGTGACGATCTTTCCGAAGGCCGCGCCGATGATGACGCCGACGGCGAGGTCCACCACGTTGCCGCGCATGGCGAACTCTTTGAACTCTTTGATCATGCTCATGGTTTTCTCCTGGGTTGGTTTGTTGTGTGGTTCAGTTCCGCGTTCGGGCTATTTTTTCGGAACCAAATCGCCGACGGATTTTGTCGCGTCGGACGTTGCCTGGCCGGCGATGGCCTTCTGGATTTGTGCCTTCATGTCGTCCAGCCATTTCTGTTGGTCCGCCGTGAGCTGGAGTTTGGACAGTTCGTTCAACGAACCCAACGCCTCCGTGTATTTCTTTTCGGCCATCAGGCTCTTTGCGCGGTCCATGAGTCCCTGCGCCTGGCTCTGCGCGGCTGCGGCGGCGGCCTCGGCCTGCTTCTTGGCCTCCGCTGCGGCGGTTTCGGCGGCGGCTTTGACGTTGGCCGCCTGCTTTTGCGCTTCGTCAGCGATGCTGCCCGCGGATTTTTGGGCGTCGCTGGCGGTGGGGGCGCTGGGTTCTTCTTTCTTGCTGCAGGCTGACAGCAACAGGGCTGTCCCGCAGACGGTCAGCGCCAGCAGCGTGTATCGGTTGGTTGTTTTCATATCATGGATTCCAATGGTTGAAGGCTGGCGGACTCGCGCGAGTCCGCCAGCCATTGATTGCGGGTTCAGGACTTAGTAAACGCGCGTGCTCTCTTCCGCCGTGGTCGGGGCGGGGATGCCGTCCGAAGTGCGGATGAATTTCACGCGGGCGTCGCCGGCTTTCACACCCTTGGCGGTGACGGTGTATTCAAACGCCTGCTTGGCCGCGAGCCGCGGGTAAGCCGGGAAGCTCACGCTCTTGCCGCTGACCACGCCGCCGTTGGAGGCGCTGACCGGATTGATTTCGTCGGGGAATTCCACAACGATTTTCACGTTGGTGTCGTCCGCCGTGCCTTGATTGGTGACCTTTACGGTGTAAGTGGTGTTTTCGCCGACTTGGATTGGGTCAGGGTTGTCAGCTTTCTCCAGCAGCAAGGCCGAGATACCAATCACCTTGGTTTCGCAGGACGTCGAAACCTGCGTTGCGCACGTGCCCTTGGCCGAGGCATTGAAGCCATACGTGCCGGCGGTCGCGCTGGTGAACGTCGCGCAGACCTCTTGCGACCCCTCTGCCGCCAAAGCGCCCAGATCCCAAACCACGTTGTTCCCGGACACGCGGCCACCTGCGGTGGCGGAACTGAATGTCACGCCCGCCGGAACGGGCAAGACGACCTGCGTGCCTGCGGCCGCCACGTCGCCGCTGTTCGAGACGGTGAAGCAAACCTCGAATGGCCGTCCGAGATATTGTTGTTCTCGGGCCTTGCACTTGATGGCCAGCACCGCCTGATGAACCGCCGTGGAAGCGGAGGCCTTGGCGTTGACGCCCTCGTTGGCAGTGGCTTCCGCCGGGTTGACGAACTTGCCCGTGCGCGCGGCGGTGGCGTTGAACTTGAATTCCTTGCTTTCACCGGGCGCGAGGTTGCCGGCGTCGAACACCAGCGTGCTCTTGCCGTCGCTCGTCAAGCCAGCCGGCAAGCTGTCCGTCACTTTCACGCCGGTCAACTGACTGCTCCCCGTGTTCTTGACCACCAAGGTCACCGGGATCGGGTCGCAGATCGTCACATCCTTTGGCTCGGTCTTGGTCAGCGAGATGGCCGGGTTCACGACGCGGGTGGTGGCGCAAACGCGCGGGTCGGCGGACACCGTGGCGCAATTCACAATCGTGCCCTCCTTCTCGGCTTTCAGCCAGAGCTTGATGTTCCGGGATTCGCCGGCGTCGAGATCGCCAATCCGCCACGTCAATTGGTCGCCCTCCACCGTCGCGGCGGGTTCGCTGCGAACGTAGCTCGTGTTGCCAGGAACAACGTCACGCACCACGACATTCGCGGCGCACGCTTGCGCGATCAGATTCAGTTCCGACGCGAAGCTGCCGCCCAGAGTCACGGACTCCGGCATGGTCTTGCTCATCTTGACCAGCCCCCAGGTCGGATCGCTGCAAGTGGTCTTTGGGGCGGGCGCGGGTTTGGGCGCTGGAGCGGGCGCGGGCGCTGGAGCGGGCGCGGGTTTGCGCTGCTGCTGTTGTTGTTGGGAACTGCCCATGTGTCTCTCACGCGCTTCGCTCCGGCGCTGCTGTTGAGAAGTGCTGGAACGACCGGAAGCGCCCTGTCGTTGTTGTTGCTGCGTCGTGCAGCCGGCCCAGAGCAGGGCCGATGCGCAGCAGATGGATAATGCCAGGTTGAATTTGGTTGGGTTGTTTAGTTTGGTTTTCATAGGTTCAATATTTTCAGGAGTTGAACTAGAACCGCTTACCAGTGCGCGAGGTTTGCCGTTTTCTCGGGGGGGGCAAGCGAATTTTGGCGGATTTTTGAAGTGGCAAAAACCCGCGTCCTTACGCGATAATTTGCTCATTCGGAATCGGAGTTGGCCATTCCCATCTGCCTCGGTATGCTCAAATCATGAAGCGCAGCAGGATTGCCGGAAATCACTGTGCATTCCCCGCGCTGGGAGCATCCCCCGCGAGGCTTCTGAGTGGCCTCGCAATGGCGCTGGCCTGCCTCATCGTCGCCGCCGGTTGTGCCACCAGGCCCGACAGGACTTGGACGCAGCGTCAAGCGACCGCGCTGCACGCACAATTGCTTCAACTCGACCGTGCGGTGGACGCCGCCGAAGCCGGGCAGGTGGCGAAAACTGCGGTGGAGGAGGCCGCAACACTGGCTCACGAGTATCGCGCCGTGCGGCCGGCCTGGCTTCATAACTGGTTTGTCAACGCCGGGTGGCGCGCGCGCGGTCTCTGCTACGACTGGGCCAACGACCTGTTCCCGCGCCTGCTCGCGCTCGACTTGCACTCGCTGGAACTCCACCTGGCGGTGGCGCGCATGGACACACCGCGCGAGCACAACTGCATCGTCGTCACCGCGCACCGCCAGCCGTTCGGCGAAGGCGTGGTGCTGGACGCCTGGCGACATTCCGGGCGACTGTGGTTCGGTGGTGTCAGCAAGGACAAATACCCGTGGCAACCATTGCCGCCCGACCGGGTCGCGCCGGAACTGGAGAAACTCCTTGCCAAGTGAACTGCAACCGCAGCCCGACTCAATATGCCTTGATCAAGTGACGTGTCGCCTGCACTGTGCAAGGCTGTTTCGCTGCGCTTCGCTTCTTTGCGCCAAAGCATTGGTTGTCGCTGATTGGGCAGTTACTGCATCCAACACCGCAATTTGCCGGATTTGAGTGGCTTCGCGGACTTAGCCGGACAGTGAAAACAGTTTGCGCGAATTGGAAAACCGTTTTGCCCAACGCCTGCCTTCGCACAAGGCTTCGGCAAGGCAGGCCGACTTCGGCATCGAAGTTGCCCTGATCAAATTCATGTTGCGAGTGCGACACAAACTTGTCCTGAGTCACGCGCGGTTGAACGTGCGCAGTTGCCGGCCGGCGTCGCGGAGCACTTCCACCCGCCGCCGGCCTTAGCAGGCGGCCACCGTGCCTGTTGCCCCAGATAAACCGACGGCAGAATCCTGCCCAGCAGCAGCGGATCGTTCGTCACTGCGTCCAGCCACGCCTCGCGCTCCACCGCCGCCCAGCGCAGCAACGCCTTCGCCGCCGCGTCGTTCCACAGCGCGCCGCCCAGCCACTCCTCCGGCACCTTCAGATGCCGGGCATAGCGGCGGTTGATGCGCTTGAAGTCCCACGCGCCGGCGCCGATTTCCACGTCCGATTCTCCCGCGCCAACACCGATCCGCAACGCAATTACATTTTCAGCAAAGGGCCAGCCGACGTTTTGGACCATGCAACCTCTGAAATCGCTCCGCATTGCGGGTTGTAACGCCGGCCAAGGCCGGCACGTCTGAGAAATCACCCGGACTTTTAACCGCACGCAAACCGGTGTAGATTCCGCCGGTCCGGAAACTCCGTAGCGTATGAAGCGTCCGTTACTCGCCGCGATCTTGCTGCTGGCAGCGCATGGCCCGGCCCCGGCCCAAAGCGCCACCGCGCTGGACCTTCGCGGCTGGTTCGCGCACGGACAGACATGGCTGGTGTGGACGAACACGCTCATCACCAACCGCACGGACTACTACGAGATTTACGCCGCGCCCACGGTGTTCACGAACATCGCGCAAGCCGCGCTCGTCGGGCGCGTGCTGCCCGACGACTGGGAGGCGACGCGGTTGAAGGAGGTCGGCGGCGTGCTCAACTGGCGTGTCCCGACCAACAACACCGGCCACCGCCGGCTCGCGGATGGCGAGGCGCTGTTCGTCTTCACGCCCACCGCCGCCGGCAGCCTCCACTTCGCCGTGGTGAAGTGCGGGCAGACCGCCGTGGGCAGCGGCAACCGCACGGCCGCCATCGCGCAATCGCTCGCGCCCATCCGGCCGCACCTCCAGACCAGCACCGCGACCACGAACTGGAACTTCCTCGACTTCGCGCTTTGGGTTTACGGCCACGCCGACCACGCCGCCGCCCGCGCCGACACGCCGGTGATGGCGAACGAACATTCCGCCGGCACCGCGCACTTGTTCCGTCTCTATTGGCCGGCCGGGCTCGACACGAACGCGTCCGCGCCTGCCGTGATTTTCCTCCACGGCACCGACGGCACCTGGCTCGGACAAAAGCCCTGGGAGAACGGCAACATGAGCGTCGCGCCGACCAACGGCTACTTCATCACCTTCGATGACAATCTCTGGGCGCGCGTCACCAATAACGCCAGCGGCGTGAACGACGAGCAGACGAAATGGTTCGGCTACTGGGAGAACTTTGACCGCTTCGACACGAATCGCGTCGTGCCGGCGAGCGGCCTGATGGTCAGCTACACGCTGCGGCGCAACGCGTGGCTCACCGAATGGCTGCTGCGCACGTTCAACATTGATTCCAACCGCGTCGTGCTCACCGGCCACAGCATGGGCGCCAACGGCGGCGACGTCGGCCTGCGCGCGCGGCCCGAACTTTACAGCGCGGGCGTTCTGTTCGAGGGCAACACCTTCCTCACCGTGCCGGACAACACCGTCTTCCTCCTCGGCCAGCCGGTGGACAATCTGGCCACCGACCTGCCCGACCCGGTCACGGCGTTGCCGCTGGGCGCGGATGATATTTTCAACCCGTGGCACCGCCTTTCGACAAACGATTTTCCGTTCCACACCCTCGTCTATGGCGTGAGCGACCCGACCTCGCTGTGGAGCGACGCGCAACGCCTCTCCGGACGAAAGCCCTTTGCCATCGCCATGCTCTCGACCAACCGCGTCGGCGCCGTGGTGGATTGGGATGAGCGAGGTCACAAGGTGGAGGAATGGTGCTGCCACTGGGCCGGGCCGGACACCAACGTCTTTGACGGCACGCCGCGCCACACCGGCCAATACGCCATGCGCTTCCGCCGCGACCAGAGCTATCCCGCCTTCAGCTTCGACACGCACCCCGACAGCAGCACGGCGGAGGAAGTGCCGTGCATCGTGTTCAGCAATGCGCTCATGCGCTACGTGGAAGTCCCCTGCGCCATGCCCTACACCAACTGGGGCACGCAAGCCGGCTACTACGACTGGGATCAGGCCACCCTCGCCGACACCGCGACGAACTGGGCGCTCACCCTTTGGCTGACCGGCGCGTCGAGCTACACGAACGACGCGCCCGGTTTCACCACCGCGACCACCGATCTGAGCATCCGCCGCCCGCAACAATTCAAGCCCGCGCCGGGCACGCCGTTGAACTGGTGTCTCGCCCGTCTCAGCGACGCCGCCGTCCTGCAATTCGGCGCGACCACCCCCGACACCAACGGCCTCGTCACGATTCCCGCGCTGACGATTCATCGCGACCCGATCCGCAGCCGCCTGCAACTCTGGCGGGCGGACAGCGCCATCATTCCCGTCAACTTCGTCTCGATTGTCGCCGCGACGAACCCGGTGCCGGCGCACGTTGACCTCGTTGTTAGCGGCCTCACCGGCCAATGCTTCCTGCTCGAAACCTCGACCAACCTCACGGACTGGCAGGTCCTCCGCACCAACACGCTGCTCGCCAGCCCCCTGACGTTGACCGAGCCACTGGACCCCGGCCCGCGCTTCTTCCGCACGCGGCTGCCGTGAGGCGCCGCGATGAAACCGAGGAACTTGCCGTTCTTGAAATAGGAATTTAGCTCGCCCCCGGAAATCTCGTTGAGCAGAACTGGCTTGAACTGGCGCTCCATTGCCCGGCCGCTTGGGGAGTCCGTCGAGAGCATCGCTTTGGGTGTCCGAGTTGGCCGTACCCGGTTTTCCACGTCACCGCCATCAGGGTGGCACACGCGACCCGCGTGTTCGTTTCGGCGACTCGCCGAAACGTCGGTCACCGGGAGTGTGTTCGGCGAGTCGCCAAACACCGCAGGCGAGCCGCCCGCACTACCCTCTACATCGGCGGCGCGTCGGTGAAACTCTTCCTGCCCATCTTCAAGATGAACTTCCCCGAGATCGTGGACCTCGCGCTGCCGGCGGAAGTCGTCTTCCACAACCTTGTCTTCGTGAGCATCAAGAAGACCTACCCGATGCCAGCCTACAAAATCATGTACGGCCTCTGGGGCATGGGACAGATGATGTTCACCAAATACCTCGTGGTGGTGGACGACGACGTGGACGTGCACAACACCAGCGAAGTCCTCTTCCGCCTTTGCGCCAACACCGACCCGCAACGCGACAGCATCTTCACCAAAGGCCCGTCCGACGTGCTCGACCACGCCACCTCGGAAATCGCCAGCGGCAGCAAACTCGGCATTGACGCGACGAAGAAACTCCCCGGCGAAGGCCTCAAACGCCCCTGGCCGCCGCTCATCAAGATGGATGCCGCGGTGAAGGCGAAGGTGGAAAAGCTTTTCAACTCTCGAAATGGCTGACGTGTTCTCCAAGAAGAAACGGTCTGAAGTGATGGCCGCAATTCGCTCCCGTGGGAACAAAGCGACTGAGTTGAAGCTAGTTTCAATTCTGCGTGCATACGGCATCAAAGGCTGACGTCGTCACCAACGGCTGCCAGGTCAACCAGATTTCGCTTTTCCGCGCCAGCGTGTGGCCGTGTTTGTTGACGGCTGCTTCTGGCACGGTTGCCGGTGGCACTGCCGGATGCCGCAGAGCCGGGTGAGATACTGGCAGGCGAAGATTGCGGCGAACAATGCACGGGATAAGCACGTTGGCCGAAAGTTGCGACGGCTTGGCTGGCGAGTTGTGCGCCTTTGGGAGCATGAGTTGGGCGACGCGGCACGAACCGCGGCAAAAATCTCGCAAACGCTTGGGCAGATTGTGTAGGATGAGTGCGATGTCGAAAGCACGAACTCGGAGGCAAAAAACTCCGGAGAGCATTCTCCGGGAAGAGCCGCCGCCTTACGGTAGCCGCAAGCTGGTGGCTGTCTCGTTGTTCAGCGGCGGTGGCGGCATGGACATTGGCGTTGAGAGCGCTGGCTTTACCACTGCCGTGAGCGTCGAGTCGGATGAGCACGCAATTGAAACACTGCGGCTGCGGGCGACGCGCTGCGGCGGACAAACGCGCGTCATTCACGCGGACATCCGCACTCTCGACCCGCTGGACGTGGCAACACCAGGCATCGCGCTTTTGCATGGCGGCCCGCCTTGCCAAGCGTTCTCGCTGATTGGCAAGCGCGGCTCATTGGACGATGAACGCGGCTTGCTGCTGTTCGAGATGATTCGTTTCGCCAAGGCGCTCGAACCCCAAGCGATTCTCATGGAGCAGGTGAAGGGTTTGTTGAGCGCCCCCGACCAAACCGGCGAGCCGGGCGGAGTGTTCCGCGATGAATCAACAGAACTTGCGCTGAACGAATAACCAACATGGTCACGGTCAAACAATTTGAAGTCGGGCAGGCATACTCCAACGACCAAATTCGTTTTGCGCTAAACCTTGAAAACCTCGGCGGCATTAGGCCGTCAATCGGCAAAGGAGGACAGCTCAAGCATCTCGCCGTGCTGACTACTCTGCCGACTGCAAGAAAACGTAAACAAGAAAACCCGTATGAAGACCGGATTGAAGACGATGTTCTGGTCTATACTGCTTCCGGCAAAGAGGGCGACCAGAACCTGACTGGCAAGAATCGCCGACTGCTTGAGCAGTATCAGACCCCGCTTCCGTTTTTCGGATTTGCGAACGAAGGCAGGCAAATCTATCGGTTCATTGGATTGCTGGAGTTGATTCGACATTATCAGGAGAAGCAACTCGACCGGACGGGCGCGACTCGAACGGTGTGGGTTTTCGAGTTCGCCATTCATAAAGAACCGAGTGTTGTTCCAATTGAAGGCGCGACGCAAATCGCGGCCAAGCTGATTGCCGAAGCGCGGCAGAAGCGACCGCTTGCAGCCGAAGATCAAGCTGTTGTCGTGGAAGCGGAAGAACCAGCCATCCAAACGACGGACAAGACTCTCTTTGTGGAGGTGGAGCAAGTGCGGTCATCTCTGCTGTGTGTTGCGCCAGCGACTTTCGAGCATCTGCTAAAGGACCTGATTGAGAAGCGGGGGTTTCTCGGCGTGAAAGTGACGCGGTATGTCGGTGATGGTGGAATTGATTTGTTTGGTTACGTCCCGGAGTCCGACGACTTTTTCGCTGGCACGTTCACGCAATTCCAAGCGAAGCGTTGGCGTCATTCTGTTGGAAGCGTGGAAGTGAACGGATTCCGCGGGGCATTGAGCGCGTCGGCAAAGGGTGTTTTTGTGACCACGAGTCACTACACGAAAGCAGCGGTCGCGGAATCACGCCACACAGAAAAACCGTCCATCACGCTGATAGATGGCGCGAAGCTTGCAAGAATGGTCTTGTCCGCCAATCTCGACTTGCACCGATACCTTAAATGAAAGCGCAGAAACAGGAATCTGAGTTCTCGGTTTTTTGCTGGGACGGCTGGCAGCGAGGCCATCTCGGTGATTTCAAGGCTCGCGGTGTCGCTGTTCGGCTCGCCAAGAAAGAAGCCAAGTCAGGTTGGCTTGGCGACATTTACTACGTTGAACAGCTTCCTGAGCGGTGTTTGATTGCTGAGTTTGAAGCCGGTTGCGTTTGAGGAACGGCGGCAATCGCTACCAGTCCTTCCTTCACCTTGACCAGATCAAAGATGCGGCGCTTGTGAAGTTCTTTAACGGGAGAAGCGCAGACATTCCTGCTGGCGTTTGCTCGCTGCAAACAACGGACGCGGTCTGGATCGTTTGCCCCCGACGGCTCTTCACGCTCGACGCTGGCGACGTGGAAACAAACCACGAAAAATTCTCGGCTAATCTGCTCCGCAAGCATTTTGGATTCGCTCCATCGCAACGAGTCGGCATCTGGAGCGAAGTAAAACTGAAGTATTCGGACGATGGCGACGGTGATGACGATTCTGGAAAAACTTTCGACTACACTTTCGATTATGTCATTTCACCCCTGACATCGAAACGGCTCTCGGAAGCCGCGCAAAGAATTGGTCTGACAGAGCGAAAACTCCAACGCAACGCCGAAGAACTCGGCTTTCTTTTGGCGTCCCGCAACGGAGAGCTTTTTATTGACGATTACCCTTCCGGGCCACCTTTCATCGTCGAAGTGATGACTTCGAGCACGTCCGGTGGGAACAAGCAAAAGGGCACGACGATTCAAAACTCGTTCAAGCAGGCGATACTCGGCAAGCCACACGTAGCGCCGGGCATCAACTACCGACAGATTTGGGCGCGCATGGTCAGCCAGCTAATCGTGAAATCTCAAATCGGCAAGGCGTGGGGCGGCAGCACAATCTGGATTTTGCAAGATGCTCTCACGAACTACATATCGCAAACGACCGACTTGAACTTGCAAAAGCTCATCTCGGCGGCAATCCGCGAGGTGAACATTTTGAGTCTCAAATACACCAAGAAGCGCGACGCAAGCGGCACAATAAACTTGGAGGAGAACCATCTTTACGCGGGAAAGATTCCGCCGGTGAATGATGACACGGACTTCAATCGACTTTTACAGGCAAGCAGCATCCCGCCAGTTGTAGAGCTTGAAAGGAAACTGCTCGGCAAAAAGCCGCGTTGCCAAATTTCGTTCTGAATTCACCAAGCCCAACCCGGTTGCGCCGGACAACTTTTTGTTGCATATGCAACAAAGTCTTGCACAGGGCTATTCGGGTTTGAACGTGCGCAATTGCCGGCTGGCGTCCCGGAGCACTTCCACCCGCCGCCGCCACGCCTCGTTGCCCGTAGCAGCGAACGTCAGTCCGCTCAAACTTCTCCCCTCCGCACGCTTGATTCGGAACGCACGCGAGGGATCGAAGAATGATCCGACTAACGTCGGATGTTACCTTGCATCCGTAGCAGCGGACGTCAGTCTGCTCCATCTTCCTCCCTCGCGTTGATTTCCAGATCGCGCCGCTCACCGGAAAGAATGATCGAACTCACGTTCGATGCTACGGTTCGATGCTACGATGAAAATACGTGGCAGCCGGCGTGAGCCGGCTCTATTCTTCCGGTCATGCAATCCATAGGCGAACACGATGACGGCAATCGTCTTCTCGGCCAGGGAACGAATCGCAGTTTTTACCTGCCACGCTTGCCGCGCGAGTATTACCAAGGCGACGCGGTCGTTCACTGGACGATGGCTGTGGCCCTGCGCGGCACAGGCTGGCTTAACGAGACTTTTCACGCGCGGTTTCGCGAGGTCATGCTTCATGCCGCCGCACGAGAAGGCTTGTCCTGCCCGACCTACTGTCTGATGCCCGATCACATTCATCTGGTCTGGATGGGGCTGCGGCGCGATACCGATCAGCGGAACGGCATGAAGTTTCTGCGCGAATATGTCGGAAAATTGCTCCGACAGCATCACTTTCAACACCAGCCGCACGACCATGTCTTGCGGGAGGAGCAGCGGAAGAAGCAGGCGTTCAGCAAAGTGTGTTTCTACGTCATTGACAACGCGCGCGTCGCCGAACTGGTCAAGCACCCGAAGGATTGGCCGTTCGCCGGGGCGGTTGTGCCCGGCTATCCAGAATTGCATCCGTTGGAAGAAGATTTCTGGCCGCTGTTTTGGAAACTCTACCCTGCCGCTCGAGCGCCGGATGCGGGCGACATCAAGCGTCCTCCTCTTGTCTGACGTAGCAGCGGACGTCAGTCCGCTCCATATTCTTCGTCGCGGCGTTGTTCGGGAGAAGCATGATCGAACTCACGTTCGGTGCTACGGATTTTGGGAGACGGAAAGTTTGAGCCGACTCACGTCGGCTACTACGAGTTTGATTTGAACGTGCGCAGTTGCCGGCTGGTGTCCCGGAGCACTTCCACCCGCCGCCGCCACGCCCTGCTTGCAGCGCGCCGTTCACGGTGCTTCACCGTCCAAGATTCCAGGCGGCTCAGGAATTTTCCAAAGCCCACTCGCCATCGCGCATTGAAGTGGCGTGAACGCCGCGCCCCTCTTGTGATTTCGCAGGCTTGTCGCACCGACCGAAATGCGGTAGCTTCTCCGGCATGAGCGCAACATTGACGATCAACCTGGATGCGGACGTTCTCCAACTTGCAGAGCAGGAAGCCCGGTCGCGGCACACCACGCTCCCCGAGGTCGTCGCCCATCAGTTGCGCGTGATGGCCCGCAACTGGCAGGACAGCCGGTCGGGCAAGACGCCGGTCACGGATGCGTTGCGTGGGGCGGTGAAGCTGCCGCCGGATTTCGACGAGCGAGCCGCCTTGACGGAGGAATTGCAGAAGAAACATGGCGTCCAAGGATAAAATCTTCCTGGACACCGATGTAGCGCTGGATCATCTGGCGGACCGCCAGCCGTTCGCCGAATACGCTCACCGACTTTTCGCGCTGGCCGAAACGGGCGAACTCACCGGCTGCGTTTCGTCTCTCTCATTCAGCAACCTCTATTACATTCTGCGGAAGCTGAAAGGGCACGCGGATGCTCTGGCCTTACTCGGCAACTGAAGCAGTTGGTTCGCGTTTCCGCAGTGACCGATGCCGAAATCCAGTCCGCACTGGCGTCGAGCTTCAAGGACTTCGAGGATGCGATTCAACATTTCACCGCGAAAGCGGAAGGCGGTATCAGCGCTATCGTCACGCGCAATAAGGCTGATTACTCGGCCAGCGAGATTCCGGTTCTATCGCCGGAGGAATACCTCGCGAAGCTTGAACCCGCCGCCGACTGACGATTAATTCCGAGACAAAAGTATGTTGCATATGCAACATAAACTTGTCCTGCGTCACACGCGGTTGAACGTGCGCAGTTGCCGGCTGGCGTCCCGGAGCACTTCCACCCGCCGCCGGCCCTTGCGGGCGGCCACCATGCCCGTTGCCCCAGGTAATCGGACGGCAGAATCCGGCCCGGCAGTCCCGATGCATCGGGATTCGTCACCGCGTCCAGCCACGCCTCGCGCTCCGCCGCCGCCCACCGCGGCAATGTTTTCGAAGAGCGTTCAATTCATCGCCACGCCGCGGCGGATGTAGGTGGGCACATCGAGGTCTTCGCCTTTGTGGACGGTCGGCTCGGTCTTGTCGAAGCGGCTTTTGCTGATGATTTCGAGGGGTAACTGGCCCTGGCGCAGGCGCGAGGAGTTTTTTCGCTGGCGCGCGCCCGGGCCGGTTTGTTGCCGAAGAATGTTTTCGCGCTCTGTCTCGCTCAACGGCGGCGCGGGCGGCACCAGCCGCGACGCGGGCCGCCGCGTGGGCCGGCGATGCACGACTTCACTGTCGAAACCCGGCCCATCGCCCGGCGCTGATGTCGCTTCCGGTTTCACGGCCCGCGGCTCGGGCGCCGTCCGTTCGCCGCGCCGGGTGGCGATGACGGTGACCGCGAGGCGGTCGCGAAACGCTTCGTCCGTCGCGGCGCCCATGATCACTTCGGCGTGGCGGCAGCGCTGGTTGATCCTGGCCATGATGCAATTGACCCCGGCCAGGGTCAGGTCCGGTCCGCCCAGGAGACTCACCAGCACGGCATCGGCGTCCGCGAGGCGTTCGCCCCCATCAAGCATCGGGTGGGCGAACAATTTCCCGGCGGCGTCGCCCGCGCGCGATTCGCCGACGCCTTCGACGGATGCAAAGCAACATTCCCCGTGGTGCTCCCGCAACACCGCCAGCAACTCGGCGGGGTGGATCTGGATCAATCCCCGGTAGGCGAGCAGCCGCCAGATGCCGCGCACGCCGTCGAGGAGCAGGCGGGTCGGGACCTGGAAGACTTCCTCCAAAGCGGCGTTCTCGTCCACGAGCTTGCCGGTTTTCTGGCAGGGCAGGCAGAGGACTCCGTCGGCGGCGGCGCCGAGATGCTCCAGTCCGGCGAGCGCCTTATGCCGACGGCGGTTGGCTTCGCAATCGAAAGGCAGCGTGACGAACGCCAGTACCGCGCCGCCAGACTCTCTGGCCACTCGCGCCAGGACCGGGCCGATGCCGGTGGCCGCGCCGCCACCGAGACCGGCGAGCATGAACACCACTTCGGCACCGGCGCAGAGCGACTTGAGCCGCCCGGCGCTGGCTTCGGCCAGTTCGCCGCCCCGTGCGGAATCAGCGCCCGCAGCCAGCCCGCGCATGGGCCGGCCTTCGAGAAAAATCTTTTCCGGCACCGTGCTCGCCGAGAGTGACGCCGCATCGGTGTCCACGGCAGCGAAGGTTGCGCCTGCGAATTCAGAACGTCGAGCGGCTTCGACCATCGAGACGCCGGCGGTGCCGACTCCGATGATCTTGACGGCGATCCGTTTTGGCGGCATGGGCGCGGGAGCAGGCGTAGCGGTTTGGGCAGTCATGAGAGTGCAGGTTCAGGCGCGCGGGAGGAGCCGGGTGAGAACGTCTTTGATCCCGTTCGTGAGTGACGAGGCGGTTTCGCGTTTGCGGTACTTGAACGAGCCAAATTTTGCCAGGCCTATGGCGGCGGCGAATTCCGGCTGATCCAGCGCGGATCTCAGGCCGCTCACGGAATTGGTTTTGCCGATGGAGACGGGCAGTTCGAACACCTCCTCGGCCAGGCGGGCAATCTCTGGAACGCGCGCGCCGCCGCCGCAGAGAAACACTCCGGCCCGCAGGTAATGCAGCAGGCCGGCCTTCTCCACGTCTTGCGCAATCAGATCGAGCGTTTCGCCCAGCCGCAGCTCCATGATCCGGCGGAGATGTTCGAGCGACACGGAACGGAGCGGCAGCCCCAGGGCGGTGGCCGGCGTGATGGTCTGGCCCAGCGCCGCGTCGTCCAGCGAGGCCGCGCCGTGCTCGATCTTCAACTGCTCGGCCCGGCTGAGGGGCACCTTCAACCCGATGGCCAGATCGTGCGAAACATGGTCGCCGCCGACCGCGAGCACGCCGGTGTGTTTGACGACCCCATCGGCATAAACCACGTAGTCGGTCGTGCCGCCCCCGAGATCAATCACCAGCGCGCCGAGTTCCTTCTGCTCGCCGGCCAGCAACGCGAGCGACGAAGCCAGTCCGTTGTAAACCACCTCATCCACCTCCAGTTGCAATCCCTTCACCAGGCGGATGGCGTTTTGAATCCGGTTGAAGCTGCCATGCACGACGTGCATGTCCACTTCGAGCCGCGAGCCCAACATCCCCACCGGGTTGGTGACGCCATCCTGGCCGTCCACGAGAAAATGCTGGCGGATGGCATGCACCACGGTGTTCTCGTTGGGCAGATTGATGGCCTTGGCGTTTTTGATGACGTCGGCCATGTCATCCTCGGAGATCTCGCGATCCGCCGAGACAACCGGATGAACGCCCCGGTTGTTGAAACCACGGATGTGCCCGCCGGTGACGCCGAGATAAACACTGCGGATTTCCACGTCGGCCATCTGCTCGGCTTCGACGACGGCGGCGCGCACGTCTTCCTCGGCCTGGGCGGGGTCCACGATTTCGCCCTTGCGGACGCCGCGCGAGCGCGACTGGCCGAGGCCGACGACGTTGAGGCCGCCGGCGGCGTTCACCTCGCCCACGACGGCGCAGACCTTGGACGTGCCGATTTCCAACCCGACAATGATGGATGACGAATCAAACATGTTTTTTCCTGGTGCGGAGATTTTTGGGCGCCTTGGCCGGCGGCCCCGGGAAGAGCGAGGCTTCGACGAGGCGCGCGGGGATATTGTTCGTGACGGCGAGGTCGAGTGAGGCAATGGCCTTGCGTTGCTGCTGGCTGAGATCATGAATCTGCCGCCACCGCCGCAATTGCCGTTCGAGGTCGCGCAGGCCAAAAGTCACTTCGCTCCCCTGCTCCGTCGTCACAATCAACACCCCGGGCGCACCGACGTGGATGCGGTGCAGGTCCACGAGGCCGGCCATGGGCGAGCAGGCAAACTCGGTGATCAACCGCATGGCCGCCTGGACCTGCGGCGATTCGATGCGCCGGCCCGGTTGCAGCTCTTGCGAGTTCACGCCGGTGACGACCGGCAGCGCATCGTCGAACTGGCCGGCGGGGGCGGCGCGTTGCCGCGGGTCCAGCGGCACGAGCACGCAACCCTCGGGGTCGAGTTGGAAGACGACCGGTTCGATGCCGCCGTGATCGTTGCGGCGCGGCACGTTGATCTGGGCGATGGGCTCGCGTTCGCTCACGTCGAGCCGCAGGGTGTGCGGGAGAATCCTTTCGATGGAAACCGACGCCACGAGCGGCACGAGTTCCAGATTCCGCTTTACGTCCGCCAGGTCGAGCGCGAAGAGGTTGTCCCCTGGCTTCACTCCGGCCCAACGGCGCAACTGTTCGGGTGCGATGACCCCATCCGTCCGCACTTCAATCTGCCGGATGGCGAAGGCGGGGTTCTCGTACACGAGCCGGTCCAGCGTCCACGCGCCAATGCGCCACAACAGGTAAAGGCCGAAGAGCGTGCCGAAGAGCGTGCCGCACGCCAGCGCGGCCAGCCGCACCCGCGAGGCGCGGACCTGGTCGGAATGCAACTTCACGTCGAGGACGTGGCCGCGATTGTTGCGTTTGTTCTTCGCTTTGCGGTTAAACCACATGGTCCAATGCCTTGCTCATTTGCGTTGCAGCGCCAGGTCCACCATCCGCGCGCACAGTTTGGCGTAGTCGAGGCCCGCAGTGGCGGCCGCCTTGGGCAACAGACTCGTCTCGGTCATGCCCGGCAACGTGTTCACTTCGAGCACAACCGGTTCGCCGGTAGGGCGGACCATTACGTCCACGCGCGCGTAGTCGCGACCGCCGATGGCCCGGAACGCGCCCATGCCCGCGGCGCCGATGCGCTGTGTCGTCGCCTCGTCGAACGGCGCGGGGCAGAGATAATCGGTCGTGCCCGCCGAGTACTTGGTCTTGTAATCGTAAATGCCGGCCTTGGGCCGCACTTCGACAATCGGCAGAATCCGGTCGCCGAGAATGCCGACGGTACACTCGCGGCCCGCGATCCTTTCCTCGACCAGCACCCGCGAGTCGTAGCGCATCGCTTCCGCCAGGGCTGCGCTCCATTGCTCGACGCGCTCGACGAATTGCAGGCCGACGCTCGATCCCTGTCGCAACGGCTTGAGCACGAGCGGTGGATTCCAGCCCATCGGCCAGCTCGCTTTGGCAGAATCCACGACCGTGAACCGCGCCGTCGGCACGTCCGCCGCCACGCAACGCTGTTTGGTGAGCGACTTGTCGAAACCGATGCGGCTCGCCTCGGCGCCGCACCCGGTGTAAAGCGCGCCCCGCTCGTCCAATTCCGCCTGCACCGTGCCGTCCTCGCCATACGTGCCGTGCAACGCCAGGAAGACGACCTCCGTTCCCGCCGGCAGGGACCACCGCGGTTCGCGCGGATCGAGTTCGTGGACCTCGTGCCCGAGCGACCGCAGCGCCTTCGCGACGGCAGTGCCGGAGTTCAGCGACACCTCGCGCTCGGCGCTGGGGCCGCCGAGCATGACAACTATTTTCAGTTTTACATCCATTCACTTCAACTTCCGGCGGCCGGTGAGCAGGTGAGAAAGTGGGAAAGCGGGCAAACGCCTGTTCAACCGCCCACCTTCTCACTTTCCCACTTTCCCACCTGCGCACGACAACTCATTCGCCGATGATTTCCACTTCGGTCTGCAACTCAATTCCCCGTGCCGCTTTCGCGCGCTGCTTGAGTTTTTCGATCAACTCCAGAATTTCCCGCGCCGTGGCCGTGCCGTCGTTCACGATGAAATTGCCGTGCTCGGTGGAAACGACCGCGCCACCCACGCGCTGTCCTTTCAATCCGAGTTCCTCAATCAGCCGGCCGGCGGGGATCGCCGGCGGATTTTTGAAAATGCAGCCCGCGCTCGGCGCGGCGGGTTGCGAGGCCCAACGCTTCCGGCTGAATTCGTTCATCCGCCGCTCGATCTCCTCGCGCGGCGCGGGGCGGCATTGAAAGACGGCGCCGAGCGCCACGTGGTTTTTCAACAACGGGCAACAACGGTATTCGACCCGGAACAATCCGGGCGCGAGTTCATGCACGCTGCCGAAATAATCCATCACCCGCACCAGCTTGACCACGTCGAACACCGCGCCGCCCATGGCGCCGGCGTTCATCCGCAACGCCCCGCCCACGCTGCCGGGAATGCCCTCGAGGAATTCCAATCCGCTCAACCCGTGGCGCTTCGCCTCCACCGCCACGTTTTTCAGTTTCGCCCCGGCGCCGCAGCGCAATCGCTCGGCCTCCGCCTCAATCCGCTGGAACGCAGGCTGCCCGAGCGCAATCACCACGCCGCGATACCCACCGTCGCGCACGAGCAAGTTGGACCCGCGGCCCAACGCGATAAACGGCACCTCATGCTCGCGGCAGTAACGCACCACCGCCGCAAGGTCGGCTTCGGACGCCGGCTCGACCAACAGGTCCGCCGCACCGCCCACGCGCAGCGTCGTGCGCCGCGCCAGCGGTTCGTCCCGCCGGAGCACCGTCGCCGGGGAAACGCGCGCCGCAAGCTCCGCGGCAATCTCGTCTTTGCTTTGCATCGAATAATCCTGCTCCAGCGCGGCGGCTCCCGGGCCGCCCGCGCGCGGATACTGAATGGCGCACGCCGGCGTCATGCGGCTGGCTCTTGCACCGCCGCGCACCGTTGCGGCGTCTCGCGACCCGGATCGGATGCCTCGTGCCGGACGGGAATCCGTCGGTCCAACGTCTCCGTCCGGGCGACGGCCTGCAAAATCGTTTCGGCAATCGCTTCGGCGGCCTTGGGCGCGTGCCATTGCGCGAGCGCGGCTTGTATCTTCGAGCGGCATGGCGCGTCCTCAACCAGTTCGCGCAACAGAGTGACCACGCGTTCCGGCGATGCCGACTTCTGTTCCAGCACGCGCGCTGCACCGGTTGCCTCGAACGCGCGGGCGTTGTGCCACTGGTGGTCGTCCGCGGCATGCGGAAACGGCACCAGTAACGACGGCACCCGCATCGCCGCGAGTTCGGCGAGCGACGACGCGCCCGCGCGGCTCACGGCGGCCGTCGCGGCGCCCAGCGCCAGGTGGATTTCCGCGAGGAACGGCCGCACCACTGCGTTCAGCCCCATCCCCGCATAACCGCGTTTCACCTGCTCCTCGTCATTGGGGCCGGTCAGATGCAGCCATTGCCAATCAGGTTGGTCCGTGCCAAAGCGCGGCAGCGCGGACAGGATCAATTCGTTGATGCCGGTCGCGCCCTGGCTGCCGCCCATCACCAAGACGACCGGGCGATCCGGCTCAAGCCCCAGCGCGGCGCGGCAGGCTCCCGGATCGCGAGGGCGGAAGTCCGGCCTGACCGGCGTGCCCGTCACGGTCGCTTCACGCACGCGAAGACGTGCGATGGCCGAGGGAAAACCGACAAAGGCCTGGTCCACAAAGCGCGCCAGCCACCGATTGGCCCGGCCGGGAATGGTGTTCGACTCGTGCAGAAATGTCCTGGCGTTAACGCTGCGCGCCGCGAGCACTGGCGCCGCGCTGGTGAACCCTCCCATCCCCAAAACGGCCTGCGGCGGCTTCTTGTAAAACATGCTCCGGGCCGCCCGCCACGATTGCCAAAGCCCGCGCAAAAACGCCAGCCGGCCGCCGCGTTGCAAGGCCACAGCCGGCAGGGTGACGATTTCCAAGTCGGACGCGTCCCGGATCGCCACTTGATCCACCTCTTTCGGAGAAACCAGCAGCGCCACGTCGCTGCCGCGCCGCCTCAACTCCGAGGCCACGGCGAGTCCGGGAAACAGATGCCCGCCCGTACCGCCGCAGGCGATGGCAATCCGGATTTCAGAGTTCGAGGTTCGGGGCGTGGAGTTCAGAGCTCAACGTTGAGGGTTGGAAGGAGGCGCGTCACGCGGGTTGCCAGTCCGGTTCGCGGACGCGAGGCGAACGCACGGCGCCGCGGTCAAGCGAGGCATCCTCCGCGGCGAGACTGCGCGCCGTTTGTGGGGAGCGCGCCCGCCGCGCGATGCTGAACAGCAAACCCACGCACGTCAGCGTCACCATCACGTTCGATCCTCCATAGCTGATGAATGGCAACGGCAGTCCCTTGTTCGGCAGCGCGCTGGTCACGACGCCAATGTTCACAAATGCTTGAAGCCCGATCAAAAACGTGATGCCGCAGCCGAGCAGAAAGCCAAACATGTCCGGCGCCCTGGCCGAGATGCAGATGCCGCAGATCATGATGACCAGAAAAGCGCCGACCACCAGCATGGTCGCGATCAATCCAAGCTCTTCGCCGATGATCGAGAAGATGAAGTCAGTGTGATGCTGCGGGATGAAACCGAGTTTCTGGCGCCCATTCCCCAAGCCCAGGCCCGTGACCCCGCCCGCGCCAAGCGCGAGCATGGCCTGGTAGGCTTGATGCCCCTTCTCCAGTTTCGTCTCCTCCAGGTGCAGCCAGGAATAGACCCGATCCGACCGCATGGGATTGTGATAAATGAACAGGCCGACCGCGAGCGCGCAGAGCAAGGCCGGCAGCAGGAATTTCTTCATGCTGATGCCGGCCAGGATAAGCATCATGCCGCTCACCACGGCGGCCACGAGCGCATTGCCGACGTCTGGCTCCTTGAACAACAGGCCGCCGACGAGGGCGACCATGAGGCCAGGGACGATGATGCCGCGCAGCCAGGTTCCCATTTGCCGCTGGTAGTGCTCGCCGTACCAGGCCACCGCGATGATGAGCGCGATCTTGGCGAACTCCGAGGGTTGAAAACTGATCCTGCC
>Ga0247727_10007209_pt1 | contig 21351 bp, 12 predicted proteins | sample WisWelCaveWW1625_FD_202498 | JGI IMG/M metagenome (GOLD analysis project Ga0247727, IMG submission 202498) | Biofilm microbial communities from Wishing Well Cave, Virginia, United States - WW16-25 | ecosystem: Environmental > Aquatic > Deep subsurface > Groundwater > Cave microbial mat | place... | reverse complement strand
GGCTTATACGTCGAATCGATTTGCTTTTGCAATGCCCTTAGAGAATCTACGCTACCGAAAAGGTTTTGAATGACCACCTCGCCAATTTGTACGACGGGAATTTTTTCTTTATCGGTAATCGCAAGCGGCAGGGCCTCATCGGGAATGCCTTCGAACAGCGACGGCCACGGAAAACCGCGCGGCGCCAAGCTGCGATGATTTGCCGGATCAGTGACGACTAAAACGCCGGCAGCGCCGTGATCGATGGCGTTCTGCACCTTCCAAGCGACTTGCGCATACTCGCTGTCCTTTTCGCCGTCGAACGGACTCGCGGCATCTTTTTCACCCGGCTCATGACGAAGAACGAGAACGACTTTTCCATTTGCATCGAGGTCAGAGTAATCGTCATAATCATGTTCCGGCGCGGTGATGCCGTAGCCTGCAAACGCCAAGGAAGCTATCACCGACTTGTTCGCGGTCATGTCGAACGGCATAAAGTCTTTTTTGATCGTGTATTCATGCTCGCTGCCGCTAACTGAGATGGCGAGTAAATTCTCTTTTCCCAAGCGCACCGTGCCCACTTGAAACTCGTTAAAGTAACTGCCATTCACCGGCTTGAGTCCGTAATACTGGAATTCTTTGGCAATGTAATCGGCGGCGCGATCAAGCTCGGGGCTGGGCGTGTTGCGACCCATCATTGCATCGGCGGCGAGGAAATCTATTTGCTGGCGAATGTCGGCGGGGCGAATGGCATCAAGCGCTTCTTTGGGTGGCTTGGGATTGTCGAGAGGAAGAATAAGTGATGAAGCAAATCCTACAAGCAGCAAGAAAGATTTTTGCATTAATGACAGCCTCCTGATGATTTTGATTTAACCATATATGACTGCAATATCCAACAGAAATTTGAAATACAAAAGAACTTTTTTCATAAGCCATAAAACGTCGGAGGCGTGATATGTCTATAGTTTCAATTCTCTATCTAATCTAAACTCCGTCAGGAGCATTATCACATTTCACCCTTACAGGGTTTCAGGGTAGAGGGTATTTCCGTTCTATAAACATTTTACCCCTGACGGGGTTGGCAAATTTCAATTGGTTTCAAAGTGTGTAGCGCATTGTTGATCATTTTTTAGCAATGGCAGTTGCTTTCAAATCGCGCAGCAAACGCTCGAAGGCCGTGCGGTAGCTGTCGTGGCTCTTCCAGCCGCAGAAGTCTCCGATGTGCCGTGTGCGGCGGATGTCGGCGGCCCAGGCTTCTTTTGCCTCCATGACTGCTTCATCGAGACGGATGGGAAAGAGAACGGTTTGTTGCTGCCGCTGCTCTTTTTCAAATGCAGTTTCGACTTCTTTCTCCACCCACGCACTTTTGATCGACTGCTCAGTGAGGATGAGCAGCAGCTTGTCATAGACGCGAATCGATTCATCGATGACCGGACGGATTCTGTCGCCGATCTTCATGTCTTCGGGCGCAAACCAGCAGCGGACGCCGTTATCCTGCAGGTCTGCATGGAGACGTTTCGCAAACTTTTCGTCTTTTTTTGAATAGCTTATGAAGCAGGAATGGAACCGCACCTGCTCATTCAAAAGCGATGGAAAGTAATTGATCAAACTGTCGGGCAAGCCACAGCCACGCAAAAAGACTTCAGGTAAGCGACCTGATCTCATGAGAGTGCGATGATCGAGGACACTTGGGGCCAAGTGATGACATGATTCAATGTTTTGAATTGTGCTTAAGTCAATATCCACAAGCACTGTCTCCCCGAGAATCACTACGGTAAAATCGGCTTCGCTGAGATGGGCACCGATGAGATTGGCTCCGCTGAGATTTGCTCCACTGAGATTGGCTTTGATGAGAATGGAATGTCTGAGATCAACTCCAACGAGATTGGTACTGCTGAGATTGGCATTTCTGAGATCAGCCTCGAAGAGTTTGGCGCTGCTGAGATGGGCCTTGCTGAGATCGGCTCCGGGGAGTCTGGCACCGCTGAGATAGGCATCGCTGAGATTGGCCCAGAGAAGTTTGGCACTGCTGAGATTGGCATATGTCAGATTGGCTCCGAGAAGTTGGGCGCCACTGAGATTGGCATTGCTGAGTTTGGCAGTCATAAGATTCGCTCCGCGTAGATCGGCAGCCTTGAGATCAGCGTTGTTGAGATCAGCTTTGCCCAGAAAAGCGCCGCTAAGGAAAGGCGTGATGCTCTTGTTTTGTCTTCTCCACTCATTCCAAGCATCTACCCCCTCCATGAGTATTTTGCGATGCTCTTCATAATATCCCATGATTATAGTCCCTGAGTAAGTTGGATTGAATTTCCTTCCCAGTTTTGGTGCGTAAGATAGCAATTTTCTGTCAAAGAAATCAAATATCTGTTTTGGGAACTTCACTTACGCTAAACCTTTCAAATCATTGGTTGACAGTGGTAGGGTAAGTTTCTTATTTTCGGCGCGTGCATTCAACTGTCGTATAAGACAATAGGAAAGTACAAGATGGCGAAAACTCCAATTAAATTTGAAACTGCCTTCGAAATCTATTCAGCGACTAGTGTGTTAGGCGAGGGTGGAGCTGGGCGTGTCTTTGCTGTGAAAGACTCTGGCGGAAAGTTGTACGCTCTCAAATGTCTCCATCCTAACCTCGTGACAACTGAACGGAAGAAGAGATTTAAGAACGAGATCGATTTCTGTAGGAAGCAACGGTGTCGCAACTTGATTCAGGTAATTGATGTCGGATTGACCGTTTTAGTTGGCACAAACACGCCATTCTATGTAATGCCAATATTCCCGAAGACACTGCGGGCCGTGATGGATAGCAAAGTGCCACCCGAGAGGGTCCTGCCGTTGTTCGCGCAAATCCTAGATGGCGTAGAAACTGCGCATTTATTAGGTGTGTTTCATCGCGACTTGAAACCAGAGAATTTTCTCTACGATCCTGCCCAAGACCTAGTGGTCGTCGCAGATTTTGGAATCGCTCACTTTGCAGAAGATTTGATCGTAACTGCGGTGGCAACGAAGGCTACTGATAAACTCGCCAATCTTCGTTACTCAGCGCCGGAGCAAAGAGTGAAGGGTGAAAGGGTTGACCAGCGCTCAGATATCTACGCATTGGGTCTGATCCTCAACGAGATGTTCACGGGCTCGGTACCTCAAGGTACCGGATACCCGATGATAGCTGCGGTATCACCCACTCACGGTTATCTGGATGGCATGATTGAGCGCATGATCCAACAAAATCCCAAAGATCGACCTGCAACAATTGATGAAATAAAGAAGGAGCTGATCGGTCGCCAAAATGAATTCGTTGCTCGCCAGAAACTCGACTCCTTGAAGCGCGAGGTGGTTCCAACGAGCGCATCGAACCACGTAGCGCCTGTTGAGTTGATAAACATTGACTGGCAGAATGGCACGCTGATCCTCAAGCTCAATAGAACGCCCGAAAGCGGTTGGGTTCATCGATTCTATACACCTAGAGAAACTTATACCTCTGTGCAAGGCGCTGAACCTGGCTCATTCGAGTTTCGCGGTGACACCGCTAATGTGCGAATCATAGAGCACAAGGCGCAGCAGGTAGTTAACTTCTTCAAGGGCTATTTAGAAATGGCAACTAGGGCTTATCAAGCCGACGTCGATCATGAGGCCGCAAGAAAAGTGGAAGATGAACGGTCGCAGCTGAGGCAGGCCATTGCAGCTGCCGAAGCGAGAGAACGCATTCTCAGAAGTGTAAAGTTCTAGCTCCGAGGTTTTACCATCCCTTGAACACGAACCCAAAACAAATGCAGTGGGTCAGTTGGTGTTATGATCTCACTTGCTGTTAATAGCGAAGAACTTCGCATGCACGTCATTGGTCCCTTGCCAGCAAGGCTCTGCTCGCTGAAGTCATTGTAACTGAGACACTCTGCAGTACCCCATTCTGGGTTTCATCAACTCAAAATCAATTCACATTCACTCTTTGCGACGCAACGGGTACATCGATTTCGCTCGCGACGATCAACAAAAAAATACCACTGGCATTTAAATCCGATCATTCTTATGTTTTCACCGCGCCAAGAGTCTCATTAAATTTCTTCGGAGTGGATGATTTGATTTAAACTAACAACACCAGGGAAAAGAGGAGGATGGAAGCATGTACAAAGGCCGCTTGATGGCGATGATGTTCCTGGAGTTTTTTATTTGGGGAGCATGGTACGTCACCGTTGGCAATTACATGGCGAAGATCGGCATGTCCGATGTCATCTATTGGGCCTACACCGTCAGCCCGATCGGTGCGATTATTTCGCCATTCTTTCTCGGGATGGTTGCAGACAGATTTTTTGCCACGGAAAAGGTGTTGGGTGTTCTTCACATCGTGGGCGGCATTGCGCTGTTCTGCGCGCCTTTGGCTGCTGAGGGAAGTCTTGCCTCGCCGCCGCTGTTCATCACCCTCCTGTTGATTCACATGTTGTGCTACATGCCCACCGTCGGTCTTGCCAACGCGCTGGCATTCCATCACATGAAGAGCCAGGAAAACGAATTTCCCATCGTGCGCGCTTTCGGCACTATCGGCTGGATCGTCGCCGGTATTTTGGTCAGCGCCGTGCTTGGCGCGGATGAGACCTCCCTGCCGCTGCAAATTGCCGGCGCCGCCGCGGTGTTGATGGGCATCTACAGTTTCAGCCTGCCGCATACGCCGCCCGCCGCAGCAGGTGAAAAAGTAACCGCTCGCCAAATCCTCGGGCTGGACGCGTTGAGTAAATTGAAGAGCAAGCCCTTCACTGTTTTCATCGCCAGTTCCTTCCTGATTTGCATTCCGCTGGCTGCCTATTATTCCTACGCGCCGGTTTTTGTGAACGCGGCGCAACTCAGCAACCCCGCCTTCAAAATGTCCTTTGGCCAAATTTCAGAAGCCGTGTTCATCATCATCATGCCGTTTTTCTTTGCGCGGCTCGGCGTGAAGTGGATGCTGTTCACCGGCATGGCAGCCTGGGTGCTGCGCTACGCGCTGTTTTCAATCGGCGCGCCCGACGCCGTGCTATGGATGATCATGACCGGCATTATTTTACACGGCGTCTGTTATGACTTCTTCTTCGTAGCCGGACAAATTTATGTTGATAAGAAAGCAACGCCGGCGATACGCGGACAAGCGCAAGGATTTCTCGTCTTGATGACTTACGGACTTGGCATGTTGATCGGCGCGCAGGTGTCGGGATGGTTGTTCAACGACGTCGTGACCGCTACCGGGCCTGAATCTCTGCCGCAGTATCAAAACTTTTGGATTTTGCCCGCGGTCTTTGCAGGCGCGGTGATGGTGATGTTTGGGGTGCTGTTTAAAGATAAATTGCCGTCGAGTAAGTCGGCGTGAGGGTTAAGCGTTTTTATGTCACCGCAACTCACCCCCTAAATCCCCCTCTCTTAAGAAGAGAGGGGGACTTTTAGAACCCCGACACAGCTTTCCCCCTTCTCTTCTTAAGAGAAGGGGGGCAAGGGGGATGAGTCGCAGTAAAGATGCAGAAGTTTTATTTTTTCTCGACTCATCGATTATCTAATTTCTGGAGAAGCTAATATGCCACCATTAAAACTGGGATTTGTTGGCGCCGGTTTTATTGCAAAATTTCATATGCGCGCCCTGATGCAACTCAGAGGCATGGAGATCGCCGGGATCACGAGCAAGCCGCTGTCGCAGGCCGAAGCGCTGTCGGCGACGGTCAAAGCAAACGGACTTGGCGACGGCGTGGTTTATTCGAGCGTCGCGGAGATGGCAAAGAACGTCGATGCCATCGCGGTTTATGTGCCGAATTTCGTGCGAGAGGAAATCGTCGGACAGATCGTCGATGCCGTGAAGCAAGGCGCGGAGCTGAAAGGCGTCATCTGCGAAAAGCCTCTGGCGAGAAATCTCAAAGAAGCGCGGCGCTTGGTTGATTTGGTGAATTCGGTCGGACTCAAGACTGCTTATTTCGAAAATCAGATTTTTATGAAGCCCGTGCAAAAGCAATTGCAGCAACTCGAACCGCAGCAGCGAACCATGGGGCCGCTTACCCTCACCCGCTCTGCCGAAGAACATGGCGGGCCGCATGAGCCGTGGTTTTGGGATCCGACGCGGCAAGGCGGCGGCGTGCTCTGCGACATGGGATGTCACAGCATCGCGGTCGGCTGGTATCTGCTCAATCCGATTGGAAAACCGCTGACGTTCATGCAGCCGATTTCGATCTCTGCGGAATGCGCGCTCTTAAAATGGGGCTTGCCGAAGTGGCGCGCGAAGCTTAAAGAGCGCGGCGTCGATTACACCAAAACTCCCGCCGAGGATTTTACCACCGGCATGGTCACCTACAAAAATCCTGAGACCGGACAGATCGCCAAGTCGCAGTTTACAACTTCCTGGATGTTTGAAAAACAAGGGCTGCGTCTGCTGATGGACGGCATGGGGCCGGGCTACGCATTTGAAATTAACACATTGAATTCCTCGTTGGAAATTTTTATCGGCGACGACGCCGCGGAGGCCGTTGCTGACGCAGAGACTGCTTTGGAAAAAGCGACTGCCACGCGCGGCCTGCTCGCCGTGCAATATAACGAAGCGGACTTATACGGCTACACCGATGAAAACGAGGACGCAGCAAAGGCGTTTTTGGAAGGACGAGACGGGATGTTGTCGTGGAGTTACGGCTTGGAGATTACCAAGTTAGTGATGGCCGCTTACATGTCTGCTGAGCGCAAAAAGGTAATTGACCTGACCGACCCCGCGATTCAAAAAGAACTCGAAACCTTCGTGCCGCTGATTCAGCAAGGCAAAGGCGCGGATATGCTGTACGTCAAGTAGTGCCATGCGAATGACCAGTTGAAATACAGCAAAGCCGAAAACTATCAGTCAAAATAATTGAAGTCAAAATCATGTAAAAGATTTCAATCATTTTGACTACAATGATTTTGACTTTACAGCTTTTACTGATCATTCATAATACCTGTTGGTTGTGGCGATTTTAATTGAGAGGCCGAGAATGAGCGATAATTTCTTTGAACTGAGATCGTTGCAACAGAAGCAAAATCCTTTAGCCCACAGAAATGAAAAACTCACAGAAAAAAAATTTCTGTGGGAGTTCCTCTTCTGTCCCGCCCCGTCTCCTTTGTTTTTTATGAAAGCGGGACGGGGTGAGCAATCTTTTCTTTCTTATTTGCGAGTTGTTGGAATTTGGGTTTTGTTATTTGGCTTTTCTCTTCTCACAGGATGTCAATCAGGAATGACGCGAAAAGATGGAACCTCTATGTTGACCGAAGCGGAGCAAAACGCCGGCTGGAAGGTTTTGTTTGATGGCAAAACATTCAAAGGTTGGCGCGGTTTTAGAATGGACAAAGTTCCCGAAGGCTGGGCGATCACCGAGCAAGGCGAATTGCACTTCTCGCCCCCAGGCAAAGGCGATCTCATGACCGAGGAAGAGTACGCCGACTTCGAGCTGCAGCTCGAATGGAAAATTTCGCCGGGAGGAAACAGCGGCATCTTCTTTCGTTCATCGGAGAAGCGCGAGCAGTCATGGCAAACAGCGCCGGAGATGCAGGTGCTCGATAACAAGCTTCACAAAGACGGACAGAATCCGCTGACCTCCGCCGGTTCCAACTACGCGCTGCACGCGCCCACCCGCGATGTGACCCGACCGGTCGGAGAATACAATCAAGTTCGGCTTCTTGTGCAAAAGAATCATGTCGAGCATTGGTTGAATGGAGAAAAAATTGTGGAGTACGAAATCGGCAGTCCGGAATGGCAAGTGCTGGTGGCCAACAGCAAGTTTGCGACACTGCCGGATTATGGCCGCTATCGCAGCGGGCACATCGTTCTGCAAGATCACGGCAACGAAGTGTGGTATCGGAATATCAAGATTCATCCTTTGTGAGCTAATCTGATTTATCCATAAACAGAAAACCGCCAAGACGCCAAGCACGCTAAGAAAAACGCCAAGTTCTTCAAAAGAGATGAAGCGAAACGAATCATCATGTCGGCGAAATCAAAAAATTTCTTATTAGGCTTGGAAAGCCCTGCGATCACAAAGTTTTGTTCTTCGCGCACTTTGCGACTTCGCGGTTGTCTTTATGAATTAGTCGGGCTAACGTTTGACATTGGTTTAACAAACAGGAGTGGAACGATGGAAAAGAAGCCGTCTCAAAATAAAAAACCCGGCATTTCCCGCCGTGACTTTCTAAAGAGCACAGCTACTGCTGCAGCCGGTATCTCAATTATTCCGCGCCATGTGTTGGGAGGCCCGGGTTACATCGCGCCGAGCAATAAAATAAATTTGGCGATGATCGGCACCGGCAACCAGGGTATGCACGACATGAAACAGTTCATGGAAATACCGGACGTCCAAGTGGTTGCCGTTTGTGATGTCTTTGAAGAGTTCCCGCAAGGTGACTCATTCGGCGGACGCAAGCCGGCAAAACTCGCCGTTGAAGCCCACTACGGACAATTAGCAACCGATGGCAAATATAAAGACTGCGCCGATTATGCCGATTTTCGCGAGATGCTGGAGAAGCAAAAAGACATCGACGCGGTGGCGGTGGTTACGACGGACAACACCCATGCGATAGCCTCGATGGCCGCGATCAATCTTGGTAAGCACGTCTATTGTCAGAAGCCGCTGACGCACGACATTTACGAAGCCCGTATGCTCGCGGAAGCGGCGCGCAAAAAAGGCGTCGCCTCACAAATGGGTAATCAGGGACATGCCGGCGAGGGCAACCGTCTGATCGTCGAATGGGTCGCCGATGGCGCGATCGGCGACGTGCATGAAGTGCATGTGTGGACGGACCGGCCGAGAAACTATTGGAAACAGGGGCTTGAGCGGCCAGACACTATTCCGTCGGTGCCGCGGGGACTTGATTGGAATCTTTGGCTTGGCCCGGCGCCGTATCGCCCCTATCATCCTGCTTACATGCCGTTCGTCTGGCGCGGCTGGTGGGATTTTGGAACCGGCGTCCTCGGCGACATGGGCTGCCACATCATTGACACGCCGGTGTGGGCGCTGAAGCTAGGGCATCCCACGAGCGTGCAAGCAAGCTCAACGCCGGTGAACAATGAGACTGGGCCAATTGCGTCTCTCATACAATATGAATTCCCGGCGCGCGGCAGTATGCCTCCGGTGAAGATGACGTGGTATGATGGCGGCATCACGCCTCCTCGTCCCGCTGATCTTGAAGATGGTAGACGAATGGGCGACGGCAGCGGCATTCTCCTGGTGGGCTCCAAAGGCACCATCATGGCCAACTGCTACGGCAACAATCCGCGGATCATTCCTGAAACCAAAATGCAGGCCTACACCCTGCCGCCCAAAACCATTCCTCGTGTTGAAGGCATTCACCAGGATTTCATCGAAGCCTGCAAAGGCACGAGAAAGGCTTGCTCCAACTTCGATGTCTCCGGGCCACTGACCGAAACCGTCCTGCTCGGCAACCTCGCTATTCGCATGCAAGGCCAGCGGCTATTGTGGGATGGCGTGAACATGAAAGTCACCAATGTGGAAGAGGCCAACAAGTACGTCAAGCGCGATTACGCTGGAGGATGGACGCTGTAAACTCGAGTATGGCCGAAAAATAAAAGCGCACGCAAAGACGCAGAGACGCAAAGTGATCGCAAAGCAACTCACCCCCCTAAATCCCCCTCTCTTAAAAAAGAGAGGGGGACTTTTAAAACCTCGAACCAATCCCCCCTTCTCTTCCTAAGAGAAGGGGCAGGGGGATGAGTTGCGACGCAATAAACAGAAGTAAAAGGTTTTCATAACTCGTTTCCGTGTACTGTTCCAATTCTGTGAGCGACTAATTTTTTTTTTGATTTGCTCGCGTTTTGATTTCCCTTGCGCTTTCTCCGCGTCTTCGCGTCTCTGCGTGAATGCTTTTTCTTTAAAAGTTTTTCTTCAATTGAAAACAAATCTAATGGAGCACAATGACTGATCAAAAAGGCATAGACCGCCGAGAATTTCTGCGTTATACCGTCGCCGCCGGCGCGGGGTTGCTGATCTCACCTGCATTGGCGCGACAACAGGCCAGCGTCTCAAACGACCTCAACATCGCGATGATCGGCATGGGCGCGCAGGGACAAGTTCTGTTGAACGCCGCGCTCAAAATTCCCAACATTCGCTTTCAGGCGGTTTGCGACATCTGGAAAGATTATAATCTGATCCGCTCGCAACGCTTGTTGGAAAAATACGGTCACAAGCCGCGCGCCTACGAAGATTATCGCGACCTGCTCGCGCATGAAAAAAATCTCGACGGCGTCATCATCGCTACGCCGGATTTTTGGCACGCGCAACAAACCGTCGATTGTCTGAACGCCGGACTGCACGTGTATTGTGAAAAGGAAATGTCAAACATCCTCGAAGGCGCGCAACGGATGGTTCGCGCCAGCCGGCAGACCGGCAAGCTGCTGCAGATCGGCCATCAACGCCGCAGCAATCCCCGCTACCTCCACTCTTACAATCGACTGATCAAAGAAGCGAAAATTCTTGGCCGCATCACCACGGTCAACGCGCAGTGGAATCGCGGCGTGCAGCCCGACCTCGGCTGGCCGCAGAAGTATGCGCTTGCCCCGGCCACGCTGCAAAAGCACGGCTTCCGCTCGATGCATCAATTTCGCAACTGGCGCTGGTATCGCGGACTCGGCGGCGGCCCCATCGTCGATCTCGGCTCGCATCAAATCGACATCTTCAACTGGTTTCTCGATGCGCAGCCCAAATCGGTGACGGCCAGCGGCGGCACGGATTACTACGAAAAAAACACTCACGAATGGTACGATACCGTTCTCGCCATTTATGAATATGAAACCAGCCAAGGCAACGTCCGCGCGTTTTATCAAACCATCACCACCAACAGCAGCATGGGATATTTTGAAAGCTTTCTTGGCGATCAGGGCACGCTGAATATCTCGGAGTCTGCCGGACGCGGCGGCATCTGGCGCGAGCAGACCGCGCCCGATTGGACAAAGTGGGTGAATTTAGGATACGTCGAAGCGCCGGTTGAAGAAGTGAAGCCCAAGGAGACCACCGCGGTGCTCGACGTTCGCGAAACCGTCGCGCCGCCGCAACATCGTTTGCCGGTGGAATTCAACGACCCCTACCACAAACCGCATCTGGAAAATTTCTTCGACGCGATTCGCGGCAAGGCCGCCCTCAATTGCCCGGCAGACGTCGGCTATGAAACCGCAGTCACTGTGCTCAAAGTCAACGAAGCGGTCGAGACCGGCAGAAAACTTTTCTTCAAGCCTGGCGAGTTTAAGATATAACGCTTCAACTCATCCCCCGGCCCCTTCTCTTTCCAAGAGAAGGGGAGAACACCGACTGAAAACATCCGCAAGTCCCCCTCTCTTCTTAAGAGAGGGGGATTTAGGGGGTGAGTTGAAAGGACACGAAAATTTTTTAGCGTTTTTTCGCGTGTTTGGCTGGCTGCTTCAATTTGTTTGAAAACCAAGATAGAAAATCTAATGCGAACGACGACACTGGCGATCCTCGGATTCATCTCCATAAACATTTTCCCGCTCAACACCGCCGCTCAAGAACCAAAACTTGGAGACGTGAGCGACGGCAGCCGCGCGGTTCCGGTTCATCTCATCAATCTTCATGATGAAGAAGGCACTCTCATCAAGCCCGGCCCCGTTCGACAAGCTCAGGGCAAGGATGAGCGCACGTTGCCATTTTCCACCAAGCAGACCTGTCTTCCCTGTCATGATTACCAAAAGATAAGCTCGGGTTTGCATTTCAATTCCACCAAAGCAAATGTTCCTCCAGGCCGTCGCAGCCAGCCGTGGATTTTTGCCGATCAACGAACCGCCACGCAGATTCCCCTCTCCTACCGCCCGTGGCCCGGAACCTATCGGCCGGAGCAGATCGGTTTATCGACGCTGCAATTCGTGCAAATATTCGGACGGCAGATGCCCGGCGGCGGCGCGGGCGATGATGACTCGCTGCAATCTCCCGAGACCTTCATGCGCTGGATGGTCTCCGGCAATCTCGAGATCAACTGCCTGAGTTGCCACGATGCCGAGGCCGGTCACGATCAAGCGGAGTATGCAACGCAAGTTGCCCGCCAGAATTTTCGCTGGGCGGCGAGCGCCAGCAGCGGCTTTGCCTGGGTTCGCGGCTCGGCCCTGGCGATGCCGGACAATTACAACATCTACGGAACGCTGTTGGATAACTCGACGACGATTCCGCCTTCGGTCACTTATGATGAAACGCGATTCAACGCGCAGGGAAAAGTTTTATTCAACCTCGTTCGTAAGATTCCCAACGAGCGGTGTTATTTCTGCCATTCGACAAAAAGCCTGCACGAAAGTAGTACAGAAAAATGGACGACCGATGAAGACGTTCACATTGCAGCAGGAATGCTCTGCGTCGATTGCCATCGCAACGGACTTGATCATGCGATGGTGCGCGGCTATGACGGCGAGGCCGACGGTTCGACAGGCTCACCGTCCAAAAAGTTGATGGCTGCGACGTTGACTTGTCGAGGCTGTCATCTCGGCGATGAGTCGTCAGCAATTCCTCATGCAGGCCGCCTCGGTGCGCCATATCCGAAACATGCGGGCATTCCGCCGATTCACTTTGAAAAACTTTCTTGCACCGCCTGCCATTCGGGCACCTGGCCGGAGGGCAAAGCTCCGCGAGTCAAAACTTCGCAAGCCCACGGCTTAGGCACGCACGGCGTCAATAAATCCGACGGCGCGCTGCCTCATATCATGTCGCCGGTTTTTGTTCAAGGGTCAGACGGCAAGATTGCCCCGCACAAAATGTTTTGGCCGGCCTTTTGGGCGCGGCTCGACAAAAGCTCGCCGAACGGGCGTGCCGTGAGCTTGCCCCGCTCCGCATCCGAAGGCTTAAGAAGCGGGGCGGAGTCGAACGGCACTGTCGAGCCAATCGCGTATGCAGACGTAAGAAGCGTTACTGCAAAGATCATCGAAAAAGATACACTGGGCGTCGGCGATTGGCCTCCTCTCATCTCTTCTCAAATCACCGAAATTTTGCGCGCTTTGGCTGCACAGGATTCTGGTCGGACTCAACCAGTTTATATCAGCGGCGGCAAATTATATCGCATCGATGAATCAGGCAAACTCTCGGAAGAAGATCATCCAGCTGCACAACCTTATTCATGGGCCATTGCACATGACGTGCGACCGGCAGCGCAGTCGTTGGGTGTTCGCGGCTGCGGCGATTGCCACGATACCGACGCCCCGTTTTATTTCGGCGAAGTCACCATCGATTCTCCCCTCGAATCCGCGGCCATCTCAACCATAGAGATGATCGACTTCGCCGGATTGAATTGGTTTTATTCAAAAATATTTGCCGTGTCGTTTGTGTTCCGGCCCTGGTTCAAAATCATAACACTTGTTTCGAGCGTGGTGCTGGTGGCGATTTTGATGTTGTATGCTTTCAAGGGGTTGTCTTTGGTCTTGGAGAGGGTGAACGGGAAAAACGTAAAATGAAACCGATGAGGACGAATTAACAATGTTATACTGCTTCGTTCAACCGAAGTTTGCAAGAAACACAGGAGTAAGTAGATGTCCTTCAACACTAAACTAATAAACCTTCTCAAGACTGACCCGCGCTTTGTGGATGATGATGGCGAACTCGTTCTTGCCGCCGTGCAAGACCGCGCTTGGAAGATTGATCGCGACCTTGTGAAGTTGCTCATCTCAGACAAAGAAATCAAAGCTACGTTCTTTGAGGAAATTGAAGGGCATTGGATATTCAACACCAACACTTTCATTGATTACCTTTCGCAAAAGAATTTTCTGGATAACTCTTATACTCGTTTTCGCAATCGCATTGGCTTGACCATTGGCAATAAATTCCTACGCGAACGTGGCGAGGTGGCGTTGGTCTGGCCCTACAAAGACACCGTGTTGGAAGGTGGACAGGGACAGGAAGAAGAAAATCGAAAGGAAATATTTTTCAATGAAGTACTGGCACAGGATGAAATCAATAGATTGCTTGATCCTAAGGCGCTGACCAACTTCACCCGCTACACAGCAACAGGCAAGCAACCCGTAAAGGACTTCAAGCGCAATGAAAATGGCGTGATTCAAGAAAACCTAATTGTCAAAGGCAATAATCTACTTGTATTGCACACTCTCAAAACACAGTTTCGGGGACAGGTCAAACTGATTTACATCGACCCGCCGTATAACACGGGGGCAGATGGCGATACATTCTCCTACAATAACTCTTTTAAGCACTCGACATGGCTCACGTTTATGCGAAACAGACTAGAAATTGCAAAAGAATTTTTGGCTTCCGATGGCTTTATAGCAATAGCAATCGATCACGTTGAAGTATTCTATTTGGGAGCCTTAGCTGACGAAGTGTTTGGGAGAGAAAACCGTGTTGGTATAGTTACTGTTTTGCACAACCCTAAAGGTCGGAACTTAGCAAGTTTCTTCTCTGCCAACAGTGAGTTTATGATAGTTTATGCAAAAGATATCGAGTTAGCAGAATTCAATCAAGTCGCAATAAGTGATGATGTTAAAGAAACATTCGATCAGGAAGATGAAGAAGGCAGGTACAAATATGTGCCACTTATGCGCGCAAGAACGGTATGGTCAAGAGAAAACAAACCCAACAATTGGTATCCAATATATGTTAGCAAAGATTTAAAAGAACTGACATTGGAAAATAAAGAAGGCTATTATGAAGTTTGGCCTATTACCAACAACGGCAAGGAAATGGCATGGAAAAAAGTGCCATCATCTTTTACTAAGCTAAACACCCAAAATTATTTTATGGCCCAATTAGAAAACGGGAAGATAGTAATCTACCACAAATTACGAGAACAGCAGGTATATAAAAGTGTTTGGATGGATCAAAAATACCAATCAGAGTTTCACGGCACAAACTTATTAAAGGAGTTAATAGGGTCTGGCAAGTTTAGTTACCCCAAATCAATTTATCTAGTAATAGATGTTCTAAAAATCATGTCATCAGAGGGCGATTTGGTTTTAGATTTTTTTGGTGGGAGTGGCACCACTGCTCATGCCGTATTAGAATTGAACAAAGATGGAGGCAATCGCAAGTTTATTATCTGTGAGCAAATGGGTTACGCCGAGACAGTCACCTGTGAGCGAGTTAAAAAAGTTATTGAAAATGATGGACAGGGCGACTTCATTTACTGCGAACTTATGAAATACAACGAAGTCTTCATGGAGCAAATTCAAGCCGCCAAGTCCAGCAAAGAACTAATACAAATCTGGCGCGAGATGGCAGATGGCTCATTTTTGAATTGGTATATCAACTCAAAAATACCCGAAGAAGCCGTCAAGGATTTTGAAGAACTCGGCAAAGGTGAAGACGGTCTTGAAAAGCAAAAACACTTGTTGGCGGAACTTCTCGACAAGAACCAGTTATACGTCAATCGTTCGGAGATCGACGATGCACAATTCAAGGTGAGTAAGGAAGATAAGGCATTGAATAAGGCATTCTACGGAGAAGCGTACAATGCCTGAACAGTTTTTATATCAGGAATTAGATTCTGTTTCGCGATTCGGCGGATTACCGAAAGAAATTCCTGATTCTGTGAGATTAAATCTCAATCCGGAATATGAATTACGAGGCTATCAGGTAGAGGCCTTTGCGCGCTTTTTCCGTTGCTACAAACACGACTTTCCTGGCAAAACCTATCCTTTGCACTTTCTCTTTAATATGGCAACAGGGAGTGGCAAGACGCTCATCATGGCGGGGCTAATTTTGTATCTCTACGAACAAGGCTCTCGCAATTTTCTGTTCTTTGTCAATTCTACGAACATTATCGAAAAGACTAAAGACAACTTCCTCAATCCTATCTCCATTAAATATCTTTTCTGTCAGGATATCGTCATCGGCAACCGCCGTGTGCGCGTTTCACCTGTCGACAATTTTGAAGCAGTCAACTCCAACGATATAAACATCTGCTTCACCACGATTCAAAAACTTCACTCCGACCTGACAACGGAAAAAGAAAACGCCATTACCTTTGATGATTTCCGCAAACACAAAGTCGGATTGATTGCCGATGAAGCCCATCACATTAACGTGAAGACGAAAGCACAAACAGAGATGTTCGAGAGTTGGGAAAATACCGTCGAGCGGATCTTCACACAAAACGAAGACAATCTCCTGTTGGAATTCACGGCCACGCACGACTATGAAACGCCTGTAATGGTGGAGAAATACCGCAACAAGGTCATTGTCCGCTACGACCTGCTCGAGTTCCGTAACGACGGTTACTCGAAGGATGTTGTCATAGTGCAGTCAGATTTTGATCAGAAGGAACGCATTCTACAAGCACTGATCCTCAATCAGTATAAACAGGAAGTAGCGGCGAAATACCGCATCAACCTCAAGCCGGTGATTTTGTTTAAAGCGCAGCGCACAATCGCGCAATCGCAAGAAAACAAGGCCAACTTTCATAAAATAATTGATGATCTTTCGGCAGAAGACATCGTCAGCATTCGCAAGTCAAACATCCCGATTGTTCAACGCGCTTTTCGTTTCTTTGACGAAAGCAAAATCAGCGAGGAGCAATTGGTGGAACGTCTAAAACGCGACTTCAATAAGGATTATTGCATCTCGGTCAACGAAGAAACGGAGAAAGAAGAGCATCAGATTCTTTTGAATACGCTCGAAGATAAGAATAATAGAGTTCGGGCCATTTTCGCCGTCCAAAAACTCAACGAAGGCTGGGACGTGCTGAATCTGTTTGATATTGTCCGTTGTTACGAGACACGAGATGCAAAGGCTGGCAAGCCAGGCTCTACCACCATCTCCGAAGCGCAGTTAATTGGCCGTGGTGCTCGTTACTTTCCCTTTGTTCTACCTCAAAGCAATGATCGCTTTCGTCGCAAATTCGATGGCGACCTTGAGCACGAACTGCGCGTGCTGGAAGAACTACATTATCACAGCATTAACGACTCGCGCTACATAGCAGAAATTCGCGCCGCGCTGATTGAACAGGGCATGATGGATGAGCGAGAAGTGATCCGTGAACTCAAACTCAAAGAGTCGTTTAAGAAAACACGATTTTTCAAGTATGGAGTTATCTGGCTCAACGACCGCCAGCCCAAAAATTACCAGCGCATAAAATCCTTTGCCGATCTGGGTGTAAAGAAGCGAAACTATACCCACTTCATCGCCACAGGTCACGGTGGTGCGGAAGCAGTTTTGGCACATCAGCGGCGTGGCGGCGTCATCAAAGACGAAATGCGAAGGGATGTCAAAGTCGCAGACATGGAACGCAATATCGTGCAATCGGCTTTAGCGCGCAATCCATTCTTTACCTTTACCTCCCTCAAACGCTATTTTCCTCACCTCGCATCAACTCGCGACTTTATCATCTCGGATGGATACTTAGGCGGATTGGAAATCACTTTTGAGGGCAAAGTGTACGGGTTGGACGAAAACCGTGCTGAAAAACTGGCTGCTATGCTGGGATTGTTGAGTCAAATCGAAATCGAAATCCGTCAACTGGTCACTGAATTTGAAGGCACGCGAGACTTCAGGCGCGATTGGGTGCGTGAAATATTCAAAGATAAAATATTGAAATTTGATGCTAAAAATCCACGCGCGGCAGACGATGCGCAGTTTGAGCATTTCGTCTCTGACAAAGATTGGTTTGCTTTCAATACTATTTACGGGACAACTGAAGAAAAAGCCTTTGTGCGAATGCTGGGCAGGCAAATGGAAAAGCTCAAAACGCAATACGAAAGTATTTACCTACTCCGTAACGAAGGGCACTTTGCCATTTATAGCTTTTCCGATGGCCAAGCTTTTCAGCCCGATTTTGTATTGTTCTTGCGCGAGAGAAGCGGCAATTTACTCATTTACCAGCTATTCATCGAACCGAAGGCGAAAATCCTGCAAAAGGCCGAGCCATGGAAGCTGGATTTTCTCAACGAAATTAAGTCAAAGTTTGAGAACAAAACTTTGGCGTTTGAAGACAAGAAATATCGTTTGATCGGCGTGCCGTTTTATAACATTGAAGACGAGAATCAATTCAAGGCGAGCCTTGAGTCTGTGTTGAACTAAACGAGATAAACGCAATGAAGACCATAATCAATTCAGGGAGGATAGGAAAAGTTGAAGCACTCGGCAAGGGACGATACTCCAAATGGCGTAAGATTCAATAGGGTATTGTTGCACGTCAACGGGGTATTATTAGGCTAAAAAATACCCTTTTGAAAATCCGTTTCTAATGTTTTGATGAAAACACAACAAACGTAAAGACCGCTATCACATGCTTCGAATCATTGCACTCATCGTTTTCTTATCGATCATCGGCATTCTGGTTTATCGTAACCGAGGATCGCTGCCGGAATTGAAAACGTCAATCCGAAAACTCGACTGGTGGTTGAGTCTTGCCGGAATCCAGCCCACGCAAGTGACCGATGATTGGAGAAAACTCACGTCGTTCTTGATCAAGGTGAGCTTTCTTGTTCTGGCAATCACCGGCTTCATTCCGCTCGTGTTGTTTGGCGCATCGGTTTCTGGTATTGGTTTACTCTTGCACGTTTTCGCGGCGGCGGTCTTTGCCCTCGGCCTAGTGATCATCAGCCTTTTGCGCGCGCATGATCACCGCTTCAACAAAAACGATTGGCAAAGCTTGCAACACGTGATTGGGAAAAAAACGCCGACCAAAAAATCAAACCCGCACATCGCCGCATTCGCAAAGAAAATCAGCTTCTGGCTGATTCTGCTTCTAACGCTGCCGTTGATCGTCTCGATTCTGCTTGGAATGTATCCCCTTTTCGGAACTCACGGCCAGGAGGCGCTCTTGCAATTGCACGGGTATAGCGCCCTCCTGCTGGTGTTGACCGTGGTCGTGCGACTTTATATTCTCAAACTGGAGGACAAATAAAATGTCAAAGCTCTTTCAAGATCAAAAGCGCACGCAAAGACGCAGAGACGCAAAGAATACGCAAAGGTTTTTTTGCTTTTCTCTGCGTTACCTTGGCGGCTCTGCGACTTGGCGTGAAGGTTTTTATTTTTTTAGCTTAGTATTGCTTTGCCTTGCGTTCGTCGTTGGCTGTTCGAAAGAATCATCGGAGAAGAGTGGCACTTCGACAAGCTCAGTGCAAGCAAGCGCTGATTCAATGCAAACCCCGAATGTAGAGACAGCAAAGCCGGAAGAAACGGAAACGACTGCCGAGCAGCCGCGCTTCGACGCTGCTCAGCGACCGGCTGCTGAGGTACCGAAAACTGCGCCGCAGTCGTCGCCTGCAATGAGCAGCGGTGACCTGGTACCGCTCGAAATCAAGCTGCCCAAGCCGATGTTCATTGGCACGCCGCAAAATTTCCGCGTTGACAAATTGGAAAAGCCGCTCGGCAAACCGCGCCCACCGTTTCTCGCCCCCGCCGGTGCCAAGAATGTCGCCTTCAAGAAATCCATCGCCAGTACCGACAAAGCGCCGATCATCGGCGAGATTGCGATGATTACCGATGGCAGCAAAGAAGCCAGCGAGGGCAACTACGTCGAGCTGGGGCCGTTCTTGCAGCACGTCACCGTGGATCTCGGAGCGAAGCACGATATTTATGCGATCCTGTTCTGGCATTTTCACGAGCAGCCGCGAGTTTATTACGACGTGATCGTACAGGTTGCCGACGATCCCGCATTCAAGACCAATGTGCACACGCTGTTCAACAACGACCTTGACAACTCCGCGAAGCTCGGCGCCGGTCAGGATTTGCACTACGTCGAAACTTCCGAAGGCAAGCTCGTCGATGCCAAAGGCGTGCAAGGGCGCTACGTGCGGCTCTACAGCAACGGCAACACCAACAACGATCTCAATCATTACATCGAAGTCGAAGTGTACGGCAAGCCGTCGGCAGCAATGTGAAATTACCGGATAAAAATCTCGTGCTGATCCTGGCCGTGACCGGCGCGGCGTTGGCGCTGCGGCTGCCGCGGTTAGAGCAGCGTCCCATGCACACCGACGAGGCGGTGCACGCCGTCAAGTTTGGCGCGCTGTTGGAGGATGGATATTATCGCTACGACCGGCACGAATATCACGGCCCGACACTCAATTATCTGACGTTGATTCCGGCATGGCTCAGCGGCGAAAAGAAACTTACCGAGATCAACGAGACGACCTTGCGCATCGTGCCGGTTTTTTTCGGTGTGCTGCTGGTCGCAATGCTTTGGTTTCTTGCTGGCGGCATCGGTCGGCCAACGACGATCATCGCTGCGGTTCTAACCGCCGTCTCTCCGGCGATGGCTTACTACAGCCGTTACTACATCCAAGAGATGTTGATCGTCTGCTTCACCTTCGGGGCGATCATCTCCAGCTATCGTTATGTGCAGAGCAAAAAAATCCTCTGGGCAATTTGCGCCGGAGTCTTTCTCGGCCTGATGCACGCGACGAAAGAAACCTGCATCATTGCTTATGGCGCGATGGTCGTGGCGCTTGTTCTCACTCTTCTGATGCATCAACAGCAAGAAGGCTTTGTGTTGAGTGAGATGATAAAGCCAAGACATGCGCTCGTGGGAGTCGCAGCAGCGTGTATTGTGTCAGCTTTGTTTTTCTCTTCCTTCCTCACCAGCCCCGAAGGAGTTGTCAATTCGATCCTCGCCTACAAAACCTATTTCAGCCGCGCCGGTCAGGATGCTTTGCATATTCATCCCTGGCATTATTATCTCCAGATGCTTCTTTATTCAAAGTACGGCAACGGCCCGACCTGGAGCGAGGCATTCATCGTCATTTTCGCAGCGATAGGTTTTGTCGTGGCGATGCGGCGAGATCATCTCTCGGTAGTTGATTCCAACCTGGCGCGATTCATTGCGTTCTATACGCTGATCATGACGATCATCTATTCGATCATTCCTTACAAAACGCCATGGAACATGTTAGGATTTTTGCATGGCATGATTTTACTCGCCGCAATTGGCGCAGCGGCAGTTATCAAATTTCAAATGAACAAGTTTGCTCGTGTGTTTATCAATCTTCTGATGATTGCCGGAGTCGCGCATCTTGGCTGGCAAGCCTACCTTGCAAGTTACCGCTATTTCGATGATTCAAACAATCCTTACGTTTATGCGCACACGGTCTCGGATGTTTACAAAGTTGTATCGCGCGTTGAAGAAATGGTCAGCGCCCACCCTGATGGCCGGAACATGCACATCGAAGTTATTTTTCCTGAGAACGATTACTGGCCTTTGCCTTGGTACTTCCGTGGCTTCCCCAATGTTGGTTGGTGGGAAAAGGTTGATGATCAAACACCTGCGGCGCCGGTAATCATCGCTTCCGCGTCGGTAGAGCAAGAGGTGGTTCGAAAACTCTATGAGCTGCCGTCCCCAGGTCACAGAAGTCTGTATCTGCCGCTTTTTGATTCGTACACAGAGTTGCGTCCGCAAGTAGAAATGCGCGGGTATGTGAAGAAGGAATTGTGGGATAAATTTCAAGCGCAACGCCCC
>Ga0247727_10007208_pt1 | contig 21351 bp, 18 predicted proteins | sample WisWelCaveWW1625_FD_202498 | JGI IMG/M metagenome (GOLD analysis project Ga0247727, IMG submission 202498) | Biofilm microbial communities from Wishing Well Cave, Virginia, United States - WW16-25 | ecosystem: Environmental > Aquatic > Deep subsurface > Groundwater > Cave microbial mat | place... | reverse complement strand
AGGCGGTGAAGAAGTCCAAGCCGTCGAAGGCCGCCAAGACGCCGAAGGCGAAGAGGGAGAAGGTTCCGAACGACGCGACGAGGGTGTTCGCGATCAGGGTAACCGACGCGGAGCTCGACGCCATCCACCGGGCCGCCGGTCCGCGGAACGCGACCAGGTTCGTCAGGCAGGTGGTCGCCGCCTTCGCCGCCGAGGATGAGGGGGCGTTCAAGGCGGTGATCAAGGAGGCGAAGGAAGCCCGAGCGTAGACGCATCGTCCTGTCTTCTAGCCCGCAGTGCCAACCGGCCTGCGGGCTTTCTCTCTCGACGACCCACTGATAGACGATACCCCCGACCTTCCAAGCATCCTGCGGCGCGATGGGACCCGGCAGCCTTCCAATCGGCAAGGTCGACCGCCTTGCTACGAAGGAGTCTCCTGTCGTATTCCTACGATCCTGGTGCGGTCGTTCAGGAAAGGGGTTGACATGAAGCGCAGATCCAGAGCTGCACACGAAACCGCCGCCACCTCGCGGCGGAAGCACCGGAGGTCGTCACCGACGAGGACGGCCGATTCACGCGTTGGCGCGATCGGCCCCGACTCATCGGGACCTCGTTCGTTGGATGCACGGGAACGCGCCATGCTGCGGGTCACGAGCTTCGCCCGATCGCTCGAACTCCGAGTTGGCCTGCAGAAGCTGCGTGAGGACTTGCCTGGCCTTCATCCCACAAAGAAACCCCTCGACGACCTCGATCACACTCTTTACACCCAGCGGCTGGAAGCGCTGAGGCGCGCCAACCAGCAGGGGAATCCGGGAGCTTTGATGCAAGCTGCCATTGTCTCGCGATACCGCGACTTCGACAGATTCTCCTTACCCGATCCTGGGCAGCTGGGGAGGGGTCGAATTGTCCACTTCGCCTCCGAGGATCACTGGATCGAGATCCCGCTGTGGGTCTATAACGGACTGATGACCGTGTATCGGGACCACCTCAGGCAACTCCACAGCGGAAAGGGTCGGACCTCCCGATGGGAATCCGGGTACCGCGAGGATCTCGCGCGCCTCGTACGGTGGACAACCGTTCAGGACATTCGAGAACACCCGGAAGATTACGGCTGCGAAGCATCGAAGCGAGACACGACGCCAGAAGCGGTATGGGAGCGAGCCGCCCGAGAGCTCGAGGGAACGGGCTGGTACGCTTCGACAGGAATGATCCGCAAGAGTTGCCGCCGCGTGAATGAGGAACTCCAGATGGATCCGCTCCGCTTCATCCTCTGTCTTTTCGTGGGAACAAAGTCCCCGACTTAATGGTACTCCCCGTCGAGTAGTTTTCGGGGCATCTCTATCTCCGACGGCGCGTCCCTGCGTAGTGGATGCGCGACGGAGGCTAGGATGCCGACCAACCTCAAGCGGATTCTCAGGACGGAGGAAGCGGCCGAGTACGTCGGACTCGCCCCTTCGACCCTCGAAAAGCGGCGAACCACCGGCGACGGGCCGAAGTTCGTCCGCCTCGGTGGTCGCGCGATTGGCTACGACATCCGGGATCTCGACGCCTGGCTCGACGGCCAGCGCGAGCTAGTCGCCGTGGACGTGGGAGGGTCCCCGGATCGTCGACGGAACTCCTAAGCCACACCGGGTCGCACTGTGAAGACCCTCCCCCACTCCCTCGAGGCCGAACGAGCCGTGCTCGCGGACGTGTTCCTGAATCCCGAATGCCTTGTCGAAGTACGGGTGCTTCTCGACCCGTCGAAGTTCTACGAGCGGAGGAACACGTTGATCTACACGACGGTCTGTTCGCTCGCCGATGCGGGCTCCGCCATCGACCCGGTCACCGTGAAGAACTGGCTCGCGACTCAAGGGAAGCTCGCCGAGGCAGGCGGCGGGGCATATCTGGGCTCGATTCTCGAGGGAGCCGTGCCCTCCCGCAACGTGAAGCACCACGCGCGGATCGTCGCCGCGAAGGCTCGAAGACGGAACATCCTCACGCGCGTGGCCGGGATCGAGGAGGCGGCATACAACGGCGCCAACGACCGCGATCTGGACGAACTGATAGAGGATCTCGCGACGGAGCGGGATGCGGTGACGGTAGAGGCCCTCCCTGCCCTAGACCTCTCCGCCGATCCGGGACCGGCCCCAGAGCCCCTCGTCGGCGATGAAACGGCGCAGCTCATCATGCCGGGCGAGATCACCCTTGAGGCGTCCGACTCCGGCGTCGGCAAGACGAAGCTCGCGACGGAAATCGGGCTCTCTGTCGCCAGCGACCAAGACTGTCTCGGCTGGCCTGTCCTCTCAGGCCCCGTGGTCTACGTGACCAGCGACGGTGACCCTGACCTCGCTCGGAACATCCGCCGGCAGTGGGTTGGCCGTGGAGGCGATCCGGCTCGACTGCGTGACCTTCCCCTCCATGTTCACGTCGATAACGATTTCTGCTTGGAGCAAGGTCGGTCCCTGGACCGCCTGGCGGCCACGCTCTCGCAGATGCGGGAGAAGTTCGGCCCACCCCGGCTGCTCATTCTCGAGTCCCTCTCGACCAACGTCTCCACCACGAACCTCAACGACCAGACCGAGGTCCGCACCTTCTTCCGACGCCACATCCGGTCGCTCATGGCCGATCACCCCGATATGGCCGCGCTGGTCTCCGCGCACCTGAAGAAAAAGCAACCCGGGGGCGCGAACGACTTAGCGACGCGTGTCGCAGGCTCCATGCAGATCCGCGGAGCCGTTGACTGCGTTATCGGTCTCGTAGGAGGCCCCGGGAACACCTTCACGGTCCGCCGGCTGAAGCGGTCACGTAGCGGCGGTGACTTCGAGGCGTTCAGGGTCGGCATCGTAGGTCCACGGAACGGACCCCTGTCCCTTGTGCACCAAGGGCCGGCCACTGCCGCCGGCGTCACGGACGCGGAGCGCGAAGGGTGCGCCGCTGCCATCCTGGAGTACCTGACCGAGAACCCCGGCCGGCAGAAGCTCGCCGCCATCGTCGCCGCACTCAAGGACTCGAAGCCGCGCGGGTTCCTGAAGCGGACCGTCGAGCGAACGTGCCGAAAGCTCGCCGACGAGGAGCTACTCCTCCGCACCGGCAACAAACCAGCGGCGTACGAGCTGGCCGCCCCCCACGAAGAACTGGAACCGGACCTCCTGGAGGGACTCGATTGATGCCTTTCGCCAAAAACCATGCGTCACGCTGCGTCACCGATGCGTCACGTCACACCCTCGAAATCCGCCCTTCGGGTGAATCCGCTTGTCGCATAGCCCTATACGTCACGCTGCGTCACCGTGCGTCACGAAACCTCGGCCGAAAAACAACCCACTCGTGGGAACGTCACAGCGTCCCCTGCGCTAGGGCGCAAGGGGGGACGCGGACGCTGCGCTCGACGTGCCCCCTCGCCTGTGGGCCGCGCCGATGAAGCCGAGCCCGCTGGAACGATGCAGACTCACCCGGGACGCCACCCGTGCAGGGGTTGGGGACGTCGCCGCCATCCTCGCCCAAGGCTTTCTGCGGTTAACACAGACAGCGCGCAACTCCGCCGTTTCTCAGGCCAGAGAGCCGCAGATTGTCCTTGAACTTTCCCGCAGAGAGAGCCCTCCTGTTGCCGTGGAACCAGACCATGGAGGCGATGATGGAATCGACGCTGCTCGGTGAGATTCGCCGCATCCAGCAGCTCTCGGTGAGCGAGCTGCACGCCGAGTGGGTCCGGCTGTACGACGAGCCGTGCCGGTCGAGGAATCGGACCTACCTCGTGAAGCGCCTCTGCTGGAGGGTGCAGGAGGTCCAGCTGGGCGGCCTTTCCGACCGTGCCCGGGCACGGATCGTCGAGCTGGCACCCGACTCGTTCGTCCGCGCCCAGGTTCCCCGTGGTGGCGTTCCGGAAACGACCGCGGTACAGGAGGCCGTGCCGTCCCGCCCGAAGACGATCCGTCACCCGCGTCTCCCCTCGCCCGGCACCGTCATCAGCCGCGTGTGGCGTGGCCGCGAGCTCAGACTCCTAGTCCTGCCGGATGGGTACGAGCTCGATGGCATCCGGTACGAGTCCCTCAGCGAAGCCGCCCGTGCCGCGACCGGAGCGAGATGGAGCGGCTGGTTGTTCTGGGGCCTGCGCCAGCGGACTCGGAGGAAGTGATGTCACTGGCACGGCGAAACGGTAGGACCAGGGTCGCCATCGCCACCACCGTGGTTCCCGTCCGCTCCGCGATCTACTGCAGAAAGAGTACGACGGAGGGACTCGACTCCGACTTCAGCAGCATCGACAACCAGCGAGCGCGGGCTGAGGCGTTCGCCGACAGCCAGGGTTGGACAGTCCTGGCCGATCGGTATGACGACGGCGGCTTCTCGGGCGCGACAATGGAACGTCCCGCACTCAAGGCGCTTCTTTCCGATGTCGACGCTGGACGTGTCGATACCATCATCGTGTATCGCCTTGACCGCCTCTCCAGATCGCTCGCAGACTTCTGCCGACTCCATGAGTTCCTCGAGACGCGTGGCGTGGCGCTCGTGTCGGTCACCGAATCCATCAACACGACGACGCCTCACGGTCGGATGATCGTCAACGTTCTTGCCAGTTTTTCGCAATACGAGCGCGAGCTCACCAGTGCGCGAACGAAGGACAAACTCGGAGCTGCAAGACGGAAGGGCAAGTTCACCGGCGGCTTTCCGATTCTTGGCTTCGACCTCGATCCCAGGGGCGGTCGACTTATCCCCAACGAAGCCGAAGCTAAGACGGTGCGCGAGGTGTTCGCGTTGTTCCTCGAACGGAGGTCTCTCGTCCTGGTCGCGGAGGAACTACGGCGTCGGAACGTGACCTTGAAGCGGTGGTTGACTCGCGACGGACGGGAGTACGGCGGTGGAAAGTTCAACAAGACGAACTTGAAGCGCTTGTTGACGAATTACGCATACGTCGGGCAGGTTCAGTTCGAGGGTAAGCTCTTTGCCGCTGAGCACCAGGGGATCGTCTCGCCGAAGCTGTTCCGGGAGGTCCAGGCGGTCCTCGAGGAGAACAGGGGGAACGGTGGGGCCGGGACCCGGAACGGCCAGGGGTTCCTGCTGCGTGGCCTGGTCCGCTGCACGGCGTGCGACGCCTCGATGGTCCCGAGTTGGACCCGGAAGGCGCACCGGACGTACAGGTACTACACGTGCGGACGAGCGCAGAAGCAGGGTCACGCGACCTGCCCGACGAAGTCGGTGAAGGCCGACGCCATCGAGAAGTTCGTCGTCGATCAGATCCGCCGCATCGGGGCCGATCCGGGTCTGCAGGCAGCCACCTTCGAGCAGGCGGTGGCGCAGGTCGCTGCCCAGCGTCGTGGGTGCAAGGCAGAGACGACGCGGCTGACACGCAATCTCAGCGCCGCCCACGCCGATGTGGAGCGGCTTGTCGCCACGCTGTCCAGGACCACGGGCCCTGCCGCAGAGGCGGTACGTGGCGAACTGGAGAAGGCCCAGGAGCACGTCGCCATCCTCGAGGCGAGGCTCGCGGAAGTTCATACGCAGGAGAACGCACTCGCCGCCCAGCACGTGGACGAGGCCGACCTGGCGCAGGCGCTGCAGGACTTCGACGAGCTGTGGTCGGCTCTATTGACGCCCGAGAAGGAGAGGATCATCCAGCTCTTGGTCGAGGCCATCCGCTACGACGGTGCCACGGGGAAGCTCGATATCGACTGGCGACTCTCTGGATTCGGTGAACTCGCCGAAGAGGTTGGCGGTGCGTAGGGTCGCGGCGACGTCGTCCTACACGGTTGAGTTCCGACGTCGTCCGGTTGCCGTTGCCGCCCAGCAACCCAATGGCCGCGTCCCTCGCGTCGCCCGGCTGTTGGCCCTCGCCCACCGCATCGACCAGATGATCGCCGCCGGAGAACTCAAGGACCTGGCCCACGCCGCCAAGGTCTGCTGCCTGACCCGGGCCAGGGTCACCCAGGTCTGCAACCTACTGCTGCTCTGCCCTACGATCCAAGAGGCGATCCTGGAGATGCCGTCGGTGACCAAGGGCCGGGACCCGGTCAGCGAGCGGAACCTGCGGGGGATCGTGGCTGAGGCAGACTGGAAAAGGCAGGTCCCAAGATGGGATGGCCTCCTCCATGCCCGACCGACGCGAACGTGTACGACCGATCATTCTCTATCACCGGCCTCGCGCCGAGATAGTAAGTAGATGAAGGTACTTGGATATGTCGCCTGGAGTCGACACCGTTGTGGCAGGGCCGTACTCCAGCGCGGTCGTGGTGATGATGTCACCGGGTGCGATCTTGAATCCACGCCCAAGCGGCACATCGTGCGGGCTTCCGGTCAAGGCGTGTCGGAAGACTGTGTACACGGCATCCATCTCCTCGATGAGCTTCAACCATTGCAGCCCCTTTCCTGCTTCAATGTTGGTCTGCCGAGAGTAGCTGAGATGCGCAACCATGGTGCCGGCGAGCCTCACTGCCTCTTTCATCACGAGCGAACTGCGCGGCCTCAGACGTCTCCAGGTAACTGGATCTCCAAAGAAGTCACTTGCCACCGCATCAGATTCCTTCCCACGCTTGTCGTAGAAGAAATCGTGCAGCGTGCGCAGGTGGATGTAGAAACATTCGATCGCCATCCAGCGTCGGAGGAGCGCGGCGGTGTCCTCGGCGAACGGCTCCGATTCGCTCACTATCGCCGCCGCTGCCTGCAGCATCAGGAGCTCATACGGAAGATGTTGATCTCGCATCCTCTGAAACTCGGTGTCCGTACACGATCCCGATCGACCCATGATCGTCTCCCAACTCGCAATGATGGCGGCTCAGTATAGCGAAGGAGTATCTCATGCCCTACCTTTCGCCCCCTACCCTAACCGCCGACGAGCAGCGGGCGATCCTGCGGTTCACGGCGGGCAACATCCGCGACCACGTCATCTTCTCCCTCGCCCTCGGCACCGGGCTCAGGTTGGGCGAGATCACTGGCTTGAACGTCGGCGACGTGTTCGCGCCGGATGGGACGCCCCGGGTCCGCATCCGGATCCGCGCCGAGATCGCCAAGGGCGGACGCACCGGGGACGTGTTCCTGCCGGACAGGTTGGTGCCGAAGCTGAAGCGGTTCTGGCGGTTCAAGGTGAAACGGGGCGAGGGGCTCGAGTCAGGCGACCCGCTCTTCTGCAATCAGTCACGGCGACGGATCTCGAAGCGGCGCATCCAGTACGCCTGGCGAACGTGGCAGAAGAGGGCTGGGTTCGACAGGCTGTACTCGTTTCACAGCCTCAGGCACTCGGCGGTGACGGCGGTGTACAGGTTGTCCCGAGACCTGTTCCTCGCGCAGCGCTTCGCCCGCCACGTCTCGCCTCTTACCACGACCATCTACACGCACCCGAGCGATGAGGAGATGTCGAGGAGGGTCCGCAGCCTGCCTTGCTGAACCGCCACGTCGCCGGTCTTGAAAGGACGCAGCGGCGGCCTGAACTCAGCCAGTCTGTTTCGGTCCGCGTGACACAGCGCGTGTCCGTGCGGTGACGAGCGTCGGTGTCAGTCAAGAGAGACGGCGTACCGAACCATTGCCTGGGTTCAACGTCGTTTGAGGGAGACCATGCTCGCTCTAATCATCACTCTCAGCTCCCCAACCTCCTCTGGCCTGGACGGAGAGAGAATCACCTCGACGGGGTTCCACGCCCCTGGCTCGAGGTCCTGAGTAAGAACGATCTTCTTGCTACGGAAGTCCTTCTTTTTCCAGGCCTCGTACCGCTCGCCCCAGGTCGCCCACTCCGAATCAGAAGGCTCTGTCCCGGACGTTTCATCGGGAGCGTCTGGTGCTCGCGGGCCCCACCTGACAGTCATTTCGCATCCCGAGAAGCCCATGTTGTGTGGATTCCCGACGCGGAGCTTGATCTTGTAGCCGTCCAAGTAAGGCTCGGCACCGGAACAGGAGACCAAAAGGACGCCGCTTCCGGTCTCTACTGTGCTGAACCCAGATTCCGTTGGATCGAGAACAGCCTCATTCCGACGGTCAAGCCGCTGAACGACCGTGTCGTGCAACAGCCTGAGATGATCGGTGGCCCTTTGGACTGAGGCGGTCTTGGCTTCAAGCGCGTCAAGCCGCTTTTCCACCGTTGGGTCAGTGCGACACGATGCGAGCAGAGCAATCAGCATCATCCACAGGGATACGTGCCTTCGGGCGTCTTTCATTCCCGTCTCCCCTTCCAGCACGTCCACAACGCTGGCGGTTCCCCGCGATATCATCGTGAGCACGACCCCGGTGCCAGCGCCGCCGCTCGCTCGCTTGGGTGTGCGGCTGCCGAGCGGCACCGGGGTGCTCGGACGTTCTACTCCGCGCTCGGCACGGACTCAGAGACCTTGGCCACGGTCGCGATGGTCTCTCCCAAGTCGACGATGGGGAACCCGTGCGTCTTGGCGTACTTCTCCACGGCGGCACGGGAAGCCTCACGGCACGACGGGGCCGGGCACTGGTAGACCACCTCGCGCGGGTACGGCCGGTGGTAGACGACACGAACGAACCCACGCCCGTCGCATGGGTCATCGAGATCGACTTCCACGGGTTCGAAGTCGACCGGGAAGTCTTCCATCATCTCCCCTTCCGTGTACGCCTCCACGAAACCATCGAGGAAGCCTTCGAACCTAACCGTCGGGACCAACTTCATCATGAGGGGGAAGTGTCGGCGAAGCCATCCCTCGAGATCCTCCCGGTCCGCTGACTCGAGCCGCGAGACAGAGCTGCTCACCTCATGATGGCGGAAGAACTGCTTGTCCATCCGGTCAACGAGGGTAAGCCACTCGTCCAGTTCGAGGTCGTGTGGCTCGTAGCCGAGCAAACCACTGCCGAATTGGCGGCCCACCCAGCGGTAACCGCCGCTATTGCCGCCCCTCGAGGCCGTTAGGCACCAGCCGCGGTAATGCGACGGCACACCCGTGAACGTTCCTCGCGGGAACAGCGGTGGCACGATGTTCTGTCTCATGGGATCGTCCTTTTCCAGAGCCTTGGCTCCAGTGGCAAGTGGCCCGCTAGGGCAGCGCCCACGCGAACCGGACCAGAACAGCTCCGAGCCCCTCCGGGGTTGCCCCCGCAGCCGCATCGGGTGCTCAGAACCTGCCGGACAGTGACCATCACCGGCCGGCGCTTGCCATGCACTGCGGCTGGGCGTAGTCTGCCAACTCGAAGCTGCGGAGTCAAACCCTTTCTCGCCCACCCCCCCAACAGCACCTCCGCCTGCTCCAGCACGGTCTGCGTAGCCTTCCTCTTGTGGAAACCCTGCCAAAGTCATGCGCTATTTCGTCGGATCCTCAGGGGGCTGTTGCGTCGAGACCACGATCTTGGCCAGCTCCAATCCAAGAGCCTCCGCCAACTGAAAACCGAGAGGACTCATGAAGATGTGTGTCGGACCGAACAGCTCCTGCGGATCGGCGTAGCCTCTTTCGAGCACGCCCAGCGCGACCAGCCTGTCAACCGACTTCGAATCTCCAGGTTGCGCTGGGGCCCTAATGGCTTTGCTAGGAAAGACGTAGGGCGCCAATCGACTCAACACACGCGCATCGTCACCGCTCATTCTTCGGAGAACATCAATGTAGAGCGGATGCTGGTAACCCTCGTCGGCCACCGCTGCCGCGAGCAAACGAGCCCACGACTCCTGCAAATCTCCGTCCTCCGCATACCCAGCGCCCTCCAGCAGGGGCAGGAGGAAGCCAGGAGGCACAACGCGAATCGCAATCCCACGCGCGTTCAGATGCTCCTTTGCCTTGTTCACGATCTCGATCCGATTCCGCCACTGCCAGGCGTATAGCTGATCGGCGAGCATCCCGCCCGCGATCTTGAAGGGTTCTCCCAGAAGCCCCTCAATTAGCTTGCATGCCGTTTCGACGGGCGTTCTTGCGAGCCGGACGGACTCCGTCAGCAGGTCTATGAGGGATCCATCACTCATTCCGTTCCTCCCTGCGCCTCACTCAGACTTCAACCGCCCACCCCTCCGACAGCACCTCCGCCTGCTCCAGCACGGTCTGCGTCGGTCACAACCCCGCCCGGCACATCGGACAGGTCACCTGCTTCAGCCGACGAACCATCATCTCGGCCAGCATCGCCGTGTTCATCCCCAGGTGGTAGGCGTGAACGCCCTGGCGCACCACCGCCACGGCCCCCGCGGTACGTCCGGGCAGTAATTCCGCGACGGCCTCGTCCCCCAGCTCAGGGTGTCGAAGCAGCGTCTCGAATTCCTCGGGTTCCCAGGCTGGCGCTGGCATGTCCTTCCCCTCCAGCCCTGCGGCACCTCGCGCTGAACAAGTGTACCAGGGGAAGGGACCTGTTCCCTCGCCCGCGCTTGGCCCGCGACGTCTCGCGGCTCACGACCACGCTGCACATCCATTCCTCGGACCACAAGCTGGCCTGCCGCGTCGTCCGCATTCGTCGGACTTGACGGGTGCCGGTCAGCTGATGGCGTCGTGAAGCGCGAGGAGCGTCGCGACCCAGGTCTTGAGCCCCTCGCGCGTTCTCTCGGCGTCGGTGAGCTCTTCTTTGGCATGGGCGACGTACGTGTTCCGGAACTCGTAGAACCCCCCAAGAAGCTCGATGAGGGCCGGCGTCGCTAGCGCGGCGAGGCGAGTCCGGATGCTCGTGAATACTCCGGGGAACGGCTTGGTGTCTTTCGCGGCGTACTTCAAGCAATCTATTAGAAGCCCCGTCGGCATGAGCGGGCTTCGGTGAACAAGCAGGCGCTTGAGCGAGCGGGCTCGCTCGCTGAGGAAGTCGGCGCTCGATTCCTTCACCGCGAACATGTCCGGATTGAAGAAGTCCTTCTGGGCCACCGCTTCCGTGGGCACGTCCGGGGCGAGTTTGGCGACGAGGACCGCCTGTGCGGCGGCGTCGATGGGCCCGAGGAGCGGCTGGAAGACGGGCGCGAACGAGATAGCCGCCTTCTTCTCGTGGAAGTGGAAAAGCGACACGGCGTGTTCCAAGGCCTTGCGGTAGCGGGACGGGAGCGCGTCGAGCCGTTTCGGATCGAGGAAGGCCTTGAGCTGGTCAGTGATTCGCGCCTCGTCGCTGACGCCGAAGGCGAGGGTGAGTTGGGGTGCGGTTCCTTCTTTGAGGATCTGCGCGAGGGAGGGCGCGCAAGCTCGGGCCAGTTCCTCCACGGAGTTCCCCCGGACCTGCTCGAACACTTCCTGCGGGACGTACAGGTACTCCCACTTCGCCTTCCTGGCCGATGCCGCCTTCGTCCACTCGACGGCAGCACGTGCCTTTGCGGGCACGTCGCGGTCAACGCGACCCTTGGTCTCGGCCAAGAGGTACTGGCCGTCAGCCTTCCGGACGAGAAAGTCCGGCGTGTAGATCGCTCGTCGGCCTTCTGTGGTGAGAAAGTCGATGCGAAGGGCCTGCGGGCCTGCGTTCTTGGCAAAGGCCGCGACGTCGGTCGCGAAGTCGAGGAACTGCCCCATCGCGACTTCGAGGTGGTTATTGCAGGGCACGAGATTGAACGGGGTTTTCGTCCCGCTCTCGGCCGGGCGGCGCTCGGAGTGGGTCGCCTGGAAAGGCTTCCATGAGGTGACGGACTGCGGCGGCTCCTCCGGCGCGCGAGTCTCCTTGCGTGTGATTCTCTGGAGGATGAGAGGGAGGAAAGTCCCACGAATGTGCTCGCGGACGTCGGTGTGGGCGAGCCGCGGCATGACGCGGGGGTCGTAGAGCGTGACGCGGTTGCCGAAAAGGACCTCCTCAAGGAAGCGCTCGATGAGGGGTGCAAGGGTCGCGTGCTGGCCGCGAATTCGCGCCGTGCGCTCAAGCTCCTCGCGGAAAAAGGAGATCGCCCCCATGCCGTCCGCGAGGAGCGGTAGTTTGATTCGCATGCGTTCGACGATTTCGTCGGTGATCAGATGCCGGCCCTCGTACTGGATTTCCTCTTCCCGCGGCGTCCCCAGGGGAAGAGGCTTGAACTGTTCGCGGAAGGCGGCCTCTATCTCCTCGAAGGTCAGGCCCTCCAGCGCCGGGGTGATGCGGTAGCCGGGCGAAAGGCGCGGGATGAGGAGGTCCAGGGCACGGAGGTCCTTGTTCGCGGCGTCCGGATAGATGGTGACCGTGGTCCTCGGAACCTGGTCGATGTCGACGACCTCGATGGGGAGGCCTTCCTGGGCGAGTTCGTCCTTGTAGAGGTCGGAGAACGCCTTGTGCTCAACGACGGTGACCACTTCGGCGGCGCCCGCGGCGCCCGGAGGCGTCATGCGCCGGAGGCCTCGGCCGAGGGTCTGCTCGGGTAGGATGCGCGACTTCGCGCTGAGGGGGCGGAGCGGGATGATGGTCGTGACGTTCCGAACGTCCCAGCCCTCGCGGAGCATCAGGACCGAGACGATGCAGCGATAGGGGCTCGTGTTGTCGTCGAGTTCGCGGGAGAGTTTCCTCAGCTCCCTGAGGTCGTCGTCGCCTATCGCCTTCTCGTCCTCGATGAAATCGTAGTAGGCGCTGGCGCCGCGGCCGCGCTTCTTAAGCTTCCCCTTCAGGTTCGTGTGCAGGTTGATGGTCCGGCCGTTCAGCTCGCTGTAGATGGGGTCCGAGTTCAGGCGCTGCGTGATTTGGTCCGCGGCCTCGGTGTTCTCGGTCATCACGAAGAGGAGCGCCTTCTTCCCGCTCTTCTCCCACTCATCCTTCGAGGCGAGCCAGCGCTTGTATCCGAGCGACAGGTGGTTCTCGTACTTGTAGCCGGCGTCGGAGTGGGCGCGCTCGACCAGCCTCTCTCCGTGCCCGATGACGGGGGTCTTGACTATGCCCGCGTCCACGGCCTCGCCGAGGGGCGTGTCGCAGACGACGTGGCGGAACACCTGGCCCTTGTTGTCCTTGGGCGTGGCGGAGAAGTCGAGTTGCGCGACGAGGCCGCCGCCGCGCTTACGCGTCGTCTCGTGGAGGAAGGTGATGGCGTCGTTCCACGCGGAGTCCGGGTCCCAGACGTGGTGTGCCTCGTCGTTCAAGACCATGAGAGAGGGGTGCGAGGTGATGCGCTCCCGGAGCGCCTGGCCCGTGTCGAGGGCCTTGGCCTTGGAGACTGGCGGCCCCATGAAGCCGTAGGTGTCGGGCTCGCGCGAACGCCGCGAGGAGTTGTCGTAGAGGCGGTGGATATTCGTGAGGTGGATGACACCGCCCGTGGCTGCGCCGGCGGCCTCGTCCTGCAGGACGACGGACATGTTCCAGTCCCCGCGCCAGCCGGCGGGGATAAGCGGGTCCTGGTCGAAGATGCGGCCGTTTCCGAAGTCCTCCTTCAGGCGCTCGAAGACGGTGATGCCCGGCGCGACGAGGACGAAGTGCCTCGCCATGGGCGAGTCGGACTCGCGGAGCGCGTGGAAATAGCTCCAGACGATGGCGAGGCTCATCACCTTGGTCTTGCCGGCGCCGGTGGCGACCTTGAAGGCGTATTTCGGCCAGAGGTCCTCGTCGGGATTGATACCGAGGGCGGCGATCTCGCTGTCCGCGCCGCCGAACTCGGCGACAAGGCGCGAGAGCGAGCGGATGCCGCGCACCTCGTGGAGGTAGATGAAGGTCTCGATGGCCTCCCTCTGGCAGAAGTAGTAGGCAAAGGGAACGGGGTCTCCGACTGGGTCCGAAACCTCGTGGTCGCGGAGGAACCAGTGCTGGAGGAGTTCGATGGTCGTGTCCGAGGCCCCGCCGTACTGCGCCTCGCGCCATTCCGAGACGGCCCTCCGGAGCCCAAGCGCGATGGTGATGGGAGAGGGGCGGCGGCCCTTGATGACTTCCGCGGGAGCGCCCTTCGTCTTCGAGCGGACGCGGTGGTGGGTCGGGATGTCGGATGGGCCGAAGAGCGGCTCCAGCGACTTCGGGTTCACGATCGCCTCAGGCACAGTTGACCTCCACGGTGATGGAGGTGTCGCAGCCGAAGATGTCGACGACCTTCACGCAGGCCGAGTAGCGGCCCTTCTTCGGGTAGACGTAGTGCTGCTCGGAGACGGTTTTGAGAGAACGATCCTTCCTGGTCCGGTAGTCCTGCCAGTGGTGGCTGAAGGGTCCGCCGTTCTTGAAGTCAAAATCCACGGCCCAGAAGTCGATGAAATCGAAACCGCTCTTCGCGGCGCGCTCCTGCAGGGCCTCAAGCTCCTTCGTCGGGACCTCGGCGAGCGATGGGATGAAGCGTTTGAGCTTGATGTCGAAGGTCCTCTGCCCGCCTTTCGTGTGGAAGACGGGCTCGGCCTCAAGTGTCGCGACCTCAAGGAAGGGTGGCGGTTCCTTCCGGTTCTTCTCCATGATTTCGCGGGGTATCTGGATGAGCTTGATTCTGAGGCCGTGCTCTTTCTCCAGAGCGTTACAGATCATGCGGAGGTCCATCTCGAACTCCCAGGCGAGGCAGGCAACCTCCTGGGCCCCAGCTTCCTTGGCTGCGCTGGCAACCGCTTTCGCTTCGCCGCGGGAAAAAACGCTGTCGATTCCGTCGACGTGACATAGGACCGGGCCCTTGCGCCCGTGTAGGAGACCGGAGGTCGAGTTCTTGAGCGACTCGGCCTTGTAAAACTCAAGGACGACGCGCCGGTGGTCTTCATCCGCGCCCTTCAATGTCTCCTTCTGCCACCACTGGCGCTCGTAGCGACCGAGGTTGAACACGTCGAAGGCCCGGTACGGCTTCTCGGCGGCGTGAAGATCACGCTGAACATCGAAAAGACGCTTGCGCGAAGTGTGAATCGCGAAGCGGCCTAGGTCGCACAGAATCCAACGCCGCCCGAGGCGCTCGGAGGCAACGGCGGTGGTTCCGGAGCCACAGAAGAAGTCCGCAACAAGGTCGCCGGGATTAGACGAGCCGTAGATGATGCGCTCCAGGAGGCCCTCCGGCTTCTGGGTCTGGAATCCTGTGTTCTGTGGGTTTGCGCCGATAGGAAGGGGAAGGTCCCAAACGTCCGGCATCGCAGCGCCGGGACTCTCCTCGTCGGTTGCGAAGCGCGTACGCGGGTCTTTTCCGCCGCGCTTCTTCGTTCCCCAGCGCTCCTTGGTGGTTTCGGAGAGTTCAACGAATTGCGGGTTAAAGGTGTTGGCTTCACCCCTTGTGTAGAAGAGCACCGCGTCGTGGCTCTTGGGGAATTGGCCGGCGGTCCGGGCGAACTTCCGATAGAACCAGACAATTTCGTTACGAAAGTGCTCCTTGCCGAAAAGTTCGTCGAGGAGGGACCGCAGGTAGTGACCGACGTGCCAATCGCAGTGGACAAAGATGCTGCCTGTATCAGCGAGCAGGTCGCGCATCAGAAGGAGACGTTCATACATCATGTGAAGGTAGGAGTCCGTCTTCTTGCCCCACGTATCGCGGTAGGCGACCATTTCGAGCGCGGACTGGTCCTTCTCGGTGGTTTCGCCGGATTCTCCAATTGCAACGTTCATGGTGAAGTCGGCGCCTACGTCGAAGGGAGGGTCGATGTAGATAAGGTCGACTTTGCCTCGAAAGTCTTTGAGGAGGGAAGCCATGACAAGCTTGTTGTCGCCCCAGATGAGCATGTTACGGAAGTCGTCCGCGTGTGCTTTGTGGGCGTCCCAGAGACCCGGCGCCGCACGGGCCCGTGGCTCGTCGACAGTCTCGATCTTCTGAAAGGGCATCGCGAGGCCCGCTGCATCAACCTCACGCCGGTTGCCGTACTCGTCGTACTTCCCCTCCCACACGAGTTCGGTCTTGAGCGCTGAGAGTGGATGGGGGTTGCCCGGGCCGTAGGGGCCAGGCCCGTTGCGCCGGTTCTTGTCGCTCACGTCGTCCCCCGGTTGTGAAGCGCGATCTTACCACTGGGCCGCCCACGGACGGACACCGGCTCTCTGCGCGCCTGGCAGAGCGAGAGAGCGCGATCGGCGCTCTCGCTCGCCGTCAACCGGGATCACCTGGGAGACCACGGAGGGGACAGCACGCACCCTTTTCGCGCGGCACGAAAAGCGCGACCGTTCGCGATAGTGTGGTCGGAAAAGCTCAGAATCTCTGGCTCGGCTGTTCACCAAACCCCCGATTCCGAAAAAAAGGTAGGCGATTGCGGGGGTCGAGTGAAGTCCAACGAGCATCCCCGTAGTCGCTCGCGCTCGGCGGTGGGGTGGCGTGGCCCTTGCGCTTTTCAGCAAAGGCCGTGACGAGACCGACCACGGCAGCGCGCTGTCATGCGTCCAACTTCCTGACCGTGCAGATCGAGTCCCTCATCGCGGCGATACCGATTCCACGACTTTTCCAAGAACCGCACCTTATCGGGCGACGCGATTCCAAACCGAGCCAAGGAGAGGATCAGAGCCCGGACAGAGATTCGCGGCGCGGCAGCGTGGTCGGTGGACCCGCAACTCCGGCAAGTCATCAACGGCGTCAGGATACCCCGTTCCGACCGAATCGACTGGAGCATGGTATCGAGCCGGTCTCGGAGTTCGACCAGCTTGGCCATCGACATCGATTCGTTCCAGTCGCGCCGCAAGACGGCGACCATCTCCGGAAACCAAGTCCTCTGAGCGTCACCTGCCGGCATTCCGGGCCTGCTAACCTTCCCGTCGAAACCCGAGGCGCTCTCTCGCGAAAGCAGAGAGCGGGAGAGGCCTCCGGCGACTCTCCCGGGCTGTTCATTGGCGTTTCCCCCTCGAAGCGCCTTCCCGAGAGCCTACACGCGTTTTGGTCCGTCGGAAAGAGCGCGACGTGGCGCACCGTGTTGGTGGAAAAGAGCTGAGATTCCAAGCCGGCGAGTTCACCAGAGAGCCCGAGTTCGAAGCCCGATCATCTGGCTCCCCACGGATGCGAACTTTCGAACCGCAACGCAGATGTTACACTAGGCCAGTAACATCATTCTCTGCAATCGGTTGCCGCGAGCACCCTCGTAGTTGACATAACTCGGAACGGAGAGCCACTGTCCCTTCGGAACATCGACATATAGAGGATGGAACACCGAGCGGGGCTGGGAGCTCCCCCTCCGCGTGCCATCCCCGCAGAAGATCCCCCGTCGACCATCGAGCGACCCGCGTTTCCACGTACGTGATCCTCCGGAGTCCACGGATGCCGTAGTCGGGGAGATGTTCCATACCAATCCGTACGGGGGGCCGAGCGTGGAGCGCGCGGGGTACCGAGTGCCCGGGGCCGTTCGTGGCACGGGAGAGAACATCCAGGGCTGTGACATCGGCTGAGCGACCGCAACTCTCCATCGGAGTGGCCGCGGCCCGAGACGGGAAAATGTCGAGGCGATGGAACCGGGAGGGCGTCACGGCACAATAGTGTAGAGCGACTGAAGTCTGCTGCGGCAAGGAGCGGAGGCCGTGTGGGAAAACCGGAAACGCGGGTGGAGCGACGTGACATCGTGTCTGCGCCGTTCTGGGGCTGGAGACTCGGGCCGGAGAGACGTGAGATCGGCTCCCATGTCGCCCTCCACAGCGGCGCCAGGCGAGGGCACTCGTCACCGTGCTTGCCAGGGGAGTCGTGGGCGTGGCAGGTGGCTTCATGCCGTTGTCGTCAAAGAGTGTGCCAAGCGCGCACGTCGGCCAGTCATTCCGCGACGTGGGGTCAGGGGGAAGCGGAGCGTACGTTGTGGACCAGCGTGTCTTCGGCGTCAACTGGATGACGAACCGCCTGCAGTCCCAAACACACAACGGGGGGGGGCCCGTCGCCTATCAGTATGATGACGCAGGGAACATGACCATTGAGGGCCAGAGAGGCTTCACGATCAACCCCGCGGGTCAACTAGAAAAGGTGACAGACGACAACAGCGGTCTGGTAGCGTTCTACTACTACGACGCCCAGGGCAACCGCGTGTACGCCTCCGCGAAGGGGACGGAGACGTTCTATGTTCGAGATGGCTCCGGAAGAGTGTTAAGTGAGTTCAGAAGGCCTGCCGCCCCTCCGGGACCGGGAACGCCCCCACCGGAGCCCGGGTGGGACAAGGACTACATCTATGCGTTTGGCAAGGTGCACACGCTCGTAAAGAACAACGTCCCTGCGGCCCCGAGGAGACCCTGGGTGACCGGTGTGACGACCAGCGGGCTCACACTTCATTGGGACCCGGTGGATGATCCCGACCTTGCTGGATACAGGGTCTACCGTACCTGGAATGGGGTGCCGCCGCCTGACAACGAAGGAGTCCTCGTGCCGCAGGGTACCAGCTTCCAGGATTTTTTTGACGTTGTACCCCAGGTAGTCACGTACGCGATCTATGCCGAAGACTCGGCCGCGAACTTGAGTGATCCCTCGCCCACGCTGGTAGTTCGCCCCGGCGCAGGCACGCCTCCTGCTCCCACGAGCCTCAAAGGGGAGCCGGGTGACCGTCGAGTGCGCCTGAGGTGGGTGGCGGTCAACAGGGACGATATTCTGGGGTACTGGATCGAGCGCAGGGACCCCAATCAGGCGGTCTTCGTGCGGATCAACAGTTCGATCATTCAGACGATTGAGTACACGGACACCGGGCTTACCAACGGTCAAGGCTACACGTATCGGGTTATCGCACAGGACACCTGGGGCAGGGAATCAGTGCCGTCGGCTCAAGTTCTGGTCGCGCCGGTCGACAACGTTGCACCGGGGACGCCCACGGGAGTGGCTGCGCAGCCCGATCTTGTCGCAAACACGATCGTCGTGTCGTGGAACCTCGGCGCCGAGTCCGATCTTCAGAGCTACTGGGTCTACAGGAGCACGATGCCGTCAGATCCGGCTCCTGCGCCTCCTCTTCAGGTGCTCGCCAGTACGAGCGTAACCGTTTCGATGTCGGACGCCGCGCCAGCGGGAAGCACGTACTACTACCGAGTGAAGGCCGTCGACACGTCGGGAAACGCCTCGGGTTTTTCAGGCGAGGTGTGGGCGCGGCCCCGGAATGGCAGCGCGCCGACTTCACTGTCGGCCGCGTTCGAAGTGGACACTCGCGGCACGACCAGTCAGGATGGGTCTCCTGGATTCCGGAACGGATGCAACGTTGCCGCGGAGGACAACGACGTTGTCCGGGTGAGGCTGGTCTGGTTCGCGGTTGGAGGGGCGTCGGGATATCGTGTCTATCGTAGGCCCGCGAACGGCAGCTATGCGCGTCTCACTACGGATGATTCGCAGCCGCAGCCGGGAGCGGGAGAGACCGCGTTGTGTACGAAGGCCATGCCCTGGCAGGCAGTCGTTGAGTGCGTCGACGAGGCCACCCATGACTCCGCATCCGCATACGAGTACTACGTGGTGGCGCTGTTTGACGCGGAAGAGTCGGTGGCATCCGCTCGGGTCTCCGCAGACGACCAGCTGCCGAGCCCATTCGAGGTGAGAAACGTCACGGCCGAAGACTCTCGAGGCACAGATCCAGCCCCATACTTCTACAATGACAAGAGCCGCTGGGTGACTGTGATGTGGTCGCGCATTCCCGAGCATAAGCTCCAGGGCTACAATGTCTACCGGAAGTGCGAGTTGCTCGGGATGACCTGCTGTGACTTCAGTGATGATGTGTGTGACGGGAACTGGGTTCGCCTCACACGACGGCCAGTCGCTGCGGATGAGAACTCCTTCGTCGACTGGACGGTTGGAGGGCTGAATGCCGTGTACATGTATGCCGTACGGCCCGTGGGGCCGGGGTATGAGGAGGGAACGATCCATAAGGCGGTAGCAGTGAATCTACACCCACAGGCGTCCACGGATACGAATTCGCCCCACTGCTTGGCCGACTGGAACACATCGACCTACCCGTACCGGAACGAGTATGGCTATTGCGGTGCAGGTGAGGGTTGTTTTTGCCATCCATCCTTGGACTGCTATTCCGCATGCGATCTACGATACGCAGGGTGCTGTATCGACCCCAGCGTCCCAGGCACCGACACCATGCTGGCGGCGATCAATTCCGTGCCCCGGGGGACCGGCAGCGCTTCGGGTCCACCTCCGCCTGTCCCGGAGCCCTCCCCGCCGAGTCCGCCGCGGACATGGTGGGTCTCGACGAAGCGGTCGTTTCATCCTGACCGCGCCGATCTCTTGGTAGCCGAGATTCCTATCCCATACTACGGCGCGCTATCCCCGACCGACCTTGCGGGGTTCAGGCTCGAGATTGGAGGGTCTCCCGACGGGCCGTGGGGACCTGTGACCCCGAACCTTGTGCCGTGGTGGTTCCCGGACTTCAGCGTGACGGGGTACACGACGGTCATAGGAACGGAGAGCGGAACGACTGGCCAATTCTCCGGTCACCAGGAGTGCGTTCATTTCCGAGTCATCGCGGTCGACGAGGAAGGGAATGAATCAACTCCTGCGGTGATCTATCCGCCCTACCCTCCTGCGGGAGGCTGCGGAACCGGAACACCACCGGCGCCGCAGAACTTGGTGGTGGGCACGACCAGCGGAGCGACCTGTGGGTACAGCCTGCAGTGGGATCCGTCGCCCGGCGCCGCGTACTACCACGTCTACCGATTCAGGATCATGGGCGGGAGCTTCTTCTACAACACCCAGACTCTGCCTGCGACTAGCACGACCTACAATGAGCAAGGGGACCCACCGGCCCGTTCCTCAATCCCGGACGACGATTGCCCGTACCACAGCACCGAACCTCCGATCTGCAGTGCTGCCCTGAACTGCCCGACGGGCTTGGCCGGCTGGGACATCGAGGCTTTCTACGTAACGGCTCGCGGTGCGACCGGCGGGGAGTCGCCACGGTCCAACGTAGTCTTCTGGAGTTGTGTCGCGAATGCTGCGTCAAACTTCACTGCTTCGGATAATAGTGCCAACGCCATCGCGGCATCGGCTCCGGCGGTCGACGTCCCGAAGGTGGGAGGTGTGTGCTTCAACGACACGGAGAGGAGAGAAGAGGGGTTTCTGTTCGGTCTGGGGAACTTCACCGAAGAAACTCCGACCTCTGTGTCGGCGGTGTGTACTAGCACTAGCAGGCGGGGGGAGAAGCTTCTCGAACACGACTTCCACGCTGCCACGGCGCCGATGGCCGTGCTGGGTTCTCTCGCCGATCCACCGTGGACGGTACTCAACCTGCATACGGATCATCTCGGCTCGGTGCGACTCGTTACCAACACTCTGGGATCGGTCGTGAGCCAGCACGACTACTTCCCGTTCGGGGAGGAGATCGTGGCCTTGCAGGACTACAACACCCACATGTTCACGGGGCACGAGAGGGACAAGGAGACGGGGCTGGATTACATGTTCGCGAGGTACTACGGACTCTCGTCCGCACGGTTCGGTTCTCCAGATCTTCTCGGAGGCCACCGTCGCAATCCACAGTCGTGGAATCGCTATGCCTACGTCAGGAACAATCCGATCACCGCGATCGATCCTAACGGGAGAGACGTATACCGGATTAGCCGGCCACCGTTTTTCGGTCCGTATCCTGAACCGGTGTCTCTAGACAAGTTCCAGCGGCACGACTTCTTTGTCTTTACGGCTCCTCTCCGAAAAGTGTGATGGACCGGTAACCACTTGAAGCGAAAAGCGCATCGACGATCCGGTTACCCTTCGTGGGTGTTCGAAGCCTGCGAAAGGAGGACCGGGGTCGATGCGCCTGGAAA
>Ga0247727_10007207_pt1 | contig 21353 bp, 15 predicted proteins | sample WisWelCaveWW1625_FD_202498 | JGI IMG/M metagenome (GOLD analysis project Ga0247727, IMG submission 202498) | Biofilm microbial communities from Wishing Well Cave, Virginia, United States - WW16-25 | ecosystem: Environmental > Aquatic > Deep subsurface > Groundwater > Cave microbial mat | place... | reverse complement strand
CCCCGTGCGGCGGAAGCCCGCGTAGGCGCGCTCGCGCGCCACCACCGCCCCTTCGGGGTCGCGCAGCCACCACAGCGCCCGTCCGAGACCGTCGAGCGCCTCGGGCGACTCGTCGGCTGCGACCGCCTCCTCGAATGCGGCGCGAGCTGTCGTCCAGTCACCGAGAAGGAGCGCCTCATACCCGCGTCCGAGCGCCGAGGGCTCCACAGCCGTCTCGCTCATCCGGTGATGATCACAGGTCGCCGGACCAGCCGCAACGCGCGATCGGCTATCGAACGGCTGCGAGCGCCCGGTCGGCGAGCGCCACGAGCACGTCTCGCTTCCAGGCACTCTGCGGGTGACCCGGCAGCCCGGCGAGCGGGTCGGTCGGGTCGAGCTCGCGCGGGACGTTGGCCACCCCCGCCGCGACCAGCCGAAGCTCCTCCCCTCGCCGCGCGGCAGCGACCGAGACGAGCGGGAACGAGAACGCCTGCCGCTCGCCGGCGCGCATGTACGCCGACGCGTCGGGCGGCGCAGGGAGACGAACCGCGGTCACCAGCTCGCCGGCCGCCAGCGCCAGCAGCGACCGGTTGTCGCCGGTCGGTCGACGGTAGAGGTCAAGCAGCGCGAGCTCCCGCTCACCCGCGGCCGACCGGACGACCACCGTCGCGCCGCACGCCGCGAGCGCCGGTGCGAGGTCCGACGGGTGCGCCGAGATGCATTCGCCCGCTTCCAGCCCGTGCTTGCGGTGGTCGCCGATCTGCGCGTAGCAGATGTCGCCGCCGCCGAGCCAGCAGTTCCATTCAGGCCCGCGGTAGTACCAGCAGCGTGTGTGCTGGCAGAGGTTGCCACCGAGGGTGCCGACGTTGCGCAGGAGCGGGGAGGCGGAGGACGAGGCCGCCTCGACGACGGCGACGTACGACGCGAGGAGACCCTCCTCGGCAACCCGGCTCAGAGTCGCGGTGGCCCCGATCTCCACGCCGCCGCCGCTCTCGCGGATCTCCCCCAGTCCGATCGCCTGCAGATCGACGAGCAGCCCGGAGGCGCGGATGCCGCGATCGACCTGCCCCGCCAGGTCGGTGCCGCCGCCGAGCGGGACCGTCCCGTCTTCGGCGAGCACGGTGAGCGCCTCTTCCAGCCCTGCCGGCCGCAAGTACCCGCTCACTGCAAGGCCTCCGTAGGGGCGAGGCTTGCCTCGCCCTCGCCCTCGCCCTCGGCACCGCGCAGCGCCTCCAGGACGCGAGCGCGCGTCATCGGCAGCGCGCGGCAGCGGCGTCCGGTCGCGTGGGCGAACGCATTCGCGACGGCGGCCGCGGTGGGAACGATCGGCGGCTCACCGAGGCCCTTCGCGCCGATGTTCGGGAGGTTTGGATCCGGCACGTTCACGAACTCGATCACGATCTCAGGCACGTCCGCGATCGTCGGCAGCTTGTAGTCGTCGAGGGATGCGTTGACCGGCACGCCCGTCGTGGGATCGATCACGAGCTCCTCGCTGAGCGCATACGCGACGCCCTGCAGCACCCCGCCCTCGGCCTGGCTCGACGCCCCGAGCGGGTTCACGATCCGCCCCACGTCGTGGACGGCGACGACCCGCTCGACGCGCACCTCTCCAAGCGCTGCATCGACGGCAACCTGCGCGATCTGGCAGCCGAACGTGTGCACGCGGAAGCCGTCCGGGTTCGGCCCACGCGCGCCGGAGCCGTCGATCGTCGCGTGGCCGAGCTTCTCGGTCACCTCCGTCACAGGGACATCGAGGCCTCCGTCGCGTGAGCGGATCCGCCCGTCGCGGACGGCGAGGTCATCGGCGGCGATCTCGAGCACGTCCGAGGCGAGCTCGAGCAGCGTCCTGCGCACCTTGCCGGCGGCGGAGCGCACGGCGGGCATCACGGCCGGGGTCGTCATCGAACCGCCGGAGACGGGCGCGTAGACGTTGGCGCGTGTGTCGCCGCCGATCACGCGGACGCGATCGAGCGGCAGGCCGAGCTCCTCCGCGGCGACGATGCGAGCGGTCGTCAGCGTGCCCGTGCCGATGTCCTGGATGCCGGTCGTGACGAGCGCGTGACCCGAGGCGTCGAGCCGGATCGTCGCGTGGGCGGGCGGGCCGCCGCCGCCCCACCAGATCTGCGTGGCGCAGCCCATGCCGCGTAGCAGACCGTCGGCCTGGGGCCCTCGCAGGGTCTCGCGCTGCGCCCAGCCGGAGAGCTCGGCGGCGCGGTCGTAACACGCGAGCAGGTGCTTCGACGAGTACGGGAGCCCGCTCTGCTGGTCGCGCTCGACGTGGTTGAGCCGGCGCAGCTCGAGCGGGTCGATCCCGAGCGCGAGCGCGAGCTCGTCGACGGCCTGCTCGAACACGGTCACCCCTTCTGTCACCCCGGGCGCTCGGAACGCGTTGTGCGCGCGCAAGTTCGTCCGGAGCGGGAACTCCATGCCGCGCGCGTGCTCGACGGCGTACAAGTTGAGCGCCGGCTGGTTGACGGGGAAGACCCAGCCGCCGAGACCCATCGAGATCACCGCGGCCGACTCGACCGCGACCAGCCCGCCGTCAACCCGGGCGCCGAGCTTCACCGTCTGACGCGTCCACGAGCGTCGCCCGCCGTCGAGCTGCTCCGCGTGACGGTCGTTGACGAGGCGCACGGGCCGGCGAGTAACGCGCGCCAACTCGGCGGCGAGGATCGCCTCGACGCCCGCCCCCTGCTTCGCGCCGAAGCCGCCGCCGACGAACTCGGTGATCACGCGGACGCTCTCCCGTGGCAGCGAGAAGCGGCGCGCCAGCTCCGCTCGGGCGTCGAACATGCCTTGCGTCGAGACCCAGGCGGTCAGCTCCTCGCCTTCCCAGTGCGCGACCGCGCCGTGCGGCTCGAGCGCCGTCTGCAGGTGAGCCGGCGTCTCGATCTCCAGCTCGACGACCACGTCCGCGGCCGCGAATGCTGCGTCCACGTCGCCACGGACTGTCTCGGACGGCTCCTTCGTGAACCGCTGTTCACGGAGCGCCTCGTCAGGGTCGACGACGTGCGGCAGGGCTTCGATACCGAGCCGGAGGGCGTCGACCGCGGCAGCCGCCGCCTCCGGTGTGTCGCCCGCGACCGCGGCGATCGGCTGCCCAGCGTACTCGGTCTCCGAAGCCAGCAGCGGATCGCCGCCGAAGCCGACACTCGTGTCGGGCGCGATCACGGCACGCACGCCCGGCAGGGCGCGAGCCGCGCCCACGTCGAGGCGAGTGACGCGACCGTGCGCGACCGGCGAGCGGAGAACGGCGGCGTGAAGCATGCCCGGCAGCTGGATATCGCCCGTATACCGTGCGTCGCCGGTCACCCGAAGCGCCCCGTCCTGGCGCACCGCAGGCCGGCCCACCAGTGCGAGATCTGCATCGGCAGGCCATGTCTCGAGATCGTCGTCGGGATCGACCAGCACCCAGACGTCCTCGAACCGGCCTTCCATCTCCCGCTGCGTGCGGACGAGCCGCGGCATCACGCAACCTCCTGTCCCGACGCGAGCAGGATCGCCCGCTCGATCTTCGGGTAGGCGCCGCAGCGGCAGAGGTTCCCGGCCATGGCGTCGCGGATCTCTTCCCGCGTCGGATGTGCCGTGCCGGCGAGCAGCGCGCTGGCGCTCACGATCTGGCCGGGTGTGCAGTACCCGCACTGGAGCGCGTCCTCGGCCACGAACGCCTCCTGCAGCGCCGTCAGCCCGTCACGTGAGAGCCCCTCGATCGTGGTCACCGCGTGACCTTCGGCGGCCGCCGCGAGCAGCAGGCACGACGCCACCGGCCGGCCGTCGAGGAGCACGGCGCAGGCGCCGCAGGCGCCCTCGGCGCAGCCCACCTTGGTGCCGGTGAGGCCCAGGTCGTCGCGGAGCACGTCGACGAGCCGTCGCCGCGGCGGGAGGTCGAGCTCGTATGTCTCCTCGTTGACGTGCAGCGCGATCCGCATGCTCCGAGCCTACGCGAAGCGGTGAAAAGCACGCCCGGGGCAAGCCCCGGGCTGAGACCTGAGTGGACAGCACGCCCCGGGGCAAGCCCCGGGCTGCGGAAAGAAGCGCCGCCTGCCGTGCAGCCCGGGGCTTGCCCCGGGCGTGCTTGTCGTCCCTTGCCCGCGCCGCTACAGGCTGGTAGGTTCGCCGGGTCCTGACTGACCGATCAGTCAGGACCGGGCGCACGCGCCCGCCCCACGCGGACGCACAGGGAGCGACTCACATGACCGACCTTCCCTCGAGCACGACCCTCTACTTCGGGCCGTGGTATCGCCGCTCGCCGTTCTTCGAGTCGACGCTGCGCGCGGGCTGCAAGGCGTACGACATCTACAACAAGATGTACCTCCCCGCCGAGTACGACGACCCCGCGGTCGAGTACCGCGCCCTCAACGAAGGGGTGACGCTGTGGGACGTCGGCGTCGAGCGCACCGTCCAGGTGTCGGGGCCCGACGCCGACCGGCTGATCGACATGCTGACGTGCCGCGACCTCACGCGCTGCGCGGTCGGGCAGGGCAAGTACATGCTCGTGACGGCCCCCGACGGCGGCATCGTCAACGATCCGGTCCTACTCCACGTGGCCGAGAACGCGTGGTGGATGCAGCTGGCCGACGACAACGCCGGGCTCTACGCACTCGGGGTGCTGTCGCAGACGGGTCTCGACGCTGAGGTGAGCTACCCGGACGTCCATCCCGTCCAGGTGCAGGGCCCACAGTCCGCGGCCACGCTGGCCTCACTCGTGGGCGACACGATCTACGACATCCCGTACTACTGGTGCCGGTGGTACGTGATCGAGGGCATCCCGGTCGTGATCAGCCGCACCGGCTGGTCGGCGGTGCCCGGGTTCGAGGTCAACCTGCTCGACTCGACCCGGGGCGGTGACTTGTGGAACGCGATCATGGCGGCGGGCGAGGAGCACGACATCCGCCCCATCGCGCCAAGCGAGGCCCGCAGGATCGAGGCCGGCATCTTCAACTACGGCTCCGACATGACGCTGCTCGACACTCCGTTCCACCTGACCGGGCTGGAGCGCCTGGTCGAGGAGCAGCCGCAGGACTACATCGGCAAGGACGCGCTCGAGCGAATACGCACCGAGGGCGTCGATCGCAAGCTCGTCGGCATCGCATTCGAGGAGACCGAGCCGCTCGCAGGAATCGCCTGTATCTGGCCCGGGTACTACGAGGGCCGCGAGATCGGCCGCGTCACCGCGGCGGTCTGGTCGCCGGGCCTCGAGCGCAACATCGGCTACGCCTGGGTGCCGATCGAGCTGGCCGACCCGGGTCATCCGCTCCAGGTCGAGTCCGAGCACGGCACGCTCACCGGTCGCACCGCCACGATCCCGTTCGTGGACCCCGCGAAGAAGCGGCCGGCGCAGCCGCTGCAAGCCACGGCCTGACGCGGATGCGCGATCCGCGATTCGACATTCTGTTCGAACCGGTGCCGATCGGACCGGTGACGGCCCGCAACCGGTTCTTCCAGGTGCCCCACTGCAACGGGATGGGGCACAAGGATCCGACGGCGCACGCCGTCATGCGCGGCGTGAAAGCGGAGGGCGGCTGGGCCGTGGTGTGCACGGAGGAGGTCGAGATTCACCACTCGACGGACGTGACGCCGTACGTCGAGGGGCGGATCTGGGACGACGCCGACATCCCTGCGCACGAACGGCTGGTGGAGCTGGTGCACGAGCACGGCTCGCTGGCAGGGATCGAGCTGGTGCATACCGGCATGCTCGCCCCCAACCTGTGGGTGCGACAGCCTCCGCTCGGGCCCGCGCACCTCGCCGTTCCCGGCACCCACCCGGTGCAGGCCAGGCGGATGGACGCCCAGGACATCGCGGATCTGCGCCGTTGGCACCGGCAGGCGGTCGCACGGTCGCTCCGGGCCGGATACGACCTGGTCTACGTCTACGCCGGCCATGGGCTGACCACGCTCCAGCATTTCCTCTCCCGGCGCTACAACGACCGCGGGGACGAGTACGGCGGCAGCCTGTCCAACCGCGCCCGGTTGCTCCGGGAAGTCCTCGAGGACACCCTTGACGAGGTTGACGGCCGTGCAGCGGTTGCCTGCCGTATCTGCGTCGACGAGCTGATCGGAGACCACGGGCTCGAGCGCGGGGAGATCGAAGAGGTGCTCGGGCTCGTCGGCGAGCTCCCGGATCTATGGGACTTCATGGTCGGGGAGTGGGACTTCGACTCCATCACGTCGCGGTTCGCCGACGAGGGAGCGCAGGAGGCCTACGTCCGCGGCCTCAAGCAGCTCACATCCAAGCCGGTGGTGGGCGTCGGCCGGTTCACCTCGCCCGACACGATGGTGCGGATGATCCGCGACGGGGTGCTCGATCTGATCGGGTCGGCCCGGCCGTCGATCGCCGATCCCTTCCTGCCCCGCAAGATCGAGGAGGGCCGCTTCGACGAGATACGAGAATGCATCGGCTGCAACATCTGCGTCACCGGCGACCACACCTTCACACCTCTTCGCTGCACGCAGAACCCGTCGATGGGCGAGGAGTGGCGCCGCGGCTGGCACCCCGAGCGGATGCGGCCGAAGACGACCGACGCGAAGGTGCTCGTCGTCGGCGCCGGCCCGGCGGGCCTCGAGGCGGCGCAGGCGCTCGGCAAGCGCGGCTACGACGTCGTCCTGGCCGAGGCGACCTCCGAGCTGGGCGGACGGGTTGCGCGCGAGGCGCTCTTGCCGGGGCTCGCGGCCTGGATCCGCGTCGTCGACTACCGCAAGGGCCAGCTCGACCGTCTCGCCAACGTCGAGGTCGCACGCGGGAGCCACCTCTCCGCCGAGGAGATCCTCGCCTACGGCTTCGACCACGTGGCGCTCGCGACGGGCGCCCGCTGGCGCTCCGACGGCGTCGGGCGCTGGCACACCAGGCCGCTCTCGCTCGCCGGCATGGAGGTGCTGACGCCAGACGACGTGATGGCCGGAACGCGACCGCGCGGCGCCCGCGTCGTCCTGTTCGACGACGACCACTACTACCTGGGCGGCGTGCTCGCCGAGCTGCTTGCCGGCGAGGGGCGCGACGTGACGCTCGTGACGCCGGAGGCGCGCGTCTCCGAGTGGACGGTGAACACGATGGAGCAGCACCGGATCCAGCGGCGGCTGCTCGAGCTCGGCGTCACCGTGATCCCGTCCCACGCGCTGGTGGGCGGCGCAGCCGACGTCGCACGTGCCGCATGCGTCTACACCGGGCAGGAGCGGGAGCTTCCGTGCGACTCGGTCGTCCTGGTGACGGCGCGGCTGCCGGAGGGCGCGCTGGCGGACGAGCTGGGCGCTGCGATCGAGGATCGAGACGGCCCCATGGTGCGCCTGGTCGGCGATGCCTGGGCGCCGGGCACGATCGCCGCCGCCGTCTGGGATGGCCACCGCTACGCGGAGGAGCTCGACGAGCCGGCGTCCGACGGGGACGAGCCGCCGTTCCTGCGCGAGGTCGTCGCGCTCGCGCCAGCGGCCGACGTCATTCCCGCGCTACGGGCTCCGTGAACCGGTGGCGCCTGGCTAGGGCACGCTCGGGAAGAAGTCGGCGCCGACCTGCTCGGGCGGTGCGCCGTAGATGAACAGCGCGAGCTCCCCGTCCCCCACGTTGCGGAGCTGCAGGATCGTCCCCGGCTGGACAACGAGCACGCCCCCACGGTCGATCACATGGCGCTCGGGAGGCTCACCGAGGTCGACGGTCAGCGTGCCGTCGAGGACGACGAAGACCTCCTCCTGCGCCTTGTCGGCGTGACGCTTGCCCTGCGTTCCCGGCGGGTAGTGCCAGACGTTCGCCCGCGACTGCGTCATGGCGTCGGACAGCCGCGCGACCTGCCGCGGGTCGTCCTCGCCGCGCCGCTCGAACGCAAGCTCCCCTGCCCGAAACACCGTGTACCCCATTCCGCGAGATCCTAGATGCCCGAGAGGCCCGCTCGCGCGGGCCTCTCGTTCCAGTGGTCTCCTAGTCCTTGTAGGGGTCGTACACGTCGCGACCAGCCATGGCCACGCCGAGTGGGCGAAGCGTGTGCGTGACGCGGATCGTGTCGCCGTGGGCCGCGAGCACATCCGGCAGACGCTTGTACACCTCCGGCGCCTCGTCGGCGCCGCCGCCGACGAGCACGATGCCCTGCTTCCGCAGGCGCGCCTGCACCGCCGGCCAATCGACGACGCCCCGCTTCAGCTGCTCCTCCACCCAGACCTTCTTCAGGCCGGCGTCCAGGTGGTCGGGGCAAGCGCCGTCGGCTTCGAACACGCGGTCGCAGTCGCGGTTTCGGCACGCGTACCGCTTGCGACGGCGTACGCGTCCCGCGGCCTGCGTGCGGCTCATCACCCGGCCGGCGCCGTGGACGGTCGAGTAGAGCGCCTCCGCCGACTCGACACCCTCGACTCCCTCCAGGATCACGGAGTCGTCGCCCATCGACCCGCCGACGAAGCCCTCCTGACCCGGGCGCGCCGGAGTGCAGCCCTTGCGCACGACCCACAGGCGGCGGCCGTGGTGCTCCTCGAGCTGCGCGTCGTTGTGATTCGAGTGCACCTCTTTCAGCGCCCGCGCGCCGAGGATCTCGAGCACCTTGTCGACGACGACATCCCTGCCGGCGTACGCGTAGTCCAGCGCGAGCTGCATCGCTGCGATGTACGACTGGCCGAGCTCGGAGCCCGCCTCGAACAGCACGGGCGGCGAGTCCATCTCGCCCTCGCGGGCGCGGGCGTCGAACGGGAGTCCCTGGGCGAGCGCCAGAAACCCGGACGCCGTCCTGTGCCCGAAGCCGCGCGAGCCGAAGTGGACGCCCACCCAGATGCGGCCCTGCTCGTCGGCGAACACGTTGACGTAGTGGTTGCCCGAGCCGACGGTGCCGAGCTGTTCGGCAGCGAGCTTCGCGAGCGCTCGCTGCGGCGTGAAGTCGGCCGCGCGGATCTGGTCGAGCACCGGGTGGTCGGTGCGCTCCGCCGCGGGGACACCGACGCCGAACGAGATGCGCCGCGTGATCTCGTCCATCACGTGCCGCACGCCACCGGCTGCCTCGAGATCGGGCCGGGTAAGGTGGGTGAGCGCCGCCTTGTTCCCGCATCCCAGGTCGTAGCCCGCTCCGGAGGGCGAGATGTACCCCTCGTAGGCGATGGCGCCGCCGATCGGCTGGCTGTAGCCCGGGTGGTGATCAGCGCAGAGCACGCCGAACTCGGCGTCACCCGCCTCCATACAGCGCTTCAACTGCTCGAGGCTGCGCTGGTCGACAGGTCCGAACGTCTTGATGTGCATCACGGGTCCCTTCGTCATTGTCGCTGGGCGGAAGACACCGGGCGGAATCGAACCGCCGTAGCGCGCTTTGCAGGCGCGCGCCTTGCCCCTCGGCCACGGTGTCAGATGAATCGGCCGGGCGGTGGGAGCGCAGGTCGTTCGCGCTCACACCACCTGGTCCCTGCTCCTACTGGCGGAGCGCCTCGAGCTCATGCTCGCGACGATCGTACGGCGCGAACTCCGCCACGAATGCAGCGCGGAAGACGTTTAGCGCCGTCACGAGCGTGTCCAGCTTGTGCAGCGAGTTCTCGCGACTAGCTGTCGTGTCGACGTCGAACTCGATCGCGGTCGTGCTGTAGCAGTCGGCGATCTCGAGGGTCATGCGCGGCTCGAAGTTCGCCGGGCAGCACTCACACGAGCTCTCGCAGGACGGGTTGTGCAGGAGCTCGCGCTCGGACGTGTTCTCGACATACACGTACACGAACGCACCGCCGTGGAAGCCCGGCAGGTTGAGCAGCGTGCGCTCGTTCACGCGAGCGCGGTATGGAATGCTCACTACGTCGAGCTCCTTTCACTGTGGGGCCGCCGGTATCGCGGCATGTCGTCTCGAGAGCCACTCGTGAGCGGCTTCGGTTCAGGCAGCAGGCCGCGGGGCCTGCCGCTCGGGTCGCACGGCCTCGAGCCGCGCCTTGCGACGCGCCTCGAGCTGCACGACCTTGGCGGGGCGCTGCGTCCGCTTGGGGTGGACCGCGACCCGGACGAGGTGCAGGTGCCGGTGCATACCGGCCTCCTCTCTGTCTGTGGTGGGCGCCTCGCGGCGCCCCCCTCAGAGGGCGCCGCGGGCGAAGTCCGCGATCAGCTGCGGCGTCTGCGTGTCGAAGCCGACGACGTCGAGCTGTCGCGGGTCGTTCGGATCGGCGATCGAGAACGCATTCGCGACCATGCCGACCACGACCAGGCGGGCGTCGATGCCCGACGCGCGCCGGTACTCGTGGAGGGCGTGCACCGGGTGTACGTCGCCCCACCAGGTCTCCGAGTCCGTGTAGATCACGAACGCGTCGACCTCCAGCTCCTGCGCCCGCGCGTACAGCATCGGCAGGGCACAGTCGGTGGCGCCGAACGGCAGGTTCGAGACCTGTTGCACGGCGTCGGTCAGCCGCTGGCGCGGGCTGATCCGAAGCGGCGTGATGCCGTCCTCACCCGCGTACCAGCGGTTGCGGCGGCGACCGGTATTCCAGCCGCTGCGGCCCGCGAAGAAGCCGACGATCTCGTAGCTCGGCTCCGTCGCCGCGGTCACCAGGGTGAGAGCGGCCGCAGCGTCCCGCGGCGTGAGGCCCGGAATGCCGGCCACAGCGCCGCACTCCATCGAGCCCGACACGTCGAGCGCGAGCAGCAGCCGGGTGCCGGCCGGCTCGACGTTCGCGAACGCCGCGTAGAACGCCGTGTCGAGTGCATCGACGATCGCGCGGACGGGTGTCCACCGGCCACGGCCGCGGATACCGCGACCGCCGTCGTAGGTCCGCATCGCCACGAGCACCGCGATCGGGTGCACACGTGCCCGGCGGATCCGCTCGGCGTCGCCGAGCCGCTCCACCACGACGCGGGTCGCCGCCGAGCCCGACCGCAGCAGGCCGACGCGGGTCATCGTGCCGAGGTTGCGGATCAGTGCCGTGATCGGCATCTCCTCGAGCAGCGCCTCCCACACCTCCGCCGAGGTGAGGTGCTCGCTCTGGAGCGCTTCGCGCGGCAGGCGGTACTCGCGGACGAGCTCGGCCGCTGCAGCCGGCGACTCCGCCGCCTGCGCCCGTGCGAAGCCCTCGACGATCCGCGGCAGGCCGCCGGTGTCGCCACCGCGGACGATCCACTCGAACAGGCGCCGGTGCTCGGCCGAGACAGCGAGTGTCGGGTTGCCCGAGCCGACCGCCGCGGCCGGGTGCGCGAGCCGCAGCAGGTCGCGGTGCGTGACGCCCTCACGCTGGCGGTACTTGACCGCCTGGTAGGCGAGCGTGTCGACCGGCTTCGACGCGTACCAGTTGCCGACGCCGCGTCGGAGCGAGCGGCCCCAACCGCGGAAGCCCTCGACGAACTGCGCGAACCGGAACAGGTGCGTGCCGGTGCGGGCGACCAGCGGCAGCGCCTCCAGCGCCGCGCGTCGGGTCGTCTGGTCACCGCGACCCGCGGCCAGCGCGAGCGCGTACAGCGCCGGATCGTTCTTCGGCGCCCGGCCCTCGTCGCTGACTCGGACGATGTCGGCTACCGCGCGCGCGCCGTCCTCCATGATGCAGCGTGCAACGGCCTCAGCGTTCGCCAGTGTGAGCTCCCGCTCGCAGGCGTAGTAGCTGCCGCCCTCCGAGCCGAGCATGAGGAAGCGCCGTAGGCGCGTCCAGTCGTCGATCGCCCAGGTGTAGCCACCCGCCGAGTTGGGCTGCTGGGTCGAGCCCGGGATGGGGGCCGACTGCGCCGGGCGACGTGTGGTGATTCGCTGCAGGTACGACATCCGTCCTCCTCTCTTCGGTGGTTTGGGCTGCAGCCGGCCGGTGGCCGGCTGCGGCGGTCAGCGCACGGCGAGAGCTCGCTCTCGCTGCGCGTAGAGGTCGGCCTCCGCGGCGAGGCCGTCGCGGAAGCGGTCGAGCGCGCAAGTCAGCGTCTCGACCTTGTGGAGCGAGTTCTCGCGATGACCCGGTGTCGAGAGGTCGAACTCGAGCCGGATCTCGTTCACGCAGTCGGCGATCTCGAGCTTGAGCCGCGGCGCCGGTGGCGCCGAGCGGCGCCGACGGAGCTTTCGCGCCGACGTGTCCTCGACGAGAACGCGGACGTACGCCTCGCCGTAGTAGCCCGGGCGGTTGAGCAGCGTGCGCTCATCGACACGAGCGCCCGGACGCAGTGTCACGACCGGGGCGCATGCGCGCGGCAGGTACTGCACCAGGTACGACATGCTTCTCCTCTCGGTCGAGATCGAGCCTGCGGTCGTGTGGCGTGAGCGGGGTGTGACTGAGCTACGAGGCGGGACTCGAACCCGCGACCTCCCGGCCGAGGCCGGGCGCTCTACCAGGTAACCGCTCAACTCCGGCCCGCAGGTAGCGGGTGATGTGAAGGCTGCGGTCGTGGTGCGCAGATCGGAACTGCTCTACCCGTTGAGCTACCTGGGGCGTGCGCCCCGGGCGGGACTCGAACCCGCATCCGATAACCGGTGCTGCTCCGGCCCGCAGCCGGTTCGTGCTCGTCGCGGTCGTGGCGTGCCGCCCGTGCGCGGCGTCGAACCGCAAGGCCGAAGCCTCTCTTTCCATGAGATAACCGGGCCGCTTCGGCCCGCGACGAGTGGACCCGGTGGGAGTTGCACCCACGATGTCTGCTCCGCTCTTTCTTGGCCGGCGCTACCACGCCGTCGCGAAGTGCACGTGCTGATCTCCTGCTACGGGCCCGGGATTCGACCGCTCGCCGAGACGGGCGGGCGGATGGTCCAAGGTGCGGTTGGTCGTGAGTGCCGGCGGCGGCGGCTCGGGCGGCGGCCGGTCGCCGCCCGAGCGTGCGGACGTCACGGATGACGCACGTCCGCCTCGATCACCGTGTGGCCGGCGGCACGCGCGGCGTCGATCCGGTGGCGGCCGTCCTGGACGAGGAAGGCATCACCGTCACGGATCAGGCGCACCGGCGGAGCCTCGCGACCCTGCTCCAGCCAGCGGCGGTACAGCTCCACTCTCGCCGCGTCGAGGCCGCGACCGCGACGGTTGCGGAGTCGAATCTCGGCGAGCGGAACCCACGTTGTCGATGTGAACGGCGCGTCTGCTGCATGGCTCCTCCTTCGCGGTCGAGTCGGCGTTCCTCGCGTTCCCGGCGTGTCGCTGAGCGCCGACGGCCGGAGGGGATAGTGCTGGAGCACAGACCGAAAGGCCGGCGACGCTCAGCGGCACGAGCGTCCGGCGGAGGCCGGCTCTGCCGGCCGGGAGCCAGACGCGGCCGGGGGGCGCGATGTCCCTCGCGTTCCCGGCGTGTCGCTGAGCGCGGACGGCCGGAGGGGATAGTGCCCGAGCACAGACCCGAAAGGCCGGCGACGCTCAGCGGCACGAGCGTCCGGCGGAGGCCGGCTCTGCCGGCCGGGAGCCAGACGCGGCCGGGGGCGCGAGGTGCGGACGGGTGGAGTCGAACCACCACAGCCTGGGGCGGCGCGGTTACAGCGCGCTGAGCTCGCCGGTGCTCGGCGTCCGCGAGAAGGGGCGGCCGGCCGGATTCGAACCGACACCGCTGGGATCACGACCCAGGATGCTGCCGTTACACCACGACCACCGTGGAGTTGCGCGGGCGGGATTCGAACGCTCCTCTCCCGCGCAAGCCGAGCCGGGTCAGGGATTGCCAATGGCGCGGGCGGGATTCGAACCCGCGGTCTCAAGCTCATGAGGCTTGCGAGGACAGCCGCTCCTCTACCGCGCTGCTTTGCCGCGCAAGCGTGGGATCCGCTCCCGCGCATCCCACGCGCGCCGGAGAAACGGGGAGCCCTAAAGCGGGGGAACCGGAAGGTTCCCCCGGAGACCCCCCTCCCTTCCCGGCAGTGCGCGGCATCTGGGCATTGCTGATCTGGTCGGCTGGAGTCGAACCAGCGCTCTCCGGTTCCCGAAACCAGCGGGATGACCAGCTTCCCTACGACCAGACGAAGCTCCCCGGCAGGACTCGAACCTGCGACACGAGGGGTAGAAACCCTCTGCTCTTGCCGCTGAGCTACGGGGAGAAGGTCGACGACCGCGGAATCGAACCGCGCTTGACCGCCGTATCAGAGCGGCGCCGGCCCGGCCGGCCTGTCGTCGTTGGAGCGTCGTCGGGGGATCGGATCATGCTTGGCCGGCTCACGGCCGCCGCCTCGCAACCGCGTGACGCAGTCTCGCCGGGAGGAGTCGAACCTCCGTCCTCCACCTTCGCAAGGTGGCGCTCGAGTCCACTGAGCTACGGCGAGTCAGGCGCTCTCGACGGGAATCGAACCCGCCTCACCCAGGAGACAGCCGGGCCGCGCGCTACACCGACCGCGCAAGGTGGGAATCCGCTCACGCGGGTTCCCACCGCGCCGAAGGCGCCTTCGGCGCCAGGCTCCTGAAGCGGTGGAACCGGAAGGTTCCCCCGGAGACCCCCTCCTACCGTGCGTCGTGGCGATCTCACGGGAGGATGTCGAACCTCGAAGCTGACGCTCTCGACGGGAATCGAACCCGCCTCACCCAGGAGACAGCCGGGCCGCGCCCCAGGCGCGTCCGAGAGCAAGGGATCTGAACTGATGGAGCCCCGGGGAGTCGAACCCCGTCCTCATGGGTGCAAGCCATGTGTGCTGCCGTTCGCACCAGAGCCCCTCGAATGTTCCGTTTCCCCCGTGCCCGGGTTTCCTGGCGTCGCGCTGAGGTCGCGTAGGGAGGGGGAACAGTGCTCTCGAGCACGGGCCCCCGACTGGAGCGGCCTCAGCGCGGCGAGCGGACGGCGGAGCCGGGCTCTGCCCGGCGGGAGCTATCCGCGGCCAGGGAAGCCGGAGGCGACCGCCGGGAGTCGAACCCGGACCGCAGCGTTGGCGACGCTGCGTGCTACCGCTGACACCACGGTCGCGTGAGTACCCCGAGCGGGACTCGAACCCGCGTCACCGGCTTGAGGGGCCGGGATCCTGGCCGCTAGACGACCGGGGCTTGAATTCTCGCGTTCCCGGGAGCCGGACGCGGCCGGGGACGCGAGAGAGCACGGACGGAAGGAATCGAACCCTCTCCTGCGGTGTTGGAAACCGCGTGGACGCCATGTCCTCGTCCGTCTGAAACTCCTCGAGCGGGATTCGAACCACGCATCCTTCGGTTCAGAGCCGAAGATCCTGCCGTTAGACGACCGAGGAACGGAACCCCGCCGCTGAGCTCGCCGGCCGGGGGCCGGACGCGGCCGGGGACGCGAGGCTGCGACGGCTGGAGTCGAACCAGCATGCTCCGGGTAACAGCCGGGCGTCCTGCCGTTTGGACGACGTCGCATCGTGAGTCCCCCCGCGTGGATTCGAACCACGAACCTCCCGGGTCTGAGCCGGGCGCCTCTGCCAGGTTGGGCTACGAGGGGAAGGGAAAGCCCCAGGTCGGGATCGAACCGACATCCGTCCGCTTACAAGGCGGCTGCTCTGCCGAGCTGAGCTTCAGGGGCGGGATCCTGGTGATTAGGTGTCCACGGTCGAGCGGAGCGCTCCGATCGATCGCCGAAGGCCGATTCAATCGGCCGGGAGGCTCGCAGCGCTGCGCTACAGCACGCGAAGAAGGAGGGGGTTCGTGGGGGAACCCTGGGTTCCCCCACGCTAGTCCGCGGCGAGGGACTCGAACCCCCATCCTCCTCTTTGTAAGAGAGGCGCTCTCCGCAATTGAGCTACCCGCGGGCGGTGGTGCGCGAGACGCCCCGGCCCGATTCGAACGGGCGCGCGTGGGGCCGAAACCCACTGCTCTTCTCCGCTGAGCTACGGGGCGCGGGGGTCTGGCCTTCCGACCTGACCCGCTTGACGAGGTTCGGGTCTGGCCTTCTGGCCCGACCCGCTTGACGAGGTTCGGGTCAGGCCAGAAGGCCAGACCCACGAAACGGAGGCAGCAGGGATCGAACCTGCGAGCGGAGTCACCCGCCTACGCCGTAGCAGGGCGCTGCCTTGCCTCTCGGCCATGCCTCCAGGCGCGCGTCCAGGCGTGCTCCTGGCGGGGACGCGCGCACCACTGAGCGACGTCCGGCCGCGGCCCGGAGGCCGGCTCCGCCGGTCGGGAGGGGCCGCGGCCGGTCGTCGCTCGGAGCGGAAGGAGAGGGAGTCGAACCCCCAAGGCCGCGAGGCCCACCCGTTTTCGAGACGGGATACCGCGCCGATGGCAGTCCTTCCGAGTTGCCCCGCGTTCCCCGCGCTCAGCGATGCCAGTGTCCGGCGGAGGCCGGCTCTGCCGGCCGTGAGCCGGACGCGGCCGGGGACGCGAAGTGGCTCCGGCAGGGGTCGAACCTGCACGTCCCCGGGTAAGAGCCGGGAGCTCTGCCGTGTTGAGCTACGAAGCCGTACGAACCGGTGAAGCCCGACCGACGTACGGAGGAGGGGGTCTCCGGGGGAACCCTCCGGTTCCCCCGCTTTAGGGCTCCCCGATTCTCCGCCGCGGTGGGAATCCGCGGGAGCGGATTCCCACCTTGCGGGCTAAAACAGTGTGGCCGGCAGGGTTCGAACCTGCGGCGCCCCGCGTTTCAGGCGGGCGCTCTACCGGGCTGAGCTACGGCCACATGGTCGACCGTGGTGCGGTGGTAGGCCCACCGCACCTCAGTCGAGGAATGCAACGTGCCTCATTGCACGCGCAGCGTGTTCGGTGTTCATCAGCACGCGGTGCCAGCCCGCGAGGTTGACGGTGGCGTGGTCCGAGTGACGGACGGCGCCCTTCGCGAACACCTCGGGATCGCGGACCATCGGCGTCCAGCGGCCGGTGCGACGCTCGCTTGGCGTCAGGCGGGCGAAGCCCGCCTCGCTGATGCCGGTCGGGTTCCGCCAGTTGACGTAGACCGTCCGGCCGCCGCGCCGGAACGCGACCTGCATTACGTGCGGCTTGCCGCGTCCCCGTGTCAGCGGCTCGTCGCGCAGGACGAGCGACTGCGGAGGGTCGACGTCCGGCGCCGGGACGAAGAACCATTCGCCCTGGCGGACGTACGCTGCCTTGCGGCGACGGAACGCGTCCTTCGGGCGCTTCCGCGCGACCTGCAGGCGGACGGCCTCCGGCTGGAGAGCCGCCTTCGCCGACGCGACGCCTGTGACGCCGAGCGCGGCCTCGGGAATCGCAGCGACGAACCAGTGCCGCTCATCGTGGCCGCACAGGAACTTGCTCTTCGTGCCGCCGGTACGGGCGAGCAGGAGCAGGTGACGGTCGCGCGGTCGAGCGTCGACGACCTCGAGCTCGACGTTCCGGCCGATCCGGATGTCGAAGAACTCACCGCGGGCGTCGGTGCCCACGTCGAGGCGCGGCGTGCGGAGCGACGGCTCCTCGGTCAGCTTGAGGCGGGCGCCCAGGAGGGCGAATCGCCGCTCGAGAACCTCGGTACCCATTGGCCTTCCTTCCTAGCTGCCGTGGAGGACAGTGGGAGTGACGCCCGGCAGAAGCGTGCCTCTCCGTCCACCTCCCCGACGGGTGAGGTCGACGCAGCAGGCTGGCGCATCTCGGCGTGCCGCTGGGCAGCGGCCGTGCTCGTGTTCGATGTCTCGTCCGGCCTGGGCCGAACGATGTTTTCCATGCCTCTCGCCTACCCTTCGACCCTGGATCGGCCGTCACCGGCTGCGCGTGCGCGGGTGACCGTCGTCCTACGTGGAGGGGCCTTGGAGCCCGATCCGCGGTCGATCGCGCGAAAATAGCAGCACAAAGTACCGGCGAATGCCGACGCGCTATTTCAGCGTGAGCGCCGAGGGTCTTTCTCTCTCAGGCGGGGCCTCGATTCGTCATCTGCGTTTCTTCAAGCTGAGCATCACCTCTGGTTGGTTGTGGTGTATCGCCTTCGAAACGACGAGGGCGACCCATCCGGGTCGCCCTCACTGTCAGCGGTCATGCGGCTAGTCTCCTAGCGCATGCGCCTCCCAGCGAGGACGCTCACGTCGCCGTGCAGCGCCGCGTTCTCACGGCTCGTCCGCCGGCAGGGCGAGACGGCCGCGGACAGAGCCGCATAGGACGTGGGGAATGAGTGGGTGGTCATATCGTGCATGTAGTGGTCTCCAGAGAGCACCATAGAGGATCTATCGGCAGATGGCAAGAGAACCTGTGTTAAGAAATGGGTGTCACTTTCGGAACTCAAGCGGATAATCTTTCGGTAAAGTGACAGGAACATTGTTCTTGACGCCAGCGTCGGGCTTCGAACTGACCCGCACTAGCCGGCGCCGCCGTCCGACCTGCTGTCGCCGTTCAGGTCTGAGCGCTTCGGGTCGCAGAATCCGGCCGAGCAGAAGGCGATCGTGAGCGTGGTCGGCTGGACCGGGCGGATCGGATCGCTCGAAAGCGCAACGAGGGACCTCGCTTTGAACTGGGAGCTCCGAGCGAGAGCCCCCGTGAATGGGCCATAGCCGTACGCGTTGTGGAGCACCCTGGTGGCAAGACAGGGGAGGCCGCGAGGCGAGCGCGACCTCCCCCTTTTCCACGCCGGGTGACCGTCAGGGACGGGAAACCCGGCGCAGATCGACACCGCTCGCGCGGTGGCACAACCGCAGACAGCGTGTCGGTGTGAGCGGAGCATGTACGGCATGACGGCCGATCGTCACCACGAGCAAGGCAGGAACCGCATGCACCGCATCGGCGTGCCACCTGCGCCCCGCGGTGTCGTCCGTCCTCCAGTCCATCGCCTCGACCGCAGCGCGATTACGTCGCCTGAGGAATGGGACGGTCGAGTGTTGCGCGAAGCGATGCGGCCTTCTTCAGAATCGCGTAGGCGGCTTCGCGTTGGTCGATACTCTCGAGCAACTCGGCGTACGAGAGGTAGGTGTCGGCGAGGTACTTGTTGGGTTGTCGCTCGAGGAGCTCGACAGCGAGCTCGTACAACTCCAGCGCCCGCTCGACGTCGCGCGAGCGCGTGAAGATGGCCGCGAGCTGAGAGTAAGCTCGACCCGCGTCGAGAGGATGAGCGTCCGCGTGGTAGCCGGTCGCACTCCCTAGGGCGAGCTCAGCAGCTCGGTCGAGGTCACCGAGCAGAGCGAGGGCCCTCGCTTCCTCTAGAGCGAATGTGATGAGGTCGTAGTCCGTGCCCTCGCTGCCGAGGAGCTGTCGGCCGCGGTCAATCGACTCGAGGGCGCTCGCAGCGTCTCCGGAGTCGAGCTCGATGAATGCGAGCATCTGGTATGCCCGCGCTGTGTACAGGCGATGCTCTGTTGCTTCCAGCAGGCCGAGCGCCTTGTGCGCGAACCGCCTCGCAGAGTCGGTCTCACCTCGCAGGGCATGGAGTCTCGACTGCGACCAATAGAGCCGCGCCAGCGAGAGGGCGTCGCCTGACCGCTGGTCGCGTATTGCTTCGGCCAAGAGCTCGGCTGCCTCGCCGAATGCCGCGCAGTCGATGAGGACATTCGCAAGGAGTACGGAGAACCGCGTGATACTGATTCGATCCTCCCGCTCACGAGCGCGCACGAGCTCGCGACGAAAGAGGGCGGTCGCGAGCTCTTCCTCTCCCACCCTCGCATACGCTCGGCCGAGCGTGTCAGCTGCGCCCGTGTCATCCAGCTGAGGGTCGAGCTCGTAGGCTGCCTCCAGATGCTGGATCGCCTCTCGCGCATCGTCCTCGTTGAAGGCGATCTGTCCGAGGCCCACCGAGGCGCGCGCCTGCAGCCAGTTCGGCTCTTCGTCGATCAGCGACGCGAAGATCGCCCGGGCTCGATCTGTATCACCGAGGCGGAGAACGAGGTCACCCTCCCGGAGCAGTGACGCAGCGTCAGGCTCGGGCGCAGCCTCGTCCGCACCTGTAGCGAGCCACGCTTCGGTCACACCCAGGCGCTCGGCGAGCATTCTGATCACCTGGAGTGAAGGAACGCGTTGCCCGGCCTCCAGGAGCGAGATGTATCCGGTGGAGCAGCCAGGAAAGGTGAGATCGACCTGGCGAAGGCCTCCCGCCCGCCTCACCGTGCGAAGCCGACGACCGAGAGCCTCGGGGGAGTCGATGTGGACGCGGGTCTGTCTGGCCATCGCAGTAGTATTACACTTGAGTTGATTCCCGGTGCCGGGGCTGTCCCACAACCGTGAAAGGACGGTTCCGGTGAAGGCACGCTTGATAGCTCTGATCGCCCTTGCGGCGTTCGTTGCCATGAACATCGGGCAAGGGCTCGGGTTCGTGGGCCACGGGCCAAACTGGCCCTAGGCGCTTGTCTCGTGGGGCCCGGGGCATGCCCCGGGCCCCACGGCTTCTTGATTTCCTGCACGGACGGCCCACCGCTGATACGCGCTACGGTGCGTTCGTACGATGTCCATCAGCCTGAACACGAAAAAGCCCCACCTGAGCGGGGCTTTTCCAGTAGCGGGGGCAGGATTTGAACCTGCGACCTCCGGGTTATGAGCCGTTGCCATCCAGGTAAACTCAGGCCAATCCCGCATTGCTCGGTCATGCTCGGCCACCTAAGATCGGCTGAGGTCAGCTCAGGTGGGCAAAAGTTTGGCCAAAGGTTTCGCGCCTTCGTAGAGAACACCTCGACGCCCCACGGCGAAGAGTCGACCTCCGGGTTATCTCACCTGAGGTCATCTCACGTCGGCTGAGATCGGCTGGGGTCATGTCAGGTTATGAGACGTTGCCATCCAGGTAAACTCAGGCCAATCCCGCATTGCTCCGTCACGCTCGACCACCTAAGATCGGCTGAGGTCAGCTCAGGTGGGCAAAAGTTTGGCCAAACGTTTCTCGCCTCCGTAGAGAACGCCTCGGCGCCCACGGCCAAGAGTCGACCTCCGGGTTATTTACCCCAAGGTGATCTCAGACGTGCTCAGACCGGCTGAGGCCACCTCAGGCTTATGAGACGTTGCCACCCAGGTCAACCCAAGCCAATCCCGCACTGCCCCGTCACGCTCGACCACCTACGATCAGCTCAGGTCACCTCAGGTGGGCAAAAGTTTGGCCAAAGGGTCGCGCCTACGGTCATGACTCGACTTCCGGGTTAAGTCACGGGAAGTCATCTGACGTCCGCTGAGGTCGGCTCTGAGGAGGCGCTTTCAACAAGAAGTCGGAGTTGTCGCTGGATCTCTTCGTTCAGTCCAGCGAGAAGTACACGCCAACCTCTCGCGGAACAGTCACGGCTTCGCCATTCCAATTGATGCATGAAAATCGGACGTCGCCATCGTTGGCAGGTGGGCGGCACAGCAGTGAGTCGTTGGCGGAAGCCTCAAGTCGTGAGGGCGCGGGTTCAAACACATTGACCACATAGAGGAAGTACTTACTCGAATGGCGTGATGCTCCGATGCAGCTCGTCACGTTGCCTCGCTCGGAACATCTCGCGAATCGGGGCCACGCGAAACTCGGTGGCGAGTCGCCAACGTAACGCGGCGGCGGGAGCTCTGCGCTGCACCAGGAAAACAGAAGTACTAGACCGACGACCAAAGGTAAATGAAGCAACTGTGTCAAGCGCAGCCGAAAAGTGCACCAGTTTCCGCAGTCGAAAAGTGCACCAGTCGGGGGCGGTTCGTGTCTTGACGGGGTGTGACGGGGTGCGCCGCTCAGGCGGAGTCACGTAGCGACGGAGCCT
>Ga0247727_10007206_pt1 | contig 21356 bp, 23 predicted proteins | sample WisWelCaveWW1625_FD_202498 | JGI IMG/M metagenome (GOLD analysis project Ga0247727, IMG submission 202498) | Biofilm microbial communities from Wishing Well Cave, Virginia, United States - WW16-25 | ecosystem: Environmental > Aquatic > Deep subsurface > Groundwater > Cave microbial mat | place... | reverse complement strand
TTTGGTGCAAGGGATTATGACGCAGAGGTGGGACGCTGGACAGTGAAGGATCCGATTTGGTTTGCAAGTGGTCAGGCCAATATTTATGTTTATGTAGCTAATGATCCGGTTAACTTCATCGATCCAATTGAAACCATAAAACAAATTTGAGCAGACCGTTGCCAAAGGCATGCTGAATCGAATTGACGAGTATTTTAGCGACAAAGATACAAAGGACAAAAATGACAAAAAATAGCCGGTTTTGTCATTAGTCGTAAGACGCGCTTGGCTGCAACAAAATCCTGCGACTTCCGTAGATTATTGTCGTCGCAAATGGTCACGCAATTCATACTAACGACGAGGTTATTTTTGATGCCAAAACTTCCGTCCTTGTTCCTGGGAATCGCATCCTTATTTATATTTTCCTCCGGCAACAATCCCGCCCCGCCGCGTGAAGCGCTGGAGGCCATTCGCGCCACCGATATTCGACAACACATCAATTTTCTCGCGTCCGATTCACTCAAGGGCCGCGACACGCCGAGCCCGGAGCTGGATCGCGCCGCGGAATATATTGCGGACGAATTCAAGCGGCTCGGGCTCAAACCGATGAATGGCAGTTATTTCAACGATTTTAATTTGAGCATCGTGCGGCTGGGCAAGGACAATTCACTCGCGATAACCGTTGACGGTCGCGAAGCGGCTTACACGATCAAGCAGGATTTTATGCCGTTTGATATGACCGCGAGCAAAGCCGTCGCCGCGGCGCTGGTGTTTGCGGGATACGGCATCACCGCGCCGGAATATGGCTACGACGATTACGCCGAGCTCGACGTCAAAGGCAAGATTGCCCTCGTGTTGCGTCACGAGCCGGGCGAAAAAGATCCGGCGAGTCCGTTCAACGGCGATAAAGATACCGAATACGCGCAGGTCGCCTCGAAAGTGCAGAATGCGATCGATCACGGCGTGGCCGGTTTGTTGATCGTGACCGATCCGGCCAATCATCGCAGCCTCGCGCCGCGCGGTTTTCCCTGGCCGTCGCTGTTTGAGAGCATTCCGGATGAGGCGCTGCCATTGACGCTGGCGTTGACGGAGAAAGAAAAAATTCCGGTGGTGCAAGTCGGCGAGGCCGTCGTGCAACAAATCTTCGGCAGTGTTGATACGCTGCGCAGTTGGCAGCAACAGATCGACCGCGAGCCCAGGCCGCGATCGACGGCGCTGCCCAATGTCGAGGTGCGTTTGCAAACGACGACGGATACGGCGCTGCAACCGACGCGCAACGTGGTCGGCCTCATCGAGGGTTCCGATGCAAAATTAAAAAAAGAGCTGGTCGTGATCGGCGCGCATTATGATCATGTCGGTTACATGAAAGAGCATAAAGCCGGCGAAGATTATATTTACAACGGCGCGGATGACAATGCTTCCGGCACCTGCGCGGTGCTGGCGATTGCGAAAGCTTTCAGCGCAACAAAAAAGAAACCGAAACGCAGCGTGATGCTCATGACGTTTGCCGGTGAAGAAAAAGGCTTGTTCGGCTCGCGCGCTTATGTCGAGCAACCGCTGTGGCCGCTGGAAAATACGGTCGCGATGCTGAATCTCGACATGGTCGGCCGTAACTCGCCGGACACGGTTTCGGTCGGCAGCGTAACGCGCAGTCCAGATTTGATCAAAATTAACGAAGAAGAAAATCAAAGCGTCGGTTTCAAGCTCGATTATTCGATCGAGCAATATCACAATCGCAGCGATCAATATAATTTCGCCCGCAAGAAAATTCCGTTTTTGTTTTATTTCACCGGTTTGCATGCGGATTATCATCAGGCCGGCGATAATCCCGATAAAATCAACGAGAACAAAATTGCGCGCATCGCGACGCTGGCGTTTCGGGTGGCGTGGCGCGCTGCCAATACCGATCAGCGTTTTCGTTATGTCGAGCCGAAATAAGACAAGCCGGCCGCCGACGATTTGCATGGTTTGGTTGCAAGAATTTTTAAAATTTGTTTTCACTTTTTTGAAACCGCTTTTTCATTCTAACCTTTTGGAGGTAGTATGTCCTGGCAAAAGTTGTCGAAAGTCACTCTCGGTATCGTGGCAATCAGTCTGCTGGCTGGCGCTGTGATTGCAGCCGTTGCCGGCGGGCCGTATAAACTCACCTATCGTCTGAAAAAGGGCGACCGGTTAAAATATAAAATGACCGTGGCGGTAGATCAATCGATGGAAATGATGGGGCAGGAAATGACCACGACGGTGAACGGCAACACGCACATGCATCTGGACGTTGAAGAAGTCACCAAAGAAGGGAACAGCACGTTCGTTTCGGCGATTGATTCCATGAATGTTGACATTAAAGGCATGCAGGGCAGCCAATCGTTTAAAAATCCGGCGGAGGTGCTGGGCAAGCGCACGCGTTTAACCATCAATGCTTATGGCAAGAAACTCCGCACGGTGATTGTGGATAGCATGAACCTTTCCGGCATGTTGGCGCAGACGGGTGTCGGGCGGCAAACGGCGATGACTTTTCTCGAATTGCCGGAAAAAGAAGTTAAAGCCGGCGACACCTGGAGCACGAATCGCGCGGACACCATGTCGCAGGGCGGCGGCAAAGTCATCCTCACTCCGTCATTGACGTACACGGTCGCCGGCGAGATTGATACTTTGGGCTATAAATGTCTCCGCATCCTGTCGAAGGGCAACACCGCCATCAAGGGCGAAGGCACGCAAATGGGCGCGAAATTTTTCATCGACGGCCAGGGCCCGGGCACCGGCACAGCCTACTTTGCGTTGAAGGAAGGGCTTTTGGTTGCTGCAACTTCGGTTTCCGATCTTGAAATGACCATCGCGATCACCGGCCCGCAGAACATGACCATTCCGCAATCCACCTCACAGAGGTCTTCGCTGGTGTTGGTGAAGTAGAATTTAAAGCGTAAAATTAAAATGTGGAAAATTTCAGGCCGTCTGTTTCTCCGCGATGCAGACGGCCTGTTTGTTTTATTGAGAAGCTGATGAAAAAGTAATCTGACGACCACCGGGAATGGCGGAAAATTTTCTTGATATTGAAGTTCTTTTTCGCTAATATAGAGTCGTAAATCTTGCCTAAAGTTGATCGTCATTTTTTAAACTGCCTGCATAGGTAGATGAGCATTTTAATTTGAGGTAATCTTATGGCGTTAAAAAAATCGCAATACATCTTTATCGGCAAGCTCAGCGACGTTAAAGAGGTCGAGAAAGAGCTTAGAGAGAATGACGATCCGATCGTGCGTCGTCTCGTCGAAGAGCATGGAATGAAACGCGATGGAGCGGTTAAAAAGTGGGCGCGTTGGTTGGTCGGTATGGAAAAAGCCATGCGCACTAAGCCGCTTTTCCCGGAGTTGGAAATGCCGGAGTGGCAAAAACAGCTTAGAGTGAGTTGGGTCAATAAAAAAAAGAAATCGGCTTCAAGAAAAAAAATGGCAAAACAATAGACGCTTCCCATGTCCGGCTCTTCACTCTCCGGTATTTTAACTGATCTGGCGCATGCGCTTTTAGAACTGCACAACTATCAGCGCATTAGTCGCCAGCTTTATGATACGCTTTCGGAACCGAATTCCCTTCATGCTATTGCTGCTGAATTGCGCCTGAAGAGAGAATACGAAACTAAAAAACTCGGCTTACGGTTTGAACAGGTATTGATGAGAACTATGGATGGCTCTGAATTCCCTTTGGTGCGTATCTTGGTCAAAAACGATCTTGCCCAAATTCCCAGGATGCGCTTGAAAGTTTTTCTCGGCCACCGCTTCGTCGATCACATCACGCAACCCTTGCGTTTCAACCTTGCCCGCGTTTTGGATCCCTACGGAATCAAGCTCATGCTTGCCGGTCAAGAGGCGGCGTCGGAGCCTTTGTTATCCGATATTGTCAAGAAGTTGCGTTCGGCGGATTTTGCGATTTTTGATAACCGCGAGACCGAAACAAAGCCCAACGTCTACATCGAAATCGGCATGAGCCTCATCCTGAAATTGCCGTTTATGGTGTGCGATTATCGCGATCCGCAGCGTCCGGACTTTGATCCCATTCCTTCCGACCTCGGCGGTTTTCTCACCTTGCGATACACCGATTACAAATCCCTTTTATTCAGGCAAATATGCGGGCAACCGGCGCCGAGAAACCGGGCAGAACGTCTTCTCCCGAAAGCACGTCGCCGATGGTGAGCACCGTCACGTTCGCAAAGCCGCGATAGACGTGAATGGTTCGCATGGAGGGATTGATGACCCAGACCAACCGCACGCCGGCGCGCAAATAATCGTTGACTTTTTCTTCAACTTTCGTCCAGCGATCATACGGCGAAACGACTTCAACGGCCAGATCCGGGGCAATCGAAATGAACTCATCGAACTCTTTGATGAGAGAAAGACGTTCTTTTGAGATAAAAGCAAAATCCGGCGCCCGAACCGTGTCCGGATTGCGAAAGATAATAAAACCCGTTTCAGCGCCGAAGGTTTCTCCCAAATCATGCGCTTCGACAAAGTCACCAACGATCCTCGGGATACGGCTGGTAAATTTGCCGTGACTTCCACCTGCCGGACTCATAGCAATGAATTCTCCTTTGACGAGTTCACAAGATTGACCATCGCTTACTTGAAAAAACTTTTCGGCGGTCATTAAATTTGACATATGATTTCCAGAGATTATTGCGGTTGAAAGATAAACAGCGAACGCAAGATTTGAAGCAAGTTAAGCAAGAATTATTTGAAAAGCAAGCGAAGAAATTTTACATTTCCCTTGCCACGTAATCCCAAAAATATTATATTGCGCAAGTTCATACGAAGCTTCGGAGGCAGGAACATGCTGAATATTCTCTGGGACACGCGCGGCTATTTCTTCTGGCTGCTGGTGGTCTCGCTGTTTTGCTGGATTCTCGAACGCCTGGCGCCGTGGCGCGCCGAGCAAAAAGCCTTTCGCCGGCAAATCGGGCAGGATTTTTTCTGGCTGGTTTTCAACGGGCATTACGCGGGCGTTGCCATCGCCTTTATCAGCAGTTGGCTGATTCAACAACTCAATCCGTGGTTTGGCAAATGGAACGTTCCCTCGCCGGAGTCCATTCGCTTGCTTGCCGATAGTCCGCTCTGGGTGCAATTCTTCGTTTTTCTTTTCTTAAAAGATTTTCTCGAGTATATCGTTCACAATCTGCTGCACCGCCTGCCGATTTTGTGGGAATTTCACAAGCTCCATCACAGCATCGAAGAACTCGACTGGATCGGCAACATGCGCTTTCACTGGATGGAGATCGTGGTTTATAAAAGTTTGACATTTTTGCCGCTGGTCATGCTTGGCGTCAACGGCAATGTCATTTTGTGGATCGCCATCGTCTCGACGCTCATCGGCCATCTCAATCATTCCAATTTAAATTTTAACTGGGGGCCGTTGCGCTACGTGATCAATTCGCCGCGCATGCACGTGTGGCATCACGACGTGATTTTGCGCGGCCAGCACGGCAAAAATTTCGGCGTGGTGTTTTGCCTGTGGGATTGGCTCTTCGGAACCGCGTATTTGCCCGCTGATAGAACGCAACCGGACAAACTCGGTTTTGAAAATATGGAAAAATTTCCGCGCGCGCTTTTGCCGCGTTTGCTTTATCCCCTGTTTAAAAAATCGTGAGCAATCCATTTCGAGTGTCGCGTCGTAATTTAAGAAGCGTTATTTTTTAATCAACCACTTTAATGATTCTTTGAGGAGAGAGTAATTATGCGAAAGCTGTTTGCCATGTTCATCTGCGGCAGTCTGCTGATGAGTTTCATCGGCTGTGAGCAAAAAGCGCTGGCCCTCGATCCGGCTAAACGCGGCGAGTATTTAGTCGCCATCGGCGGCTGTGATGATTGCCATACCCCAAAAAGTATGGGCCCGGACGGCGTGCCGGCACCGGATATGGCGCGGCGACTTTCCGGACATCCGGCCGAGGCGCCGTATCCAATTTGGAAACTCGAAGATTTGCAAACGAACCACGCGTTGGCTTTGACGAATACGATGCTCACGGCCTGGGCCGGTCCGTGGGGCGTGAGTTTCGGCATCAATCTCACGCCGGATACGACAACCGGCATGGGCGAATGGACCGAAGAAGCGTTCATCCAGGCCATCCGCACGGGCAAACATCAGGGCCAACCGAACGGCCGCGATATTTTGCCGCCGATGCCATTGCAAAATATGAAACTCATGACCGACGAAGATCTCAAAGCGATGTGGGTGTATTTGCGCACCATTCCGCCGGTGAAAAATCAAGCGCCGCTGCCGGTGCCGCCAAGCATGCCGCCGTCTGGAGACTAAATTTAAAAATCAATGTTCAAATATATTGACCGGTCGAGTCGAGCGACCGGTCAATAAACCAAAACAAAATTTTTGTGTCCACGCCGCAAAACAAAAAATTTTCCTGGTCACGCCTCGCCCTGGCCGCGCTGTGTTTCGGCTTATCATTATTATCCGTCGTCGCAGCGCCGACTTATTTGCTGTGGGAAATTTCCATTTTAGCAACGGAATGGGGACACCTGTTGGCGTTTGTATCCTTGCTGCTTTTTATTTTTAATTTTCGCCGGACTCGTTTGGCTGCAGCCTTGAGTCTGATTGCCGCGATTTTGGCGATCACACCTTTGATGCGCGCGATTCCGGTTGCGACTCGGCTGCCGGCGCAAATGCAGGCGGCATTCGACGCAACCCACTGGAATGATTCAGCAAACGCCGGCGCCCGCGCCAAACCATTGGACGTTGTCGCTCTCATTCGCGGCATCGATTCTTCTGACGTGCTTTATCAAAGCCTGGTTTACTCGCAAATTGAAGATCAAGCATTGCGCCTCGATTTTTACCAACCCCTCAAATCAATAAACCCGGCGCCATGTGTCATCGTCATTCACGGCGGCTCGTGGCGCAGCGGCGATAGCCAACAGCTCGCGCCGCTCAATTCGTATCTCGCCGCTCGCGGCTATGCCGTTGCCTCAATCAATTATCGTCTCGCACCGCGCTGGCGTTTTCCCGCGGCGAATGAGGATGTGGTGGCCGCCTTCAATTTTCTCAAAACTCGCGCTGATTCCCTGCATCTCGATTCGCAACGTTTCGTTTTGCTCGGGCGTTCTGCTGGCGGCCATCTTGCTCTGCTCGCGGCTTACACGTTGCACGATCCGGCGATTCGCGGCGTCGTTTCATTTTACGGGCCGACGGATTTGCATTGGAGCTATGCGCATCCGGGCAATCCGCTCGTCATCGACACCCACAATATTTTGCGCGCGTTTCTCGGCGGCACTCCGGCAGAAGTCTCGTCCATTTACGACGCCGCTTCGCCGTTGCGCTTCGTCAATTCCTCCACGCCGCCGACTTTACTCATTCACGGCGGGCGTGATGAGTTGGTCTCGCTTCGCCATAGCGAACGGCTCGCCGAAAGTTTGGCGCAAAATCAGGTGCCGCATTTTTTATTACGCTTGCCATGGGCCACACACGGCGCCGATTTCAATTTCAGCGGGCCATTCGGGCAGATGAGTACGTATGCGATTGAGCGATTTCTGGCTTCGGTAATGAAAGAAACGCCTAAATCGGAGCCGAAGAAATAAATTCTTCGAAAGCGAATTTTATGACAAGCAACGCCTATCATTTTATGACGCACTGGCGTGTACAGAGCACGGTTGAGGAAGTGTTCGATATTCTCAGCGAGGCGCAAGATTTGGCGCGCTGGTGGCCGTCGGTGTATTTAGACGTGCAGGTATTAAATCCCGGCGACGAAAACGGCGTTGGCAAAATCGTCAGTTTGTACACGAAGGGTTGGTTGCCTTACACGTTGCGTTGGCAATTTCGCGTCACCGAAATCAGTAAACCGTCAGGATTTTCTCTCGAAGCGTGGGGTGATTTCGTCGGTCGCGGCATTTGGAAATTTCAACAAGACGGCAGCTCGGTGAATATCACCTATAACTGGCAGATTTGCGCCGACAAGCCCTTGTTGAATGCGCTGTCAGGACTGCTCAAACCGCTCTTCTCCGCCAATCACCACTGGGCGATGGCGCGAGGGGAAGAGAGCCTGAAGTTGGAAATCCGGCGGCGGCATGCGACGAACGAGATTGACGCCCATCTGCAACCTCCCGGACCGACATTTCCGCATAATTTGATTTACCGAAAAAAGCGCCGCTAACCGGCCGGAAATTTTTCAGATAAAATAGTCTTGTGGTTCACAATTCGATTGCTTATCTTTTTCGTATCATCATAACTGCAAGCTACCGGATTGTGAACGTATGCCTTCTCGACTCGCAGATCATTTCAGCACAGCGCGGCGTCATCGTTTTGTCGGCCGCGAAAATGAGCGCGCGATTTTGCAAGCGGCGTTGCATGCCGAAAAATGGCCGTTCTTCATTCTTAATGTTTTCGGTCCCGGCGGTGTCGGCAAAACCACGCTGCTGCAGGAATTTGCCGCGCTGTGTCGGCAGCATGACGTCAATGTGATTGCCCTCGACGCGCGCCATCTTGAGGCCTCGCCTAATTCGTTTACGCTCGCGTTGCAACTCGGCCTCGACAAGCTCGGCCTGCGCATAGAAGAGTCGCCGCTGGATTTTCTCGCCGCGCAAGAGAAACGCAGCATCATCTGTATCGATACTTACGAAAAACTCAGTCCACTCGATGGCTGGTTGCGCGAAGTCTTTCTGCCGCAACTTCCGGAAAATGTTCTGCTGTTGATGGCGGGCCGCGAGCCGCTGGCCGCCGGTTGGCGTAGCGATGCGGGATTGAACGCGTTTATTCGCACGATTGCTTTGCGCAACCTGAATCCGGAAGAAAGCCGCTCCTATCTCAATCTGCGTCAGGTTTCCGCCGCACAACATCAGGCCGTGCTCGATTTCACGCGTGGCCATCCGCTGGCGTTGTCGCTGGTCGCGGATGTGTTGGATCAGCGGCACGACCAGCTCTTCACGCCGAATGAAGCGCCCGATGTGATTCAAACGCTGCTCGAACGCTTTGTGCAAAAAGTGCCAGGCCCGGCGCATCGCACGGCACTGGATGCTTGTGCATTGTTTCATTTGACGACGGAGGCGCTGCTCTCTGAAATTTTGCAAGTCGCCGACGCCCGTGAATTGTTCGATTGGCTGCGTTCGCTTTCTTTTATTCAATTTGGCAAAGAGGGTTTGTTCCCGCACGATCTCGTGCGTGACGTGCTGTGCACGGATTTGCAGTGGCGCAATCCCGATTGGTACGCCGAGCTGCATCATCGCGCGCGAAATTATTATATCAAACGTTTGCAGCCAACACGCGGCGCCGAGCAGCGCCGAGTGTTGGTCGAGTATATTTATTTGCATCGCCGCAATCCCATCGTGCGGCCGGCTTTTGAATGGCAGGAAGGCGGCACCGTGTGGAACGACACGGCGCGACCGGCCGATGTTCCCACGTTGCTCGCCATGGTTGAACGCCATGAGGGCGTTGAGTCAGCGAAAATTGCGGCGTATTGGTTTGAGCGCCAGCTCAACGCCGTACAAGTTTTTCGCGGCGATAAACAGAAGCCGGCGGGATTTTTGTTCACGCTGATTTTGGAGCAAGTCACTGATGAGATGTTACGGGGCGATCCGATTTTAGCAAACACCTGGAAGTTTTTGCAACGCCAGGCGCCGCTGCGCGCCGGTGAAAGATTTATTTTTTTCCGTTTTTGGATGGCCGGCGACACGTATCAGGCGCTTTCTCCTACGCAAAGCAGCATTTTTGTTAATATGGTACAATATTATTTTGCAACGCCCGGTTTGGCATTTTCTTTTTTGCCGTGCGCCCATCCGGATTTATGGGCGCCGGTGGCCGCTTATGCGGACTTGTTGCGTTTGCCCGAGCTTGATTTTGCCGCGGGGAGCCAACCCTGCGGTGTTTATGGCCATGATTGGCGCGCGGTGCCGCCAATGGCCTGGCTGGACGTTCTCGCCGCGCGCGAACTGTCGCAACAGGCCGATTATTCTGCCGCGCCAAAACCGAAAGCCACGGTCGTGCTGAGCGAACCGGATTTTGCCGAAGCGATTCATGCGGCCTTAAAATTCCATTCCCGCCCGAACAGTTTGCGCCACAGCCCCTTGCTTCAATCTCGCTTGGTCATGCAGCAAAGCGGCCTCAAAGCCGATGATGATGAACGCCTCGCCGTTTTGCTCGAATGGATTCAACAGGCGGCGAAATCTTTGGCGTCTTCACCGCGCGAGGCGAAGCTCTATCAAGTCCTCCATCGCACTTATTTCAATCCCGCCGATAGCCAGGAACTTGCCGCTGAGGCGCTTCACCTCTCTTTCAGCACTTATCGACGTTATCTCAAATCCGGCATCGAACGCGTGACGGAAATCTTGTGGCATAAAGAGATCAACGCATAAATTTTCTCACCCCATTCTCTCATTTTCCAAATTCATATCCGGACGATTCGAAGAATCCGAATACAGGAATACTTTCTACTTTCAGCAGGTGAACTTTTCTACCCATCTTTATTGTCAAAAATGAGCAAAAAATGAGCAGGTTTTGATCTGGCGGATGGATAAAAATTAGCGCTATCTTGATAGCAGATAAACGAATCGAGCCGGAGAAACGCGATGAACACCCAAACGGAGCCGAATAATATGATCCCCGAACTGGTAAGTGAACTTGCGGAAGCCTGGAATCACCATGATCTTGAGAAAACCGTTCAGTTCTATGCGAAGAATTATCAGGGCACTGATATCAGCGAGACCAGACCTCGACATGGCCGCGATGGCGTGCGGGAATGGCTCAAACGTTACTGGGAGGCTGCGCCGGATATGCATTTCACCTGCGAGCAAACCATCGTGGAGGGAAACCGCGCGGCAGTCTCGTGGAAAGCGCAGGGCACGCATCGAGGTTATCTGATGCATATTCCGCCGACCGGCAAAATGTTTACGGTGAAAGGCGTTTCGTTTCTGACAATCGAAGACCGCCAAATTCAATCCGGCGAATATATTTGGGATGTCGCCGAACTCTTGCGTTGCATACGGCTGTTGCCGGAGTTGCACGAATAGAATGGCGCCATGAACCAGCGTCGCGAGGGCAAGGTTATGTTTGCTTTTGTATTCAATCAGCCAGAGATGAAAACGGAGCAGAAATCTATGGGTTCGACAAGCCGTCTCGCCAATACAGGACGAGTTCCAGATAGTAAAGTTGAAGATAGCGCCCTGCTGCATCGGATCGCGTTGCGCGATCAAAATGCGTTCGCGCTGTTGTATGATCGTTACGCGACGGTGTTATACAGTTTGTGTCTGGCGATTGTAAAACGCGCCAATGACGCCGAAGACGTTTTGCAAGAATGCTTTCTGCAAATCTGGGAAAAAGCCCATGCCTTCGACGGCCTGAAAGGCAGCGTCTACACGTGGCTTGTGACCATGGCCCGCAACCGCGCGATTGATCGGCTGCGCTCCAAGCATTTTCAAATCAGCCGGCAACAGCAGCCGGATTTTAATTTCGACATGATCGCCGCGAATGATTCCGCTTCGCCGCTGGATCATGCCTCAATGGCGGAACGCGCGCGCTACGTGCGCCAAGCCTTTACAAGGTTACCCGCCGAGCAACGCGAAGTTTTGCAGATGGCTTATTTTGAAGGCTATTCGCAATCCGAAATTGCCGGCCAGTTGCAAATTCCGCTCGGCACGGTGAAAACGCGCGCGCGCCAGGCGATTAAAAAGCTGCACGCGCTTTTGGAAAATTATGTCTGATGAAAGAAATCACGACACGCATCAAGCAAACGTTGGCCGAAGAAGAGGCCAATGTCGAGCGCTCGATATTTGATAAAAAATATTTTGTGAGTTTTTTCGCGGCAGAAATCGACACGGCACGCCAAATGATCACCTACGTGAACGCCGGCCATCCGCCGCCGTTGACTTATTCACAAGGCCGCATCGACGCGTTGGCGAAAGGCGGCATGCCGCTTGGCGTGTTCGCCTCGCTGCCGCCAATGGCCACACAAACGGCGCCATTTCCGCGCGGTGGCATGCTCGTCGCTTATACGGATGGCATCTGGGAAAGAACGAACGCGCAAGACGAACAATTTGGCGAAGGCCGGTTAGCCAGGTTTGTTGCCGAGCATTCGTTTTTATCGGCAACCGCCTTTGTAAAAAATTATTGGCTGACGTCAGAAATTTTGGCGAAGGCAAAGCCCTCGATGACGACGTTGCCATCGCCGTCGCGAAGTTTTGTCTTAATTAACCACAAAGGCACATTTGAAAGAGATAACAGATGAAACGCCTGATTGTAATACTTGTTTTCCTTTTCGGAATCTCGGTAGTTCTATTGTTCGCGCAAAAAAATTTGGCGGCCGGCCACTGCGCGCCGCCACCGCCGGAGATAAAATCAACACCGGCTTTGCCGCCGCTACTGATGAACGGTATTGGCAATAGCGTTTTGAAAATCACCACCACTTCTCCCGAAGCGCAGGCCCATTTCAACCAGGGTTTGTCGTTGTTTCATTGTTTTTGGTGGAATGAAGCGCTGGCCTCGTTTCGCGAAACGGCGCGTCTCGACTCGGCGTGTACGATGGCGCATTGGGGAATTTATCAGACGCTGGCCAATCCGTGGTATTTTAATGATGGCGAGATTGCAAAAGAACGAGCAGCCGCTTTGCAGAAGGCGAAGGCGTTGAGCGGCAATGCGTCGGAACGTGAGCGTCATTATATTCTCGCGGCGGACCGGCGGGAATCATTGGGTGGCGAAGCTTACATTCAGGAAATGGAAAAGCTCATCATTCAATATCCGGATGAAGTCGAAGCCAAACTCGTGTTGGCGTTGTTTTTATTTCAAGACAATTTTTCGCACGGCTATGACGCCAACGGCCGGCCAACACCGAATCGCCAGAAATGCCAGTCCCTGCTTCGTGAATTGCTGAAGACGCATCCCGATCATGCGGCGGTGCATCACTATTGGATTCATGCGATGGAAGGAAGCCGCGAGCCTGAGGCTGCTTTGGAAAGCGCAAAAAAGGTCGGCATACTCGCGCCGGCCTCCGGCCATATCGTTCACATGGCTGGACACATCTATTTCAAAGGAAGTTGGCTACGAAGAACCGCCGCCGTATCCTCGGCCGGCTTTGGAAAGTTTGGGTCAAGCCTATCTTCGGATGCGCGAATGGAAACTGGCGCGCGCCGCGTTTGAAGAAGTATTGCGGCTGCGACCCAACAGTGGACACGTGCTGTATGGCCTCGCACAAACGTATGCGCTGGCAGGGCAAAAAGACAAAGCCACTCAAGCCTTCAAGGCCTTCCTAAAAAGCTGGCGCGCGGCGGATGAGAATTTGCCGCAGGTGCAAAGAGCAAACAGTTGGCTCAAAGCAAATGGGTTGTGAAAGAATCCAATGAACTTCATTCACAAGGAGAAAATCTCAATGCCTGTTTTGTCTTATCTCTCGCCCAAAACCGTCGTGAAGGAAAGCCCGATTCAAGGCCGCGGCCTGTTCGCGCAGGCATTTATCGCGAAAGGCGAAATTGTTTGCATCAAAGGCGGTCATATCTTTAATCGCGAAACCTTGCGTGAAGTGCAAAAGACGCTGGGCCCCGCGGAAATTCAAATCGGCGAGAATCTTTTCATCGGCCCGCTGACTGAAGGCGAGCGCGAAGGCAGCATGATTTTCAGCAATCACTCATGCGATCCGAATATCGGCGTGCAGGGCCAAATCGTCTTCGTCGCCATGCGCGCTATTCAAGCCGGCGAAGAACTGATGCACGACTGGGCCATGACGGACGATGACGACTACGAAATGGCATGTAACTGCGGCGCACCGAATTGTCGAAAGACCATCACCGGACAGGATTGGCGCAAAAAAGATTTGCAGGAAAAGTATGCCAGTTATATGTCGTGGTATTTGATGGAAAAGATAAAACAGCTTCGCTCGTCGTAACGCCTTCAGGCGAAAGTATAAACATTCAGCCTATAAGCCGGACGAGCCGGAACCAAAAAGATTATTGCTCACGGAATGGAACTCTCACGGAATTTTTTCCCGTGAGCCGTTCCATTTCCGTGAGCCATATTTCCCCGGCCTGCGGCTGGTCAGGCTTTGTTTTTTTGCACAGATTCAACTTTAAAGTGACTAAAGGGGCAACCACGAGCTTAACAGAGAAAGAGCGTATCGGGATTTGCTTTTCTACAAATTTTTTATTATCGTAAAGCTGCGTTTCAAACGGAGGATTGGATGGAAACACAGGCGCAGCTCGACACGCTTCATTTGGAATTTTATCGGCCTCGGGCAACTCCTCGCCGCCGTGCTCTTGCTCATTCCCCGCACCGCCACGCTCGGCGCGCTGATTTATTTTTCCATCATCCTCAATATTTTCCTCATCACCGTTTCCATGCATTTTACCGGCACGCCGTTTATCACGGGCTTGATGCTGCTGGGAAGCATTTATCTGCTGTGTTGGGATTACGACAAATTGAAATACATTCTCAAAAAATCGAACATGGCCGAGGCGCAACCCCCAAAATTTTTCCCCAACGGATGAAGAATATTATCAGTTGCGTTGTTTCTAGCCGTTGGGAGCTTTTTGCAAAAACTTCAATTTTTTTTCGATACGCCAAAGGAATGACAGTCTATGAATAACCCTTCTATCGGCGTCACAATTATTCCCATCACCGAGACGCATATCCCGGGCTTCCGTGAATGCCTCAACAGCGTTGCACTGGAACGCAAGCACATCGGCTTCATCGAAGCCCCACCGCTCGAAGCCGTGCGCGAGTTTGTGTTGTTGAATTTCATCAACGGCAACTCGCTGCAATTCATCGCCGTCTCGGACGATAGGGTGATTGGGTGGAGCGATATTCTCCTTGGCTCACGGCCGGGCTTCACCCATAGCGGACTTTTGGGAATGGGAATAATGCAAAGCTTTCGCGGCAAGGGCATTGGCAAGAAATTAATGGCGGCTGCGCTCAACAAAGCGCGCGAGAAAAATCTGGAGCGCATCGAGCTGGAGGTATTTGCTTCCAACAAGGTCGCGATCAAACTGTATGAACGCGCCGGTTTCGTCGTGGAAGGCGTCAAAGAAAAATCGCGGAAGCTGGACGGGGTTTATGAAGACTCGCTTTGCATGGCGCTGTTGTTTGCGTAATTTTTTGATCCCCAAAATTCAAAAAAATAATCATCCGTGAGGAAGAGAATCATGCCAGAGACAAAGAACAAATCGACCGTGAAAAAGAGCCGTGTTAAGAAAAAGGTTGTTGTCCGAAAAGCCAACTCGAAGAAAAAAACCGTTCCTAAAAAACCTGCGGCAAGGAAAACGGCCGCGTCGTTGGCGAATAAAGCAATACTTGCCGCCGGCCAATCCGCGCCCGAATTTACTTTACCCAATGACGAAGGCCAACTGGTGAGCCTCGCGGATTATCGCGGCCAGAAAGTTGTGCTTTATTTCTACCCCGAAGACGACACGCCCGGCTGCACGAAAGAAGCTTGTTCGTTTCGCGATGGGTTGAGCGCCATCGATCAGCGCCGCGCGGTGGTTTTGGGTGTAAGCGCCGATTCGGTGGAGGCGCATGTGAAGTTCAAACAAAAATTTCATTTGAATTTTCCGCTGTTGAGCGACGTCGACAGAACCGTTTGCAACGCCTACGGCGTCTGGCAGGAGAAACAGATGTTCGGGCGCAAGTTTTGGGGCATCGTGCGCACGACGTTCATTATTGATGAAGCCGGCAATATCGCTAAGATTTTTCCTAAAGTGAAAGTAGATGAGCATTACGCCGAAGTGCTGGCAGCTTTGTGAACTCTTATTCATTTCTCAAATCGAGGTCTCTAATGCCCAATAATTCAAAGTCGCGGACACGCCTGCAACCCGACCAGAGGAAACATCGCTTTTTTCTGAGTCCGTATCAAGGCATGGCCTTCACCAAATGCCCCAAATGTGACAACAAAACGAAGTTACGCAAAATCCCGCTGGCGATTCATGTCGAGCCGCTCCAGTTGGTCGTGATCAACAAAGAATGCAAACCTAGCAAAGACTAAAGTGATCTCGCATAAAGTCTCGCAGACTGCCGACGTTTGGGATGTCTCGGCCTGCCCGAACCGCTCAAGCAACTCGCCTCGCGAAAATGGGACGTCATCGTCGTTGGCGCAGGCCATAACGGCCCTTCGCTGTTGCCCTTTTGTTCCCGCCTATTGATTTTTTTATCCGCTATCATTATATTTAAACAGACCGTAGGGGTGTCCCGCAAAACGGGACTGAGACAATACCCTCGGAACCTGATCTGGATGATGCCAGCGTAGGAAACGGTCGCGGCTTTGGTGTGAGGAAAATTTTTTCATGCTTCGCCATTCAGATGGCCGCTTCGCTGCGCGGTAAACGTAGTCAGGCGATTTTTTTATTTTAAGGAAAGGCAAAACATGAAAAATAAATTGTCCCTGGCATTTGTCGCCATCGTCGGTTGCGTTTGTATCGCCTCAGCACAGGAAACGGCCACGCTGGCGGGCACGGTGCGAAATCTGGAAAACGAGGAACCGCTGCCAGCCTGCAATATCCGGCTTGAAAACACGGCGCTGGGAACGGCAACCGATGCGCAGGGAAATTTCACGCTGACCAATGTTCCGTATGGAAAAATTACCGTGACCGCGCGCCGCGTCGGTTATCGCGCGCAAAGCCTGGCGTTGAAAATCGCGCAACCCACCGCGCGCGTTGATTTTCGTTTATCGCCGCAAGTTTTGTCCGGCCCGGATATGCTGACTGTGGCCACCCGCGCGAAAGCCGGGGAAACTCCCGCCGCCTTCGCCACGTTATCCCGGCAGGATATTCGCACGCGCTATTTTGCGCAGGATATTCCCGCGCTGTTGAGCGAGCTGCCTTCGACGACGTTTTATTCGGAGAATGGCAACGGCCTCGGCTACAATTATCTCTCCATTCGCGGCTTCGATCAACGCCGCATTTCCGTGCTCATCAACGGCGTGCCGCAAAACGATCCGGAAGATCACAATGTTTACTGGATCGACTTTCCCGATTTGCTCGCGAACGTGGCCGACATTCAAGTGCAACGCGGCGCGGGCAGCGCTTTTTACGGGCCGCCGGCGATTGGCGGCTCAGTGAATATCGTCACCTCTACTTTTACCGGCGATCAAAACATTTCCGTTTATATTGGCGCCGGCAGTTACAACACAAAAAAATTTTCCCTCGCCCTGCAAAGTCCGCTCTGGCGCAATAAATATGTGGTTACCGCGCGTGTGTCGCGCATTCAAAGCGACGGCTATCGCGAGCAATCCTGGGTTGATTTAAAAAATTATTTTGTCAGCGCGGCCAGGCTGGGGAAAAATTCGACCACGCGCGTCAATTTTTACGGCGGCCCGATCGAAGACCACCTCGCCTATGCCGGCATTGCCAAAGCGCCGGCGCAACAACGCGACACGCGCCGGAGCAATCCCATTCGCCGTTCCGATGAAATTGAGAATTTCAATCAGCCACATCTGGAGTTGATTAACGAATATCGGATCAGCAATCGCCTGCGACTCACCAACACGTTGTTCGGCGTTCGCGGCTACGGCTTTTTTGATTACGACGGCTCGTGGGCGCCGCTGTCGTATTTTCGCCTTACGCCTGAAAACGGTTTTGCCGTCAACAGCAATCCCGAAGCGATTTATGTCGATAGCCTGTTGATCCGCGCGTACGTTGATAACCGGCAGTTCGGCTGGTTGCCGCAGTTGACGTGGACGCACGAGCGCGGCGAGCTGATCGTTGGCGGCGAATTTCGGCAACATCGCTCTCTGCATTGGGGACGGATTCAAAAGGGCGACAGCGAATTGCCGCGCGCCATCAGTGGTGAATATCGCGGCCTGAATTATATCGGGCAGCGCCGGTATTATGAATATCACGGCGCGAAAACGATGCTCTCGCCGTATTTGCACGCGACTTATTCCCTGCGAACAAATTTGCGGTTGAGTTTTGATTTGCAAGCGGCGTATTTGCGTTATCGGCTTTATGAGGAGAAATTTATCGGCACCGATTTCACCAGACCTTATTATTTTTTGAATCCTCGCGCCGGGCTTTATTACCGGCTGCGGGAAAATTTCGATATGTTTGCGAGCTTCTCGCGTACGAGCCGCGAGCCCAGGCTGAAAAATTTTTATGACGCCGCCGAAGCCAGCACGCCGGCAGGCTGGGGCCAGATTCTGCCGCAATTTGAAATCAATCCCGCCGGTGCATTCGATTTCGACAAACCGTTGGTGAAACCGGAAACGCTGAATGATTACGAAGTCGGTTTGATCTGCGACCGGAACGGTTGGCGCGCCAGCATAAATTTTTTTTACATGGATTTTAAAAACGAGATTATCAAAAGCGGCCGGCTCGATCGTTTCGGCCAGCCCGTGACGGGAAATGCCGAACGGACTTTGCACGCGGGAATCGAGCTGGCGGGCAGCGCGCAAATTTTTCCGGAGTTGCGCCTCAGCGGCAATCTCATGCGCAGTCAGAACGAACTCAAGAAATATGCGGTTTATGCAAGTGCTGGCGCGCGCCAAATTCTCGACGGCAATCCCATCGCCGGTTTTCCGAATACGCTCGCGAATCTGCGCCTCACGCTGAGTGAAGCCGGGTTGACGGCCTCGCTGGCCGTGCAATATGCCGGCAAAAAATATACGGACAATTTTAAAAACGAACTGAATGTGGTCGACGCTTACACCGTGTGCAACGGCGTCATTGGGTACAGTTTTGATCGCCAATCGCCGCTGGCCGGATTGTCGTTGCAACTGCACATGCAAAACTTATTCAACAAATTTTACATTGCCCATGGCGAAGGCGATGACTTTTTTCCGGCGGCAGAACGACAGGTGTTTGTCAATTTAAAGTATGAACGTTGAAATTCATTGTTCGTAGTGATGCCTTCAGGCATTAACTTATTGGACAAAAATATTTTTCATTTTCGTACATTTTACGCCTGAAGGCGTTACGACAAACGTATGCCCCCCAAAACCGCTCTCATCATTGCCAACAGCATTCTACCCGCCGCCGCAATTCTGGAAGCATGCCGCAACCGCGCGGCGCTCATTCTCTGCGCCGACGGCGGCGCCAATCGCGCTCTTGAGCGCGGAATCGTTCCGGATTTCATCGTCGGCGATCTCGATTCCATTCTCCCGGAAACGCGCGCGGCTTTTCAGTATTCGCAATATATTCATCGCCCCAGCCAGCACGCGACGGATCTTGAGAAAACGCTGCAATTCGCCATTGAGCAGAAAATACAATGTGTTTTACTGGTCGGCATCACCGGCTTGCGTTTCGACCATCAAATTTGCAATCTCAATATCGCCGAAAAATTTTGCGGCCGGCTCGAGATCGAAATCCACGATGATTTCGGTATGGGGACTTTTTTAAATGCGCAGCAGCATGAAGCGAGCCTTCGCCTCGAAGCGCTCGCGGGACAACAGATTTCGTTGTTCGCCTTTCGCCGCGCGGAAGGGATTGTCACGGCAGGATTGAAATACCCGCTGCAAAATGAAGCGCTCGAATGGGCGGTGCGCGATGGGTTGAGTAATGAAGCGGCGCAAGCTGAGGTGGAAATTCGCTTAGAAAAGGGCGTGCTGTTTGTTTATCGGGTGAGCAAGATTTAGAGTAATGCCTCAGATTCCTCGCTCGAACGGGAACAGACCCGACGGAGTTCTTCTGGGCCCAACCGCTGGCCAGTCCGAGCGCTGATGGGAAACGAATTAGCTTCAATTCCAACCGGTCAGGAACGATCGATCAGTTCATACTTTTTGTCAATCAGGGAACAACAGGAGTCACGGATGCAAAACCCACTGCCGTTTCCTATACGCTTGCTCAAAACTATCCGAATCCGTTCCGGAGCGGAGCGACATCCCCCGCTCGGAGCGGGGGAAATCCTTCGACGACGATTCGTTTTTCGCTGCAGCAGCGCGAGCACGTGACGCTGAAAGTTTTCGACGTGAACGGCAGAGAAGTCGCGACGCTGGTGGATGAGCCAACGAATGCGGGCGAGCATGTCATCAAGTTCAACGCCAATGCTCTGCCGAGCGGCGTTTATTTCTACCACCTCGTTGCCGGCTCGTTCCAGCAAACGAAAAAGGCTTTGTTGATGAAATAGAAACCAAATTTATCAAGCACGATACTTTGAAATGAGTAAGGCGCGAACATGAAACGTTCACATTTGTTTTTCCTTTTGACGGTTTTGCTCGCTGCGACGCCCGCGCCGAGCCAGAATTGCTCCCAAACCTCGGTGGGCTTCATGCCGCTGACGGAGTTGGGCGCGGGCAATTATCAAAACTTTTCCGGCGGGCTTTATCCGCAGAACGGCAATCTTCCGCCGACGGTTCATCTGGCCGCGGGGTTGTCATTGGCAGCGCAAATTTTGCCGCGAAACTCTGCGGGAGCGGTGGACACGCTCAGCGGCAAAATCGTTTTGCTTTCCATCGGCATGTCGAACGCGACGCAGGAATTTTCCGTGTTCAAAAGCTTTGCCGATGGGGACGCGGCGAAGAATCCCAAGCTGGTGATCGTGGACGGCGCGCAAGGCGGACAAACCGCGGCGATCATTTTCGATTCCACTGCCAATTTTTGGCGCGTGATCGATCAGCGCTTGCGCAATGCCGGCGTCGCGCGCGCACAAGTGCAAGTGGCGTGGGTCAAAGAAGCCGATGCGAGACCGACGCAAGCCTTTCCGGTGCACGCGCAAATTCTGGCGAAGGAGTTGGAGATCATCGCGCGAATTCTGAAAGCGAAGTACCCGAATCTCAAGATCGCGTATTGGTCGAACCGGATTTATGCGGGCTACGCCACCACGACGTTGAACCCCGAGCCGTTCGCCTACGAGAGCGGGTTTGCGGTGAAATGGCTGATTGAGAAACAAATCACCGGCGACACCACGCTGGCTTTTGCCGGCGCCAAACCCAAAGCGCCGTGGCTGGCTTGGGGGCCGTATTTGTGGGCGGATGGAACGACGCCTCGCCAGGATGGCTTGATTTGGGAGTGCCGCGATTTTCAAAACGACGGCACGCATCCCGCGCCGGCCGGCCGCACCAAAGTCGCGAATCTGTTGCTGAATTTTTTCAAGACCGAAGCCACAGCCTCAGCGTGGTTTCTAAAAAAGAACTCGACCCGCGTCGACGCCACTTCAGATGAAGTTCCGCGCCTTTTTAGGCTCGAGCAAAACTATCCAAATCCGTTCTGGAGCGCAGCGACATCCCCCGCTCGGAGCGGGGGAAATCCGAGCACGACGATTCGCTTCTCGCTGCCGCAGCGCGAGCACGTGACGCTGAAGATTTTCGACATTTTCGGACGCGAGGTGAAAACGCTGGTGCATGGCAGGCTGAATGCCGGCGAGCAGCAGGTCATCTTTGACGCAACGGGCTTGCCGAGCGGCGTATATTTTTATCAAATCAAAGCCGCATCTTTTTCGCTAACGCGAAAAGCACTGTTGATGCGATAAAGAGATTTCGGTTGCAAAGTGGAAAAAAT
>Ga0247727_10007205_pt1 | contig 21358 bp, 20 predicted proteins | sample WisWelCaveWW1625_FD_202498 | JGI IMG/M metagenome (GOLD analysis project Ga0247727, IMG submission 202498) | Biofilm microbial communities from Wishing Well Cave, Virginia, United States - WW16-25 | ecosystem: Environmental > Aquatic > Deep subsurface > Groundwater > Cave microbial mat | place... | reverse complement strand
GAGCGTTGGGTCGGTTGGGGCATTATCACCAATAATCTCACCGTCATGGCAACGACCCTCTCCCGCCGTCGCCGCAAAAAGAAGCCGATGGCCGCTGATCACAGCTTTCCCGACAGGAACTAGTTAGAGGGATTCGCCTTAGATCGCCTTGTTCCAAGCCACGCTGAATGGCTTCTTGTTTGCATTTCTGCCAACCAATCCGCATTGCATCTACATATTGGGCCACGGTGCAGGCCAGAAGATACTCGTACATAGAAGCGACACCAGCCTCGAAATGCTCATCTGAAGGCGAGAAATAAGGGTTGCTTGAAAACTCACTCCAGAAGCGCTCGTTAGGGCGGCTCTTGAATATCCGAGCATAAATGCCTGCCTGATGTGTGAAGTATTCAAGCCCGCCTTTCAGCACACTCTCAGAGTAGCCTATCCACGCATACCAACTCCTGGCTAGTTGCTCATTGTCGATCTTTCTGAATCGAGGGCGCCCTCGTCCACTCGTTGCATATTCGGATTTTCTGAACCATCGCACCTGATGGCTAGTTTGTTCAAGGGATTTCCACTCCCCATCCTTGCGTTCATAGAACCAATTGCCGCCTGGGAACTGTCTAAACTGTGTTTGTAAGTCCTTTTGCTCCGCTGAATTAGACTTTAGATTGCGCGGATTCATCGGGTTCTGGTCATTGGTTGTGATGACTAAGTCCTCAACATAATCCGCAGCGCTCATGATGACCTTTACCTGAATAAAGGTCTGATTGCGAAAGTCCTCTTGCTCTTTCGGATCAAGACTTTCGTAAGCATCTCTAATCGCTGTGACTGTTTGGCAGCCATTTATTATCTGTGGATGAGCCAGTCGTATCCTTTTCTGATTACGATCATTGCGGTAGCTGTTGCAGACTATCAGGATACCGTTGTTGAGGTGATGAAATATCTTCCGAGTTCTTGTTTTCACTAGTGAATTGACAATTCGCTCGTTGATAGGCGATTTGTGCAGTTGAAATCTCACGTTCCAATCGAATAACTGCCATTCATACGCCCTCCATGCTTCATAAAGATCGGTGGCCTGCGCTAACATGTAGAAATAATCCTTACGGGTCAATATGTCCTTTTCAAAATCGTCATAGTGTAAGTACATTGAGAAGTCATCTGTCTGAGGCTCCTCGTGTAAAGAGCGATAGATGTCTTTCCAGGTTATCAGCTTCAATATCACCTGCTCGCCACGCAGTTTCCGTTTTTCAGTTTCAAATAGTTCTTGCGCGGCAGGTGTTAGCTCGCCCATAACAGCAAGGGCCGCAGTTAGGCTTGTTGATTCAGAATCTGCGTCGAGATCACGTTGGTAGTCGGTCCTTAACCTCAAAACCTCTGGCTTGAAATCAGGCCTACTCTCACGGTCTTGCAAAAAGCGCACAGCAGAAATCAATTCCATTACAGCGTTCTTGTCGAACGTCGTCGCTACTCGTGCGCGTTCCAGGGTTTCTATTGCTGGGCATTTACACTGATAGATAGAATACGACTGGAAATTTTGAATGAAGAAGTCAACACCGCCATCTTTGGGGCCATCTGTAAATCTAAAGCGTTCGTCATTGGTCGTTTCAAATAAGTCTGCTACGAGATAATCGAATGCTGTGTGCTCGTCAAATTCTTCAAGGAATAGATCAGTCATTCGCTGTAGCCGATCTTGTAACTCTGGCACAAAGTCTTTGAAACCAGGTGTCCGTAGTGTTGATGTCACGGTATTTTCTCCAACTTAAGGTGATCTGGCCGCAGTTGCATTAGGCGTGCAGGTTAGCATAACAGCATAGCCATCGACTGGCTTAAGCGCGGCGCGTAACGAAACGCCGTCCACCACACCGTTTGGTGGGCCTTGAGAAATCAGGAATGGATGAATCCTATGCGCCGTGTGCTTTTCGACTGAAGAAACCTCTGCAAGTCTGTTTCCAAATTGTCTTTAATCAATTGAAAAAGGAAGTCATAGAACTGCTGATTATCGGAGGCCGAATTCGCGTCTATGAGATGCCCTGGATCAGCTGAATCAACCTTTACAATGAACCTGCCGTCATCCTGCTTCTTTATGTGGAAGATAATTGATATCGCCTGCTGAGGGATCGTCTGCATATTCTCATCAAGGATCATCTCGACGCCCAAATGACAGTAGGTATCATCATCAAGATGCAGTCCTCCTGCCAAGGTGTAGTTCTTAGCCGAATCGGGTTCTTCGTTTGTGGGGAAATACCGCAAGTTCCCTTTTGGAACTATCCAGTTGTCCAACAGACCGTTAATAAGTTGACGTGCAAATCTTCGGCACTCTTCGACATAATTGAAATAGTTGTTTCGTGATGTTGCATTGGCTTGACAGAGTTCGTCGAATTTCGACACAACGTCCCTCCTTTAATTTAGCTTGGCCATCAATCTCAAACTATTAAGGCTTGATGTGGTGCGAAGCCACCACATAGCCCTGAGTTGAACTACGCCGCTGTTAGTACAACTGCTTTTAGGCGGAAGTATAAGCCCACTTGGCTAGCATCGCCAACCAAGTCGCTCATCTCAACCTCAACACATTTCTCGCACCAGCCGCTGAATCTCGCTCGTCCCTTCGCCAATCGTCATCAGCCGCTGGTCGCGGTAAATACGCTCCAATCCAGATTGAAGATGCGCCCGAAGCCGGCGACGTACCGCGCCGTCTTGGGCGCGATGCGGAACAGGGCGAAATCGCCCAAGCCGAAATTGAAAGCCGCCTGTGGGAATCGCTCCAGATAGACAGCTTTGGTGGCGGCATACCCGGCGGCAGTGGAGGGCAATTCGACCGCTTCCCCTTGAAGCGAAACGCGAGCCAGCGTTTGTGGGTCTTGCGAGCCGTCGTCGGCCTGGGCAATCATCAAGCTGACGCGCGCGTCTTGCAGGATGTCCTGGGTGTGGTGGGCGAGGCGGCTGATGTGGATGAAGAAGGCCGAGAAGTCGGGGGCCGGGGCGCACAGCACCATAGACACGAAGGGCGCGTTCTGGCGAAGCGTGCCCAGCGCGGCGGTGCGTTGGGTGCGGAGGAGGTGAACAAGGGTGCGTTGGGATTCGTCGTCCATGTGGGGGTAACTGACCTGGAATGGACTCTATCGAGAATAAAGCCAAGACCTGTCAGGTCTTGTGCAGAACCTGCAAATTTCAAACAGTTTGTTGAGACCTGACAGGTCTTTTGGTCAATTTCCGATAAAGTCTAATGAAGCTATCCAGCCGAAAGGGTGGCATAAGGCCGGATGGTTTTCAATTCGTCATTTTCAGACTGTTGGGCATGATACAGATCCCAACGCAATTGAAGATTCATCCAAAAATCTGCCGACATTCCAAAGAACTTCGCCAGCCGCAAAGCCGTGCTTGGCGTGATGCCCCTGCGCCCGTTGATAATCTCGTTAATCCTTTGATATGGAACGTGGACGGCGTCTGCCAGTTCACGCTGAGTAATGCCTATGGGAATCAAAAACTCTTCCAAAAGCATTTCGCCGGGATGGGTTGGCAGTCGGTTGGTAGGAACGCGTGTCATCTTTCGCCACCTTGAGACATGATAGCATGGAAGTCATGCTGCGGCAAAATCAAGCAAAATAGAGCGAGTGAATAGTGCGACCAGGTTAAAAGGCTACGCACTGCGTAGCCTTTTGGGAAGTCGGGAAAGGTCAGGTAAATCGAGACTGTAGCATCGTTACCGGAGCCTCAAGAGGTGCGGCAAAATAATATTAAGTTTAGCCGCTCTAATCCGCCCGGGTACCTGGGGTCTTAAGTTACCCTGCTACCTGCTGGGGAACTTCCCCTGCAGAACCCAGGGTAAAGAAAGAGCAAAGGTCATTAGCGGATTAGAGACGCTCCCACCTCCTCTAAATCGCGCCAAATGTCGTTTCCCCGGTGTCGTTACTACAGTTTCGGTAAATCGGCGAGTTTGGCGGTTTGGGTTCTCCTGTTACCTCAACCCCAACACATTCCTCGCAATCACCAGCCGCTGTATCTCGCTCGTTCCTTCGCCAATCGTCATCAGCCGCTGGTCGCGGTAGATGCGCTCGACCGGGAACTCGGCGGAGTAGCCGTAGCCGCCGTGAACTTGAATGGCGTTGAAGCAGACGCGCTCGCAGACTTCGGTGGCGAACAGTTTTCCCATGGAAGCGGCGGTCGTGTACGGCTGGCTCATCTCCTTCAGCCACGCGGCGCGGTAGACCATCAGCCGCGCGGCCTCAATTTCGGTGGCGGCGTCGGCGATCATCCACTGGATGGCTTGATGCTGGGCAATTGGCACGCCGAACGTCTGCCGCTCTTTGGCGTATTTGACCGCCGCCTCGAACGCCGCCTGGGCCAGCCCCACCGCCAGCGCCCCGATTCCGATGCGACCACCGTCCAGCACTTTGAGCGTTTGGGCCAGCCCCTTGCCTTCCACGCCGAGCAGGTTTTCGCGCGGCACGCGCACCTCGTCGTAAGTGACCGCGTGGGTGGGCGAGCCTTTGAGGCCCATCTTCTTCTCAGCCGCGCCGATGTGCAGGCCGGGCGTGTCGGTTGGGACGATGAGCAGGCTCAACTGATCAGGGGCGGTTCGACAGAGGGTGATGATGAGGCTGGCAATGGAAGCGTTGGTCGTCCACATCTTCGCCCCGTCAATGATCCACGAGTCACCTTCGGGTGTGGCTTTGGTCTTCACCCCGCCCGCTAAATCACTGCCCGCGCCCGGCTCGGTGAGGGCCAGGGAACCGAGGAGGGAGCGACCCTGTGTGTCGGCCCGGCCAGCCGCCAGCGGCCTCAGCCATTTCTCTTTCTGCTCGTGCGTGCCAAAGAGAGCCAGCGGCGCGCAAGCCAGCCCGTTGTGGGCGGCAATCGCCAGGCCGGTCGAGCCACAGCCGCGCCCGATCTCTTCGATGGCAATCGCCGCGCTCACCGCGTCCACGCCCGCGCCGCCGTACTCTTCGGGCGCGTTGAGGCCGAGCAGGCCCAGCGGCCCCATCTTGCCGACGGCTTCCCAGTTGAACCGGGCATTCTCGTCCACCTCGCGCGCGCGCGGAGCCAGTTCTTTATCCGCAAACTCGCGGACGATATTGCGCCATTGTCCTTGTTCTTCAGAAAGTTGAAAGTCCATGTTAAAGCGTCTCCACCAACAACCGCCCCCAGTTCGCCCACACTTCCTCAAAGTGCTCGTCCAGCCACTCGCCGGCTTTTTCCTGCGCCGGGTCAACAAAACTATAGCCGCGTTCAGGGTCGTATCTGCTGAGAGGCTTCACGTGCGCCCACAACTGACGGCTATATTTGGGCTTGATGATTTCGCCGATGATGGGCATGGCAACCCGGTTCTCGCTCAAGGCCTTGTGCAGGTCAGCCGTCGTCGCCCCGAAACGCCAGCGGGCCTTCACCCCGTATCGCCGCAATTCATCCACCATACCCCAAGGGAAGGTTGCGTTATCCGGGAGTCGGCGGATGACGGGCCAGGGGAGGGGGCCGAGCCACCGCAGGCGGGGGCGGTTCATTTCGCGGGCCACTTCCTTGCCGTGAAGGAGCTCCTGGTCGCGCAGGGCATTGACCACAATGGCAATGGTGAACGGGCCGCAGTTGTTGCTTACGTCTTGAAATTGATGATATTTGGCGAGAGGAAGTGAGAGGGCAGGCATGATGCTTCGTCAAACGTCAAACGTGAAACGTAAAGAACGCCGTTACGTTTTACGCCTTACGCTTTACGCCTCGTAACACTAACAATAACCCAAAAGCCAGCAGTGTGGCAAGGCCCGCCAATCGGAAGAAACTCTGCGAGCCGAACCTGGCAAACACAACTCCGCCGCCAAATGCGCCAACCACCGCGCCCAGGCCCCAGGTGGCGACGGTGAGAAGCGACTGGGCCGTGGCCGACAGACCCGGCGGCGCTTGCGACTCGACGTAGGCCACGCTCGACACCAGAAAAAGCCCGAAGCTGATGCTGTGGGCGAGTTGGAGGATGATGACCAGGGCCGGGTCGGTGACCAGCGACAACAGCCACCATCTCACGGTGTAGGCCGCCGCGCCGATGGCGACCCCCGCCCACAACCCCCCGACCCGTTTTATCATGCTCTCGGCGCGAAACAGAATAGGCATTTCGGCAATGGCCCCCACCGCGCCCGCCAGGCCAATCAACCCCGGGCCGCCGCCGATCTCCTGAATGTATAGCGGGAAGAAGTAGTTGACGGCGGCGGCGGCGGCCCCGATGAGAAAGGCCGCGCCCAGGAAAAGGGCCAGCGTCGGTTGCCCCAGCAGTTGGCGGAAGCCCTGCCACATCGGCGCGCTCCAGTAATGTTTGCGGGCCGGGAGCGGCAGGGCAACCAGGGCCGCAATCACCATGCACCCGGCGTAGCTATAAAACAGCCATTGAACGGGCAGGAACGTCAACAGCCAGCCTACGCCGGTTGAGATCAGCATGAAGCCGACAGAACCCCACAGGCGCAGTTGACCGAAAGGGACGTGCGATAGTTCGGCGATCTCCAGCGCGGCGCTGTCCATCAGCGGGCCGATAGCCGTGCCGAAGAACGATTGCACGAGGGTGAGGGTGATGAGGGCGGGCAAGGGCGCGCCCGCCGCCCCTCCGCCGATCTGCGAAATGACGATGGCCGGAAGGATGACGCCGGCGCTGGCGATGGGGAGCAAACGGCGGTGCAGGTTGAAACGGTCGCCAATGCTTCCCCACAGCGGCCCGGCCACCAGCAACACAATCGGCGCCAGCCCGGAGAGCAGGCCGATCTGCTCGCCGCCCAGGCCGATGTGCTGGTAGTAAAGCGGGCTGTAGGGAATGATACAGCCGATGGCGCCATAGTAGAAAAAATAGTAGGCGCTGATCAGCCACGCAGAGCGGCTCGCTGACGCAGTCACACGCGGGGGTTGCCAACAGTGTACAGAAGCACGATGTTGGCCGGGCCCATGTGGCCGATGGGCAGGCCGGCGATCAGCACCACTTGCTGGCCGGTAGTCAGGCCGGTTTCGTGAATAAGCGCCTGCTCCACATCCAGAATCATTTCCTCAACCGAGGTGGCCGTGGGGACAAGATATGGCTGGACGCCCCACAACAGGGCCAGGCGCGGGTATGTTTCCGGTACCGGGGTAAAGGCCAGCACCGGCACGGTGGGCCGCTCTTTGGAAAGGATGGAGGCGCTTCGTCCAGTGCGGGTGAACACGGCAATGGCCGACACGTCGCGGTCGCGGGCCAGTTCGCGGGCGGCGCGGGCAATCGCCACCGCGTCCACCGAAGTGCTGGTGTGCATCTCCTGAAAGTGGCCCCAACGCTTTTCCTGTGACTCGGCTTCGTTGGCAATTGCGTCCATCATCTTCACCGTTTCGACCGGGTACTGCCCCGAGGCGGTCTCGGCGGAGAGCATGACGGCATCGGTGCCGTCGAAAATGGCGTTGGCCACGTCCGAGGCTTCGGCGCGGGTGGGGCGCAGGTTATTAATCATCGACTCCAGCATCTGGGTGGCGGTGATCACGATCTTGCCCTGCATGTTGGCGGCTTCGATGATGCCTTTCTGGGCCGACGGAACCTGTTGCGGGCTGAGTTCAACGCCCATGTCGCCGCGCGCCACCATTACCCCGTCGGCGGCGTCGAGAATGGCCGACAAGTTTTCCAACGCGGCCGGCTTCTCCAGCTTGGCGATGATAGGGGTGTTGTCTTTGGCCGGGTTGATTTTGTGGATGGCCCGGCGCACGTCCATCACGTCCTGAGCGCGCTGGATGAACGAGATGGCGATGTAGTCCACGCTCTGCCCCAGGCCGAAGGTCAGGTCGGCCCGGTCTTTTTCGGTGAGGGGCGGCACGTTGACCAGGATGCCGGGCAGGTTGATGCCCTTGCGTTGCTTGAGCACGCCGCCGTGAGTGACGGTGGTGATCACGTCGGTGTCGGACGTGTCTTTGACTCTCAACTCGATGTTGCCGTCGTCAAGCAGAATCACGTCGTCCGGATTCAAATCCCAGGGCAGGCCGCGATAGGTCGTGCAGACGATGTGCTCACTGCCTTCCACGTCGCGGGTGGTGATGGTGAACTCGGCCCCGTCTCTGAGCGTCACCGCCCCGCCGTTGGCAAATGTGCCAACGCGGATCTTAGGCCCTTGCAGGTCTTGCAGGACGGCGATCGGCTTCTTGAGCCTGGCCGAGACTTCGCGGACGTTGGCGATGACCTGGGCGTGATAGTCGTGCGTGCCGTGCGAGAAGTTGAGCCGGGCGACGTTCATCCCGGCGTTGATCAGGGCCTCGATTTTGTCTGGGGTGTCGGACGACGGCCCGATAGTGGCGATGATTTTGGTTCTACGCATGAGGAATAAGGCTTCTTTCCAGGGATGCACTGATTATACACTTGCCTCCCGGCTTGACACCCTTTCAAATACTATGCTATTCTCCCCGCGCTCTGGAGAGCGCAAGGCATGAGCGATTATCGTTACTGGATCGGCTTCAATCGGGTGAAAGGCATTGGCCCGGCCAAAGTGCGCGCTCTATTGGATCACTTTGGCGGCCTCGAAGCCGCCTGGCAGGCCAGCCGCGTTGACTTGCAAGAGGCCGGGCTGGACAGGCGCTCGCTAGACTCTCTGGAAGCCGCCCGCAAGGGCATGGACCTTGACCTCCTGCTGGCCGAGGTTGAGAAAGCAGGCTTTCACCTGTCCTGTTGGGATGACGAGGACTATCCCCGCCGCCTGCGCGAAGTGGCGAACCCGCCGCCGCTCATTTACGTGCGCGGGGCGTTGGTAGACAAGGACGATTGGGCCGTCGCCATTGTAGGAACCCGCCGCGCCAGCGCCTATGGCAAAGAAGTGACCCGCGACCTGTCGGGGGCATTGGCCTCTGCCGGGGTGACGGTGGTCAGCGGCCTGGCGCGCGGGATAGATGCCGCCGCTCACGTGGCGGCGTTGGAGGCCGGGGGACGGACGATTGCCGTGCTTGGCTCCGGGCTGGATAAAGTTTATCCGTACGAGCATACCACGTTGGCAGAGCAAGTAGTAAACAGTGGAGCAGTGATCAGCGATTATCCACTTGGCACACCACCCGAAAGCTCCAACTTCCCGGCCCGCAACCGCATCATCAGCGGATTGTCGTTGGGCGTCATTGTCGTCGAAGCAGGTGAAGAGTCGGGCGCCCTCATCACGGCAAGGGTCGCCGCCGAGCAGGGCCGTGAAGTATTTGCCGTGCCGGGCAACATCTTCAACCGAACCAGCCGCGGCCCCAATCGGCTGATCCAAGAGGGCGCGAAAGTGGTGTTGAAGGCTGAAGATGTGCTGGAAGAATTGAACTTGAGAATGGTGGCCCATCACGCCGAAGCGCGAGCGCAGTTGCCTTTGCTTGACGGCGCCGACGAGGACGAACGCAAGCTGTTGGCCCATCTCTCCGCCGAGCCGCTCCACGCCGACGAGTTGAGCGCCCTGGTGAGCCTGCCTATTGCCGCCGTGTCATCGGCGCTGGCGATGATGGAACTCAAGGGTCTGGTGCGGCAGGTGAGCGGCATGACCTACGTGGTGGCGAGGGAAGCACGCGTGCCTTACAAAGTAGAATAGAAAATCCCAAAACCCCAAATTCCAAACTCCAAAGTTGTTGGGAGTTGGGATTTTGGGGTTTTGGGATTTTGGAATTTGATATGTCTTTGCCTTTTTACGCCATCATCATGGCCGGCGGCTCCGGCACCCGGCTGTGGCCGCTCTCGCGGCAGACGCGGCCCAAGCAAGCGTTGAAGTTGATCGGCGAGCGCACGATGTTTCAACTGGCGGTAGACCGGCTTCTGCCGATCATGCTGCCGGAGCGTATCATCGTCGTGACCACCGGTGATTTGGTCGAGCAACTGTCGGCGCAAACGCCGGGCTTGCCGCGCCGCAATTTTGTGATCGAACCGGAAGGGCGTGGCACAGCGCCGGTGATCGGGTTGGGGGCCTCTTACGCCAAACACCTGGCCGGCGGCGGAACCGTGGTCGTGGCTTGCCTCACGGCGGATCACTACATCAAGGATGTCTCGAAGTTCCAAAGTGTTCTGCTGGCCGCGGCCACCGTCGCCGAGGGCGGTCAAATAGTCACTCTGGGCATTCGGCCCTCGTTCCCTTCGACGGGCTTTGGCTACATCCAGCGCGGCGAGCCGTTGGCAATGGCAGGCGGGTTTGCGGTGTATCAGGCCAAAGCATTCAAGGAAAAGCCGGATGAGGCGATGGCGGCCGCGTTTGTGGCCGATGGCCTGCACTCGTGGAATTCGGGGATGTTCATTTGGACGACGGATCGAGTGTCGGCCGAGTTTTCCCGCCAGTTGTCGGAGACGGCGGCTAGGCTGGCTGAGGTGGCCCGAACTTTCGACACGCCAGGAATGTCCGAGACGTTGAGGCGCGTGTGGCCGACTGTGCCCAGGCAGACGATTGACTATGGCATCATGGAAGGCGCCGCCGAGGTGGCCGTCCTGCCGGTTGACATCGGGTGGAGCGACGTGGGCAGTTGGGCCTCACTGCTCGACATCCTCGAGCCGGACGAGGCCGGCAATGTGCTAATGGGCGGCGATCACCTGACGTTCGACACCACCGGCACGCTGATTAACTCGGAGCGGCTGGTGGCGGCGATTGGGTTGAGCAACCTGGTGGTGGTGAACACCGACGACGCTCTGCTGATTTGCCCGCGTAACCGTTCGCAAGAAGTGAAGCGGGTGGTGGAGAAACTGCAACAGCAGAAGAGGAATGGATATTTGTAAACAAGTAAACAGGTACACAAGGAAACAGGGAAGCGCCTTGTTTACTTGTTTACTTGTTCTCCTGTTTACTTGTCTACTTGTGTATCTTTATGGAAGCCTATTGTTTCAAGTGCAAGGCCAAACGAGAAATTCAAAACCCGGTCGCCGGGTTCAACGCCAAAGGCGGTCCGGTGATGACGGGCGTGTGCGGCGTGTGCGGCACCAAGCTGTACCGCATGGGCAACACCGAAGCCCACGCCGGGCTTGAAAAGCCGGTGATTGAACGGACGGCCTCGACGGCGAGCCGCAATGGGGCGAAACCGGCAAAGGCGGTCAAACGGGCCGGCAAGCTGGTCATTGTCGAGTCTCCGGCCAAAGCCAGGACGGTACAACGCTTTTTGGGCCGGGGCTATCAGGTCAGGGCCTCGGTCGGCCACATCCGCGATCTACTGCGCTCACAGTTGTCGGTGGATGTGGAGAATGATTTTGCGCCGAAGTATCGCGTGCCGAACGAAAAACGCCCGGTGGTCAAGGAGATCAAAAGTCAGGCCGCCACTGCCCAGGAAGTGTATCTCGCTACCGACCCCGACCGCGAAGGTGAAGCGATCTCCTGGCACTTGCTCGAAGCCGCCGAGATCGACCCGCGAGTTGTCAAGCGGGTGGTGTTCCACGAGATCACCCAACCGGCCATTGCCGAAGCCTTTGCCCACCCGCGCGAGATTGACATGCGGCTGGTCAATGCCCAGCAGGCGCGGCGCATTCTCGACCGGCTGGTGGGCTACTCGCTCTCACCGCTGTTGTGGGCCAAAGTGCGCGGGCGGCTCTCGGCCGGGCGGGTGCAGAGCGTGGCCGTGCGCCTGATCGTGGATCGCGAGCGCGAGATTGAAGCGTTTGTGCCCCAGGAATACTGGACAGTTGAAGCGGAGTTGACGAAGCACGGCCACCATTCCAAGAAGCACTCGTTCTTCGCCCGGCTCCTGCGGGTGAACGACAAAGAGGTTGGTCTGGATAAAGACCTGCCACTGCCGGACGAAGGAAGCGTTCAGCCGATCCTGGCTGACCTTGAAGAGGCAACGTGGGCGGTGACAAAGGTCAAGCGTGGCGAGCGGCGGCGCAGTCCATTTGCGCCGTTCACCACCAGCACCTTACAACAGGAAGCGTCCAAGAAGCTGGGCTACACGGCCAGCCGCACCATGGCCATTGCTCAACAGCTTTACGAGGGCATCGAGTTGAACGAGAGCGGGGCGGCCGGCTTGATCACTTACATGCGCACCGACAGCACCAACGTGTCGGAAACAGCGCAGGCCGAGGCCCGCGAGTACGTCACCGGCAAGTACGGGGCCGAGTATCTGCCGCCCGAGCCGCCCCAGTACAAGACGCGGGCTAAAGGGGCGCAGGAAGCGCACGAGGCCATCCGGCCCACGTCGGTCATGCGCGAGCCAAAGGCGATTGAAAACTTTCTGACGAAAGATCAATTCAAACTGTATCAACTCATCTGGCAAAGGTTCGTCGCCAGCCAGATGGCGGCAGCCATTTTCGACACCGTGTCGGTGGACATTGAGGCCAAACACGCGCAGGCGTATCTCTTCCGCGCCGCCGGGTCGGTCGTGAAGTTTCTAGGCTTTATGGCGGTCTATGAGGAAGCAAGGGATGAAGATGCCGCCGCCGCCGACCCCGCCGAGGGCGAGGGCAAGCGCCTCCCGGAATTGGCCGACGGCGACCCCCTCGACCTGTTGCGTTTGATCCCCGAACAACATTTCACCCAGCCGCCGCCGCGTTACACCGAGGCCACTCTGGTCAAGGCGCTTGAAGAGGACGGCATTGGCCGCCCGTCAACTTACGCGCCCACGATTGCCACGATTCAACAGCGCGGCTACGTTCTGCGCGAAGACAAACGGTTAGCGCCAACCGAGATTGGCTTTGTGGTCAACGACTTGTTGGTGGATCACTTCCCCGAGATCGTTGACCTGGGCTTCACGGCGCGAATGGAAGAAGAGTTGGACGAGATCGCGTCGGGCGAGCGGGAATGGGTTCCGGTTCTGCGCGAGTTCTACGAGCCGTTTGCGGCGCAGGTGAAGGCCGCCGAGGCCGACATGCCTCAGGTGAACACGGGGCCGGAGTACGCGGGCCGCGACTGCCCGGTTTGCGGCAAGCCGCTGGTGATTCGCTATGGCCGCTACGGCAAGTTCATCGGTTGCTCCGGCTTCCCGGAGTGCCGCCACCTGGAACCCTGGCTGGAGAAAATTGGCGTGATCTGCCCCAAAGACGGCGGCGAGTTAATCGAGCGCAAGACGCGCAAAGGCCGCGTTTTTTATGGTTGCGCCAATTACCCGAATTGCGACTGGACTTCGTGGAAGAAGCCGATCAAACAGCCATGCCCGCACTGCGGCGGCCTGCTGGTAATTGCCAACAAGAATTCAGCCGCCTGCACGGTTTGCGAAAAATTGACGGCGCTGGACGCGCTGGTGGCCGAGCCGTCAGTTTAGCCCGGCAGCGATGCCTGCTGTCTCAGAACAACGGATTCGACGGATGATGCGGATGGCGATCCGTTCGCTTCGCGTTCGTCGAATCCGTTGTTCTTTTGCCTGTACGCGCCTGGCGCGCCTGGCACGCCAGTTGCATCTTTAGGAATTTTGTGCCATATTACGTGGCCTAACAAACCCGCGTGCGCTTGCTTCCCACGCTGAATTGCCGGAGAGTTGAAAATGAGACCAATTGTTTCAACAAACACTTTGCTCGCCGTCGCCGTCTCTTTCATTGTTGGACTGCTGATTGGCTGGATGGCGCTCGGTTGGTGGATTGCGCCAGTGAACTGGGTGGATGCCGGCCCGGCCAACCTGCGCCAGGATTTGCAGGTGGAGTTCGTGCAGATGGTGGCCGACTCCTTTGCCCTCACCGGCAACGCCGACAAGGCTGCCAAACGCCTCGACGAGTTCGGCGATGGCGCGGGGCCTGCGGTGCAGGCGGCCAACGCCGCCATCACCGACCCCTTCGAGAAAGTGCGGATTGAGCAGATCGTGCCCTTTGTCCCGGCGGCGAGCGGCCAACCGGCCGCGGCTGGCGGCATCCCCTGGTTGCAGATTCTGGGGGTGTGTTTTGGGGGGCTGTTCATTATCGTAGTAGCAGGCGGCGCGTTCTTCTTCCTGCGCTCTCGCAGTTCGACGCCCGCAACCAAAGCGGCTGGCCGGCCGGCAGCCAGAGGTTTTACTCCTTCTCCAGGCTCAACTGCGCAGATGGTCCAGCCTGAAGTGGCTTATCCGGCAGGCGAAGAGCCTATTTCGACGTTCAAGACCACCTACATGCTGGGCAACGATTTGTACGACGAGTCCTTCAGCATTGACGATCAGCAGGGCGACTTTTTGGGCGAGTGCGGGGTGGGGATTGGCGAAACGATGGGCGTGGGCGACCCCAAGAAAGTGACGGCGTTTGAGGTCTGGTTGTTCGACAAGAATGACATCCGCACCGTGACGAAAGTGGTGATGAGCGACCACGCCTTCCGCGATGAGACGCTGACGAGCAGGCTGGCGGCCAAGGGGGAGCCGGTGCTGGCCCGGTCGGGCGAGGTGGTGAAGATGGAAACCGCCACCCTGAAAGTGGAAGCCCGCATCGTGGATTTGCAGTACGGCAGTGGCCCGCTCCCGTCCAACTCGTTCTTCCAGCAGTTGACGCTCGAAATCTCGGCCTGGAAGAAGGCGGCTTAGAGACAAGACTGTGCGCAACCCGCGCCGGCAGCCCGTGCCGTCCCACTTCTCATAATGGCAATGAAGTCGGGTGCGAAGGAGGATTATCGCATGCGCTACCGCGCCTTTGGCCGCCTCGGCTGGCAAATCAGCGACATTGGCTACGGCATGTGGGGCATGGGCGGCTGGACTGGCTCGGACGACGACGAGTCCATGCAGTCGCTTCATCGCGCCGTCGAACTCGGTTGCAACTTTTTCGACACCGCCTGGGCTTACGGCGGGGGCCGCAGCGAAAAACTGCTCGGCGGACTTGTGCGCGCCTACCCCGGCAAGCGGCTGTATACCGCCACCAAAATCCCGCCTAAAAATTCCAAGTGGCCTGCAAGGCGCGAATACACCCTCGGCGAAACCTTCCCACCCGACCACATCCGGCGCTACACCGAAGCCAGCTTGAAGAATTTGGGGCTGGAGAGCATTGATCTGATCCAGTTCCACGTCTGGGATGACGGCTGGGCAGACGACGAGCGCTGGCAGAAGGCAATGGCCGATCTCAAACGCGAAGGCCTGATTCGGGCCGTTGGCATCAGCCTCAACCGTTGGGAACCGGAGAACGCCATCCGCGCCCTGCGCACCGGGCTAATTGATGCAGTGCAGGTCATCTACAACATCTTCGACCAGAATCCCGAAGACGAACTCTTCCCGGTCTGCCGCGAACTGGACGTCGCCATCATCGCCCGCGTGCCATTCGACGAAGGCGCGCTGACCGGCACGCTCGCCCTTGACAGCAAGTGGCCGGAAGGCGACTGGCGCAACTCATACTTCGTGCCAGAGAACCTCAAGGCCAGCGTCGAGCGCGCCGAAGCTTTGCGCTCCCTGATCCCAGCCGGCATGACGATGCCGGAGATGGCATTACGCTTCATCCTCGCCAACTCGGACGTGAGCACCATCATCCCCGGCATGCGCAAGCTCAAGCATGTAGATTCCAACCTTGCTGCCAGCGAGGCCGGGCCGCTCGACCCGGCGCTGGTTGAAAAATTGCGGCCTCACCGTTGGGTGCGCCGGCCCACGCCTTGGTCGCAATAACACTGAACTCACTTGCTGACGACGGTGACCACCACGGTGTAAGCCGACGAACCACTCGGCGACGCCACCGTGATCAGGTAGTCCTGCGTGCCGGGCAGTGTCCCCGTCCACTTCCGGTCCTCATTCTCCAGCCGCTTGAGCGGTTGGCCGTCGGTCAAACCCTGTAGCGCGAAGTTGGCCTTTTTGTCCTTCGAGATGATCTCCACCGTCATCTGTTGACCCTTGAGCGCGCGGAGCACGTACTGTTTCCGATCCGGAGCCGTCACCGTGCCCTCCACCGAGCCGGAGATCGCGCCCGTGGCGAAGGTGATGCGTTGCGGCTTAGCGGCAGGCGCGCCCGTGGGCTGAGGCGTGGGTGTCGCTTTGGTTGAAGCAGGAATGCACAACACCTGACCGGTGTAAATTTTATCCGGCTTTGTGATGTTGTTGGCCCTGGCAATCTTGTCCCAGGTCATGTCGTACTTCCGCCCGATGAGATACAAGGTTTCGCCGCGCTGGATGGTGTGTTGCGCGCTACAGTTGGCCGCCGAAGCGGGGCTGACGGCGAAGGCCAGGCCACCCACGACCAGGGTCGAGGCCAGCAAGAACAATAGCGCCTTTTGACTCAGTTGAGCCAATTTTTGATTGTTAGATTTGGATAAGATAAGCATGTCTGAACTCCTGTTTTTCTGTGGCAACTGTCTGTTGCGCAGGTAGGACGCCACACCCATTGTTTCGGTTCCCATAATCCTGTGTAAAATAGGGTCATGCCCCTCTTCGTCGGCCAGACCTTCGCGTCCCGCTACCGCATTGACCACAAAATCGGCCAGGGCGGCACGGCGGTTGTCTATCGCGGCTACGACCCGTTGATGGATCGGGTGGTGGCCATCAAAGCATTTCCGCCCGACATCGTCGGCGGCGAGGAGGCGGCCCGGCAATTTGCGACCGAGCTTCGGGTCATCGGCCAGCTTGAGCACCCCCACATCCTGCCCATCTACGACTGCGGCCATCAGGGGGACATCCCTTTCATTGTCATGCGCTACGCCGACCGCGGCTCGTTGGCGAGCGAAATGGAACAGGGGCGGCTTCCCCTGGCTCGCGTCGTTGACCTGGCCGATCAGGTGGCGCGCGGCCTGCACTATGCCCATCAGCGGGGCATGATCCACCGCGACATCAAGCCACAGAACATTCTGGTCGAGGCCAGCGGCGACGTGTACATTGGCGACTTCAGTCTGGCGGTGCTACTGACCTCGACCCAGGCCTTCGACGCCCAGACCACGACCGGCACAGCCTATTACATGTCGCCGGAGCAGTGCAAGGGCCTGCCGGTGGATGCCCGTTCAGATATTTACTCACTCGGCGCGATGCTATACGAAATGTGCACCGGCCACCGTCCCTACGAAGGCCCGAACTGGGCCGAGGTGGTGGTGAAGGTGCTGAGCGAGGACCCGCCGCTCCCTCGCGCCCACAATCCCGGCCTGCCCGAGCCGACGCAGGACGTGATTATGAAGGCCATGGCCCGCAACCCGGACGAGCGTTACGCCACTGCCCTCGAACTTGCCGCCGCGCTCCGCGACTCCACTTATGCCCACCCCCGCTGAAGATAGAGCAAAGTTTGTCAGCAGTTGCACTGCTGACAGCCGCCAGCCGCACGCTTCGCGAACTGCGGCAGAACAGGCGTTTAGATAGGGGCAATTACGGAAATAAGTCGTTGATTTGCCTCAAATAGCGTGTATACTTTCCAGCATCTATGCAGAATGTTGTCGAAGCGCCCCCGCAATACTTTTACCCCAACCGAATAGGCCGCGTCATTCTCACTGCCATGGAATCGGCGATGGGCGCGGAGCGCTACCAGGAAGTGCTGGTCGTTGCCGGGCTGGAGCATCTACAGAAACTCCCGCTCAACAACCTGGACAAGAAATTTCCGTTCGAGTGGGTGTCGGCTCTGCAGGAAAGCACCGAGAAGATTTACGGCGAACGCGCCGGGCGCGCGCTGAATACGCGCGTCGGGCGGCTGTGCTTCAGCAACGGCCTCAACGAGTTCGATCCGGTGCTGGGCATCAGCGATTTGCCGATGCGGCTGATGCCGCTGGGCATGAAGTTCCGGGTGGGCCTGGAAGTGTTTGCCCGTGTGTTCAACCAGTTCAGCGATCAAGTTGTCAAGCTGACCGACGAAGGCAACAGCTTCTTGTGGATCATCGAGCGCAACCCGGTGTGCTGGGGGCGGCACACGACCGGGCCGTGTTGTCATCTGGCGCTTGGCATTTTGGAGGAGGCCATCTTCTGGGGCACGGGCGGGCGGCGCTTCCGGGTGGAAGAGACCGAGTGCATTGCCACCGGCGCTCCAAGTTGTATCTTCCAAATTGATAAACAGCCGTTGGAGTAACTACACCCCCTCAAACAAATCCGTCTCTCTCACTTTCTCTCCCGGCGGCACGGGCGGGTAAACGCGCATGAACGTGTCGCGCGCGCCGCGGCGGCCCAACACCCGGAACAACGTCGCCGCCAGGCCCCGGCGGGGCGGGCCGCTCAGGTGCTGGCTCTTGTGGCACTCCGCCGCGCGAGCCGTCATCGCCTGCGCTTCCTCCGGCACGTCAATCACGGCGTGCACCGGAAACTCCACTTCCACCAGGCTGGCGAAATCAATATCTTTGTTGCGCCCGAAGCGTCGCGGGTCTTGCCCGAATAACGGCATCACGCGCACGATAACTTTCATGAAGCGGCGGCTGAACACGGCGTAATAAAGTTTCTGCGGCTGGTAGTGCGGCAGGCCTTCCGGGTCAGGGTACTTGTCTGGCTCAGCCAGCATCTCGAAAGCTCGAAGCGTGCCCCGGTTTAGCGCAATGTGATCAGGATGGCGGTAGCCGCCAATCGTGTCGTGAGTGATCACGACCTGCGGTTTGATTTTGCGGATGAAGTGGGCGATGCCCGCCCCCACGGCATCCACCGGTTGAGCCGCCAGCGCCCGGGGGTGCTGGCTGTCCGCCGACCCGGCCATGCCCGAATCGCGGAAGCCCAAATGATAGAACCCGGCGAATTTCAATTCGTTGACGGCGCAGGTTAGCTCGGCCCAGCGCATGTCGCCCACCGACTCAAAGCCCTGCAAGTGCTCCGGGTCTGCCGAGCCGACCTCGCCCCGCGTGCCGCACAGGTAATGCACCGCCACGCCCTCGTGCGCGTACTTCGCCAGCGTGCCCGAACCCGGCCCCCAACTTTCGTCGTCGGGATGGGCGAGAATGGCGAGCAAGGTGCGTTGCGGTTGGGCCGGTTCGGTCATCAATAATCTCCTGAAAGAATTTGGGCAGGGGCAAGTATAATCCAATAACCATGTTCTACGGACGTTTCACAGTTAGGAGATTGATCATGCTCTGGCAACAGATTAGAACCTCTCGCCTGCACCTGGCCGCCTGCGCGGCGGCAGGAGCGTGGGCGCTTCCCACCTTCCTCGGCGCTCGCCCCGGCCTCTGGCCGCCCGTCATCGCCTTTGCCCTCATCCTGGCCCTCTATCAATTCAACCGCCTGAGCGACATGGTCGAAGATCGACTCAACGCGCCGCAGGATTACGTTTCGTCAATTGAAGGAAGACGACTGATTCAAGTGGTGGCGATTGCCGGATTGATTCTGGCCTGGGGGCTGGCCGCCTTTGGCGGTTGGGCCGCCATGGCCATTGTGGCCGCCGTGTCGGTCGGCGTGTTTTACGGCCAGTCGTTCGGGGCGCGGCCCCGGCTCAAAGACCGCTGGTATCTCAAGAACATTTTGCCTGCCGGGGCGTGGGCGCTGGTGATGCTGGGCCTGGGCCTGGCCTTTGCCGGAGCGTCCCCCACGCCCGCCGCCGCCTTCGTGTTTTTCTACGTGACCGGCGCGGTGTGGATTGTGGACATGTTAAACGACTTGCGCGATATGCTCGGCGACCGGGCGCGAGGGAGCGTGACCGTGCCGCTGTGGCTGGGGCCGCAAACCACGATTCGATTCGCGCAAGGATTTAGCTTGGTGCTGGCGCTGGGCGCGGGGCTGATGACGGCGCTCGGCCTCCTGCCGCCGCTGGGCTGGCTGTTGGTCTATCACGGCATTGCCCTGAGCCTCTACACCGGCGTCTTCGGCCACTCCGGTTACGTGCGCGACAGCCACACCCTGACGATTGCCAACGCTTTGCATCTGACGATTCTGGGAGTGGCGAGTTTGTTGTTGAGGTAGAGAACTCCTTGCTCTTGGTGTTCGTTTAGGATCTGAAAACGTCTGGAAACGACGGCGACTGGTGTTAAGCTTCCCGCTCGATGGTGTAGAATTCGCGGCGCCCAGACTCGACGTGTTGCATCATTTTGCCCATCGTTTCAGCCACCCTCGGATCGCCGAAACTGGCCCGCATCCTGTTCATGTAGGCGTCCATGCTTTCGGCTTTGGTTTGAAAGACCAGCGTAAACATCTGGCCGCTGGCGTCGGTCAATACAGTTGTCGCCATGCCTGAGCCGACGCCACTCTCCTCAACCTCCTTGAGGATTGCCATGATGGGGTCCATGTGGCCAAATTTGACCTGGAAAACTTCGCGTACAAGAATCATTGTCGTTACTCCTTTTGATAGGTTCCGGTGAACAACTGCTGAGGATCGCGGGTTCTAACCACGCCTCTGGGTGGAAGGGGGCCGTTTGTCTCTGCTCGGTTGACGAGGCGATTACTGTCTCGGAAAACGGATGAGCTTGAGCTGGGATAATTTGATTAGGTGATGTCAGGGTGTTTGCCCCGCAGTGCGTCCCGCACTGAGTTTACAATCTGGATTGCTTTTGTCAAGTTTTCCCCATTTTTCACAAGTGCGGATTACATTTGACGATTTTGGGGGTGGCGAGTTTGTTGTTGAAGTAGAGATTTTTCGCCAGGGCGCCGAATTGCTAATCAGTGGCTTTGGCATTTTTCGTCAATCCACGACACTACCTGGTGGGCCGTCTCTTCGAGAGATACAGCCGTCGTATCCAGCAACTTGATAGCCGGCTGATTGTCGCTGTAGTAGGATTTGAACCATTGATTGAAGCGCACATGTTCTTCAATGTAAGCTGGCTCGTGTGTGCCGCGCCAGGCTGGCCGCCGTTGTAGTCGTTCGGCCAACGCTTCGTCAGAACAGGCCAGGGCCAGGTATGCACCTTTGAGAAATACCTGCGCTCGACACAGTCCTCGATGTTTTCGGGTACGCCGACACCTGCCCCAAACAATACGACGGGTCGGCCTGACTGAGAAATGTTCCTGCAGACGCGAAGCCAGGTCTCGAAGAAGTCCCGATAGTTTGCCTCGGGCTTGTTAAACTCCGCGCGCCAGAGAATATCAGAATCTAATAACACGGCTTGTGTAACACGGCCCAGCAGATGATGGCAGACCGTTGATTTGCCAGCGCCGCTTGCCCCGGAAACGATCAGGAGTGGTAACTGAAGAAAGCGATGCTTGTAGCCGCACTCCGGGCAAATCGCATAAGGCCCAGAAGGGTCAATCACCTTGTCGGCCCGGTACATTCCACATCGGAAGCAGACATTCATCATAGAAGTATATGACCCGTGGTTGCCTGGCTTTTCCGTCAGTCGCCGCTGGGCTGGCAATTCATCGGCAGGCCCCGGAATCTATTCCGTATGCTGGAGCAGATAGCATGGGACGCTGAGATGATGGACGGCGTAATAAGCCGGCTGCTCAATTTCCTTGATCTGGCTGACGTTGAAACGGTCTTGGCACGTCTCGTCAGAGGTAAAGACAGCCCCGCATTGTGGGCAAGCGAATGACATGGCGGCTGTTGTATAGCAATGCGAATTGCTTGTGCGGGCTGTGCTTCTTGTGCGACCGCGCTTGAGTCTTTGGGGTCTAACGGCTTGCGTTATTAGAATGTACTTGAATGGGGCGCGGCAAATGCGTATGATTAAGGCGACACCGTCGCCGGGGACGCATTTGGGGTAGGAGCGTCAGGGTTGTCCGACCGCCACTATGGGAC
>Ga0247727_10007204_pt1 | contig 21360 bp, 20 predicted proteins | sample WisWelCaveWW1625_FD_202498 | JGI IMG/M metagenome (GOLD analysis project Ga0247727, IMG submission 202498) | Biofilm microbial communities from Wishing Well Cave, Virginia, United States - WW16-25 | ecosystem: Environmental > Aquatic > Deep subsurface > Groundwater > Cave microbial mat | place... | reverse complement strand
GGGCGTCGCCCTCCGGGTTCAGCCCACGGTTTGACCCCAATCTAGCCATATTCCACTGCCATGACAAGGGGATGGCCGCTACCAGGGGGTGCTTTGCGACGCCAACGATCACCCGCTCACAGGCTCGTACTTCATGGTCTTCGGCTTCTGGAGCGCCGAGACGGGCGGGGACGAGATCCTGCTCGACGCCCACAACGGGAACGCCGGCTCCCCGCTGGTCGATGTGACCAACGGGCTGTTCTCCGTCGCGCTCGGGAGCGGCTCGCTGAGCGACGGCGCCGGCCCCGACGCGACGTGTGGTCCCAAGCCGCGTTCCGATCGAGGCTCTCAGCGGCGCGGCAACAACGTGAGCGCCTTCGCGGCGCGCTGTGTGCGCCGGTCGGCCTCGCCGCGCTTCGCCAGCAACTCGGCGTGACACGGCTCGAGCAGGTTCCTTGCCTCCGCATGACGCCCAAGACGAGCGAGGCTCTCGCCCAGCAGGCATCGGCCGGCGGAGATCCTCCAGTTGCCGGCGGCGAACTGCTGCTCGAGGATGCCCGCCGACTCGCGCAGGATCTTCTCGGCCTCCGGGTAACGCTTCTGATCGATCCGCAGCTCGCCCATCCTGGCCAGCGCCGTGGCGCGGTTGGGGTGGTTCGACGCGACGGTCCGGTCGTAGATCCCGATGGCCTTCGTCAGGATGGCATCCGCCTCGTCGAGCCGGCCGAGCAGGGTCAGCTCGCGGCCGATGTCGGTGAGGTAGTTTCCGTGCAGCCAGTGATCTTCCTTGTGGATCTCACGGCCGATCGCCAGGGCCTCGTGGCACATTCGCAGCGACTCCTGGTGGTGGCCCTGCTCCGACTTGATGAAGGCCAGGTTGGCCAGCTCCGTGGCGACGCGCTCGCTGCGATCGCCATGGATCCGGCGGTTGGCGGCGATCGCGAGCGTCAGCAGTCGCTCGGCCTCGGCCATCCTCCCGATGTTCACATACAGCATCGCCAGGTTGTTGCGGTTCAGGGCCACGTCGGGATGGCCCTCCCCCAGGACACGGATTCTTGCTTCCAGCGACTGCTTCTGCAGCGGCTCGCTCTCTTCGTACCGTCCCTGCTGGGCCAGCGTGGTGCCGAAGTTGCCCATGGTGATCATCGTGCTCGGATGATCGGTGCCGAGCAGCCGCAGCTTGATCTCCAGGGCTTCGCGATACAGCGGCTCCGACCCGGCGTAATCCCCCTTCCACTTGATCGCCTGGGCGAGGTCGTGCAGTGTGTCGGCCACCTCGAGCTCCGTGACGCCGGGGGTGGCCCTGCGGATCGCGAGTGCCTTCTGGAGCAGCGGTATCGACTTGTCGTAGTCGCTGACCTCGGCGAGGGTGAGGCCCAGACTCTTCATCGCGCGCGATGCCTCGAGCGACTCGGGGCCGGACGCGCGCTCCCAATAGGCGAGGGCCTGCCGGATGAGAACCATGGCCCGTTCGTACCTGCCGGTCTCCCGGAGAAAGTCGGCCAGGCGCATCGAGCTGTCGGCCACTGACGCGTGATCGTCACCGAACAGGCTGCGCCTCAGCTCCAGGCTCCGCTCCAGCAGCCTCTCGGGGGTGTCGTACACGCCGAGGCTGAAGTAGAGCGTCCCGACGACCGCCAGCATCTCGGCCTGCACCGCAGGCTGGCCGGCCAGCTCCCTCTCGATCTTCGCCGCGCCGTCGTCGAGCAGCTTGCGAGCCGAGATCTTCTCCCCGCCGGTCCTGCCCGGATCGGCGCCCTGGAACAGCCCGATCAGGAACTCGGAGACCTGCTTCAAAGAGGCCGCCTCGCGGGCCGCGCTGGACTCCGCCGCGAGGGCCCGCGTGAGGTGCGCCTGAGAGCGCTGGTACAGGGCGCTCATCCAGATGCTGAACCCCAACAGCGTCAGCAGCAGCGCCGCGGCGAATGCGGCCGGCAGCCTGTTGCGCGCGATCAGCTTGCGGATCTGGTAGGCGGCGCTGGCCGGCCGCGCCAGCACCGGCTCGTTGTTCAGGTGGCGGCGCACATCGGCGGCCAGCTCGGCGGCCGAGGCGTAACGGCGCTCCCGCTCCTTCTCGAGCGCCTTCATGGTGATCACGTCCAGGTCCCCCGCGAGCTGCCGCCGCAGCGTGACGGGGTCGGATCTCCGACGGTCGGCGGAGCCTCGCGCGCGCTCTCCCAGCTCGCTGATGCGCGTGCTCGGCCGCGATGGGACCTCCTCCCGGATGCGTCTCAGGATCTCGACGAGAACGGCGGCGCGCAGCGTCTGCGGGTCGAACGGCAGCTCGCCGGTCAGCATCTCGTACAGCAGGATGCCGAGGGAGTAGACGTCGGTGCGCGTGTCCACGTCGAGGGGGCCCATCCCCGCCTGCTCGGGGCTCATGTACTCCGGCGTGCCGACGAGCACGCCCATCTCGGTGAACAGGGAGCGCTCGGTCAGTCGCTGCTCGGTGGCCTTGGCCACGCCGAAGTCGATGATCTTCGGCACGGCGCGGCCGTCGCGCTCGCCGACCAGGATGTTCGACGGCTTGACGTCGCGGTGGATGATCCCGCGATGGTGGGCGTGCTGGATGCCGTCGCAGACCTGGGTGAACAGCTCGAGCCGCTCGCGCGTGCCCAGACGCCGGCGGTCGCAGTGCTCTGTGATCCGCTCGCCTTCGACGTACTCCATCGCGAAATACGGCCGCCCGCCGGTGGTCTGTCCCGCGTCGTAGATCTTGGCGATGGCGGGATGATCGAGCAGCGCCAGGGCCTGCCGCTCGGCCTCGAAGCGCGCCACCACCTCGCGGCTGTCGAGTCCGCGCCGCACGACCTTGAGCGCCACCTGGCGCCGGACCGGCTCCGTCTGCTCGGCCAGGTAGACGATGCCCATCCCCCCCTCGCCGAGCGTCCTGACGATGCGATGAAACGGGATCTCGGGATGCGGTTCGGCTTCCCGGCTCGGCGTGCGCGGGATCTCGTGGCGCGAGGGAGTCTCGAGCGCGAGCTGGAGCAGACAGGCGGGGCAGCTCCCATCGGTCTCGAGTTGTCCACCACACCGAGGACACCGGCCCTCATGCGGCACGGATGACTCCCATCATGTACCGCAGCTCGCCATCGACGTCGCCGTCGTCTCCGACCGTGGCCGCGTTCTCCTCCCGGAGGACCCGGCCGAGTCCAGGAGGGAGGCACAGGAAGTATAGGCTGCCGGCCTCCGGGTCAGCGCTGCGGTGGGCCCCTTCTGATACGCTGCTGGTCATGGCCGAAACGAGGGGCGCTCCCGCTGCGGGGGAGTTGCGGCGCCAGCTCGGATTCTCCGACGCGGCCGCGCTGCACGTCGGGACGATCCTCGGATCGGGGATCTTCGTGGCCCCGGCCGCGGTCGCGGCTGCAGCGCCCGATGCCAGATGGGCCGCGGCCTTGTGGCTCCTGGGGGGGCTCGTTGCCGCCTGCGGCGCCGCCTGCTACGCCGAGTGCGGCACGCGCCTGCCCCACGCCGGCGGTTTCTACGTCTACTACCGCGAGGTGTACGGCCCCGCGATGGCCTTCGTCGGCGGATGGGCGGCGCTGGCGGTCACCTACCCGGCGTCGATCGCCGCCATCGCCCTAATCTTCGGTCGCTACCTGGGGGAGATCGTCCCCGTCCTCGAGGGGCGCGCCACCGCGTGCGCCGCGGCGGCGCTGCTCGCCGCCGGAGCGATCAACGCTCTCGGCGTGCGGCTGGCCGCCCTGGTCCAGCGCCTGCTGAGCGGCGCCAAGATCACCGCCCTGGCTCTGGTCTGCCTGGCGGCGCTCGTTGCCGGGCGTGCCGGAGCGGGGTCCGGTGGCGCGGCGGAAGACGCGGCTCGCGCCGCTGGAGATGCGGCCTCAGGAGGGGAGGGTGGGGCCGGGCTCGCCGCCGCGCTGCTCGGCGCCGTCGTCGTCATGCTCTGGACCTACGACGGCTGGTCGGACGTCGGACTGATCGCCGGCGAGGTGAGGAACCCGGGACGGGTGCTCGGACGGGCCGTCCTCCTGGCGAGCGCGGCCCTGGCGATCGTGTACGCGCTCGTCCAGGTGTCGGTGCTCGTGCTCCTGCCGCCCCAGCGGGCCGCCGCCTCGGGGCGCGTCGTCGCCGAGGCCGTCGAGGCGGGGATGGGCGGAGGCGCCGCGGCGCTCGTGGCGGCGCTGGTGGCCCTGTGCACCTTCGGATCGGTCCACAGCGTCGTCCTGGGCGCGTCCCGCCTGGGGTACGCGATGGGCCGCGACGGGGCCTTCCTGCGCTGGTTCGGCCGGGTCGATCCGCACCTCGGCACGCCGGCGCGCTCGATCGCCGCTCTCGTCGGGGCCACCCTGGTGTACGTCTTCGCCGCCGATTTCCTGAGCCTTCTCGGGCTGTTCTCCTTCAGCGTGTGGATCTTCTACGCCATCACCGCGGTCGCGCTCCTGATCCTGCGCCGGAGAGGGACGGGAGGCGCGGAGGCGTGGCGGGCGCCGGGCGGATGGCTCGCGCCGGCGGTGGTGCTGTTGACAGCGGCGGGGATGACCACGGGCCTGATGCGCGAGGCTCCGGGGAGGTCGCTCCTGGGCCTGGCTCTGCTGCTGTCCGGGTTCGGGGCCTACGCCGTCTGGCGCCGCATCGCCCCGCGACAGGGCGACTCCTGAGATCCTTCAGCCGCCCTGCTGCGCACCGGCGCGCTGCTCGTCGCGATAGGCCTCGTAGTCCTTCATCTGATCGGCGTTCAGGACCTGCCGCAGCCGCGCCTCGGTTGCCGACTGGATCGCCTCGATCTCGGGGTGCGACGTCCGCCCGGCGGCGGGTCCCCCCGTCGGCGCCGTCAGGATGGACATGATCTCGCGCTTCTTCTCGAAGTCCTCGCACAGGATCGGCCGCACGCGTGTCTCCTGATCGCCGCTCAACCCCAGGCGTCCCTTCAGGACGGCCACCCGCTCGTCGCAGATGGTGTCCTTGAGAGTTTGATCGACCTCTTTGCGAATCACGTCGACCTCCGCGGACTGGGCGGGCGTGAGGATCGGAGCGAGGCTCGCCTGGAACCGCGCGCGGCGATCGCGAAACTCCTGCATCAGGGCCGGGAAGCTGACACCACTCGGGTCACCATGGTCCTTGAACATCTGGCGCACCTTCGCAAGGTGGTCCGCGAGCAGGGGCCGGATCCGGGCGATCTGGTCGTCGGTGAGCTTCAGCCGGCCCCGGAGCTGGGCCAGCGCCTGGTCGGCCAGCGCGTTCATGTCGGGCTCGCTGGCGGCCTCCGCGGCGGCCTTCGTCGGGGCCGCGGGGGGCGCCTGTGGATCGGCCGTCGAGGCGGTGAATGCCGCCAGGCAGCAGATGATCGGAAGGAGTGCCTTTCTGACAAGGTTGCGGTCGGACATCGCTCACCCCCGGTTGGCGGGCACGGTTTCCAAGGGGCCACGTTCGCCCCGATGTCATGCGATCGAGATCGAGCGCCAGTATAGCACTGGTGAATTCGGTGACGCTTTCGCGGTGGCAGGCACCGGTTGGGCCCCTGTAAGATGCCGGCCATGATGACCACACCGACGCGAGGCGAGATGCTCAGGGCCTTCGCAGCCTCCGATGGATCCTACGACGGCGTCTTTCTCACCGCCGTGAAGACCACGGGGATCTTCTGCCGACCCGCTTGTCGGGCGAGAAAACCTCATTCCCGGAACGTCGAGTTCTTCACGACGGTCAAAGAGGCGATGTTAGCCGGCTACCGTCCCTGCCAGCGGTGCCGGCCCCTCGAGGCGCCCGGGCAGCGGCCCGCCTGGGTGTCCAGCCTGATCGCGCGACTGGAGGCCTCGCCTGACGCGCATCTGAAATCCTCCGACCTGCGCGCCATCGGCGTCGACCCCGGGCGCGCGAGGCGCTGGTTCCTGGGGCACTTCGGCATGACCTTCAGCGCATTCTGCCGCGCCCGCCGGCTTTCGGGTGCGCTCGCGGTCCTTCGCGAGGGAGGGAACGTGGACGATGCCGTCTTTTCCAGCGGTTACGGTTCGCACAGCGGGTTCCGTGACGCCTTCTCGCGGATGTTCGGCGCGACGCCGGGAATGGGGGATCGCATCGACAGCGTGACGTTGGGCTGGATCGAGAGCCCGCTCGGGCCTCTGATCGCAGGCGCGGACGATCGGGGCGTGTGCCTCCTGGAGTTCTCCGATCGCCGGATGCTCGAGGCGCAGCTCGCGACCCTGCGCCGCAGGCTCGGGCGGCCGCTGGTCCCGGGAGAGAACACCTTTCTCGTGCGGCTGCGCTCCGAGCTGGCCGAGTATTTCGGCGGCCGGCGACGGGAGTTCGAAGTGCCTCTCAACGCGCCCGGCACGCCCTTCCAGGAACGCGTGTGGAAGGGGCTGCTCCGTATCCCTTTTGGGGAGGTCCGATCCTACGAGCAGATCGCCCGGCTCCTCGGCGCTCCCAAGGCCGTCCGTGCCGTGGGCCGCGCGAACGGCATGAACCGGATCGCCATCGTGATCCCGTGCCACCGGGTTGTCGGCAAGGACGGCTCGCCCGTGGGGTACGGAGGGGGCGTGCGCCGCAAGGAGTGGCTCCTCGACCTGAAGCGAGGCGCCCCGCGATCCTCCCAGCTCATCCTGCCCGGCGCGGGCGACTGAGAGGGCCCGCGGCTGCACGGGGAGCGGGCAGTGTCGAGATTTTGACTCCGCCCGCATCCCGTCCCTGGTCGCAAAGACTCCCGCCATGTCGCCCGCAGCATGGCGATTCGATTCGCTCTGGACTCCCGCGGCCCATGGACCTATGTTCCGGCGAAGGAGGTGAACGATGACCAAGCGGGCACGCAGGAAACTGCAGATGAGGATGAAGCGAGCGTTCCGGGAGCGCGTTCAGGCAAAGAAGAGGCTCCAGCGGGCAGTCGCAGCCCACAAAAAGCTGCAGAGAACGTACCGCGCGGCGTAAGAGTCCTTTCGCCCCGGCAATTCCGGGTGCCGTGTGATCATCCCGGGGGCCCGTCCCTGGCTCTCCCGGCCTGCCTGAGGTGGCCACCCTTCAAGGCCGAGCCAACGACGCGTGTGGCCGACCGAACTTCCTCATCGCCTCGACGAGCCGGTCGAGAGGCAAGGCGTAGGCCGTGTTGCCGTCGCGGCCGGTGGTCGTGGTCGCCATCGTCAGGGCGTTGAGGATCGCCTCCTCGGTCGCTTCGCCGGCGGCGCGGAACAGAGGGTCGAGGTGGGCGTCCGCGACCACGGTGAGGGCGTAGGTCAGTGGCTTCGGATCGTGCGGCACGCGATTGCCGGTCGAGAAGGCGAGGATGATGTCGCCGCTGCCGTGGTTCGCGAATGTGCCGGTGCGGGCCATGCCGATGGCGGCGCGGGCCGCCAGGCGCTGCAGCTTGAGGTGGTCGAGCGGCGCGTCGGTCGCGACCACGATGATGATCGAGCCGTCGGTTGATTCGCGCGGCATCAGATCGGCGATCTCGCGGCCGACCGGCACACCGTCCACGAGGAGATCGCGCCGCCGCCCCATGTTGGCGTTCACCAGGACGCCGAGCGTGAAGCCGCCATCCTTCGGCGGCAGGACGCGCGACGCGGTCCCGATGCCTCCCTTGAACTGGTACGCCATCATGCCGGTCCCGGCGCCGACGGCCCCCTCCGCGACGGGACCCTCGGACGCGGTCTCGATGGCGCGCACCGTGTCCTCGGCGGAGACGTGCAGCCCGCGGGCGTCGTTGAGCGTCGAGTCGTCGCATTCGGCGACCGTCGGCGCCACCACGTCGTCGCCGATGCCGATGTCGGGGTAGCGCCGCAGCATGTAGGCGACGACACCGTCCATCACGCGTCCCACGTTCATGGTGTTGGTGAGCAGGATCGGCACCTCGAGCGCCCCCTGGGTGTCGATCCAGATGCTGCCGGTCATCTCGCCGGTGCCGTTGAGGACCCAGGTCGCCGCCGGCACTTTGTCGCGCCACAGGTCACCGCCGTGGGGCAGGATTGCCGTGACCCCGGTGCGGACAGGTCCCGTCCCTGGACGCAGACGCCCCTCGCCCCGTCGCAGTGTGACGTGCCCGACCCGGACGCCATTGACGTCGGTGATGGCGTTGAGCGGTCCCGGCGTCATGCCGCCGATGACAATCCCGAGGTCGCGGAGGCGCCGGCGCGGCGCTTCCGCGGCGCCGACCGGCGACGGCGCCGCGAGCGCGGCGATGAGAACAACAGTGGAAAGGAGACTCGGCCGGAGGACCGCCGGGGCCTCTACCAACGCCAGTTCACACCGACGTTGCCCGAGATACCGCTGAAGTCGACCTCGGGGTCGCCCGTCGTCGGATCATCGACGGCGGTGTCCAGGTCCCTCCAGAGCGCCTCGATGAAGAACTTGGTGTTTTCACCGCCGAACTCGATGCCGCCCTCGCCGTAATACGTGAACTCGTCGTCGACCTCGCCGAGGTTCGTGTCCATGAAGTAGTAGGTGACCCCAGCACCGAGATAGACGTTGAACTTCTTTTCTGGGAGCAGGTTGAAGCGGAGCCCGCCGTCGACCGGGAGCGCCGTCAGCTCAAAGTCCTGGGACTGGAACTCCTCCTCGAAATTCGTGTAGTAGGTGCCGTGGAACTCGATCTCCATCCACTTGAACATCTCGAACCCGAGGCGAACACCGGCGCCGGCCGTGGTGCCGACATCGCTGCCGTCCCAGTACGATCCGTAGACGCCGATCGAGCCGGCGAAAGACGGCGCCGCAGCCGAGAGCAGGAGAATGGCGAGGACAATCGCGCCACGTTTCAGCCTCATGACCTCCTCAAAGAGTGGTGTGGCAGGTTCAAGACACGCTCCGTTCCCGCCCGCGGCAGGCGTCCATCGTCTGTCGGACCCGGCGCGCGGCGCCTTCGACCGTCGCCAATCTGAAATCCTGGGGGTACACCTCTCCGCCGATCCCGACCGCCACGGCCCCGGCAGCCAGGTATTCGGCCAGAGTGTCCGACGTCGGGCCGTTCGTCGGCACGAGCAGGACGTCCGGGAGCGGCCCGCGGACGGCGCGCAGGAAGGCCGGTCCTCCGAGAGCCCCCGCCGGGAAGACTTTGACCATCCGGCAGCCGTGGCGGTGCGCCGCCAGAATCTCCTTCGGTGTCGCGGCGCCGGGTACCGCCAGGAGCCCCAGCCGCTCCGCTTCGTCGACGACCTCCGCATCGAAGACCGGTGAAAGAACGAAGCGGCCGCCGGCCCCGGCGACGTCGCGCACCAACTTGGGCGAGAGCACCGTCCCGCCGCCGATCACGACACCCGGGTCGCGCGAAAGGATGCGCATCGCGTCGAGCGCGCCGGGCGTGGTGAGGGTCATCTCGAGGACCCGGAGGCCGCCCCGGACCGCCGCCCGCGCGGCCTCGACGATCGGGACCCCCGGCCCGAAGCGGAGACACAGGAAGACTCCGTCCGAGAGCACCGCTTCGAGGGTGCGCTCGATGGCCGCGGCGGGAGCCACGACCGCCCGGGAGCGTTCTTTTTTCGCAGCCATCATTCACCGGACCGCTGCATCGTATAGCACATTCGAGAATGGCGTCACAAGCGCCGGCGCGCCCAACCCGCCCTTCACATGTGTATAATCCGGACCGATCTCAGGGGAGGCAGATCATGACATGGAATCGCCACGACCGCATGGATCGCCCGACGCGGCCTGCCCTCCGCGCCGCGCGGGTTCTCCTGGGGGCGCTCGTCTTGCTCGGCATCGCGGCATCGCCGGCGCTCGCCGACATGCCCGGCGACGTCCCGGACCGCTGGCGCCTCACCCTGGGCGGCATGGCCGCGGACACCTTCACCGAAGGCGGGCTTGGATCGACGACCGCCGGCATCGGGGCCACGATCAACTTCGAGGATGTCTTCGACCTGCCCGAAGACAAGTCGATCTGGCGCTTCGAGGCCAACTGGCACATCAACAAGAGGCAGTACATCGACTTCGGCTATTTCGAGCTAAACCGCTCCGGGTCCCGGATCCTCGAACAGGACGTCGAGTGGGGCGATTTCGTCTTTCTGGCGAATGGAAAGGTGACCGCCGATTTCAAGTCGAGCTTCCCGTATGCCGCCTGGCGCTACGACTTCCTGCAGTTGCCCGAGGTGCGGATCTCCGGCTCGGCCGGGATCAACTATCTCACCCTGGAGACCGGGCTGAAGGCGAGTGGCAGTGTCGAGGACCTCAATGGCATGCCCGTCTCGGGCGCGGTGGACGAACGCGTGAGCATCAGCTTCCCGGTGCCGCAGATCGGCCTGCAGCTCGACTGGGCCCTGACACGGCGGCTGGCCGTCAAGATGTACGTCCGCCAGATCTACATCGATTTCGCCGGCATCAACGGCGGCATCGGCGAGACCGCCTTTCGCCTCCATTGGTGGTGCTCGAAGCACTTCGGGATCAGCGGCGGCCTCGACAAGGAGAGCATCGACCTGAAGAAATACACCAGCGGCGACACCACGGCCCGCTTCCGTTACGAAGTCCGCGGGTTCTCCTTCTACCTCAATCTGGCGTTCTGATCGTTCGGCTTTGCCGCCAGAGTCACGGCTCGACGCGCCGGACCTCGGTCACGAAGTAGGAGGTGTCGCCGAAGCAGGAGGTGGGGAGTCCCCGATGCTGCTCGTAATGGAGGGTGACCCTCTCCCCCATGCCGCGGTTGATCTCCTCGGCCACGGCGTCATTCCTGACGGTGAACTGAAAGATCTGCGGCATCGCCCCCGGCAGATTCGCCATGGCCAGCTCCCCCTCCCAGGTCTTGCAGATCCAGCCCTTGCGGGAGAACTTCTGGACGTAGCCGGCGCGCTCGCCCGAGGAGTAGGTGAAGCTCAATGCCGCCCAGACATACAGGGCGAACAGGAGCGCCCCTCCGAGAAGGACCAGAAGGAGAACGCGCCGCAGGGCCCGGAAGAATCCCGGGCGGGTCGGGGCGGCTTCGGATCCGATGGCGGCCGGCATCGACGCGGATCTGACCACAATGGCGTCCGGCGCGCAACCGCCACGAGGGCAGGGACCTGCTCATGGCCACCGATGCCCTGATCAGCATCGCCGTCGGCGTCGGGCTCGCGGCGGCCTGCGGCTTCCGGGTCTTCGTGCCGCTTTTCATGGTGAGCGCCGCGGCGCTCGGTGGCCAGGTCCCCCTCGCGCCTGGCTTCGAGTGGATCGGGACGGGTCCGGCGCTCATCGCCTTTGCCACGGCGACCATTCTCGAGGTCCTCGCCTACAAGGTGCCGTGGCTCGACCACACCCTCGACGCGCTGGCGACGCCGGCGGCAATCGTGGCCGGAATGCTTGCCAGCGCCTCGGTCGTGACCGATCTGCCGCCGCTCGTGCGCTGGGGAGTCATCCTGATCGGGGGCGGACTGGCCGCCGGGGCGATCCAGGGAACGACCGTCCTCCTGCGACTGAAGTCGGGCCTCGCGACCGGAGGCATCGCCAACCCCCTCGTGGCCGCGGGCGAGCTCGCCGGAGCCGTGGTGACCTCTCTCCTGGCGCTGACGCTCCCGCTCGTCGGTCTGGTGGTCGTGACCGCGGCGTGTGTCTTCGTGCTCTATCGGGTCGTCAGGTTTCTCGGCGGCAGGCGTGATCCGCAGCGCAAGGGGAGCGAACGATGATCGATCGTGTCGCATCCCCGCCGGTCGCTTTCGTTTACCACCCGGAGTGCCTCGCGCATCGCAACGGTCCCGGCCATCCGGAGCGACCCGAGCGTGTGACGGCGATCCGCGATCACCTCGAAGCCTGCGGGCTTCTGTCGCGCCTTCTGGTCGTGGAGCCGTCTCCCTGTCCCGTCGATCGGCTGACCCGGGTGCATCGCCCCGCCTACGTCGAAGCGATCCGGCAGGCCTGCGCCGGCGCGCCGGCGCAGCTCGATCCCGACACCGCGGTGTCGGTCGGCTCGTGGGACGCGGCGCTGCTGTCGGCCGGCGGGGCGCTCGCCGCCTGCGACGCCGTGGTCTCCGGCCGGGCCTCCGCCGCCTTCGTCGCCACCCGGCCGCCGGGGCATCACGCCGAGGCCGACCGCGCCATGGGGTTCTGCCTGTTCAACAATGTCGCCGTGGCGGCCCGCTACCTCCAGGACGAGCACCGCCTCGGGCGCATCTTCATCCTCGACTGGGACGTGCATCACGGCAACGGAACGCAGCACCTGTTCGAGGAGGACGACACCGTTTTCTATTTCAGCGTCCACCAGTTCCCTTTCTACCCGTGGACCGGCGCCGCGAACGAACAGGGGCGGGGGAGAGGGCGCGGCTTCACGCGCAACGTGCCGTTGCCCGCCGGCAGCGGGGACGCCCGGTACCTGGAGGTTTTCCGAGGCGTTCTCGTGCCTGCTCTCGAACGGTTCGGACCCGAGGCGATCCTGATCTCCTGCGGCTTCGACGCGCACCGCGCCGATCCGCTGGCCGGGATGAATCTCACCGAGGCGGGCTATGGCGCCATGACGGAACTCGTGAGAGAGGCGGCGGAACGGCTGTGCGGCGGCCGTATCGTGTCGCTGCTCGAGGGCGGATACGACCTTCGCGCCCTGGGGAGATCCGCAGAGTCCCACATCCGGGCGCTCCTCGCCTGATCGTCGGAAATCAGCAGACAGCAGATGGCGGCGTGGCCACGAAACGGCCTGTTGCGAGAAACCGCGCCGTGAGCTCGTGCACCTCACTCACATCGGGCAGGAACATGTGGCCGGACCGCGCCACAGCAAGATCAGTGGCCCCGCGCAGGCGCGCCCGATCGATAGGCACGGTGATGTCCCATGAGCCGGCGATGATGCCGATCGGCACGCCGGCCGGCGTGGGGATGGTGTGGGCCGCGTTGGATTCATCGGTCGTCAGGTCGGGGAGCGGCCGCATGAGCCAGGCCAGCCAGGGGGCGGTGGCGTCGGCCAGACGCGATCCCCGATTGGGCGCCGCGAGGAGGACGACCCGCCAGAGGCCAGGCGGAGCCTGGTGGGCAATCAGCCAGCGGATCAGGATCCCTCCCAGGCTGTGGCCGACGAGATGCAGGCGGACGGGATCGCCCGCCGCGCCGCGAGGCCAGGCTGCCGCGATCCGCCCCGCCACCAGCCGGGCCAGGTCCGGGACCGGGGCGCTGAAGCTCGGATAGCCCACGTTCAGTGTGTCGTACCCCGACATTCGCAGGGAACGCTCGAGCCGGCGCATCGAACGCCGCGTCCGGCCGAGACCGTGAAGCAGCACGACGCGGTCCATCCCGGATCAGGCGGACCATCGCCCCACGCCGGCGGCGAGGGCGCGGTCGTAGACCACGGAGGCGACGGCCAGATCCTCGAGACCGAGGCCGAGCGACTTGAAGAGGGTGATCTGGCGCTCGTCCTGCCGGCCCGGGTGCCTGCCGGAGACGATCTCGGCCAGCTCGACGGCGCGCTCGAAGGGCGGCGCGCCGCCCGATGGCGCCGCCAGGATCAAATCGCCCGCCTCGAGACGCGCCTGCTCCAAGGAGTCGACGACGATCAGATCGGCCCGCCCGACGGCGTCATCGTCGATCTCGCGCCGGTCGGGGCGATTGCTGCCGATCGCGTTGAGGTGCATCCCCGGCGACATCCAGGCGCCCCTGAGCACAGGCTGAGAGGCGCTCGTGGCGGTCACCACGATGTCGGCGCCGCGCACCGCCGCCTCCGCCGAGGCGGCCGGCTGCACCGCCACTCCGGAGATCTTCGCGACCTCGGCGCAGAAGTCGATGAGCCGTCCCCGATCGCGTCCCCAGGCGCGCACCTCCCGCAGCGGCCGCACGCGGGCGATCGCCTGGATTTGCGACCGGGCCTGCCAGCCGGTGCCGAGGATGCCAAAAACCTTGGCGTCGGGGCGCGCGAGGCGGCGTGTGGCGACTCTGCTCGCGGCGCCGGTTCGCATCTGCCCCATGCGGTCGGCCTCGATGATCGCCAGGAGGTCGGCGCTGCCGGCGTCGAACAGGAGCACGACGAAGCGGTCGCCGCCCTTGGTCGTGGCGTACACCTTGGCGGCCAGGCGCCGGAGGGCGGACGAGGCGGCGGGGAGGACGTGCAGGATGGCCCCGGGCACCGCGACGCGCGTGCGCGGCCGGTTGGCGGCGCGCCCCTCCGCCCATTGCCCAAGGGCGTCCTCGACGGCCTCGAGACAGGCATCCATCGTCAGGAGCCGGTCGACGTCGTCTTCGGTCAGGTGGAGCGCCATCGGCTGCGCATAGTAGCGCAGCCGGCCGCTGAGGGCTATCGCGGGCCTGCAGGGGCAGACCCGCAGGAGGGGCGCTTAGTTCCGGTTCTTGCTCCAGCGGTCGTGGGTGATGCCGTGCTTGTGGACCTTGTAGTTCATGACTCGGCTGCTGACACCCAGGAGCTTCGCGGCTTCCTTCTGGATCCAGTTGCTGCGCTTGAGCGCCTCGAGCAGCGCCGCTTTCTCGAGCGCCTCGAGGTTCAGGAGATCGACGGCGAGCTGAGGCGTCATGTTGACCGAATGCTCCCGGTCCATGAGCGTCAGGTCGGCGGGGTGGATCGTGTCTCCGTCGCACATGAGCACGGAGCGCTCGATGGTGTTCTCCAGCTCCCGGACGTTACCCGGCCAGCGGTGCTCGCGCAGGACCTTGACGGCCTCGGCCGAGAACCCGGCCACTTTGCGGCGCAGCTCCTGGCCGAACTGTCTCAGGAAGTGCTCCGCCAGCGGAATGATGTCGTCCGTGCGCTCGCGCAGCGGCGGCACCGGGATGCTGACGACGTTCAGCCGGTAATAGAGGTCCTCGCGGAAGCGGCCTTCCTTGATGGCGGTCTCCAGATTGACGTTGGTCGCGGCGATGATGCGGGCGTCCACCTTGATGGTGCGGCTGCCGCCGAGGCGCTCGAACTCCTGGTTCTGGATGGCGCGCAGAACCTTGGCCTGCGTGCTGGAGCTCATGTTACCGACCTCGTCGAGGAACAGCGTGCCATCGTTGGCCATCTCGAAGCGGCCGATGCGCATCTGGTCGGCGCCGGTGAAGGCGCCCTTCTCGTGCCCGAAGAGCTCGCTCTCGAGCAGATTGTCCGGCAACGAGGCGCAGTTCATGCGCACGAACGGCGCATCGCGCCGCGGCGACGCGTTGTGGATCGCCTCGGCCACGCGCTCCTTGCCGGTCCCGGTCTCACCCTGGATCAGGACGGTGGCGCTCGACGAGGCCACCTTGTCAATCATGCGGAACACCTCGCGCATCCCCTGCGAGGGGCCCAGGAGGCCGTGCGTGAGCGACGCCTCGGGATGGCGGTCGGCCATCGAGGACAGGCGCGACAGCAGGCGCTGATGCTCGATGGCTCGCTGGATCTTGAGCTCCATCGCCTCGAGCGACAGGGTGCGCTGCACGAAGTCGAAGGCGCCCGAGCGCATCGCCTCCGCCGCCGCGGCGCCTCCCTCGCCGGTGACGATGACCATGGTGCCGGCGTTGCTCGCGCGGGCCCGGCGGACGATGTCGATCCCCTCGAGGCCCCCCACTCGCTGGCCGGCGATCACCAGATCGAAGACCTGCTTCTCGATCTTTTCCATGGCCTCTTTGCCGGTCTGGGCGATGTGCACCTTGTAGCCGCCTTTGCTCATCGCCTGCACCAGACCGTCCCTCAGAGACCTGTCGTCTTCAGCCACCAGGATGTTCTTCATGCCCGCAGTTTCCTCCGACTGGACAGACGCGGCACGCGGTTCCGCACTCCGCGCCAATATAGATTCAGGCTATTCCGAGTCAAGGAACCGGGGTCGGGAAAGTGGAGGAGGAGCGATATTTTCGGAACGATCCGGGAGACCACGTCAGGAGGTTGACGAGATCCGCCCCGGCGGCGAGTCCGAGGAGCACCGCCGCTTCGATCCAGCCGCTACCGTCGCTCGCGGAGGAAGAGCGAAAGAATCCGCTCCGCGCCGGCCAGGAATCGGCGCAGGATGCGGCCGAGGGGCCCCGGAGGGGTCCCCGGCGGCGCGGGATCGGGGAGGACCGGTCGCAGCATCCCATGGAGGGCGTGGCTGCAGCGATAGAAGAGGGAGAGAACGTCGTTTTCGAGGGCGATGACCTTCGCTTCACCGCGCCCGCGGCCCGGGATCTCCACCGCCACGACGCGCCCGAGGACCGCTGACCGGGGGACCCGCTCCCGGAGACGGTTGTAATCCCCGCGAAACACCAGGATGTCTCCCTCGGGGTGACGCTCGATCCAGACCAACCGGTGGACGGTGAGATAACGCTCGCCACGGAACACCGCGATCTCGCCCGGCTTGAGGTCGCCGTCGCGGAGCGGCTCGACGTACACCCACCATCCCATCTGCAGCGTCGGGTGCATGCTGATGCCGGTGACGGCGATCCGGGCGCTGCCGGTCATCCGCAGGGCCTCGGCGAGCAGCTCGGCGGTGACCGGCTCGTCGCTGAGGTTCAGGCGCATCGCGGACGTCCGACCCTCTACGTGGCGTGCCGGTGGGCGATGCGCAGCACGGCGCGGGCCAGCTTGCTGTCGTGATGGCGGATCTTGCGGTCGCCCTTGTCCTCACGCAGCAGGTCGCGCTCGACGGGAGCGACGCCGAGCGACCGGATGGACGCGGGGTGCAGATGGACCGGCTCGGCGCCGTCGCGGTCGTAACGGCGCCGCAGCGATCGCGACACCGGACGGCTGTTCGCCAGGTAGTAGTCGACCAGCCCCGGTCCGGCGATGCGTGTGAGGGCAGCCAGATGATCCGCGGCCGAAAACCCGAGTGTCTCTCCCGGCTGGGTCATGAGATTGCCGATGAGGACGCGCGGCGCCTTCGAGCGCGCGATGGCATGCGCCACGCCCCGGACCAGGAGGTTCGGGATGATGCTGGTGAACAGGCTGCCGGGTCCAAGGATGATCAGATCGGCCTCGCGCAGCGCCGCCAGGACGCCGGGCGCCGGCCGCGGATGCGGCGGGTGCGTCGTCACCTGGAGAATCGGCGTGATGTTGCGGGAGATGCGGGTCTCGCCGCGGATGGTGCGGCCGCCGGCCAGCCGGGCCCGCAGAACGACGTTCTCCAGCGTCGACGGCAGGATGCGGCCGCGGATCGCCAGCACTTCCCCCGAGGTCTCGATCGCCTTGAGATAGGAGCGGCAGCAGTCGGCGAGGGCCGTCAGGATCAGGTTGCCCACCGAGTGGCCGCCCAGTCCGTTCTGCCCGCGATACCGGTACTGGAACAATCGCGACATGAGCGGCTCGTTCTCCGACAGGGCGACCAGGCAATTCCGGATGTCGCCGACCGGCAGGGCGTTGTAGCGCCGGCGGAGACGCCCGCTGCTGCCGCCGTCGTCGGTCACCGTGACGATGCCGGTGAGGCTCCCGCCGCTTTCGGCGATGATTCCCTTGAGGGCCCGCAGGACGACCGGGAGCCCCGTGCCTCCGCCCAGGGCCACGACCCTGAGACCGCGACGTCTCGAAACCGATGCGCGGCTCGCAGGCGGGGGGAGGGAAGCGCGGCTCACGGCGACATCTCCGGCACGAATCTCGGGTGGACATCCCGGAATATAGGTGAGGCCGCGGATTCCGGTCAAGCAGCGGATGCCCGAGACATCCCGGCCCGAGGCGCCGGGCCTGTGCCCGCGGGGGACGCCTCCGCGGCGCTGGCGCGCCGCTCGGCTCGGCTCCATTCGCTCCGCCCAGCGCGCACAAAGTCGCGCGCTGGGGCCCCGTCGCTCATTTCCGCACGCCCCCGCGAACACAGGCCCGGCGCCTCGTACCGAAGATCTCTCCGCGCCACCGATTGGCCTCCGGTGGGATCGGAGACCTCGGAGGTGCGGGGCCCGGCCCGTTGGGTCCGCGGGGTCGTCGGCGACCGCGCCGGAAATCCCGCGGTTTTCAGCGGGCCGGCGCGGCGACGGCGTGCGGAGGGCGAGCGCCGGCCGAACGCGCCGAGGATGTGATCATCATGGGGATCCGGGGCCGCGCGCGAGCCCGGACGCAGAACCCCGCGGACCCAACGGGCCGGGCCCAGCAACGGGGGATGTCTCTGGCGCAAGCGGAGGTCAGCGCACCTGGAAGGGCACCTCGGCGCGCGCGGTGCCGCCCGTCAGGTTGTCCGTCACGATCACCTCGAGCCGGTAGGCGCCGGGAGCCCACCCGGGCAGCGGCAGCGAAAAGCCCTGCACCAGGTTCTGCTCGTGCGCCAGATGGATCGGGTGGCCGAATGGTTGGAGATGGACCGAGCCGTCGGGTGCCTCGCCGACGGCCAGGAAGCGATACTCGAGGTCGAGGTCCGGCAGCCCCTCGATGGGGTCGGTCGAGCCGCCGAGCACCTGGTAGTAGAACGCGAGCTCTTCGCCCTGGCGGAACAGGTGGTCGTATCGCGGCACGACCCGAAGGTCGCCCAGCACGAAGGGAGCCGTGTACTCCGGCCAGGGATTGGCCTCCAGCCTCTCCAGGTGCGACGCGAAAGTGATGGGGCCGATCGCCAGCGCCCCGCTCGCGAAGTCCGGCACGGACAGGGTCTGGCTGAGAGAATGGAGGGTCGAGGAGTCCGCCCGCAGAAGCGCGACCTCGACCAGGTAGTCCCCGGGCCGGAGGACCCGGCCACCCTGAAAGACACGGCTCCGGTCGGGGGCGCGGGCCAGGGGGTTCTCTGAGGTGCGCAGCACGGTGCTCCCCGCCGGGCCCTCGGGACCCCCGGCCGTTCCGCCGACGGCGACCAATCGAGCCACCGCTTCCCTGAATGGCGCACCGGCCGGCGCTCCACCGTCCCGATCCACTCCGTCCGCTTCTGCGAACAGGACCTCCTGGGCCCAGATTGTCAGGACGACGAGGGTGCGTCCGTTGCCGGCCCGGAAGAACCCGGCCCGCATCCGGAGCGGAGGTGGCGCGCCCACGGGCTCCGGCGCGCCGGGCCCGCCCGGGACGGCGTGGGTCTCGGGCAGGCTCTTCATCTGGAGCGCCTGGAGCGACAGCGCCCTCGACATCACCGACTCGCTGAGGAACGACCGGACGCCGCTGCTCAACCGGTATTCGCCGCTCGCGTCGCGCACGAAGGACACCTGCGTATTGGGACTGGCGCCGGTCCCGGGCGGCGGTTCCCGGTAGGTCCAGGTGATGATCTCCGGGGCCCGCGGACGGATCGGGGGTTGGGAGAGATCGTCGGGAGGGCCGAGCAGGATGTAGATCTTTCCACGGTCGGTCTTCCAGCCGGGCTTCGTCGACTCGGTCCTGAAAAGGCGCGAAGCGTCCTCCACGCGCCGGAGGAACAGAGTGCGGTACTCGTTCTCGGGTGTCGAAGCGTCGGGGTCGCGGGCGGCCCAGAAGCGCAGGATGAAGCGGGCCCTTTGCTCGCTGCCCTCGAGGCGCCTGTAGGCCTGGTCCTCTTCCTGGGTCAGGAGGTAGCGCACCGGGCCTTCGCGCCAGCTGGGCGTGGGGGCGTCGAAGTCACCGGCGGGCCCCGGCGTTTGCGCGATCAGCAGACAGGCGACGGCGGCGAGAAGCGCGACCGAGGGAACGCCCGGAGACAACTACCTGGCCCCGCCGGACGTGCTCTGCTTCGACCGGTGCGTGAGCACGGCCCCCAGGAAGTCCCGGTTCATGCGGGCGATGTTCTCGAGGGAGATTCCCTTCGGGCAGGCAGACTCGCACTCGCCGTGGTTCGTGCAGCCCCCGAAGCCCGCCCGGTCCATCGCCGCCACCATCTTGAGGGCCCGATCGTCGCGTTCGGCCTGGCCTTGCGGGAGAAGGCCGAGGTGCGCGATCTTCGCCGCCGTGAACAACATCGCGGAGGCGTTCGGGCAGGCGGCGACGCAGGCTCCGCAGCCGATGCAGGCCGCCGCGTCCATGGCGCGCTCGGCGTTCTCCTTCGGGACCGGGATGGCGTTTCCGTCCGGCGCGCTGCCGGTGTTGACCGAGATGAAGCCGCCCTGCTGGATGATCCTGTCGAACGCGGCGCGGTCGACCACCAGGTCCTTGATGACCGGAAACGCCGCCGCGCGCCACGGCTCGATGGTGATCGCGTCGCCATCCGCGAAGCTGCGCATGTGGAGCTGGCAGGTCGTCGTCAGCGGCCGGGGTCCATGCGGAGCGCCGTTGATCACCACGCCGCACGTGCCGCAGATCCCCTCGCGGCAGTCGTGGTCGAAGGCGATCGGCTCCTCGCGCTTCCGGAGGAGCCCCTCGTTGACAACGTCGAGCATCTCCAGGAACGAAATCTCCGGGTTGATGTCCTCCGCCTCGTAGGTGACGAAGCGCCCCTCGGTGCGCGCGTTTTTCTGCCGCCAGACGTGCAACGTGATGTTCATGCCTATTTGTAGCTCCGGGCGGCGAGACGCGAGGCCTCGAAGGCGAGCGGCTCGAGGTGACGGACCGGCGGCCGGCCGGCTCCGTGGTGCTCCCAGGCGGCGACGTGGCAGAAGCGCTCGTCGTCCCGGAGCGCCTCGCCGTCCCGGGTCTGGAACTCCTCCCGGAAATGGCCGCCGCACGACTCCCGGCGCTCCAGCGCGTCGAGGCACATCAGCTCGCCCAGCTCCAGGAAGTCGGCGACCCGCCCGGCATGCTCCAGCGACGGGTTGAGATCGGAGTTCTCTCCGACGACGTTGACGTTGTTCCAGAACTCCTCGCGCAGGGCCGGGATCTTCCGCAGCGCCTCCTTCAATCCCGCCTCGTCGCGCGCCATGCCGCAGTGCTTCCACATGATCGTGCCGAGCTCGCGATGGAAGGAGGTCGTCGTCCGCTGGCCCCGGATCGAGAGCAGCCGCTTCGTCCTTTCGGTCACCTCGGCCTGCGCCTTTTTCGCCTCGGGATGCGCGGCGTCGATCTTCGGCAGGGGGTTGGTCGCCAGGTAATGGCCGACGGCATACGGGATGATGAAGTAGCCGTCCGCCAGCCCCTGCATGAGGGCGCTGGCCCCGAGGCGGTTGGCGCCTTGGTCGGAGAAGTTCGCCTCGCCGAGCACGTGCAGCCCCGGGATGGTGCTCATGAGGTTGTAGTCGACCCACAGCCCGCCCATCGTGTAGTGCGATGCGGGGTAGACGCGCATCGGCGTTCTGTACGGGTCCTCGCCGGTGATCCGCTCGTACATCTCGAACAGATTCCCGTACTTGTCGCGCACGGACTCCGCGCCGAGGCGCTGCAATGCGTCCGCGAAGTCGAGGTAGACGCCCAGCCCGGTCTCGCCGGCGCCCCGGCCCTCGTCGCACACCCGCTTTGCGGCGCGTGAGGCGATGTCGCGCGGCGCCAGGTTGCCGTAGGTCGGGTACATCCGCTCGAGGTAGTAGTCGCGCTCGTCCTCGGGGATGTCGGCGGGAGCGCGCCTGTCGCCCTTCTGCTTCGGCACCCAGATCCGTCCGTCGTTGCGGAGCGACTCGCTCATGAGCGTCAGCTTCGACTGGTAGGGACCGGTCACCGGGATGCAGGTGGGGTGGATTTGCGTGAAGCAGGGATTGGCGAACGCGGCCCCCTTCTTGTAGGCCCGCCAGATGGCGGTCACGTTGCAGCCCTTGGCGTAGGTGGCCAGGTAGAAGACATTGCCGTAGCCGCCGGTGGCGAGGACGACGGCGTCCCCGAGG
>Ga0247727_10007203_pt1 | contig 21366 bp, 24 predicted proteins | sample WisWelCaveWW1625_FD_202498 | JGI IMG/M metagenome (GOLD analysis project Ga0247727, IMG submission 202498) | Biofilm microbial communities from Wishing Well Cave, Virginia, United States - WW16-25 | ecosystem: Environmental > Aquatic > Deep subsurface > Groundwater > Cave microbial mat | place... | reverse complement strand
GAGCTCGAGCGCTGGCTCCATCACTACAACTACCATCGTCCCCACATGGCTCATGCAGGCAGGCCACCCATCACCGCCGTGAACAACGTCCCGAGGAAGCACAACTAGGTCGTGTCTCCCAAGTCGGTGAGCCAGTCAACGAGGGTGTGGGCACCTCCGGTGCGACGTGGAATGATCTCGCAGGTGTTCATCTCCCTGCACCCGCCGTTCGCCGACCCCGGCGTCACCGAGGACGAGCGCCGCACCATCCTCGAGATGATGGCCAAGGGCGCTCGTCCAGGAGCCGGCCGAGCAGCCGTACGGCGTTCGCGACTGCGCCGTCCGCGATCCCGCGGGCAACCTGATCCGCATCCAAGAACTGACCTAAGCGTCACGAGGAGGTAGCCGCAGTGGCTGAGAAGAAACCCGCGAAGAAGACCGCCACCAAGTCCGCGAAGCGCACCACCACGAGCACGTCCGGGGGTTTCACCGCCGACGAACGTGCTGCGATGAAGGCTCGTGCCGCGGAGTTGAAGGCGGAAGCGAAAGCGAACAGGAGCAGGGCCGACGGGGAGAAGGAGATCCAAGCGGCGATCGCGGCGATGGAAGGATCGGATCGCGCCATGGGCAAGCGGCTCCATTCCCTGATCACGGATACGGCGCCGGAACTCTCCCCGAAGACCTGGTACGGGATGCCCGCGTGGGCTAAGGACGGCAAGGTCGTCTGCTTCTTCCAAAGCGCGAAGAAGTTCAAGACGAGGTACTCGTCGTTCGGCTTCAGCGATGAGGCGAACCTCGACAAGGGCGAGATGTGGCCGGTCACCTTCGCGCTGAAGGAGTTGACCGCGGCCCAAGAGAAGGAGATCGGCGCGCTCGTGAAGAAAGCGGTGAGCTGACGACGGTGGGTGCAGCGGTTAGCCCCGTCCGTCCCGCCGCGCAGCCCGTCGCACGGCGTCGGCTACCGTGTGCGCGGGAGGTCGGTGTGAGCGAACGAGGCTGGCAAGGATCCCTCGTCGCGGAAGGTGTCGACGACTGGGTGGTGTTACACGGTGGAGCGACGGCGGTGTTCCGCGCCGATTCGCTCAGCGAGGCGGCGCGGCTGGCCGAGGCCGCGTCGTCGACGACTCCAACGCGCCGGCGCATCGGACGCTCGCCGACCGCGCCGGCAACCGCGTATGCGTCTGCGCGTGGCCCGACGGGTCCACCCAGTCGACTACCGACCCTGCCTAGTTGACGCTGACACGAGATCTCTCATCCGTTTTCGACTCGTCCCTCCGGTCACCCATCAAGCACGGTCCGGATCATCCGACGGCGTCCCCTGAACCGCGAGGCCGCCGCACTCACGTGGGCGCCGGATGAGGGAGACACGTCCTAGCTCTGCCGACGGTGCAGGACCTCGCCGGCGGCGATGGTGGCTCGGATCGGGTCGTGACCGGGCCGGTACGGAACGTGCGCGAACGACGGCGCGTCCAGCACCAGGAGGTCGGCTCGTTTGCCCACCTCGAGCGTGCCCAGACCGTCGCCCAGTCCCAGGACGCACGCCGCGTTCAGCGTCGCCGCCGTGAGCGCCTCGAGCGGGGCGATGCGGTAGACCGACGCGGCGGCGGCCACCGCCTGGGGCATCGACGTGACCGGTGCGGTGCCGGGGTTGCAGTCGGTCGCGATGGCGATGGGGACGCCGGCCTCGCGGAGTGCCGCCGCGGGGGCGGGCCTCAGCCCCATGAACGCCGTCGAACACGGCAACAGCATCGCGATCGTGCCGGCTGCGGCCAACGCCTCGACGCCCGCCGGCGAACAGTGGTTGAGGTGGTCGGCGCTCCTGGCCCCGAGCGCCGCGGCCGCGGCGGACGCGCCCGTGTCGCCCAGCTGGTCGGCGTGCACCCGAAGGGGCGCGTCTGCCGCGGCCGCAACCTCGCGGAGGTCATCTGTGCCGAACGCGATGTCCTCCACGTAGACGTCGACGGCGTCGAAGCCCTGCGTGCGTGCCGCGGGGAGCAACGTCGTCGTCACGTGCTCGACCCAGGAGCCGCGTTCCCACCCTCGTGGCACAGCGTGGCACGGCAGGAAGGTCACGCGGCATGTCTGATCCGCCTCGTCTCGCAGCCGGTGGGCGAGCGACAGCTCGCGCAGCTCGCCGTCGAGCGTCAGCCCGTAGCCCGTCTTCAGTTCGACCGTCGTGGTGCCGAGCGCGAGCATCTCGGCGAGCAGCACCCTCGAGAACGCCAGCACCGTCTCGTCGTCTGCATCGTGGAAGAACCGGCTCGAGCGGAAGATCCCTCCCTCGCGTCCATGGAGCTCGGCGTAGGACACCCCTCGCAGCCGCGCCTCGAACTCATCCGCGCGCCATCCCACGAACGGCAGGTGGGTGTGCGCATCGACGAAGCCGGGCACGAGCATGCCGTTGGCGGGATCGCCGACCGTCGGCTCCCACGGCATGTCACCGGCGGGACCCACGACGATGATGGTGCCGTCGTCGTCCCACGCGACGCCGCTCGGGGCGGCTGTCTCGAGGGCCGCGGCGTCCGCGCCGGCGAGAGCGATCGCCCCCGACGCGGTGGCGATCGCAGCCGCCACCGCCGCCCCCCTGACCATGGCCGGCAGCCTACCCGCACGGGTTCGGCGCACGCGACGGGCCCGCGCCTCGCCTAGGCTCCCATGGATGCGAGTCGAGCGGAGCGTCGTGTTGCCCTGTTCGGCCGAGGAGGCCTGGTCGGTGTTGATGCACTGGGAGCGCCAGGCCGACTGGATGCTCGATGCCGACGAGGTGCGCGTCGTCTCATCGCATCGCGAAGGGGTCGGGGTGCGCCTCGCCGTGCGCACCCGGATCGCGGGCATCCCCGCGTTCACCGAGCCCATGGAGGTCACGGTGTGGGAGCCGCCGACGCGACTCGGCATCCGGCACGGGAGCCTCGTGATCGGCGAGGGCACCTGGATGCTCGAGCCCGCCATCGGCGGGGTGCGGTTCACGTGGGTCGAAGACGTTCGTCTGCGGGTCCCGGTCGTAGGCGAGGTCGCCGCCCGGCTCTACGCCCCCGTGATGGCCAGGCTGATGCTCCGGGCGATGCGGGGGCTGTGCGCCTACATCATCGCGACCGGTCCGCGCGACGGCCCGAGCACGGGAGACGGCACCGCGCCCCGACGATGACCGGCGCGCCTACGACGGCGGCGGCGCGAGGATCAGCAGCACGACGCCGGGGTCGGCCGACGCGTTTCTCACCGTGAGGTCTTCGCCGGCGGGCACGACGGTCGTCTCCCACTGGCCCATGCGCGCGCGGCCCTTGCCGACCTGCACCGAGACCTCGCCGGCCAACACGACCACGAGGCCGTCGGCGTCGTCGTCGTTCATGGGACCGAGCCCCTGCGTGTCCTGCAAGCAGATCACCTGTGACCACAGCCTGCCGGTCTCGGCGAGCACCTCGGTGCGCGCCGCCTCGTCGGTGAAATGGATGAGATCGGTGAGCGTGCGGGTGTGCATCGGCCCCAGCCTACCCAGCGGTCCGCGGCTACACTTCGCCCGTTCGCCGACCGCATGAGGAGCTCGTCAGTGACCACGTTCACCTACTCGTCCACCGCGCCCCGTGACGCCGCCGCCGGGTTGTTGATCGTCCCGGTCTTCGAAGGTCCCGAGCCGGGGCCGGGGGTGCGGGAGACCGGGACGTTCGAGGCGTACGTGGCTGCAAGGCACACGGGCAAGAAGGGCGAGAACCTCCTCGTCACCAGGGGCCCCGCCGACCGATACGCGGCCGATGCGGTGCTGCTGGTCGGTGTGGGCGCGAAAGACGGGTTCGACCATGGGGCGTCGCGCCGGAGCCTGGGCCGGGTCGCGGGCACCGCCCGGCGGTTCGGGACCGCGGCGACGACCTTCGCGCTCGCGTCGAACGCCCGTGGCGCGGCCGAGGCCGTTCAGGCAGCGGCCGAAGGCTTGGGACTAGGCGCGTATCGGTTCGATCGTTATCGGTCGAAGCCCGACGGCAAGGCCTTGTCGAAGATCACGGTCCTGGGGTCGTCACGGTGGGACGCGGCCGTCCTGCGGGCCGCCGTGAAGCGCGCCGACGTCGTCGTCGACGCCGTCGCGTGGGCGCGCGACCTGGTCAACACGCCCGCAGGCGACCTCCCTCCCGCCGCCATCGCCGCACAGGCGAAGGCGATGGCGGCGAAGGTCGGGCTGACGTGCAAGGTGTGGACCGAGGCGCAGCTGCGCCAAGGGGGGTTCGGCGGCATCCTCGGCGTGGGCAAGGGGTCGGCGAACCCGCCGCGCATGATCGAGCTGCGATACGACGGCGCGGGAAGGGCCGCCCCTATCGCCTTGTCGGGCAAGGGCATCACGTTCGACTCCGGCGGTTTATCGCTCAAGCCACCTGACGCCATGGAGACGATGAAGTGCGACATGGGCGGTGCGGCCTCGATCCTCGCGACCATGAAGGCGATCGCCCGGCTCAAGCCGCGTATCAACGTCATCGCCGCGATCCCGTGTAGCGAGAACATGCCGAGCGGGACGGCGCAGCGCCCCGGCGACGTCATCACGCATCGGGGCGGCACCACGAGCGAGGTGTTGAACACCGACGCCGAGGGCCGGTTGGTGCTGGCCGACGCGCTGGCCTACCTCGCGGAGCGGAAGCCCCAGCTGATCATCGACACAGCCACCCTCACCGGCGCGTGCATCGTGGCGCTCGGCACCGACATCACGGGTGCCTTCGGCAACGACGACCAGCTGGCCCACGACCTGGTTGCTGCCGGCGGGGCGGTCGGGGAGCCGACCTGGCAGATGCCGCTGCACACCGACTACCGTCCGATCATCGAGTCGACCGTGGCCGACATCAAGAACATCGGCAAGCGCTACGGAGGCGCCATCACGGCGGCCCTGTTCCTGGCCGAGTTCGTCGGCGACACCCCTTGGGTCCACCTCGACATCGCCGGTCCGGCGTTCTCCGAGACGGGGAACGACCTGGGGCCCAAGGGTGCTACGGGGGCGCCGGTGCGCACGCTCGTCCGGTTCGTGCTCGACCGCGCCGCGGGGTAGCGATGCCGATCGACGGCGAGCCATCGACGCCGAGGGCCGGCCCGGTGCTCGCCGTGTTCGCGCACCCCGACGACGCCGAGATCGCCGCCGGGGGCCTGCTCGCGGCGTGGAGCGCCGCCGGTCGCGAGGTGCACCTGCTGGTGTTGACGAACGGCGACCGTGGTTCGAGCGACCCCGGTCGCAGCCGCGAGGAGCTCGCCCGGACCCGGCACGCGGAAACCGAGGCCGGGGCCGCGGCGCTGGGGCTTGCCAGCGTTCGGATCTTGTCGATCCACGACGGCGAGCTCGACAACACCGCCGTCGTGCGTGAGGCGGTGACACGACGCATCCGCGAGGTCAGGGCCGAGACCATCGTGTCGTGCGACCCGACCGCCGTGTTCTTCGACGATCGCTACTACAACCATTCCGATCACCGCACCGCGGGCTGGATCGCGCTCGACAGCGCCTTCCCCGGCAGTGGCAACCCACACTTCTTCAGTGAGCACCTCGGCGAAGGCCTGGCCGTGCAGGAGGTGGCCGACGTCTGGCTCGGCTGGACGAACGAGCCCAACCGCGCCGAAGACGTTTCGGCGACCTTCGACGCGAAGATCGCCGCGCTCGGCGCGCATGCGAGCCAGCTCGCCGAAGGCATCAGGTTCTGGGACGAGCGGATGCGGGAGGAGGCGCGGGGAGCGGGACAGCGTCACGGCGTCGAGCTCGCGGAGGAGTTCCGCGTGCTCGACCTGACCTGAGTAGCCCTACTCCGTGGTCCCCACGGCGAGGACGACGTCGCGCCGGTCGTGCACCGGGTCGGGGAACCGCTCGGCGAACACGGCCTTCGCGCGTTCGAGGAAAGCGGGCCAGGCGCCATCGCCCACCATGGCCCGCACGAACCGTCCCACGGCCCACACCCCCAGCCCCTCGACGAGGTCGTCGCGCGCATAGGTCCACTCATAGTGCGTGCGCTCGGTTCGTATGCGGCGGAGACCCGCGTCGTACATGGTCTGCTCCACGATGTCGGCACTGCGGAACCTGCGTTGGTTGGGGATCGCCCGGGCGAGCGAGGGCTCCAGCATCTCGCGGGGAACGACGCCGTATACCAGCTCGAGCCACGCCTCGATGAAGGCGTCGTCTCCGTCGGCCCACGCGCTGAACGCGAGCCTGCCGCCGGAGCGGGTGACGCGACGCAGCTCGTACAGCGCCGTCTCGACATTGGTGAAGTGTGCGAGGACGAACCCGCCGGTCACGCCGTCGAACGTCCGGTCGAGGAACGGAAGATCGATGCCGTGCGCGGCGACGAGATGAAGATCCGGTCGCGCCCCGCGCGCCTGGGCAAGCATGGGCACCGAAGGATCGGCTCCCACCGCGATGGCGCCGGCGCCGGTGACCGCGGCGGCGGTCGCACCGGTACCAGTGCCGATGTCGAGCACCAGCGAACCCGCCTCGATCTGGGCCAGCTCGACGAGGTCGCGCGCGGGCTCGGCGAACCGAGGATCGTGCACGCGGCCGTACGTCGCGGCGACGCGGTCGTAGGAGGTCCAGTCGTCCATGGCGCACCAGCCTAACGGCGGTCAGCGCGACAGCGGCCAGGGGCGCTGCCGCAGGGCCAGCCGGTAGTCTCGGCGCCGTGCGAGGTGAGACCGCATGAGCGGATCCGGCGGGGTGATCGCCGTGGTGCTCGCGCAAACCACCGCGGGTGCGCTCGCGCTCACGTGGTGCACGCCGCTGTGGCATGAAGCGAAGCGCAGCTACTTCACCCTGTTCATGGTGCTGTTGACCGTGCTCATCGCCGTGTGGGCATGGTGGGCCGCACGGGGAGCGGCCCACGCCGGCGACGAGTGGGCGGTGCGGTCGGCGTTGCTCGCCGGTGTCACGGCCTTCGCCTGTGGCGCCAGCGCCGCATCGTTCCTCGCGCGCCGCCGCGGCGCCGGGCGCGCCCTGGGCATCGCGGCGTTGCCCGTGGCGATCGTGACGTTGTTCGCCATGGCCGCGACCGGCCGGCAGGGCTTCGCGGTCGCGGCGTTCCAGGTGGTCGCCGGCGCGGCGTTCCTGGGAGCGAGCGTCAACGGCCTGTTCTTGGGTCACTGGTACCTGACGGACCGGAAGCTCCCCAGGACGCCGATCAACCGCGCCACCGACGTGTTGCTGGTGGCGTGTCTCGTCGAGATCGCCGCCGTCACGACGAGCGGTTTCTCGGGGACGGCGGCGTCGCAGGCCTTCAACCCTCTGCTCACGTCGGGGGCGCTGGCCCCGTGGATCGCGCTGGGGATGGTCGGTGCGACGCTCCTCATCGCCGCGCTGGTGAGGACCTCGCTCCGCGGCGAGCGCGCGTCGGCAGTGCAGTCGGCCACCGGGTTCTACTACCTGGCCGTCGTGACCGCGTTCACGGCCGAGATCGCCGTGAAGACCCGCTTCTTCCCTGGGTAGCCGTGCGGAACGTGACGATCGTCGCCGGCGTGCTCGCACAGATGGCCGCCTGGTACTTCGTGCGCTGGCGTGGTCTGTCGGTGTGGCGGGTGACGCCGCCCATCCTCGCGGCGGTCGGTTCCCTGGCGGTGCTCGTGGCGGGGCCGGCCGTGCCGAAGGTCGGTGACGCCCGAGCGTTGGCGGCCGGCGCCGGGAGCGGTGTGGCGCTGTACCTGGGGACCAGACTGTTCGTGATCGTCGCCGGCCGTTCGTTCGGCGGCTCCGTAGCCCGGGTCTACGGTGAGGCGTCGGAGGTGTCACTCGTCACGGCCGTCGCGCTCGCGGCGTTCGTGACGGCGTCGGGCGAGGAGCTGTTCTGGCGCGGGCTCGTGCAGCCTGAGCTCGCCCAGGCCACGATGGGCGCCGGCGGCGCTGCCGTCGTCGCGTGGGCGGCGTTCATCGCGGTCGGCCTCGTGAGCAGGTCGGCACCGGTCGTGGCGGCAGCCGTCGTGGGCGGCGCGGTCTGGGCCGCGCTCGGGTGGTGGTCGGGCGGCGTGCTCGCCTCGCTCACCAGCCATATCCTGTGGACGGCGATGATGGTGGCGCTGCCCCCGCGAGCGAGTCGGCCGGTGAACGGCCCATGAGCTTCCTGTCGACGGCCGTCGGCGACGTGTTGACGAACGGCGCGTTCTGCGTGGTGGCGACGGCGACGCCGGACGGCCCGCACGCCACGCCGCTGGTGTTCGTTTCCTCCGGCGGCCGTATCTGGCTCACGACGTCGCGTCGATCGGTGAAGGCGCGGAGCTGGCACCACGATCCGTCGGTGGCAGGTCTCGTACGTCACGGTGATCTCGCGGTGACGTTCACCGGCACCACGAAGGCCTACGACGCCCTCGACCGCGCCACGTGGGGTGACGCCGTCGCCGGCGCCACGTCCATCGCCCGCGCGACGGCGACGTTCAGCCGGAAGAACGCCCGTTTCTTCGCCGGGTACGCGTTCGACGCGAAGCAGGTGCCACTTGCATGGACCCCGCCTGGCCGCGTGTTCGTGGGCGTGGACCTCGAGCGCACGGCGCTCCTGGACGAAGCAGGGATCCAGGAAGGACGCGGGCGCTGGGCAGGCGAGACCTCGTCGTACCCGACCTTCCGCCGAAGCAGCGCTGCACCTGACCCCTTCGCGTCGCTACCCGCCGGCATCGTCGGGCAGGTCGGTCGCGAAGGGGTCGGTGCACTCGCGATCGGGGGAGCCAGGGGGATCGTCGTCGTCCCGGTGCACTGGCGCGCCGAGTCGCAGGCGCTCTACGCGGGGTTGCCCGCCGAGACCCTCGCCCTCGCCGGGGCCGACCTCGATACGTCGGTTGCGCTCACGATCGACCGACCGTCGGTGTGGCGAGCCCGGGACATGGTCGGCGCCATGGTGCAAGGCATCGGCGAGAGCTTCGTGGTCGGCGATCTGGGGTCGGGCGCCAAGACGGCGGGCACCATCGCGGCGGGGCTGGGCGGCGACGCGTTGGTTCGGATCAGCCCCCGCCGGGTCGTGTGGTGGGAGGGCTGGAGCAGCGGCAGCGCCCGGGTGCCGTGAGCTCCGTCGAATGTTCGACCGAGGTCGATGCTCCTGCCGAGGTGGTCTGGCAGGTGACGTCCGATCCTCGCAACTTGCCGCATTGGGAGCGTCACATCGCGTCGGTGCGGCTGCCGGCCGGGGGGCTCGGCACGGGCTCGCGGTTCGAGGTCACCATGTCGTTCCTCGCGGTGCGAGCGGTCGTGCCGTGCCGCATCGAGGAGTGGGAGCCACCGTGGCGTTCGACCGTGCACCTCGGTGGGCTTCTCGATGCCACGGTCACCACGTCCATCGCGTCGCTGCCGTTCGACAGGAGCCTGCTTCGGCACGAGGTGCGCTACGTCTTCGCCGGCCCGCTCGGCCGGGTCGCAGCGGCGAGCCTCCGCGCGGTGGGGGGCGCCGAGCACGCACTGCGCCGGGGCACGCTCGCCCAGCGTCGCGAGGCGGAGGCTCGCGCCCGCGGAGCCAGCCGGTAGGCGCATCGCGGCCCCGTCAGCCCTCGCGCTCGTCCGGCCGCTCGTCCGGCCGTCCTTCGCCGGACGCGGTCCGTCGGTCTTTGGCACGCCGCCGGACGCCTCCCCATACGCGGCCGACGAAGACACCGACGACGAGGGTCACGGCGATCACCGCCCACTGCGGCAACGCGCCGTCCCAGAACAGGAACCGCACGGCGATCTCGTCGCCGTTCTGCAGCATGAAGACGATGACCAGCAGCAAGCCCACGCCGCCTGCGATGAGCTTCGGGCTGGGTCCCTCACGCGTGATGCGGGGCCCGTCGCCGGGCGGGCGCTCGTTGGAACGTTGCAACGCGTCGACCTCCTCGCTCGTCGCCGGCCGGCCACATCTTGCATCATTGGCGGCCATGGGTCTCGCACGGATCGTCTGGGCGGGTGCGCTGGTGGGTGGGGCGTGTGCCATCGGCGTCGCCTCCCGGCGGGGCCACGACGGAGCAGAGGTCGATCGTGAGCTGTTCGAGCTGCTGAACCGGGGCCATGGTCCCGATGCCGACGCGTTCTTCATGGGAGTTACCGAGCTGGGCTCGCTGTACGCGGCCGGTGCGGCCGCGGCCACGTTCGTGGCGGTGGGGGAGCGGCGCGCCGCCGTTCGTGCCGGGCTTGCCGCCGCCACAACCTGGGGCCTGTTGCAGGCGATCAAGAAGCTCGTCGACCGGCCCCGGCCGTCGGACGCCGACCCTGCCACCACGCGTCTGCTCGTCGCCCGGCCCATGGAGACGTCGTGGCCGTCGAGTCACCCCGCGGTGCTCACGACGTTCACGCGGGTGGCGACCCGCGAGCTCGGCGTGGGTGCGCTCGGCCGCACGGTCGCCTCGGGCCTCGATCTGGTCGTGGCGGCCTCGCGCGTCTACCTCGGCGTGCACTACCCGTCCGATGTCGCGAGCGGGCTCTTGCTCGGCCGCGCCATCGCCGCCGTTTGGCCACGGAGCCGATAGGCTCACCTGCGATGTCGCCCTTGCTCGCCGCCATCGGGTGGCCCGTCTCCCCATGCATCGTCCGGTTCGGGGACCTCTGCGTGTCGCCGCACGGCTTGTTCATCGCGATCGGCTTCACGATCGGCGCCGTCGTCTTCACCCGGCTCGCGACGCGTCGCGGCATCACCATGGAGGCGATCAACCCGATCGTCTTCTGGTCGCTCGTGGGTGCCATCGTCGGGGCTCGCGTGGGCTACGTGATCGGCCATGTCTCGGAGTTCGACGGGCCGCTCGAGTGGTTCAAGGTGTGGCAGGGAGGCATCTCGCTCCTCGGCGGCATCGCCGGTGCCACCGTCGCGAACGCCGTCAGCATCAGGCGCTTCGGCTTGCGGTTCTTCCAGGTGGCCGACTCGATCGCGCCGGCGCTCGCGATGGGCATCGGCATCGGGCGGATCGGTGACCTCCTGATCGCCGACCACCTCGGCAAGCCGACCTCCTGGTTGCTCGCCTGGGCCTACCGCGGCGGCACCATCGCGCCACCGTTCACCTGTGCCAACGAGGTGTGCCAGGCCTCGCTGCAGGATGGTCACCTGCAGGTCGTCGAGCGGTCGGGATCGCGGTTGCTCGACGCCACCGGCACTGCCATCGCCCAAGGTGTCGGGGTGCACCAGACCGCTCTGTACGACATGGCGCTCGCGTGGGCCTTGTTCGGGGTGCTGTGGTGGTTCAGCTCGAAGGACCGCCGCGAAGGAGTCACCGCGTTGCTGTTCACCACCTGGTACGGCTGCAGCCGGCTCCTCGAGGACAGCCTGCGGATCGACAAGCGGTTCGGGCCGTTGACCGGTTCGCAGTGGACGGCGCTCAGCGTGGTGATCGCGAGCGTCGCGCTGCTCACATGGTTCGCGGCGAGGCGGCCCGCGGGCACCACCACGGCTGCGCGCATCGCGCCCGCGGCTGACGACGCGCCGGCCGGCGCCCCCACGAACAGCGCCCCCCCGGACGACGACGCCCTGGGGCCGGGGCCACGCGCTACCTCGTCGTCAGGCTGAGTGGTTTGCCGACCTTCGACTTCGTGGCGTGGCGGAGCGCCGTCGCGGCCTCGCGGAACGCCTCGGCCGCCGGGCTCGAGGGGTCGCGCACCACGATGGGGATGCCGTCGTCGCCCCCTTGCCGCACGGCCGGCAGCAGCGGGACCTGACCCATGAGCGGCACGCCGAGGGTGTCGGCGGCGAGCTGGCCGCCGCCCTCGCCGAAGATCGGCTCGCGCTCGCCGCAGTGTGGGCACACGTAGTAGCTCATGTTCTCGACGACGCCGAGGGCGCGCAGGTTCGTCCGCTCGGCCATCTTGCCGGCTCGCTCGGCGACCTTGCGAGCCGCCTCCTGCGGCGTCGTCACGACCAGCATCGATGCGCCCGGGATGAACGATGCGAGGCTGATGCTGACGTCACCCGTCCCCGGCGGCAGATCGCAGAGCAGGAAGTCGATGTCGCCCCAGTAGACGTCGCCCAGGAACTGCTCGATGGCCTTGTGCAACATGGGACCCCGCCAGATGACGGGCGTCTCCTCGGGCACGAAGAATCCCATCGAGATGACCTTCACGCCGTGGCCTTCGAGCGGCAAGATCATGTCGTTGAACCCCACAGGCTGGCCCTCGACGCCCAACATGCGGGGCACGCTGAACCCCCACACGTCGGCGTCGAGCACGCCCACCCGTGCGCCCTCGGCCGCGAGCGCCGTAGCGAGGTTGACGGTCACGCTCGACTTGCCGACACCGCCTTTGCCCGAAGCCACCGCCACGATCGAGGTCGACGGCGCGAAGTTGATGCGTTGCCCGGCGGGTGCGGCCGGTTGCCCACCGCGGAGGTTGCCGACGAGAGCCTCTCGCTGGTCTGCCGTCATCGGCGTGAGCGTGACCTCGACGCCCTCGACACCGGGGATCGGCGCGACTGCCTCCGTCACGTCGTTCGTGATGCGCTCGCGCAGCGGGCATCCCTCGATGGTCAACAACACGTCGACCCTGACGCGGCCGCCGTCGACCGTGACACCCTGCAACATGCCGATCTCGTCGATGGGCTTGCCGATCTCTGGGTCGCGCACGTGGTGCAGCGCTTCGCGTACCTGCTGCTCGGTGACCATGGTGGCGCTCCTGTTCGGCTAGTCTTCGACGATAAACACGGCCCAGGCCGTGGAAACCCAGTCTACGACGGAGGCGCGCGACCGCGATGCCCGATCCGCTGCCGATCGAGGTGCACAAGGCGCTCGCCGACGACACCCGCTATCGCCTCTACCGGCACCTGCGGCTGTCGGGGCGGCCCGTGCCGGTCCGTGAGCTGGCGGTGCGGTTGTCCCTGCACCCCAACACCCTGCGGCCGCACCTGCGGCGGCTCGAGGACGCGGGCCTCGTGGCGTCGGAGACCCGCAAGGGGCCCACCGTGGGCCGGCCGCAGACCCTGTACACGGCCATCGACGTGGAAGGGCGCCAGGGCCGCGACTACCGGCTGTTCGCCGATGTGGCCGCCGGTCTGCTCACGACCACGAAGCAGCGGGAGCGCGCCGAGACCCTGGCCCGTGAGTGGGGGAGCTACCTGGTGGGTCTCGCAGCGCCACGGCCCGGCCGGCGCCGAGCGAGCGGCCCCAACCTGGCTGCGCTGCAGGAAGCCTTGGCCGACGCCGGGTTCACGCCACGTTTTCGCCGCACCGACGCCGCCACGGTCGAGATCACGTTCCGCGCCTGCCCGTTCCGCGATCTGCTTGACGAGCACCGCGACCTCGTCTGCGCGATCCACCGCGGCTTGCTGGAGGGCATCGTGGCGGGGTCGCGGCCGGCCCTCCGGATGACCTCGTTCGTCCCGGCCGAAGATCGCTCGGCCACCTGCCGCCTCGTGGCGAAGACCGTATCGAGCCGATCTTCGCTCGGAGCTTGAGTCGGCCCATTCCCCGTCCGATGGGAGAGGTGGTCCGCCGCAACATGCCTGCGGACCCTCTACGACTGAGGGAACGAAACGATGAGCGACGCGATCGTGCCGGAGTTCAACTCCTGGCTCGAGGAGCTGGTTGGGGGCGAGGGTTCCGACCTGCACGTGAAGGTCGGGTCGGCGCCGATGCTCCGTTTGCCGCACGGTCTCGTTCGCCTCGAGCGCGACCCGCTCACGGCGATCGAGACGCAGGCGATCGCCGACGGGATCATCCCCCGCGACCGGCGAGAAACGTTCCTCGAGAAGGGGGAGGTCGACTTCGCCTACTCGGTGGTCAACGTCGGACGGTTCCGCGCCAACGTCTTCCGCCAGCGCGGATCGATCTCGATGGTCCTACGCAAGCTCCGTTTCGGAGGTCCATCGTTCGAAGAGGTCGGTCTTCCGGAGGCGATCAAGACGCTCGCCGACGAACATCGTGGGCTCATCTTGGTCACGGGACCGACCGGGTCGGGCAAGACCACGACACTCGCGGCCATGATCGACTACATCAACCGGACCAAGCCGGTGCACATCGTCACGATCGAGGACCCGATCGAGGTGCTGCACAAAGACGGTGTCGCGTCCATCAACCAACGCGAGATCGGCAACGACACCCAGGACTTCTTGACGGCGCTGCGCGCGGCGCTCCGTCAAGACCCCGACGTCATCTTGATCGGTGAGATGCGTGACACAGAGACCGTACGGGCAGCGATCGCCGCCGCCGAGACCGGGCACCTCGTGATGTCGACACTGCACACGGTCGACGCGACCGAGACCGTGAACCGCGTCATCGACTTCTTCCCGCCCTATCAGCAGAAGCAGGTTCGCCTGGCGCTCGCCGGCACGCTTCGGGGGATCATCTGCCAGCGGCTCGTTCCCACGGTCGACGGCGGCCGCACCCCCGCCCTCGAGATCTTGGTGAACACGGGGCGCATCGCCGAGCGCATCGCCGATGCCGACAAGACCCACGAGATAAAAGACGTGGTGGCCGACGGCGGCTTCTACGGCATGGTCACCTTCGACCAGTGGCTGCTGCGGCTGATCCAAGACGGCGTCGTCTCGGTCGCCGACGCGATGAAGGCCGTCTCGAGCAAACACGACTTCGAGCTCGCCATGCAACAGGCGGGCATCGCGATCCCGGTCTGAGCCCGACCCGCCGTTCGTGCCGGGCCTCAGCCACCAGGGATCGGCGGAACCTCCCTCGTCGGCGTGGTCGATGCCGAAGCGCCCGCCGTTGCGGCGGTGAACGCCGACACCAGGCCCGACAGCTCCATGGGCACGACGATCTTCGACGATGCCCCGGCACCGATCTGCTTGAGCGCCTCGAGGTACTGCAGCCGCATCGTGTTGTCGTCAACCGTCGCCGCCACCTCGAAGATCTTCGACAGTGCGAGCGAGAACCCTTCGGCGCGTAGGATCGCCGCCTGGCGATCACCCTCGGCGTTGAGGATCGCGGCCTGCTTCGCACCTTCTGCCGTGAGGACCGCGGCCGCCTTCTGGCCTTCCGCCACGGTCACCGCCGCGGTCTTGTTCCCTTCGGCCTCGGTGACCACCGCGCGCCGCGACCGCTCGGCCGACATCTGGCGGGTCATAGCCTCTTGCACCGATGGCGGTGGGATGATCTCGCGGATCTCGACGTTCGTGACCTTCACGCCCCAGCGCTCGGTGACCTCGTCGAGCTTGGTACGCAGCACCTGGTTGATCTCGTCGCGTTTCGCGAGCACGTCGTCGAGCGGGATGTCACCGATCACGGCGCGCAGCGTCGTCGACGCGATGTTGAGCGCGGCGCCCGCGAAGTTCGACACCTTCACGATCGATGTCGCGGCGTCGAGCACCTTGTAGAAGAAGATGAAGTCGATCGCGATGGGCGCGTTGTCCTTCGTGATCGAGTCCTGGCGCGGGATCTCGAGGAAGAACTCCCGGAGGTCGACCTTGACGCCGCGGTCGACCACGGGGATCAACACGACGAGGCCCGGTCCTTTCGTCGCGAGCAATCGACCAAGCCGGAACACGACCATCCGCTGGTATTCGGGGACGATCTTGATCGCGCTGAACAAGAAGATGATCGCGATCACGAACAGCACCGCGATGATCACGAGCAGCGGGGTGACTTCCATCAGGGACTGCCTCCTTCCTCGACCGGCGAGGCGGGAGCGCCCGCCGGCATCTGATGCTCATCGAAGGGCTCGACGGTCAAGACGAGGCCATCGAGCCGCGTGACCCGCACGCCCTGTCCCGGTGCGATGACACCGGTGGCGACGGCCTGCCACTCCTCCGCGTCGATCCGTACGAGTCCGCCACGGGTGTCGACGCCGTTCGCGATCGCGAGGCCGGTTCGTCCGACCACGGCCTCGGGCCCCTCCGCCGGCGGCATCCGTACCGTCGCCATCGCCTTCTGCACCACGACCCCGAAGAACAACGCAACGACGCCGCCCATGATCAGCAAGATCCCTGGTGAGACGCGTGCGCCGCCCGAGGGGTCGTAGAGCCACCAGCCGCCGAGGACGCGGGCCACCACGCCGAGCAGACCCCAAAGACCCAACCCCGGCACCCTGATCTCGACCACGAAGGCGACCACCGAGAACACCAGCAACACGAGGCCGATGATCCGCACGGGCAGCATCCCGAACGAGACGAGCGACACCAGCAGCATCGCGGTCCCGACCGTGCCCGAGAAGATGTGGCCGGGGATCAGCAGCTCGAGCACGATGAGCGCGAGCCCCAGCCAGAAGAAGATGAACGCGATGTTGGGGTCGACGAGCCCGTGGAGGAAGCCTCGGATCCCGCCGATCGGCTGCTCGTCGATGCGCGCGTCACCGAGCTCGAGCACGACCTGGCTCCCGCCGGCGAGCGTGACCGTCCGTCCGTCGAGGCTCGTGAACAACGATGTCCGGTCGGGCGAGATGATGTCGATCACGTTGCCCGCCAGCGCTTCCTCCGCCGTGATGCTGGCGCCATCGGTCACGAAGGTCTCGGCGAGCTGGGCGTTGCGACCGTACGTGTCGGCCAGGCTCCGGATCTGCGCGGCGGCGTCGTTCGTCACCTTGTCGGCGAGGTCCCCGCCCGAGATGCCGACGGGGGTCGACGCGCCCACGTTCGTCCCGGGCGCCATGGCGGCCACCGGGCATGCCAGCAAGATGAAGGCGCCGGCCGACGCCGCCCTGGCGCCCGGCGGCGCGACGTAGCCGATCACCGGTAGCTCGCTCGCCAAGATCGCGTTCGTGATCTGGTCCATGGAGGAGCCGAGCCCGCCCGGGGTGTCCATCTCGATGATGATCGCGGACGCGCCGCTCGCGGGGGCGTCGGCGATGGCGTCGACCAGATGACCGGCGATCAGTGGGTCGACGGCCCCATCGAGGCGGAGCCCCACGACGCCGGGGGGGGCGCTCTGCGCGGGGGCCGTTCCCACGGCGAGCCCCACGGCGACGAGCGCGAGCCCTACCGCGATCCGTGCTCGGCGCACCTTCCCCACTCCTTCCACCCCCCGCAGGTTCGCCTGTACGTGCCGGGCGGTTCGTGCGGTTGCGACGATCCTGTGACGAGCCTACGCGCCCGCGGGCCGCGGGCGCGAGGAGGGCGAACCTGCTTCGACACGCAGACGGTGGCGCTCCGAGGTCGCTCGTGCGACCATCGCGAGAGCAGGAAGCCCCGCTGAGCACCACGTCCGTATACCGGAAGGAACCTCGTGCAAGGACGTCACGATGGTCCGCTCCTCCCGAGGGAGGAAGAACAACTCATGCAGGGGCTCCTCGCCGGTGACGACGCATCGATCCGCGCGCTGTATGCGCGCTTCGGTCGGCCTGTCTACTCCATGGGGCTGCGCCTGCTCGGGTCGCGCGAGGCGGCCGAGGAGCTGACCCAAGACGTGTTCCTCACGGCGTGGCGCAAGGGTGCACGCTTCGATCCGTCGCGTGGGCGCCTGTCGACGTGGCTCATGACCATCGCGCACAACCTCGCCGTCGATCGTCTGCGGCGCGAGACCGGGGTCACGCGGCCCACGCTCGTGTTGGTCGACGAGGTTCCCGACGCCCCGGGCACCGACCACGAGAGCGAGCTGATGGAGCGCGATGCCGCCTTGCGGGCGATCGCGTCGTTGAGCGACGCCGAGAAGCGGTTGATCGCGCGCGCCTACTTCCGCGGCATGACGGCGCGCGAGATCTCGGAGACCGACGGCGTGCCGCTCGGCACGGTCAAGACCCGGCTGCGTTCGGCGCTCATCAAGGTGCGCAAGGCCAACGAGTTGAAGGAGCCGTGGTGAACTGCACCGCGGCGCGTGCGCTCTTGCCCGAGCACGCGCTCGGCGTCGCGGGGGCGCGTGAGACGGTCGCCGTCGAACGGCACGTGGCGTGGTGCGCCGCGTGCCGGAAGGAGTCGGCAGACCTCGAGCGGGCGGCCGTGACCCTCGCGTACGCCCCGGCGCCGGCGGAGCCGGCGCCGGGGCTCGAAGGCACGGTGGTCGACGCCGTTCGGCGTGTGGCCGCGCCGAACGGCACCCGCGGGGCGTACGCGGGCCGCGCCCGCCGCACCGCCACCACGTTGCTCGCGGCCGCGTTGGTGCTGGCCGTCATGGGTGGAGCCGTTCTCGCGACGCGCGAACCCCCAGCCGTCCCGGTGGTCGTCGCCGAGAAGGACAAGGACAGCCTCGACAAGTTCTTCACCAGCGTCGTCAACTACGGCTTCGCCGACCCCGACGCCGAAGCCGCGCTCGGTTCGTTGATGCCACCGGCCGAAGCGACCGCGGGCGAGACGCCGGCGGCCGGCTCCGCGCTCACGATCATGGCGCCGAGCGTCGACGATCAGGTCATGGTCATCGTCACGGGTCTGCGACCCGCCCGCAGGCTCATGCCGTATCGAGTGGTGTTGGTCGACGGTCGCGGCGACGTGGTGCGGGTGGGGCGCATCGGCCTGCTCGACGCAGCCGGTGGCGCGACCCTCGCTCGCTCGCTGCCCGACGATCTCATCGGGTACCGCCACGTCGAGGTGCTCGATGCCAGGAGCCGCCTCGTGCTCGTGGGGGAGCTCGAAGAGCGCACCACGCTGCCGTCGCCGTCGCCGTAAGGCGCCGGGCTATCCTCGGACGGATGCGTTTCAGCCTGTCGCTGCCGCACTACGGCTTCTCGTTCCCCGACGGCCGGCCGCCGAGCTTCGACGAGGCGGCTGCGTGGGCGACGCGGGCCGAGGAGCTCGGGTTCGACGGGGTCATGGTGTCCGATCACTTCATCTACTCGTTCGCCCGTTTCGGGGCGGGCGACGACCCCATCGCCTCGCTCGAGCCACTCACATTGCTCGCGGGGCTCGCGGCCGTGACCGACCGTGTGCGGTTGAGTGTCCTCGCGCTCGGATCGCCGTTTCGCCACCCCGGGACCGTCGCGAAGATGGCGGCGACCATCGACCTCGTGAGTGGGGGCCGGCTCGACCTGGGCGTCGGGGCGGGCTGGCTCGAGCAGGAGTTCGACGCCTTCGGCTACCGCTACGGGAGCGTGGGCGACCGGTTCGACGCGCTCACCGACACCTTGGCGGTGCTGCGCGGGCTGTTCGATGCCGGCGACGAGTCGTTCACCCATGAGGGCACGACCGCGTCGGTGCACGAAGCCCGGCTGGTCCCATCGCCCATCCAGCGCCCCGTTCCGATCTGGGTGGGCGGCAAGGGCGGGCCGCGTTTGCTGCGGTTGGCGGCCCGCTACGCGGCCGGGTGGAACGTGGTGTGGCGGTTCACCGACGGGTGGTACCGGGAGCGGCTCGACGCCGTCGCGGCCGCGTGTGAGGCGGAAGGGCGCGACCCGGGCACGTTCCGACGCACGGTCGGCTTCCACGCGCTGCTGGGTGCGGACGAAGGTGCCGCCCGGCAGGTGTACGCGCGTGGCCAGGCGGCGATGCCGGGCGGCACCCTCGACGACACCGACTGGGAAACGTGGTGCGCCGAGACCCTGTCGGGCACCCCCGAGCGGGTGCGAGCCCGCGTCGCCACGATGGCGGCGCTCGGGGTCGAAGAGATCGTCGTGGCGCCCTGGGTGTTGCCGAACGCGATCCACGAGCCCGAGCAGGTCGAGCTGTTCGCCGAGCACGTCATCGCGCCTTCGCGGGGATGATGGAAATGGATGCCGATGGATGCCGACGACGCCGTCATGGCCGTGTTGACCGAGGCCGCGGGCGAGCCGCTGCACTGGACCGTGATCGTGGACCGTGCCCTGCGTACGGGCAAGATCGACCCGTTCGAGGTCCCTGAGCCCCGCCGAGTGGTGTCGGCCTCGCTCGCGTCGCTCCTCGCGGCCGGACGGATCACGAAAACCGCCCGCGGCACCTACCGCGTGGCCACACCCTCGGACCGGAGTGCCGGGGACGCCTAAGGGCGGAACCTGATCGATGAGAAGCGCTCGAGCTTCTCGAATCGGTGATGGGACTCCATGTACCGCACCGTCCCTGAGCGGCCCCGCATGACGATCGAATAGGTCGTCGCGCCGTCGGGCCAATACTGGACGCCGCGCAAGAGGTAGCCGTCGGTGATGCCGGTTGCCGCGAAGAAGACATCGTCGCCCGCGACGAGGTCGTCAGCGGTCAACACGCGGTCGAGGTCGAATCCCTCGTCGAGCAAGGCCTGGCGCTCGGCGTCGTCGCGCGGGTACAGCTTGCCCTGGATCGCGCCACCCATGCACTTGAGGGCCGCCGCCGCCACCACTCCCTCTGGCGTGCCACCGATACCGAGCAACAGGTCGATCTCGGTGCGCGGGGTCGCGGCCACGATGGCGCCGGCGACGTCGCCGTCGGTGATGAGGTAGACGCGCGCGCCGGTGCGGCGGATCTCGTCGATCATGGCGACGTGCCGTTCGCGGTCCAAGATCGTGACGGCGACCTCTTCGACGCGCTTGCCTTTCGCCTTCGCGACCCGCCGGACGTTCTCGGCGATCGGCGCCTCGATGTCGATCTCGCCGGCCGCCTCGGGCCCGGTGGCGATCTTCTCCATGTACATCGCGGCGCCGGGGAAGAACATGGAACCGCGGGGCCCGAGCGCGATGACCGAGACGGCGTTCGGTTGCCCGACGCTCGTGAGCCGGGTGCCGTCGATGGGGTCCACGGCGACGTCGGTCGCCGGGCCCTCACCCGAGCCGACGGCTTCGCCGTTGTACAGCATCGGGGCTTCGTCTTTCTCGCCTTCACCGATGACGACGACGCCCGCCATCGACACGCTGTCGACCATCAGCCGCATCGCGTCGACCGCGGCCTGGTCGGCCGCGTTCTTGTCGCCGTGGCCGACCCAGCGGCCTGCGGCGAGCGCGGCGGCCTCGGTCACGCGGACGAGCTCCATGGCGAGGTTCCGGTCGGGCAATTGACTCATCGAAGGACCTCCAAGATGTCACGCGGGTCCGCGTCATCGAACAAGACGCGGTGGACGGCGGCGTGGAACGGCAGATCGAGCCCATGCCGGGCGGCGATGGCCATGACGTCGCGGGTGGAGTCCACCCCTTCGACGGTCAGACCACGGCCCTCGAGCTCGGTGAGGGTCTCGTCGGGGGGGTCGCCGGCACCCACCATCTCCCCGTACAGGCGGTTACGCCCACCGATCGAGGTGACGAGCTGGTCGCCGACGCCGGCGAGTCCCAGAGCGGTACCTGCTCGCCCGCCGACCGCTACGACGAGCTCGACGATCTCGTGAGCGGCTTTCGTGAAGAGGGCAGCCTTCGCGTTCTTGAAGTCCTCGCCCGTCGCCGCGCCGATGCCGTCGAGCATGCCGAGCCCGATCGCCGCCACGTTCTTCATGGTCGCCGACAGCTCGAGCCCCGCGATGTCGTCGGTGTACACGAGCTGGTAGGTGCGATGGTCGAACGACGCGCCCGCAGCACGAGCGACGGCGATGTCGCGCGAGGCCCACACACCAGCGGTGGGCTGGCCCCCGGCGAGCTCGGCGGCCAGGCACGGCCCTCCCACCGCGACGACGCCCGCCCAGGGGAGCTCGTCGCCGTAGACCTCTGACATGCGACGCCGCGAATCGGGCTCCAAGCCCTTCGCCAGGCTCACCACCGTGTGGACGCCCTTCGCCGAC
>Ga0247727_10007202_pt1 | contig 21366 bp, 19 predicted proteins | sample WisWelCaveWW1625_FD_202498 | JGI IMG/M metagenome (GOLD analysis project Ga0247727, IMG submission 202498) | Biofilm microbial communities from Wishing Well Cave, Virginia, United States - WW16-25 | ecosystem: Environmental > Aquatic > Deep subsurface > Groundwater > Cave microbial mat | place... | reverse complement strand
GTTGGCGCGCGTTGCGGAAATTCCGGGGCGATTCTGGCTCTGGATTCTCGCGCTCGCCGCCACGCCAATCTTGCAGCGTGTGGGCTCGGGCATGGTGGCCAATCCCGCACAACCGCAACGTGCGTCGACCTCTACCTCCGTTACAAGCTCGACTTCGAGCGCCGCGACGGTGATGAATTCATCGTCGCATTCTACCGAGCACTCCGGTGAAGAGCGCGACGGTCAGGAACAGCACCGTCGGCCCCCGCGGCGCGGCGGCGGTCGGGGCCGTTTTCATCGCCATACCGGCCCTTCGCGGCGGCGGATGTGAGATCAGTAACCCGGATCGCCGGTCTGCGCGAGAATAAAATTTGATACAATTTGAAAAAATTAAAACGAAAAAGCGAAGCGGACTTGATCCGGAAAAGTCTCGGAACTTGAAAAATCTTCGCGACCAAGTCCGGCTTCACTCACTCTTGAAGGAGAACGCAGTTTTATGGCAGCAGTTTCAGAATTTCGCAACGGTATGGCGATCATGCACAACGGCGACATCTGGGTGGTCGCGGAATTTCAGCACTTCAATCCCGGAAACTGGCGCGCGATGATTCGCACCAAACTCAAACATGCCAAGTCCGGCCGCGTCGTCGAGCATACCTTTCGAATGACTGATAAGATCGAAGAAGTCCGTCTCGACATGAAAGATATGCAGTATCTGTATGAAGCCGACGGCAATCTGTATTTCATGGATACGGAGAACTACGAGCAGACTTTTGTCTCAGCGGACTTGTTGGGCGACCAAACGCGTTTCCTGAAAGAAGGCAATCTCTGCCACATCATGTTTCATGACGGCAGCGCCATCTCCGCGGAATTGCCGTTCTTTATCGAATTTAAAATTACCGAAGCCGAGCCGGCGGTGAAAGGCGATACCGCCACCGGCGTCATGAAAAACGCGGTGATCGAGACCGGCACCAAAGTGCAGGTGCCGCTTTTCATTAAAGAAGGGGACAAGATCAAAATTGATACGCGCTCGGGAAAATATTTGGAGCGCGTCAATTAGCAGGAGTGCGAAACCTACGGTCGCAGATTTTAGTTTCGCCGTGAGCATCATTCACCGAAAAAAATTTAACCGGTCGTCTAAGATTTAAATGACGCCCGGTTATTTTTTTCGAACCAAAATAACACAGGCCACCTGAGAAACAATTCCGAAGTTTAAGAAACTACGCTTCCTCGCCATACAGGTTCTCAATGATTTGCCGATATTTCTCCGTCACCACTTTCCGTTTAAGCTTCAACGTCGGTGTCAACTCGCCGCCGGCGATGGAAAAATCCTGCGGAATGATCGCGACTTTTTTAACGGACTCATACGACGCCAACTCCGCGTTTTTTTCTTTGACCTCGTTATTGATCAACTCCTGCACTCGCGGATGATCGGCTAATTCTTCAAAACGGTTGAACGCAATGCCGTTCGCTTTGGCCCACGGCTCGAGGTACTCGCGATTCAGCGTCACCAGCGCCGCGATATACTTTTTGCGGTCGCCATACGCCATCGCCTGGCTGATAAAACGCGAGGTGCGGAGAATGCGCTCGATTCTTTGCGGTGCAATGTTTTTTCCGCCTGAAGTGATGATCAACTCCTTCTTGCGGTCGGTGATTTTTAGAAAACCGTCACTATCGATTTCGCCGATATCGCCGGTATAAAGCCAGCCGTCTTTGTCAATCGTCTCCGTGGTGGCGTCGGGATTTTTGAAGTACCCTTTCATGACGCCTTTGCCGCGATAGAGCACTTCCCCATCCAGCGCCAATTTCATTTCATAGCCCGGCCCCACCGGTCCGACCGTGCCGAATTTGTAGTGGTCATAACGATTCACATTGGTAAACGACGTGTTCTCCGTCATGCCGATGCCTTCAAGAATCAGCACGCCGCACGCATGGAAAAATTCCGCGATGCTCTTGTTCAGCGGCGCCGCGCCGGAGACGGCCCAGATGAGCCGTCCGCCAAACGCGGCTTGAATTTTGTGCAGCACGAGTTTGTTCGCCAGATTATGCTTGAAACCGAGCAAACCGGAAACGGGCTGCCGGTTTTGCTGTCGTCGGCTCACTTTATAACCCACCTGCAACGCCCAGTTGAAGATTTTTTCTTTGAGGCCGCCGGCATCCTGCGCGCTCGTGGTGATCTTCGCATAAATTTTCTCGAAGATGCGCGGCACGCTGCAAATAAAATGCGGTTGCACTTCTTTGAGATTGTCCGCGACTTTGTCAATGCTCTCCGCAAACGCCACCGCCACGCCGCGGTTTAAACAAAAATAAACGATCAACCGTGCAAACACGTGCGCGAGGGGCAGAAAGAGCAGCGTCACAAAATGGGATTTCAAAAGCATCGATTGCGCCGCGGATTCCGACACGAACAGCATATTTTCGTGCGTCAGCATCGCGCCTTTTGGCACGCCCGTGGTGCCGGAAGTATAAACCAGCGAAGCGAGATCATCCAGCCGCAGCGCTTTTGTGCGCGCGGCAAATTCAGCGTCGGGTATGTTTTCGCCCTGGCGCAGAAACTCGGCGAAACTCAGCACGCTGCCGTCCGCCGAACCGTCGCCGTCAAAAATGATGATTTGCCGGAGCCGCGGCGCGTCTTGCCGCACCTGCAAGATTTTGTTGAGCTGATCCTGATTCTCCACAAAGATCACCTCGGCGTCGCAGTGATTGATGATGTACGCGCAATCGGGAGGAAGATTGGTGGGATAAATGCCGACCGTTACCGCGCCGCAATTCACGATGCCGAAATCACATTGCACCCATTCCAAACGCGTGCTCCCGAGAATGTTAACGCGGTCGCCCTTTTTCACGCCGAGCGCGACCAGGCTTTTGGAAATCTTTTTGCACCTTTCCGCCTGCTCGCGCCACGTCACATTTTTCCACACGCCGCCGGCTTTGTAGCGATACGCGACTTTATCCGGATCGGTCGAACTGACTTTGTTGAAGAGCTCGTAAATGGATTGGTATTGCATTTCCTTCCTCCGGTTGCCAGTAGTTTTTCTCTATTAGACTTTATCGGAAATAGTGAAAAATCTCAGTAAATTCAAACCGAAATCTTTATTTCCGATAAAGTCTATTGTTTAATTTGAGTATTCATTTTCTCAAGATTCATCGGGAGGATGTTCTCCCTTCTCACAAAGTAATTGACGAATGTTGAGCAGGCCTTCTCTATTCAAATCAAGCGCTTCTACAGTCGCGCGTCCTGTGGGCGTTAAGCCGACAACAAAAGTACCATCATGAATCCACGTAAAGTGTTCGTACCAACGTTGTTTTCTTGGATGATAAAGCGGGGCCATTTTACCACGGGCAGGATCAAGTGCGACAATTTTTGTAAATTTGTGATTGTTACATCCCTGGCACGCCAACGCTAAATTAGTTAGCGTTGATTTGCCGCCTCGATGTTGTGGTATGATATGTTCAATGGAAAAAGTCTGGGTTGCATATCGCATGGGGCTGCGACAATATTCGCAACAACCTCTGGCGCGTTCGATTACGGCTTTTTTTTGCCGAGCGAAAACACGTCTTTTATTCATATCCGGGGCCGTGAATATCGAGGTCATCCATCAATTGCCGAAGTGAGATTCTTCGTATTGATGCCAACTCACTTAAATGTGCAATTCGTCGAGCTTCCAGTTTTTCTACTTCGTCCGTCAGGCGCAATAATTCCTTGTATTCATACGGTGAAAGGCTTTCCGCCCTCCTTTTGGCGATCAACTGATTATACCGTTTTTGCAAACCGGCTGGGATGCCTTGATTGATTTTTAGCAAAAGCTCAGACTCCGCCTGCGGCAGGCACGGGGCTCTTCGTCGTGCCTGCAGGGTAATAACCTGCGAAACAAATTTTTCCAATTCGGATGCGCTCAACTTGTCGGCGGCTTTAAGCAATTCATCGGAAGACAATTTTTTCTTCATTTGAACGGCGGGCATACGTTTTCTCCTACATTGATCTTTAAATTTGTGCGGAAAGCGTCGCGCTTTTGAACGATACGCATTCTTCGGCTAACTGTCAAGAAAAAATTTTTCAAATTTTTTCCGATTTAAAACAAACGCTGAATTCGCCATCGTTTGATAAACCACCTGTTCATATTCCGGCGGCGAAAAACATTGTTTTATTTTTTCTTTCAGCGGCAAAACCAGCGCCTCGGCTTGCCACTCATAGGTTTTGCCGGTATGCGCCTCGATGATACAGCCGAGATAAATCGCCCACGACAATTCGGCCAGCGACAACTGGTAGAAATCGCGGCGCAGCGCGAGCACGACGCCTTTCAGTTTAGGATTGCAATACCAAAAATAGTCGAGATAAAGATAAGCGTTATGAAAAAATTCGGGAAAGTTTAAAACGCCGGCAAGATGATGTTGTTGGGCCAAATGCACGAGCAGGTGCAACGCGCGTTTGCCGAGGCCTAAACCGGGGCGGCGTTGCCCCGGCATGGGCGGTTGTTCGGCGCTAAAAGCCGCCGTCGGATTTTGCAGCATCAGCCATTCGATTTTGAGCATTGGCAAAGACGCGCCGGCAGCGAGATTGGGATGAGAAAAAGAAACCTCGCGCAAGCGAAATTCGGCGAACAGATTTTCTGCGGCCGCCGCGGCGGTGAAAATTTTTAGCGCTTGCTCGAACGCCTCAAGCGGTTCAATAATAATGAGGGGGAAGGAGCAGCCTTTTGCTTTTAGCGCCGGCAGAATAGCGAACTTTTCCAGTAAGTGCAAGACGTCGTTTTCAGAATAATGGCCGAGCCAAAGCGCCGGACTTTTGTCATCGGTGAGCTGCGCCAGAATATCGTTGTTGCTCAAAGGATTCATTTTTTCATCTTGCGGATTTTTGAGAAGATGAATTTCCTGCGCCGGCATGTAGCTTTATCCGTATCTCCGATTCTTTTCACAACGTTGGGGCAAACGGGCGTCGGCGCTACGGTTACTTCACCACGATATTCACCAGCTTCTGCGGCACCACGATCATGCGCTGCACGGTTTTGCCCTCCATGAATTTCTTCGCGCGGTCGCTGGAGAGCGCCAGTTGTTTCAAGACTTCTTCATCGATGTCAACCGGCACGACGACTTGATCGCGGAGCTTGCCGTTCACTTGCACGAGAGTGGCGATTCATTCACTGGTAATTTATGAGCCTCACGCTCGTCCAGGCGTTGTTCAAGCAACAAATTTATCAAGCTTTCAGTGGTTTTGGCACAAAAACAAAAGGTCTAAAACCGCGTTCTTTCCGTCATAAGGAATTTCAAACATATTGCTTTTGGGCATAATCTTTATTCGCCCGTTCTTAATGGAAGTGGGCGTACACGAATTTTTGCTTCGGTTACGCTAATGATAGCGCCTTGTTCCAGTTCGTTTTGATACTGCGTAATAATTTTTTGCAAATACCGATTTACATTTTGAGGCTTCATATTTTGCAAACGAGCAAATGCACCGCATCGTATCCGAGCATTTCTAAATAGCGAACCGTCTTCGGCGAGATGCCCATGTCTCCTAAAAACTTCATGCCGGGATCAATTCCATTGGATGCACAGTTTCTTCCGCCAGCCAGGCAACGTATTTTAATGCCTGGTTAATATCTTCTGGCTCCAAATATGGATAAGCGTCAATGATTTCTTCCATGCTCATTCCATTAGCGACCAAATTCACAATCAAAGAGACGGTAACGCGCATGCCACGAATACATGCACGCCCCCCATGATATTTCGGTCAAAAGTAATGCGATCAAATTCTTGCATAGAAATTTCCTTATGACTCTAATTGATTTTTCAGCCAAAGTAAATATCATCACAGATTAGAGAGAAGCAAACGGGCCGTCTGCTTTCATTTCACCACGATATTCACCAGCTTCTGCGGCACCAGGATTACGCGCTGCACGGTTTTGCCCGCCATGAATTTTTTCGCGCGCTCGCTGGAAAGCGCCAGTTGTTTCAACGACTCTTCGGCAATATCAACCGGCACGATGACTTGATCGCGGAGCTTGCCGTTCACTTGCACGACGATGGTGATTTGATCTTCGGCGATTTCGCTCTCGTCGTACGTGAGCCACGGGTGCAGATACAAACTTATGCTTGCACTGGCAAAGCATGAGTCTCAAGCTCGTGCAGACGTTGTTCAAGCAGCAAATTTACCAGGCTTTCAGTGCTCAACCCACGGGTGCGTGCGACTCGCTGTACACGTCCGAAGAGTTCGCGATCGACCGAAACTAAATAACGGCGACGCACATTATCTGCAATTTCAAATTCCGCAGGCTCGGTTTGATCCCAGTAATCGGCAAGGCTATGGGAATCCCAGAATTCTGCCACTTCTTCGTAACTTTTAAACTCGGGGATTTTTTTATTTTCGTCCATACTGATCCCTTTCTTTGTCTTCCATGTCACGAGCACTTAGAATCAGCGCTTCGCGATTTGTTTTGTAAATAAAAAAGATCACGAGATATCGACCGGCTTCGGTTCGTCCAAGAGCGGAATAAAGATCTTCTCCTGGAACGTGGCCTTTCTGAACTTTTCGATACTTTGGTTTGCCAAAAAGTATCTCAGCAATTTCCTCCGGATTAACATGATGCTTCCAATCCAGCTTGTCGACAACGTCCGGCAACCAAATAATATCTACAATTCGCATTATAACTCCTCGCTGGGAAACGCGGCTGCGTTACCTCACCACGATATTCACCAGTTTCTGCGGCACCACGATGACGCGTTGCACGGTTTTGCCCTCTATAAATTTTTTCGCGCGTTCGCCGGCGAGCGCCAGTTGTTTCAACAACGCTTCGTCAATATCAACCGGCACCACGATTTGATCGCGCAGCTTGCCATTCACTTGCACGACGACGGTGATTTGATCTTCGGCGATTTCGCTCTCGTCGTATGTGAGCCACGGCTGTTCATGTACGGATTTGCCTTTGTTTCCCAAAACTTCTTGCCAGATTTCCTCGGCAATAAACGGCGTGATAGGGGAGATGAGGCGCGTGAACGTCTCAATGCCTTTTCGCCACAAATCCATTGAGACGGCAATCGTGCCGTTCTCGCTGCGGCAGTCGTAGAGAAAATTAATATACTCCATCAACGCGGCGACGGCAGTGTTGAATTGAAAATTTTCAATATCGTGCGACACGCGCTTGATTGTTTTGTGCATCCAGCGCCGAAAAGTTTTTTCGTCAATTCCGGCTTTCGCCACGGTTTGGGTTTCGGGCGAAATCGTTTCCGTCGCCAGATTCCACAAGCGCGTGATAAAGCGCGACGCGCCTTTGATGCCAGTTTCTTCCCATTTCGATTCGCCTTCAAAGGGGCCGAGGAAAAGTATATAAACGCGCAGCGCATCCACGCCGAGCACTTCGGCGACCGCGTCTGGAGTGATGACATTGCCGAGTGACTTCGACATTTTCCTGCCGTCTGGCGCGAGCAACATGCCTTGATTGCGCAACTTCAGGAACGGCTCGACGAATGGCACGAGTCCGGCGTCGTGCATGACCTTCGTCCAGAAGCGCGCGTAGAGCAAGTGCAACACCGCATGTTCCGCGCCGCCGACGTACAAATCCACCGGCATCCAGTAATTCATTTTCGTCGGCTCGAACGGCGCTGTCGCATTGCGAGTATCGGTGAAGCGCAGGAAATACCACGACGAACACGCGAAGCCGTCCATCGTGTCGGTCTCGCGCTTCGCCGGGCCGCCGCATTTCGGGCAGGTGGTGTTGACCCACGATTCGACTTTCGCCAACGGCGAACGGCCATCGCCCGTCGGCTCGAACGTTTCCAATTCGGGAAGTAAAACCGGCAATTGATTTTCCGGCACGGCCACGGCGCCGTCTTGCTCGCAATGCACGATCGGAATCGGCGCGCCCCAGTAGCGTTGCCGCGAAATGAGCCAGTCGCGAATTTTGTACGTGACTTGTTTTTTGCCCAAACCTTTTGCGGCGAGATCGGCGCACAATTTCTCAATGCCGTCTTCGGAAGTCAAATTCGAATACGCGCCGGAGTTGATCATGATGCCGTAATCAGCGAAACATTCCTCGACGCCGTACGCTTTTCCATCCGGAGAAATGACTTCAATAATCGGCAACCCGAATTTTTTCGCAAACGCAAAGTCGCGCGTGTCGTGGCCGGGAACGCCCATCACTGCGCCGGTGCCGTAACCCATGAGCACGTAATCCGCAACCCAAATGGGAATTGAATCGCCGCTCACCGGATGCGTCGCGTAACTTCCCGTGAAGACACCCGTCTTTTCTTTCTCCGTAGACATGCGATCAATCTCCGTCATGCGTTTGGCGCGCTCGACATACGCTTCGACTTCGGCCCTGCGCTCGGCGGTGGCGAGATGCATCGTCAACGGATGCTCCGGCGCCAACACGAGAAACGACACGCCGAAGAGCGTATCGATGCGCGTGGTGAAAACCGGAATTTGATGATCGTGCTTCGTATGTTTGACGGTGAAAATAACTTCTGCGCCTTCGCTGCGGCCGATCCAATTTTTTTGCATCAGCTTGATCGGCTCCGGCCAATTGATCGTGTCGAGATCCACGAGCAAACGATCGGCGTATTCGGTGATTTTAAAATACCACTGCTTCAAATCTTTTTTGGTGACTTCGGAATCGCAGCGCCAGCACAGACCGGCTTCGACTTGCTCGTTGGCCAAAATGGTTTTGCACTGTGGACACCACCACTGGCTGCCGATGGCCTGATATGCCAACCCGCGTTTGAAGAGCAATTGGAAAAACCATTGCGTCCATCGATAAAAATCCGGCGCGGAGGAATTGACTTCGCGCTCCCAATCATACGAGGTTTCGATAAGCTGCATCTGCCGGCGATAATTGTCGGTGTTGCGCTTCGTTATCACCGCCGGATGCACTTTCATTTTAATCGCATAATTTTCCGCGGGCAAGCCGAACGCGTCCCAGCCCATCGGGTGCAGCACGTTGTAGCCTTTCATGCGCATGTAACGCGCGATCACGCACACCGGCACGTAATTGCGGCAATGCCCCACCGACAGCCCGTCGCCGGAAGGGTAGGGGAAGAAATCTAAAACATAATATTTCGGTTTAGTGGGATCGGCGCCGGTTTTGTACAATCCCAACTCCTGCCAGTAGGGGCGCCATTTCGCTTCGAGCGTTTTGAAGTCGTATCGTTTTTCAGACATGAGGAATCTTTCCGGTGAATCGTGTTACGTGGAACGGTTTTGTATTGAAATTTACATCGCCAATTCATGAACTTGATAATCTTCTTTGACCACAGCTTTGCCCTTTGGGGCCAGTGTTTTTCTGATCAAATCCGCCAATTCGGGAATGGCGTTGTTAATGCCTGTCACCGTCGGTTCGTAGACGAGGCAATGATAAGTTTTCAGGAAAAAAGGCAGCGACTCGATATTTCTCGTCAAGAGTATAAACGGCGCATGCCGCGAGCGAATTCCGATTTCAATCATCACGTTCGGATTCAAATCGGAAACATCGAAAATCACCAACGGCGTTTCCGTCAACAACGTTGTCAACTGGCTCGTGAGGCTTTCCGAGGTGGCATATAAATCCCTTGCCGAAACCGCCTTATAATTTGGCGCCGCTTGCCTTAAGGCTCTCACGATCAAACCTTCAAATATGCGATGAAATTCCGCGCCGGCTAATGACATGCCAACGAATACAGTTTCTTTTAAATTGTCCGGGTAGGATATTTCTTTGCTTCCCTTGATGTGCTGCATCACGGTATTGGTTAAATCTTCACGAAGCACGCTGGAAAAATTAGCCGTATCACTGAACGATTTAATCAACCCCAGTTGCTTGGCGCGAGATTTAAATTCAAGCACTTTGCGTTTTTGCTCGATTTCTTCCGAAGTACGAAACAACTCCGGTGTTTCTTTAAAATATAGCAGCAAATGTGGTTTATTGGTTTTTGACCACTGATTTAATGCGTATTGGAATTCATTATTGCTGCCGGAATCCGTTGCCGTTATTTCAAAACGTGAACCCAGAATGCCGACAAACAAGTCTGCCTGTTCCATTAAATCAAATGTCGAGGCTGTTCCATCTCTTCCATTTGAAGCATACATTGTGAGGTGAAAGCCTAAAGCATCACCTACCGTATGATTGATTTCTTCCACAACACCAATGACTATTTCGCGTTCGGTGCGAAGGTCGGCGGTGGATGAAACAAAAATTGGAATCGAGGTTTTATTCATGACAGTATACCTAATTTTGATAATGAAGGATTCGCATAATAACATGGCCCAAATGACGCAAAATCTTCCGGCGAAATTCATTGATATCCGAATAGGTATCGGTCAGGCCGTGTTTCTGAACCATCTCTTTGAACTCAATGACTTTTTTACGCTGGTCGGTTTCCTCGGCGGAATTTAAAACCGACGGCACTTCGCTAAAATAGAATATGACCCACGGCACCCCTCGCTCTTTCCATAAATCAAACGCTACATTGAACTCCTCTTCCGTGCCTGATTCGAATTTGCCGGTGTCGCTGCCGAAGCGGTTCCACATGATGCCGACAAATATATCAGCGTGGCGCAGCTTTTTGTTGATCAACTCTTGCGCTCTGCCGAGCGATGGCACCGCCGTCTCCCAGCCGACGAATCGAATATTGATCGTTTCCAACCCGTCAAACATGAGATCGAAGTCTTCGAGCAATTCACGCAAAATGCCGCGTTCCTTGCTCACATCTCCCGGCGTCGCCACAAAGACACGGATTTGATTGGGACGAGAATTTGAATTTGAGATTTTGCGGTCCTTCTCCGGCTTCGTGCTTTTGCCGCGCCTGTTCTTGCTCATTTTGCTCGTTTGCCAGAATTTTTATTATTGCGCCGTTACGCCATCGGTTTCTCGTGGGGCAAAGTATTGATGATGACACTGCCGCCTTCTACGATTTGCATTGATAGAGAGTTGCCGTATTGATTATTGCCTCGTAGTCGGTATTGACAAAACCAAGTATCATGACACCTCTACTCGTCGGTGTGGGCCGAAATGACGTACATACCGGTAACCGACGCGCACCATCCACACCTGCGCTTGCGGATAGCGCGCCAGCAGGCGATCCGAAGCGGCAAGCTCGTCCGCATCGATTTCATACGCGCCGGTCTCGATGTCGATGAGGACGAATTTGCCTTTGTCCTCCGGTTGGAGATGCGAGCGAATATCGCGCTCGTAAATCGCGTCGCCGCGTTGCGCGAATTCTTCTTTGCTGTAACGGGGTAGCAATTCGATCATTTGATCCGCTCACGATTGGTAATTACATGCCGCAATGAATACTGATGCTTTTAAAAATACGCACTTTTTTAAAAGAAAAAAAGCATAATTTTTCGGGAAAGCGCAACATGAATGTTGCGCCACGGCAGCGGTGATGCCTTACTTCCCAGAAACAGCGGAGTGACAAACTTTAGTTTGTCAGCCTTGCCCGATTTCTCTCTTTACGAATTCTGTCACAGCGGAATCATTGCTTCCAAGCAAGCGAAACTTCTTCTTCTGACCGGTCACTGAAGTTGGTAAGATTTTGAAAAGTTCGATAGTTTAAGTGACCGGTCAGTGACTTGAACATGAACGTTGCGCCACGGGCGGTAATACCTCATAGGTGGAAAAAATGTCATTCAGGAGGAATCCTTTTCAATCCAGCACCGTGCTTGCAACAAAAAAGATGCTTTCAGCATGACATGGGTAGTAGTCCACCGAGAATCTGAGGGAGCACCGACAGCGGCAAAATTCGCTTGACTTTGACGCCGCTTTCCGGTAAAATGAAAAAAGCTTCGGCAAATGCAAGACGAGCGGATCAAACGCCCGGACCAACGATAGAATGAAAATCTTCATTTCTTCCACCTTCCTCGATCTTCAGGAATATCGCCGCGTCGCCATCGACGCGGTGAACCGGCAGCAGTGCCGGCCGCTGGCGATGGAATTTTTCGGCGCGCAGCCGAAAGAGCCGACCGCGGTGTGCGAAGAAGACGTGCGTGCCTGCGACCTTCTCGTCGGCATTTATGCGCATCGCTACGGCTTTGTTCCGGCCGGACAGGAAAAATCCATCACGCAGCGGGAATATGAGCTGGCCCGCGAATTGGCGCGGCCCTGCCTGTGCTTCATTGTGCAAAAAGATTTTGGCTGGAACCCGCAACACATCGAATTTGCCCAAACGAAACCGCTCGAAAAATTTCTCGCGCAGGTACAAAAAGAAAACAATGTTGCCTTTTTCACCACGGCGGCGGATTTTGGCAACAAGCTCACCACTGCGCTCAGCCGTCAGTTGCAAAAGGGCGTCGCGAGCGTGAAGCCTGCGCCGCACGTGGTGCCGAACCCCGAACCGTATTTTACCGGACGCGAAAAAGATTTGCAAAAGCTCCGCGGCCTGCTGGCGAAAGCGCGCGCCTTTGTGTGCATTGAAAACGCGCCTGGCATCGGCAAGACGCAGATGTGCCTCAAAGCCGCGGCGGAAATGCGCGACCTCTTTCCCACGGTTTATTTTCTCGATCTCGGCCGGCGCAACGCCACTTCGCCGGAAGCGATCACCGACACGCTGCGCGAGGTGCTCGGCATTGCGGAGCCGCTGCCGTTTGAAAAACTTTTGCACCGCGTGGCGGAGCAGCGCTGCCTGTTTATTCTCGATAATTTGGAAACCGCGCTGTGGCCGCCCGCCGATGAAAACGCCAGCCGCGAGTTGCTGCGCGAATGGGTGCGGCGGCTTGGCCCCGCACAGGCGTTGCTCGCCACCAGCCGCGCCTTGCCCAAAGCCGGCGAAACGACGCTGAACCTTTTGCCGCTGACGCCGGAAGAAAGCCTCAGCCTCTGGCAAAAACTCAGGCCGGAAACGCCGCCAGCGCCCGCGATTTTGCGCGAGTTGTTGCAGCTTGCCGACGGCTACCGCTGGTGATTTATTTGCTCAGCCAGCGTGCGCTGGATCTGCCGCTGCCGAATTTGCTGCAGGATTTTCAGCGGCGGAAAATTGACGCGCTGCACATCGGCAAAGGCCGCGAGGCGAGCATGAAAGCCAGCATCGAGCTGTCTTATGAAAATTTGTCGCATGCGCCAAGCGCAGGTCGGCGATTGTTTCATTTATTGGGATTTTTACCGGCTGGAGTCACCGCGGAAACACTTACCGCGCTGTGTGAAGCCGATTGGATCGAAGCCTGCAAAGACGTTCGCCATGCCGGTCTCGGCCTGTGGAACGGCGAACGTTTTTTTGCTCTGCCGCCGCTGCGTGATTTTGCCAGCCAGCAGGCTACGGCTGAAGAGTTGGCGCCGTTGTTCGAGTTTTACTTGAAGACAACAACTGAGCAGGATAACCACTTTCGCCGCGATGAATGGGGTGAAGTTGCCCGCCAATGGCTGCAAACCGAATTGCCCAACTTGCATCATCTATGGGATGCTCAACTTGCGAAGCAGGAAAAGCAATGGGTGTTGTCACTTGCGGATGCGCTTGCTCGAGTTTATCAGGATGGCGTTCGTACCGGCGCGGTTCGTTTGCAATCTGCCGCGGATGCGGCAGCGGAAATCGGGGCCCGTCTCGGGGAGGCGAATTGCATAAAAAGTCGCGGCGACGTGCATTTGAGATTGGCGGAGTATGCGTTGGCGCGGGCGTGCTATGAAAAGGCGGAACCGATCTATCGCGAAATCGGGGACCGTCTCGGGGAGGCGAATTGTTTGCGCTTTCAAGCTTTACTTGAAATTAAAGAAGAAAATTATCCGCTGGCGTTGGAAAAATTCACCCGCGCCCTCAAAACCGCCGAAGCCATCGGCGACCGCTTCACGCAAGCCTTTATCGGCTTGGAAATGGCCGAGCCACTGCTGGCGCTTCAACAATCACTTCAGGCTCAAGAAAGCTTGAGCCGCGCCATTAGCCTGTTTGAAGCCATCAATCGCCCCGACCGCGCGCAAGAGTGCCGCGAGAAGCTGAAGCAAATAACTTGAATTGTTATTCGTTTATTTCTAACCCGTACGTTGGAATGAGCATGTCATTCTGTAAGAATCCTTTTTCATACAAGCACAGTCTTCGGCGAGCTCAACCGAGCTGTGCTGGAGTGCAAAAGGATTCCTTCGGAATGACAATATAGTGGCTTGCGAATGAACTTCTGCTCAAGATGAACGCTAAACACAAAGTGAGGATGCGAGATGAATTCAAGAAAAGGCCGGTTTCGCCAATATCTCTCTGCTGTTTTTCTCCTGCTGATTTTAACTGCGTTTCAAACCACCCGCGCCCAAACCCAAAAGCCCGTGTTGCACGGCAAAAATTGGATGGCAATCACCGGCAAGCCGCTCGCGGCAACTGCGGGCGCGAAAATCTTCGAACGCGGCGGCAATGCGGTGGATGCGACTTGCGCCATGCTCGGCGCGGTTTGCACGATGTGGGATGTTTTAAGCTGGGGCGGCGAAACGCAGGCGCTCATTTATAATCCGAAAACGAAAAACGTCATCGGTGTAAATGCTTTGGGTGCAGCACCGACCGGCGCGACGCCGGAATTTTTCAAAAAACAAAAAATGAACTATCCGCCGGAGTATGGGCCATTAGCCGCGGTTACTCCCGGCACGCCCGGCGGGCTGATGACGATGCTCGCGGAGTTTGGCACCATGAGCCTCAAAGAAGTTTTGCAACCGGCGATGGAAATGGCCGAAGGTTATCCCATCGAAGCTGGCACCGCCAACAGCATTGAGCGCGAAAAAGAGCGAATCAAACAATGGCCGTATTCCTCAAAAGTTTTCCTCCCGCATCTCGGCGAAAAACGTGAAGCCCCGAGCGCCGGAGAAATTTTTCGCCAAACGGCTTTGCTGAACTCATTGCAGAAACTCGTCGATGCCGAACAGCAAGCGCTCGCCTCCGGCAAGAATCGCAAAGAGGCAATTTACGCCGCGTATGATCGTTTCTACAAAGGCGACATCGCGCAGGAATTTGTGCGCGGCTCGCGCGAACAGGGCGGGCTGCACACGATGGAAGATCTCGCCAAATGGAAAGTCTACCTCGAAGCGCCGGTGATGGCGACATACAAAGGCATCGAAGTTTACAAACTCAATTGCTGGGTGCAAGGGCCGGTGATGCTGCAAGCGCTGAACATTTTGGAGAATTTTGATGTGAAAGGCATGGGGTTCAACAGCGCGAAATACATTCACACGCTGTATCAAACCATGAACCTCGCGTTTGCCGATCGCGATTTTTATTACGGCGATCCGTATTTTCCGCCGGAAGAGCCGATCAAAGGCTTGCTCTCCAAAGCGTATGCGAAAGAACGCGTGAAGCTAATCAATTGGGAGAAGAACGATGCCGAGGCCAAGCCGGGCGATCCCTATCCGTTCGAGGGCAAGCAAAATCCGTATCAAGAATATTTGAAGAAGTGGACGAATCTCGACACGACAAAAACCGCGTCACTGAATGACGAAAGTTTTTTTGCGGGCACAACTTCGATTCAAGCCGTCGACAAAGAAGGCTGGCTGGTTTCCGTGACGCCGAGTGGCGGCTGGGTGCCAGCGTGCGTCGCGGGCAATACCGGCATTGGCATGAGCCAGCGGATGCAGAGTTTTGTTTTAAACGAAAGCGAGAACCCATTCAACGTCGTTGTTCCGGGCAAACGTCCTCGCGCGACTTTGACGCCGAGTCTCGCGATTAAAGATGGCAAACCGATGATGGCCTTTTCCGTGCAGGGCGGTGACTCGCAAGATCAAAATCTTTTGCAGTTCTTTTTGAATATGGTCGAATTTGGCATGAACGTGCAGGAGGCCTGCGAAGCGCCGAATATCACGAGTTTTCAAATGCGCAACTCGTTCGACAAACACGACACCAAGCCGGGCCGCTTGACGCTGAATGAAGAAATGCCGCCGTGGGTGCGCCGCGAGCTGACCAAAATGGGCTACAAATTGGATTACAACAAACGCACCTCCGGCCCGATCACCGCGATTTATTTGGATTGGCCGCACGGCAGTTTTTGGGGCGGCGCGAGCAATCACGGGGATGATTATGGGATAGCTTGGTAAAAAAGATAAAGGGATAAAATGCAAAAAGAGGGGCAAGGCCGAGACGTAAAATATTTTCTACTTTGGGGTTTCGCGAAACACGCGAATAACACGAAATGAGATTGCAACTAAAGTGGGCTTGATTTTTTCACTTATGATCACAAATGATAAACAACTCCATCAAGCCGTTGAGCAGTTGGGACGAATGTACCGCGCATTGACGGCGTTGCGGACTGATTTACATCCGGTTAACGCCGGATAATTTGCCGTCATGGCCGAAGGGCCGCTTGATGAAATTCAACGCCTGCATGCCGAGATTGATTCTTACGCCACGCTACACGTAAGACAATTGGAAGTTCTTGAGGCGCGGAATTCCGAAAAGATTAACGGCAAAGAGTATGTTAGAAACTAATCAACCCAGCATCACCGACAAAAATCTTGACCGGCTGACGGCGTTGCTGAATCGGGAGATGGAAAGAGTTGCTGTTTGAATTTTTATTTCACTGGTGTACGAACCAGCGGCAGTTTGAGAAAAACTTACAGGGAAAGGAGCCTCACGGATGAAAAAGCAAACGCGTTACGCGGCATTAATCCTCGCGTTGATTCTCCCGGCGATTTTATTGTCCCAACCCAAAAAACTTCCCGGCCTCAAACAGGAGGCGGCACAAGAAGTCGATAAACTGAAAGAATTCACCCAGCAAACGGTCGACATGATTTTCAGCTTCGGTGAGTTGGGCTTTCAGGAATTTGAAACGTCGCGTTATATTACAACGATTCTCAAAGAGAACGGGTTCAGCGTCGAAGAAGGCGTGTCGGGCATACCGACGGCATGGATCGCGCGCTGGGGAAGCGGCAAACCGGTGATCGCGTTTGGCAGCGATATTGATTGCATTCCGAAAGCTTCGCAAAAGCCGGGCGTGGCTTATCACGAGCCTTTGATCGAAGGCGCGCCGGGGCATGGTGAGGGCCACAACTCCGGGCAGGCGGTGAATGTCACGGCGGCTCTGGTGCTCAAACGTTTGATGGAGCGCGAGAAAATTTCCGGCACGATCATGTTGTGGCCGGGCGTTGCGGAAGAGCAGCTTGGCGCGAAAGCGTATTTTGCGCGCGACGGCGTGATGAAAGACGTCGACGCGGTTTTGTTCACGCACGTGAGCGACAATCTTGGCGTATCGTTCGGGCCGGACAGCAGCGGCACGGGTCTGGTTTCGGTGGAATATACTTTCAAAGGCAGCTCGGCGCATTCCGCAGGCAGACCGTGGCGAGGCCGTAGTGCGTTGGATGCAGTGGAGTTGATGGACATCGGCTGGAATTTTCGGCGCGAGCATTTACGCCTGTCGCATCGCAGCCATTACGTGATCATGAACGGCGGCGATCAGCCGAATGTCGTGCCGTCGCTCGCGTCGGTGTGGTATTATTTTCGCGAGATCGATTATGATAACATTAAAAATGTTTTTGAAATCGGCAACAAGATGGCGCAGGCTGCGGCGATGATGACGGACACGGAAGTGAGCTGGCGCATTCTTGGGGCAGCGTGGCCGCAGCATTTCAACAAAACGATTGCGCTGACGATGTACGACAACATCAAGCAGGTCGGTTTGCCAACTTGGAGCGAGGCCGATCAAACCCTCGCGAAAGCGTTGCAACGCCAGTTGAGCAATAAAGAAGTGAACGGTTTAAAAACGAAATTGACCGATCCGCCGCGACAATACAAAGGCCAGAATTTCGGCGGCGGCTCCGATGACATCGGCGATATTTCGTGGAACGTGCCGACCGTGACGTTGCGCTTTCCCTCCAACATTCCCGATTTGCCGGGACATCACTGGGCGAATGCGGTGGCGATGGCGACGCCGATTGCGCACAAAGGCGCGACCGCCGGCGCGAAGGTGATGGCGCTCACCACGCTCGATCTTTTGCTCACACCCAAACTGCTCGAGCAGGCGTGGAGTTATTTTCGCGACGAGCAGGGCAAAGACACGAAATACCAATCGTTTCTCAGCGCGGAAGACAAGCCGTCATTGCACCTGAATCGTGAGATCATGGCGAAATATCGCCCGGAGATGAAGAAGTATTATTTCGATCCGACGAAGCATAAAACTTATTTGGAGCAGTTGGGCATTACGTATCCGACGGTGCGCACGAATGCAGCGGAGAAAACGAACTGAAGTTCTAAAATTAAAAATTGCCCCACGGATAAAAAGCGGCCTACGGGTAGCAAAAATTAAATCCGTGGGTGTAAAAGCTTTTAGAATTTTATAGCACAGTTCATTTACAGACCGGCGGTCTGTGTTACGAATCACTTGCCAAACATAAACAGCAGCGGCCGCCAGATTCGTTTTGCCCACGCGGATTCGGTGTGTGCCGCGCCTTCATCGTAGAAATATTCCAGATCGATGCCGCGCTTGTAGCCTTTCTCCTGCAGCAACATCACCATTTCATCATAACCCGGTTTGAGCCGCGCTTCCAAACCTTCGCTGCCGTCATCGAGATAAACGCGAATCGATTTGTTCGGCCCGGAATAATTTTTGACTTCTTTGAGAATTTTATTGTCCTCCCAGAGAAACGCGCTGGAAAGGCAGCCGGCTTTCGAGAAAATATCCGGACGCTTCCACACGAATAAAAACGAGCTCAGTCCGCCCATCGACGATCCCATCACCGCGGTGTTTTTCGCGTCGGGTTTGGTGCGATAGGTTTGATCAATCAACGGCTTGAGTTCGCTGGCGACGAAATCAATATAACCGCGGCCCAACTCGGAATCGGAATACTCCGGTGCGCGATCCGGCGAATTGTAAATTCCCACGATGATGATCTCTTCCATTTTATTAGCGCGAATCAAACTGTCAGCCACTTCGTCGACACGCCAATCATACCCGCCGAACGAGGTGCGCGGATCAATAATGTTTTGTCCGTCGTGCATATAGAACACGGGATAGCGCTGGGTTTTATTTTTCTCATAAGAGGGAGGTAGCCACACGATCACATCGCGCGGATGCCGCAGCTTCGGACTTTTCATCGCGCGAAAATATTTCACAGTGCCGGTGATGCCAGCACCGGGCGGAGTCGAGGCGCCTGTTTGGTCGCGCCACGTCACCAGCCGCAACATGATCGTCGTATCAACGCGGGCAACAAAACTCGTATTATCCGGAACAACGCCCGCTCGATAAATCGCTTCGGTGTCCCAACTGCCGCGCGTGATTTTAAACTCAACGAACAGGCCTTTGGGAAATTTGCGCGTGATTGTCCACAACGAATCGTTTTGTTGTTGCAGCGAAATTTTGCCGGGATCCCAATCGCCGAGCGCCGGTTGATTGCCGGCGATAAAGATTTTTGCGCCACTTGGCGTCGATGACGGCGGCACGACTTTGATGGTGACATACGCGTTCTTTCGCGTTTCAGAATAGTCGATCCGAAATTTTTCTAAATTCGGCGCATGCTTTCGCGGCCGGGTCTTTTCATATTCATAGATCACGCGCCCGAGATTGGCGAGAAATGGAAAGCCGATGGTGTCGTATTCATATTTATCGTCATTGAAAATTCCATCGGCGTTGACGTAAATCACCGCGGTGAGTAGAAACTCAATCTTATTTTCAAAATCCACGATATAGGCATTGTCGCTCAAATAACCATACGCCTCGCCGACTTTGTTGAAAATACGAATGTTGGATGGAATCGGCTGCTTCGAATCTCCGAACATGAAATACTTGACGTGGCTCTCGTAATATTCGGTTGGGTCGTATTCGGGATAGGCGCATTCACGCGGCAGCATCGACATGTATTTGTAGAGAAAGCGATAGTCGTCCGTCGTCAGTTGAAATCTTTGTTTCGCGGAAACGGCTTCGGGAAACATCACAGCTTTGAGAATATTTTGCTGGGTGGCAATTCCGAAATAGTTGTTGCCGGCAAAATCTTTTGGCTCGTTGATCAGCGAGTCGCCTTTCATAAAGCCTTTGCCGCGCCGCGTGGGTTTGAGTTTATTCTCAAAAACAACCGGGTTAAATGCAGGCGGTTGTTGATAAACCGTTTTGCCTTTTTCAAAAAAAGTAAACGGGTTGGTCGCGCGATTCTGCTCTGCGGAGCGCGCAATCGCGAGCCGATGAATCAGCCGTATGTCTTTAAAGCCTTTTTTCCACAGGGACTCGTTCAGCTCGCGCTGGCCGAGAAATTCGTAGAGCCGGTTGTAAGCGTCGTTATCGCTCACTAAGAAAATTTTTTTAATATAATGCGCGATGGAGGGCAAATTGTTTTCCGCGCTAGAGTCGTGCGTCACCATCGTTTGCCCGCTGGCGGCGCTATCGATGCGCAGACGCGTGAACTTGTTCAGATTCTGGATGCCAAGCCGGTTGAGTTTTTCAAGCGCCAGCACCGCGGCGGGAAATTTGACCGTGCTGGCCGGATAAAAATATTCCTTCGGATTGACGCGATACGAATAAGATCGAAACGACGGCCGGTTTTTTTGATCGCGATCGATTTGCGTGTACAAAATTTGTGTTTCGTATTTCTCGACATTTTTTAATATTTCCCCAAATAGATCGGGGCGGGAGCGCAGAAGCTGTTCGACTAAATTCGCATTGTTTTTTATGACGGCGTTTTGTGCTTGAACGGCGCTGGTAGCATGGAGCAGAAAAAGTAGTGCAATGGCGATGAGGAGTTTGCGCATGAAGTAGAATCCTTTCTTGAAAATTTATGGAGTTGCGTCGGGCGTAATCCTTCGGCTTGGTGGACAACCACCCATGTCATGCTGGAAGCATCTTTTTCCGGCTGAGCACTGTGCTGGATTGAAAAAAGATTCCTCCGGAATGACATTCATTTCTATCTGTAATTGAGCTAATACAGTCGGGCAAACTAAAGTTTGCCACTCCGGGGTTGAGGGTCAAAGGGTGCCAAATTTTTTTGCCAGAACGTCCCGGCGAAAATCAAATATTTTTTGCAATTCTTTTTTTACGAGCGCCGCCGCGACGAGTTGCCCGAGCCGGCCAAATGGAATAATATAATGGACGATATCTTCCATTTCAACGCCGCCGGCAATCTCGCGAAATAAATGTTGATGGTGCCAGAACCGATACGGGCCGAAGCGCTGTTCATCGACAAATAAATGAGGCGCGCTAACGTGCGTGATTTCCGTAATCCATTGGCGCGAGAGGCCCAAAAGCGGCGTGATACGATAGTTGATGATCATGCCGGGATACATTTTCTAAAAAGATTTTGGTGAAATTAAAAAGCCTTGCCATGATGAAGAGTTGGCAAGGCTGTTGTGTTCGTAGTAACGCCTTCAGGCGTTTTGTCTTAAGTCGGAAAGCCAATGCCTGAAGGCATCACTACAAACAATACCTCAATTCGCCGGATCGGGCGGCGTGTTCGGGTTGATCAAGCGCTCTTGATCCGGATACGGATAGTAATTCCGATTCCGTTCCGCATTCGCTATGCCCGGGCCGGGCCGATTCAAGCGGCGGCTGTCTTC
>Ga0247727_10007201_pt1 | contig 21367 bp, 20 predicted proteins | sample WisWelCaveWW1625_FD_202498 | JGI IMG/M metagenome (GOLD analysis project Ga0247727, IMG submission 202498) | Biofilm microbial communities from Wishing Well Cave, Virginia, United States - WW16-25 | ecosystem: Environmental > Aquatic > Deep subsurface > Groundwater > Cave microbial mat | place... | reverse complement strand
GGATGGACCCCATCGAACAACGGGTCGCCCGGGAGGCTCGGGCGATGACGAAAAAGGAAGTGATGATCAAGGCCTACGAAGGACGGATCACATGGCTGCAAGCGGCGGACTGGGCTTGATCCGATCTCGTAGACAGGTTGTCCACGCTCCGTGCTGATCGGAGCCAGTTGTTCTGATCGCCTGCATGATCGCATGAGGAGGCGTGCGTCGTCATCAGCGGCGACCTCGCCGGCGTGGAGTGAGACCGAGTGCGGCGAAGACCTGGGCGAAGGTCTCGCGCTCCTCCGGCGTGGGTGGCCGTCCTCTTCGCGGCGATGGCGAGGTCGGAGGCGACCCGGTCCACGCGTCCACGCACCGCCGCAGCGCCTCGGAGAGGCTCACGCCCTCGCGCCTCGCACGTGCCTGGAGGGCCAGCAGCTGGCGATCCGCCAGGCGCACGGCCAGCAGCTTTCCCTTGGGATCGTCGGTGGGTCGGCCACCCGGCACGAGTTCTGTTATACGGAACTCCTCCGCCGTCGGCAAGCCCGGTCATGCGGCCCTCTTGTCGCGTGCGGACTCTCGGTGCTTCCGCTCGAACTCCGCAGGGGTGAGGTAGCCGAGCGTCGAGTGGCGCCGCTGCACGTTGTAGAAGACCTCGATGTAGTCGAAGGACTTCTCCTTGGCTTCGGCGTAGCTCTCGAACCGCTCGCCGAGCTCCGACTTGAACGTCGAGAACCAACTCTCCATCGCGGCGTTGTCGTGGCAGTTGCCACGTCGGCTCATGCTGCACGTGATGCCATGTGCGTCGAGCGCCCGCTGGTAGTCCTCGCTGGCGTAGGGGCTCCCCCGATCCGAGTGGTGGAGCAGCTTCCCGTCGGGACACCGGCGCCGCAGCGCCATCGCGAGCGCCTTGAGGACGAGCTGACGGTCGTTGACGGCGGAGAGCGCCCACCCGACGACGAATCGGGCGAAGAGGTCCAGGATCGCGGCGAGGAAGATCCGGCCGCTCTCCCCCACGCGCAGCTCGGTCGTGTCGCCTACCCACCGCTGGTTCGGGACGTCGGCCTCGAAGCGGCGCGCCAGGAGGTTGGGGGCCACGGGCTGGTCGTGATCGCTCATCGTGGTGCACTTGTAGCGGCGGCGTACGCGAGCCACGAGACCCTGCTCCTGCATAAGCCGGATGACCCGCTTGCGGCTGACGTGCTCGCCCTGCGCGTCGAGGTCTCTGTGGATGCGCGGGCTGCCGTAGGTCTTGCGGCTGCGCTCGAACGACTCGCGCACCTTCACCGCGAGCCGGCGATCATCGTGCACGTGCGCGGACTCGGGCCGTCGGCGCCACGCGTAGAAGCCCGCCCGCGACACCCCGAGCGTCCTACACCCCATCGAGACCTTGCACGTCGCCTTCTCCGCTTCGACGAGCTCGAACCTCACGTGCTCTCTCTCGCGAAGAAGGCCGCGGCTTTTTTTAGCAGGTCCCGCTCCATCCGCAGCTCGCGCACCTCCTTGCGCAGTCGCGCCAACTCCGCCCGCTCCTCGGTCGTCAGGCCGGTCTTCCCGTGGCTCCGGTCGGCCTTTGCCTGCTTCACCCAGCCGCCGAGTGCCGATGCGGTCAGGTCCAGGTCACGCGCCACTCGTGCCGCCGTCCTGCCTTCGTCGAGCACGAGCCGGACCGCCCCCGCCTTGAACTCGTCCGTGAAGTTACGCCGCGGCCTTCGCTTCCTCGATCCGTCTTTCTCCATTCGGGCCATCGTATCCGCCTTTCGTCAGGCGTCTACCAAAGCGGATCAAGCCCACCAGGCCTTCGTGGGTGCGGGAGACAGGCTCGAACTTCTGGATGCCGGCAAATTCCCGTTCGTACGGACGATCGTGATCAAAGGTCCTTCGATAAACCACCTTGACCGCGCGATACGTGCCGACAACGTTCCGCGCCAACCACACCTCGCCGTAGCTGCCCCCACCGATGCGCCTGATCAATTCGTGATCGGGCACAACGGGGACAAAGTCCGCCTCGCGCGGCTGCGTGGCATCAAGTCCCGATTCGAGGGTTGGGTCCGGCAACTGGAACCTCTATGCGTCGAGACGATACCCCCGATCAGGGTGGCGATCCATAGGGGCGGCCGCCCCGCGCGCGCATCCTCCGGGGGCGCCTGGTGTAGGATGCCCGCCGTGAAGCGAGTTCTCTTGATCTCGACGATCATGGTCGCAGTGGCGTGCGGATCACGCGCCTCGGAACAAGGCCCCGCCGAGCTGGACACGCTCTTGCGTGCGGCGGTCGAGCAGAAGCGCGTGCCGCATTTCGTCGCCATGGTGGCGACGGCGCAGGGCGTCGCGTACGAGCATGCGATCGGCGTCCGCGCGGACGCCCTCTTCGCGATCGCGTCGATGACGAAACCGGTGACGTCGATTGCCGTGATGCAACTGGTGGAAGCCGGCAAGGTCAAGCTCAACGAGCCGGCGGCCACCTACCTTCCCGAGATGGCCGGCGTGCAGGTGCTCGACGCGGGCACGTTGCGGCCACCCAGGAGCCCCGTGACGGTGCGCCACCTCCTCACCCACACTTCGGGCTACGGATACGAGTTCCTGAATCGCGAGCTGTTCGATTGGGTCGCCAAGGGCGCGGTCCCCAGCGCGATGACGGGCGGCGACGGGTACATGAAAGCGCCGCTGCTCTTCGACCCCGGCACCAGGTGGGAGTACGGTATCAATGCGGAGTGGCTCGGGGGGCTCGTCGAACGAGTGAGCGGCCAGTCGCTCGAGGCCTATTTCCGGCAGCACATCTTCGACCCGCTGGGCATGTCGGACTCCTTCTTCGCCGTCCCGCCGCACAAACAGCCCCGCATCGCGAAAACGTATCAACGCAAGGACGGTGGCGCGCTGGCCGAGCAGCCCGGTGGAGGGGGCCTGTATTCCACCGCACGCGACTACCTGACGTTGACGCGGGCCTTGATGGCCGGCGGCCAGTTCGGTCAGCGGCGGATCCTGACTCCCGAATCCGTCGCGATGATGGGACAGAATCACATCGGCGATTTGTCGATCCCTCCTTTCCTGCGGAGCTTCATGCCCCAGTTCGTGACCGATCGCGCCGTGCGGCCCGGCAACGTCGACAAGTTTGGACTCGGGTTCGGCCTCAACAGCGCACCGGTCCCGGCCGGCCGCGGTCTGAACACGCTGGCGTGGTCCGGGGTCTACAACACCTTCTTCTGGATCGATCGGGAGAACCAGGTGTGCGCCGTGCTCTTGACGCAGATGCTGCCCTTCCTGGACCCCGGACCGCGTACGCTGCTCGAGGAGTTCGAGCGGGCTGTCTACAAGTGGAGGAGAGCGCGATAATGAAGAAGCCCCTCCGCGGCGGTGGTCGTCCGCCTTCCACACGCCCCCGAAGCGTCGCCTCCGTCGCGGTGGGCCTTGATGCGGGCCGCGTCACGAAGCCTCCCGACGCCTCCCGAAGCCAGTTGACGGAAGGTCCAGATCCACCGGCGCCGTCACGACGCCGACGCCAGCGCGGGGCGCATCCGCGGCGTGCCGATGGCCGCCAGCGTCGCCTTGACCTCGTCCTCGGGCGCACCCTTGCGCCGCGCCTGAGCATTGGTCTGCACGCGGTTGATGTCGTTGAGCGACAGGATGCCGATGAGCAGGCCCGCCTCGTTGATCACCGGCAGGCGCCGGACCTGTCGGCAGCGCATGGTGTTCTCGGCGTCCGTCACGGTCTCGTCCGGGCCGCAGGCGTAGAGATCCTTGGACATGGCGGTAGCGACCGGGATGTCGCGCAGCGCCATGCCCTGCGTGTAGCCGGCCATGCACGCGTCGCGGTCGGTAACCATCGCGATCGCTCGGTTCTCCTCGTCCACAATCGGGACGCAGCCGCAATCGCGGTCCCACATGATCTGGGCGGCGGTTTCCAGCGAATCCCACGGCCGGCAGCGCACCGGCTCGCGCGTCATGACCTCGGCTACTCTCATGGCAATCCTCCGGCTTGCTGTTTTCCGGCGCATGACTTTGCAAGCCCCGCGCCGCCCGGCCTCCGTCGGCCCCAGACCGCCAGTCGTGGAGGAACGGTAACCAGGTGCTCGCCGGCCGTTACCAGCGCGTAGCGCGCGCCCCGGGAACCGACGTTTGTGCCAGGCATTGCCCCCGTCCGGGCCAGCGGGCAACTTCGTGGCGCGGCGACCGATCGCTGGCCTGCGCTCGTCTGACTCGTCTCAGGATCCTGACCGAGATGAGCTGCCCCGCAGCATCTCCAGCACGTCGCCGCAGGCCAGGTTCGCGCGGAGGAGGCGGTCTTGCTCGACCTCCCGGACGTGGGCGATCTCGTTGCGAACGGGCGCAATCTGGCCGACCGCTGACTGGAGCCGCTGCTTCGCGTCCTGCGCGCCGCCAAAGCGGTGACGGGCTTCTTGCCAAGCGTCCGCTGCGAACAGCAGGGGCGGCAGCTGACCGAGGTAGAGGTAGTCGACGATGCTCAGCGGATCCGCGCCAGGGGGGCGCGCCCGGAGCGCGCGCCCCAGGCTCTCGCGTTCGCGTTCGGGTAGCGCCCCCTCGATTCTCCGCGCTGCCGCCTCGCCGAACCGCGCGTAGACCTCGCGGACGACGCCGCGCAACGCGCGCTCGGTCTCCACGATGCGTTGCCAGACGTTCTCGGCACCCGGCAGGAACCACGGCGGCGTCAGCGGCGCGGCGTCTGGTTCACCCCCCAGCTTGCGGAAGGCGACGCGGATGATCTCGGCCATCCGCTGCCGCCGCTCGCGGAGGAACACTTCGTACTCCATCGACTCCCATCCCTCCGGAAGGGCGTGCTCCGCACACAGGCGCCCCCACCGGTCGTCGTCGATGGCCAGCGCCTCCCGCAGGCGCGGGACGTAGTCGGCCGGGCCCTTGGCGCCGATCACGCTGTTCTCGTACCAGCCTACGTCCGCCAGGTTGGCGACCTGGTTGACGCGGCGGCGATCCAGGATTCCGCGCGCGTGGAGCCAGGCCTCCGGGAAAAGATGGTGCGCCTCGCTGGCCGCGCGCCCGCCCTCCGCGGGAGGATCGAGCAGGTTCTGTAGTAGCTGGTCGGAGAAGAGCGCCCGAGTGCCGAGGACCACTTGTGCTGCTCGGAATGCAAGTGCGGCGGGGGCCTTTGCTCTCTGCGTCTCCAGCCCCGCGACCAGAGTATGCGTCCAGTAGTCGCTGGTGATTTTCTCGACCATCACATCGTCGAGCGCGCGCACGAAGCCGTCGGTATCGTCCGGGAGCAGCCCGGCGATGCGTGCAAGATCCTGCTCGAAGACGGTTTCCGACGAACCCGAGTAACGCGCCGTGAGCAGCGTGCCGAAGACCCAGCGCGCGATCGCCTCGTCGAGCTTGTTCTTCGAAACCCCGACCCTTCGTCCGCGGATGTAGAAGGCATAGGCGTTGACGATCGCGTTCTTGGAAGCGACGAGCGCCTCCCTGACGAAGCCGGCATGCCTTACGCGAAGCAAGTAGTCGCGCCATGGCGTGGCTTCCATGCACTCCTTCGCCGCGTCGTCGAGTTGGGCGAGGCGCTTCAAGCGCCCGGCAGCATCCGCCTCCCCCGTGGTCGGGTCGACACCGCGCAGGTAGCGGTACACGGCCGACATGCGCGCGCGACCGAAAGCGACGCCGCACGCGGCGCGCAGAAGCTGTTGCGTATCGATCCCACCGACCGTCCCGTCCCACATCGCCCGGGCACGTTCCTCAATTCGGTCGCGCAAGTCGCCGTGGAACACGGAGAGGAGCGTCAGGACGAAATCGGCTTGTCCGAGGCGGGTGCCCTGGTTATTGATGCGGACGAAGATCTCGGCGACGTCCTCCTCCGTGGCCTCCTCCTCCTGCGTCGCTGCGGTCTTGCGGATGTCGACCGTAGGGAACCGGTAGTCGTTGATGGCATGGGCGCGGTCAAGGTTGCGCTCCACCGCGTCTTCGTACTTGTCATCGACCACGCGACCTTGGTCCCGCAGCGCGTTCGTGAGGTCGCGACGGATCTGTGGCTTCTGCCGCGACCCGTTCCAGAGTTCCGTCACGTTCGGCAGGAACTCCGGGTCGTTGCGGATCGCGGCGTCCGCAACCTCGAAACGCCCGTCACGCGGGCGGAACGCGATGGTGATCTTCCGCTTCGCACCGTCCCTGCCGACGACCTCCGCACCCCGCGTCACCGCGTAGAGCGACGTGAGACGCTGCTGGCCGTCGATGACGAGTGTCGTTGCGCGAAGACTGGGCCGCTCCGCCCCGAGAGCGCGCGCTTCCTTCTCGTTGGACGTGTGCCAGAGCACGAGGGTTCCTACCGGGAAGCCTACGAAGAGCGAGTCGAGGAGATCACGGACCTTCGTATCTTCCCAGACGAACGGGCGCTGCAGGTCGGGCAGCGCGATCACTTGGCGCTCGATGTCGCTCATCAGCGATGCAATGGAACGCTGGCCGTGCTCGAAGATCGGCGCACGCCCCCGGACGCGCGGCTCGCGCGAGGCGCTTTCATCGTCGTCGTCCGAGGCCTCGTCGACCTGGTGTTCACCGGGCGTCTCGACGCCCGGCTCGGGCTGCGGCAACTCGCGGCCCACGACTCTCGCCACGTATGCGACCGCTTCGGGGACGTGGCTTTCCAGGCTGACCGCGCTTCGCACGCGTGCCATCGCCAGGTCGATGAAGCTGTTGAGCCCGTCCTTGAGCAACTGGAGCGCCACTCCGGTGCGCTCGACGGGGAGCGTCAGAAGCAGCCCTCCCGCTACCTTCTTGAACTCCTCGTCGTCCCTGGCGTCCGCCCCGAGGGCGCCGCGGACCTCGTCGCTGATCGGGCCGATGACGCTGACCAGCACCTTCGATCGCGTGATCTTGCACGCGAGCAGGCGGCCCGTCATGAGCGCGAGTCCATGTGTCGTGTCGCGCACCAGCCACGCGTCCCCACGTTCCTCGTCGGCATTGTCGATGGCGAACGCCAGCAGACGCAAGGCGCCCTGACGCGTGGCCTCGTCGGGGATTGAGCGCTCCAACTTCTGGCGGACCCGTTCCTCCACGCCGGCGCGCAGGATCCACGTGCCATCGTCTTCGTTGAAGACCGCGACCGCGTCCTCGTCGGAGGCTCCGCCGGGGGAACCGGCCCTTCGAAATTCCACGACCTCTCGGAATCGGCTCTTTAGGAAGGCGAGATCGATGGTCGCGGGCTTGCTTGCGAGAACGTCTCGACCCCGATCCGTCATCTGGAAGCGCCCACGACTAACAGCGTGGAGCAAGCCGGCCTTCTTGAGATACGTGGTCGCCCAGCCAACGCGGTTGGTGAACCGCGGCTGCCTCCCGCTGGGGTTGAGTTCTGCACGTTCACTCTCGGAAAGGTGAAACTCGTCAGCGAGGCGCTGAGTGGCCTCAACGAACGTGTGTTCCTGGCCATCGCCAGCCATCCGAAGTAGGGGCAGCATCAGAGTCTGGAAGTCGGGAACGGCCATCGCAGTCACCTCCTCGACGGCCCGCTTCTACCATATTGACCCGAGGCGCCGGCAACGGGAAACCAGTGTTCGCTCGAAGATCCGAGACGCTGTCCCCGGGGGATTCGGCCTTGACGGTCTCGCCGGCCGCTTCCGGCTCTCGTAGTCGCACTTCGACGCTGAAGGGGGCTCCGCGAACCCCATCGCTCGCACCACCACGCACTGCGTTGACGCAGACGCGATGTGGTGACATCCTGCCATTGTGAGGATCCGATACACGGCTGTGCTGGACCGCGAGGATGATGGGCGCGTGATCGCTTCGGTGCCCGGCGTGCCCGGCTGCCACGTCTACGGTCGCACGCCGAAGGAAGCGGTCGCTAAGGTCCGCAAGGCGTTGCAGTTCTACGTGGATGCTCTCAAGGAAGAAGGGCGCAAGCCGCCCCGCCAGCCTACCGTCACCGTCGAAGTGGCCGCGTAGCCCTTGGGGCGCCTTCCGGAGCTTCCCGCCCGTCGGGTGCTTGCGGCGTTACGACAAGCCGGGTTCCAGGAGGTACGCCGACGCGGGAGTCACCGCTTCCTGAAGCATGTGGATGGGAGGTCGCTGATGTTCGCGGTGCATGATGCTGATCGCGTGGGTCCGAAGCTGTTGGCGAAGATCCTCAAGGACGCGGGCATTTCACCCGACGAGTTCACCAAGCTCTCCTGATTCCCAATTCATCGAGCCGCAACTGCGGTCAGAGGGACCACGTTACGGCACGGTAGCAATCGCGCCGCCAAGGCCCCCGCTCCGGCACGCGCGTTGCACCATGGGGGCGCATGCAGCCGATGATGCGAAGCGAGATCCTACCTGCGCCTTCTGTTCCGTTTCCGGGCATTCCCGGATTGCAGGATGGATCCGGAGCCATCGTCTGGGTCGAAACACTCGCCAGCCAAGGCGCCTGCGCCTATCCGATCACCCCGTCGACACCGATGGGGGTCGGCTTCGAGGCCGAGGCCGCCGCCGGCAAGCGCAACGCCTGGGGCGAGCCGCTGGCTTTCTTCGAGCCTGAGAGCGAGCACAGCTCGGCCAGCGCCTGCGAGGGCTTCGCGCTAGGCGGCGGCCGCATCACCAACTTCACCTCCGGCCAGGGCCTGGTGCTGATGAAGGAGGTGCTCCACGTAATCGCGGGCAAACGCCTGCCCTGCGTCTTTCACGTCGCGGCGCGCGCGCTGTCCTGGCACGCGCTCAACATCCACGCCGGGCACGACGACATCTTCGCCGTCATCGACGCGGGCTGGGGCGTGCTGTTCGCGCGCAACGCGCAGGAGGCCGCGGATCTGGCGCTGATCGCCCGCGCGGCGGCCGAACGGTCGCAGACGCCGTTCTTCGTCGTGCAGGACGGCTTCATCACCAGCCACACCCTGGAAACGCTCTCGCTGCCCGAGCCGGAGTTGGTCCGAGAGCTGCTCGGACCGCCGGACGGGCTGAACGCGCTGATGGACCCCTCGCAGCCGCTGCAGAGCGGCACGGTGCAGAACCAGGATGCGTACATGCGCGGCCGCATCGCGCAGCGCGTCTACGCGCGCAGCGCCGCTCCGGCGGTGACCGACGCGATGGAGCGCTACGCGGCGCTCACCGGGCGGTGCTACCGGCCGGTCGACGCCTACCGCGCCGACGACGCCGACCTCTTGCTGGTGTGCCTCGGATCGATGGCACGCACCGCCGAGGTCGCCTGCGACCACGCGCGCGAACGGGGCCTGCGCGCCGGCGTGGTTCATCTCACCGCGCTGCGGCCGTTCTTCGGCGCCGAGGTCGCGCGGCGGCTCTGGCGCGCCAAGGCCGTCGCTGTGATCGAGCGCCTGGATGCGCCGTTGCATCAGTCCAACCCGCTCTGCACAGAGGTCAAGGCGGCGCTGTGCGACGGCGCGGGGTTGCGGGAGGGCTACCCCGGCATCGGCCGACTGCCGGCGGTCTACGAAGGCGTCGCCGGCCTGGGCGGGCGCGAGGTGACGGTCGGAATGCTGGAGGCGGCGTTCCTGCACCTCGCGCAGCATCCGGTCGAGCCGCGGTCCTTCGTGCTGGGCGTGCACGCCGGCGGCGCGCTCACGTCCAGGCCGGAGCCGCCGCCCGAGGGCTACGTGCTGCGCGGACACTCCGTGGGCGGCTTCGGCTCGGTGGCGACCAACAAGCTGTTGGCCGACCTGTTGTGGCGGCTGCTCGGCGTACGGATCCGAGCGTGGCCCCACTACGGATCGGAGAAGAAGGGGATGCCGACGACGTACTTCCTCCAGCTTTCGGATCGGCCGCCGCGCGCGCAGTGCGAGCCGTCCGCGGTGGACTTCGTGGCCGTGCACACTCCGCGCGCCTTCGAGGCCGGGGACCCGCTGCGCGGGCTGCGCGACGGCGGGTGCCTCTATGTGCAGGCCGCGGCCGCCACCGAGGACGAGCTGCGCGCGGCGCTACCCCCGCACGTGCTCGCGCGGGCGAAGCGCCTCTGCATCGTGGGTCTGGACGCGCTGCGCATCGCGCGCGATCTGGCGCCGCGTCCCGATCTGGTACAGCGCTTCCAGGGCGTGGCGTTGGTCGGGGCGTTCCTCCGCGCTTCGCCGCTGGCCGCGCCACTGCGCTCACGTGAAACGGAACTCTGGGACACGGTTTCGCGCGCCGTGTTCGACCAGTTCGGACGGCACGGAAAGGAGGTCGCCGCCGCGAACCTCGAGGCCGTGCGCCGAGGCTTCGACGAAGCGGTGCTTCTCGGGGAGGTGCGCCGATGACCCGCCTGCCGGTGCTGGAGGAGGCGCGCTTCACCTGCGAGGTGCTCCACCGCTACGCTCGCGGCGAGGGCTACGACCTTCCCGAGAGCGAGATCGACGCGCAAGGTCTGCTCCCGCCGGGCACAGCGGCGGCACGCGACCTGGGCTACGTGGCTTCCGACCTGCCGGCGCTGGACGCGACGCGCTGCACGGGCTGCATGGAGTGCGTGGTGGCCTGCCCGGACGCCGCGCTGCTCGGGCGGGTGCTTCCGGAGGCAGAGGTGCGCGAGCGACTGGCGGCGATCGAGGATCCCGGGTTGCGCGAGGATGTGGCCGGGCACTTCGCCCGGACGCGCAAGTTCGCCGAGGTGCCGCAAAAGCGCGGGCTCGCGCCGGCGCTGTTCGGCCTGTTCGTGGATCCGGCGCGGTGCAAGGGCTGCGGCGAGTGCGTCGAGGTGTGCGGCGACCAGGCCCTGGCGATGCGGCCCAAGGACGGGATCCAGGACGCCGAGCGTCGCTCCTTCGAGGTGGGCATGGCCCTGCCCGAAACGCCCGAGGCGTACGTGCAGGAGCGCGTGCCCGCCGACTGGATGCTCCAGGCGAGGTCGTTGCTCTATACGGGAGGCGCGGGATCGTGTCCCGGCTGCGGTGAGGCGACCGCGATCCGCATGATGCTGGCGGCCACCGGTCACGCGCTCGGCCCGGACGCCTGCGCCATCGTGGCGGCGACCGGCTGCAACACCGTGTTCGGATCGACCTGGCCGTACAACCCGTTCCGCGTGCCCTGGACCAACTCGCTGTTCGAGAACGCACCGGCCGTCGCCATGGGGCTGCGCCTGCGCTGGGACCAGCGCGGCTTCTCGGACAAGCGCATCTGGGTCGTCGGCGGCGACGGGGCGCTCTACGATATCGGCTTCGGATCGCTGTCGCGCCTGCTGGCTTCCGGCATGGACGTCAAAGTGCTGGTGCTGGACACGCAGGTCTACTCGAACACCGGCGGTCAGGCCTCCACGGCGACCTTCCGCGGGCAGCAGGCCAAGATGTCGACGGACCGTCGTGGGCGGATGGAATCGCGCAAGGAGCTGGGGCTGCTGGCGCTGGCGCACGGCGACGTCTACGTCGCGCAGACCACCACCGCGCACGTCGGACATTTCTTCCGCGCCATCGTCGACGCGAACGCCTACCCCGGCCCGGCGCTGGTCAACGTCTACTGTCCTTGCCAGCCCGAGCACGGCATCGCGGATTCCGCGACCGCCCGGCAGTCGCGGCTCGCCGTCTCCAGCCGCGCCTTCCCGTTGCTGATTCACGATCCGCGCAGGGGTGAGACCCTCGCGCAGCGCCTGTCGCTGCAAGGCAACCCCTCGGGCGATTCCGACTGGCACACCGACCGCTCCGGCCAGGCCGTCGATTTCGTGGCCTTCGCCCGCAGCGAGCGGAGGTTCGCGCGCCAGTTCGCCGCCGACGGCGCCCCTACGGTCGCGCTGCTCGAGGCGCAGGCCGAGCGCCTGCGCAACTGGCGACGCCTGCGCGAGCTCTCGGGCGCGCTGAGCTAGTGCCCGAACGGTTGGCATGGCGTCTGCAACTCACCGGAACAGGAGGCTGTCCTATGGGTGCCCGAATTGAACGCATCCTCGTTCCAGTGGATTTTTCGCCGTGCTCCGACTCGGCGCTTTCGTACGCGACGTCCCTGGCGCAGAAGCTCGGCGCCGCGGTGGACGTGCTTCACGTCTGGGAGCCGCCGGCTCGCTTGGAGCCGTGGCAGCCGGCCGAGTTCGATCGCTTCATGCAGGGGTCGCTCGACGAGCACCGCACAGAGCTGGAACGCCTCGTCGGGCCGCTGCGAGAAGAGGGAATCCCGATGCGACACAAAGTCGTTGCGGACACCGCGGTCCCGGGGATCGTGCACGAAGCGGATACGGGGAACTACGACCTGATCGTGCTAGGCACGCACGGCCGCACCGGCCTGCGGCGCGTGTTGCTGGGCAGCGTAGCCGAGGCGGTCGTGCGCCACGCGCGCTGTCCGGTGCTCACCGTCCAGACCGGCCACGCGGCACGGACCCGGGCCGCGTAGCAGGGCGCTGAAAAACCACGCGAAGCGTGTTTTTCAGCGCATCTGCTATCCGGATTCCGACGGACCGGACGAGCAGGTTCTGCTGAAAACGCGCGTCTCGCGCGTTTTCAGCAGCCTGCTGGCGGATCAGGCCGCCAGGACCTTCTGCAGCTTGGCGCGCGCGCGCAGCTCGAGCTGGCGCACCCGCTCCCGCGACAGTCCCAGCTCCGCGCCCACCGTGCGCAGCGACCGCGGCTGTTCGTCGAGCAGCCGCCGGTGGATGATCAGGTGCTCCCGTGCGTCGAGCGCGCGAAGCGCGCCGCGCACGCGGGTCGTGTCCCGCTCCCGTTGTTCGCGATCCCCGAAGGCCTGCTCGGGATCGGACTCGGATGTCAGCCGCTGGCCCAGCGTGCCGGAGCCGTTTGCGCCCGACGGCGCATCGAGCGACACGTCGTGCGTGGTCCAGCGCTGCTCGAGCGCGCGCATGCGCTCGGGCTTGCCGCCGACGGACCTGGCGAGCTCTGCCGTCACATCCGCGGAGCTGCCGAGCTTCGCTTCCAGCCGCGCGCGCTCGCGGTGCAGCCGGAAGAACGCCATCGTGTGCCGCGGGCTGGAGCCGACACGCACGATCCGCCAGTTGCGCAGCACGTAGCGCGTGGCGAAGGCGCGGATCCAATGGACCGCGTATGTGTTGAAGCGCAGGCCGCGTCCCGGGTCGAAACGGTTCATGGCCTCGAGCAACCCGAGCGTGCCTTCGCTGACCAGGTCCTCCAGGGGGAACCCGTAGCGCCGATGCTTCTGGGCGACCCAGAGCACCAGGCGCAGATGGGCACGAAGAAGCTCGTCCCGAGCGGCGGCATCACCGGCCTTGGCGCGCCAGGCCAGCGCGAGCTCCGCTTCGCGCGTCAGGCGCGGCAGCTGTTCGATCTGGGCGGTGAGCCTGGAGAATCTCTCCTTGGTCATCATCATGCGTGCCCGTGCGGTGCAAGATCGAGGCCTGCCGCCAGCGGGAAAATCTCCTGGCACGGGGGGGGGATGCGTGGAGGGGCGCACGACCTCGCCTTCCTCGGTCTCCGGTCGGATCCACTACCAGGGATCGGTGCGCGGCACGTTGCGTGTCGCCGTCTTCGCGAGCTTCCCGCCGGGAGGCGCCCCCGTGGCCGAAGTCGCGATCGACGAGCCGCGCTTCCCGCAGGACTTCGACGTCGCCGGTGTGCCGCCGGGGCGCTATTTCGTGCTGGCGATCGTCGACTCGGACCCGGAAGACGGCGATCGGTATCGCCCGAGCGTCGACGCCGGTGGCGCCTTCGGCGGCATCCGGCGGCCGCAAGCCGTCACGGTGAATCTGCTGGGCGCGGAAAACGTCGACGTCGCGCTCTCCGACCCGCGGCCGGACTCCCCTTGGTCGTATGGGCAATAAACGAAAACAAAGGAGAAGAAGATGAAGCCAGCAACCATGACCAGCCTGATCATTGGGGCCACGCTGCTCGGCGGCGTGGCGCACGCGCAGGTGACCGGACGCATCGTCCACGCCAAGGGTGCGGTCGCGCCGGCGACGCTCAAGGCCGACAAGGACGTGGCGGTCTGCGGCAAGAAACCGATCCCCGACGAGACCCTGCTGGTCCACAAGGACGGCAGCCTGGCCAACGTGGTCGTTTCGATCGACGGAGTCCCCGGCGCCGCGGCCAAGGCGTCCACCGCGACGATCGATCAGCAGGCCTGCCGGTACCAGCCGCACGTGCAAGCCGTGTCGGTCGGATCGTCGTTGGTGATGGGCAACTCCGACCCGTTGCTCCATAACGTGCACGCGTACCACGGCGAACGCACCGTGTTCAACGCGGCGATGCCCATCCAGAACATGAAGCTGCCGCCCAAGAAGCTCGACAAGGCGGGCGTGGTCAACCTCAAGTGCGACGCGGGCCACACCTGGATGAGCGCGTACATCGTGGTCAAGCCGCATAGCCTGGTCGCGGTCACGGGTCCCGATGGCAAGTTCAGCATCGAAGGCGTGCCCGCGGGCCAGTACACGGCCGAGCTGTGGCATGAGAAGCTGGGGTCCAAGAAGGTCCCGGTGACGGTCGGCGCAGACGGCAAGGGCACCCTCGACGTGTCCTGGTAGGCGCGTGGCGCGGCGGTAACGCCGGCGGTGTCGCCGTTACCGTGAGGTAGCGCCCGCGGTCGCGCGGCGTGTGTTCCTTTCGGGCGCGGATCGTGCAACACACGTCTGCATGATCCGGAGGATCGGCCTGCTCACCGGCGGGGGCGACTGCCCGGGGCTCAACGCCGCCATCCGCGCGGTGGTCCGACGGGCTCATGGCCACGGCATCGAGGCCATCGGCATCCGCAAGGGCTGGCGGGGGCTCCTGGAGCGCGAGGCCATGCCGCTCTCGTTGGACAGCGTCGCCGGGCTGTTGCCGCGCGGCGGGACGATCCTCGGCACCTCGCGCACCAACCCGTACCAAGACGAGGCGTCACGCGCGCGCATGCTCGCCAACATCCGGGAACTGGGCATCGACGCGTTGGTGGCCATCGGCGGCGAGGACACGCTGGGTGTGGCCGACAAGCTCCACCGTGACGGTGTGGCGGTCGCCGGCGTGCCCAAGACCATCGACAACGACATTCGGGGCACGGAGCAGACCTTCGGCTTCGACACGGCGGTCGCCATCGCCTGCGACGCCATCGATCGGCTGCACACCACGGCCGAGTCGCACCAGCGGGTGATGGTCGTCGAGGTCATGGGCCGCGCCACCGGCTGGATCGCGGTGCAGAGCGGTATCGCCTCGGGCGCCGATGTCGTGCTGGCACCGGAGTTTCCGATGCCGATCGAAGAGGTCTGCGCGTTGCTCGAGCAACGCCGCGCGCGCGGCCGCGACTATGCCATCGTCGTGGTGGCGGAGGGCGCCAAGCCGCTGGCCGACGGGCGCGAGATCGTGGTCCGTGGTGAGGAAGTCGACGCCTTCGGCCATCCGCGGCTCGGCGGCATCGGGCAGGTGCTCGCCCGCGAGATCGAGCGGCGCACGCGCCACGAGGCGCGCGTCACCATCCTGGGGCACGTGCAGCGCGGCGGCACGCCCACGGCCTTCGATCGGCTGCTGGCGACGCGCATGGGCGCGTTCGCCTGCGACCTGCTGGCGCAGGGCCGATCAGGCCAGATGGCGGCGTTGCGCTGCGGGCAGATCGAGGCGGTCCCGCTCGAGGTGGCGGCGGGCGGCATCCGCACCGTCGACCCGGCGCTCTATGATCTAGCCCGCTCGTTCTTCGGCTAGGGTTCATCCAAGGAGGCACCATGGAAGCGATCCGCGTCGGCATCAACGGTTTCGGGCGCGTCGGCCGCTGCACGCTCAAGGGCCTGCTCAAACGCACCGGTTGCCGAGTGGTGGGCATCAACGATCCCGCCGACCTTTCCGATCTCGCGTACCTTCTGAAGTACGATTCGGTCCACGGCTGGTATTCCGCCAAGGTGGAGGCTGATGCGGACGCGATCCGCGTGGACGAGACGCGCATCCCGTTCTTTCACAGCCGCGAGCCCGCCAAGATCCCGTGGGCGCAGGTCGGCGCGGATGTCGTAATCGAGAGCTCGGGGGCGTTCCGCAAGCGCGCGCAGGCCGCCGCGCATCTCGAAGCCGGCGCCAAGCGCGTGGTGATCTCGGCGCCGTGCGAGGACGCCGATGGCACGTTCGTGCTGGGCGTCAACGGCGAGCAGTACGATCCGGCGCGGCACCGCGTGGTGTCGCTGGCCTCCTGCACCACCAATTCGCTGGCGCCCGTGGCCAAGGTGCTGCACGCGCGGTTCGGTGTCGAGCACCTGATGATCACCACCGTGCATGCCTACACGTCCAGCCAGTCGCTGATGGACACGCCCACGCGCAAGCGGCGGCGCGGGCGCTCGGCGGCGCTCTCCATCGTGCCGACCAGCACCGGCGCGGCCCGTGCGACGGCGCTGGTGCTGCCCGAGCTGAAAGGCCGCATGGACGGCCTGGCGCTACGCGTGCCGGTGCCCGATGGATCGGTGACCGACATCGTCGCCACGCTGCGCACCGAGGTGACGGTAGGGCAGGTCAACGCCGCGCTGCGCGAGGCCTCGGAACGGCCGCCGCTGCTGGGGATTCTCAGGGTCAGCGACGAGGCGCTGGTCTCGCGCGACATCTTGGGCGATCCGCATTCGTCGATCGTGGACGGGGAAAGCACGATGGTGCTGGCCGGGCGTGTCGTGAAGATCCTGGCCTGGTACGACAACGAGTGGGGCTATGCCTCGCGCCTGGCGGATTTCGTCGAACTCCTGGGCCGGCGGGGCGGCTGAGAAGGTTACCGCCCGGGGACACTGCCGACGCGCTGGTTACCGTTCGGTAACGCGGCCGAGCGGAACCTTCGCGATAGCCGGCTGGCACGCGCGCTGCACATGCCTCCCGTCGACCGCAAACGTCCGTCGACAAGGAGGCGAAACATGAGCCTGATGAGATGGGATCCCTTCCGCGAGCTCGAGGACATGAGTGAGCGGCTGAACCGGATCTTCCAGCGTCCGCAGCTCGGGCGGGCCGCCGAGGCCGGCCGCGAGCGCCTGACGGTGCCGGATTGGGCGCCGGCGGTCGACATCGTCGAGACGCCCGAGGAGTTCGTGCTCAAGGCGGATCTGCCCGAGATCAAGAAGGAAGAGGTCAAGGTGACCGTCGAGAACGGGGTGCTCTCCATCGAAGGCGAGCGCAAACAGGAGAAGGAGGAGAAGGGCAAGCGCTACCACCGCATCGAGCGATCCTATGGATGCTTCATGCGGACCTTCAGCATCCCCGACAACGTGGACGAGACCAAGGTGCGCGCCGAATTCAAGGACGGCATTCTCAACCTGCGCCTGCCCAAGACCGAAAAGGCCAAGCCCAAGGCCATCGAAGTCAAAGTGGCGTAGGCGGAGTCAGGGATTCCCGGGCGCCTGGAACACCGCCAGATCCTCGACCAACAGCTCTTGCAGCAGCACACCCAGGCCGCGGTAGAAGGGGCAATCCTCGCGCGCGGCGATGGACTGCGCCAGCGAGCGCAGGCAGCTGCCCGCGTGGTCGTCGAGCAGGCGGCGCTGCAGCTCGGTCTGGTGGACGGCGCGCAGGATCTCCCCGGCCGCGACGGCGGTCGCGGTCTCGTGCGCAAACCTCGAGAGCGTGGCGATGTCCGCGACGCAGGACGCCGCGATGGCGTCCCCGGAGGGCCCCCGGCAGCGCAGCGACAGGGCCTGCGCTCCCCGGAACAGGCGGTTGAACTCGGCCTGCACGGTCTCATCGGTCGCCGCATCGAGCGCGGCGAGCACGCGCCTGTGCTCCTGGCGCAACGGGCGCGCGCCGGCCAGCCGAGCACGCAGCCCCACCAGGCCCAGGGCCGTGGGCGGACCCCCGAGCGAGACCGCGATCGCATCGTAGAGCCGCGCGCGATCCGCGTGGAAGGCGGCGAGATCACGGGCGGTTGTCATCTGTGGCCCACGCGTGCTGGTAGGAGGGCGCATTCAATCCCCGTGCCGGACCCCGCCTGCCGGGGCCGTTTGACAACCGCGCGTGACGCGGGCATGACCGGGGCAGCCGCGATGGGCCGCCCCGACCCGACCGATTCCGCCGCGCTGTTCGAGGCGCTCTTCGACTTCGCCCCCGATGCCATCGTCCTTTGCGACCCGACCGGCGTCATCCTGCGGGTCAACCGGCAGGCCGGGCGGCTGTTCGGTTACGCGCTGGAGGAACTGGTGGGGAAGCCCGTCGAGATCCTCGTCCCCGACCGGCAGCGCGATGCGCACCGCCGGCACCGCATGGACTTCTCCGCGCAGCCTCGGACGCGCGCCATGGGCATCGGCCTGGAGCTGGCCGGACGGCACAAGGACGGCCGCGACATCCCCATCGAGGTGGCCCTGGCTCCCATCGCCGGTGCGGGCGGGGAGGTGACGCTCGCCATCGTGCGGGACGTGACCCAGCGCCGCGAGGCGGAGCACGCCGTGCGCGAGAGCCAGCGCCGCCTGTCTGCCATCGTCGAGAACACGACCGCCGTCATCTACATGAAGGACCTCGGCGGCCGGTACCTCATGATCAACCGGCGCTTTGAGGAGCTGTTCGGCGTCCGCCGCGAGGACGTGGTCGGGCGCGACGACCGGGACCTCTGGCCCGCCGACCTGGCCGCGGCCTTCATGGCCAACGACAGGAACGTGCTTCACGCGGGGGGCGCGCTCCAGTTCGAGGAGAGTGCGCCGCACCCGGACGGTCCGCACACCTATCTGTCGGTGAAATTCCCGCTGCTCGGCGACGACGGCGAACCTTACGCCGTATGCGGCATCTCCACCGACATCACCGATCGTAAGCGCGCCGAGGAATCGCTGCTGGAAGCCCATGGGCAGCTCGAGCGCCGCGTCGCCGAGCGGACGTCGGACCTGACGGCGGCGGTGGCGGCCCTCAAGGAGCAGATCGTGGAACGGGCCCGCGCCGAACGACGCCTCTCGGTGCAGTACTCTTGGACGCGCGTGCTCGCGGAGGCCCCCACGCTGGCGGAGGCGTCGCCGGCCCTGCTGGAGGCGATGTGCGGTGCGGCCCGGGCGGACGTGGGCGAGCTGTGGCTGGCCGATGAGCGCGGCGAGGTGGTGCAATGCCTGGATGTCTGGGCCGCCGCGGATTTCGACGCGAGTGCGTTCGTGGCGCCAGGCGCCCGCTTCGCCCGGGGACAGGGCCTTCCCGGCCAGGTGTGGGCCGGCGGGACGCCTATCTTCATCGACGATCTGGCCGACTTCGCGCCCTTCGCCCGCGTGAAGGAAGCGAAAACGGTCGGCCTGCGCTCGGCGTTGGCATTTCCCATCCGGGGCCAGAGAGAGGTGATCGGCGCCGTCGCGCTGTTCTTCCGCGAGGGTCACAGCCTGGACCAGGAGCTGCCCGCGCTCACCGAGGCGCTGGGCAGCCAGATCGGGCAGTTCGTCGGGCGGCGCCACGCGGAGCAGGCGCTGCGCCGCGCCCACGACGATCTGGCGGTGGCCAACCTGAGACTTCGCGAGGAGCAGGCCAAGCTGGTCCAGGCCGAGAAGCTCTCCTCGCTGGGGCTTTTGGCCTCGGGCGTGGCGCACGAGGTCAACAACCCGCTTTCCGGCGTGATGGGCTGTTTGAAGGCGCTGCACGAGGGACGCGTCGCCGACGAGCGCCGCGGCGAGTACCTGGAAACGATGCGCGAAGGGCTGGAGCGCATCCAGGTCACGGTGCAGGGCCTGCTCGACTTCGCCCGGCAACGGCCTCCCGCGCCCACCGACCTGGACGTGCACGAGCTGCTCGCCTCGTGTCTGCGGCTGCTCGCGCCGGTGACGCGCCACAAGGATCTGCGCGTGGATCTCGGCGTCCCGCCCGGTGCCGCGCACGTGCGCGCCGACCGCTCGCAGCTCATGCAGGCGGCCGTCAACGTGCTCTTGAACGCCGCCTACGCCGCGCCCAACGGAGGCCAGATCGTGATTTCGTCGGGATCGAAGAACGGCGCGGTGGGAATCTGCGTGGCCGACGACGGGCCGGGCATCCCCGCGGACGTGCTCCAGAGGGTCTGCGATCCGTTCTTCACCACCAAGCCCGAGGGCGAAGGCACGGGACTCGGGCTGGCGGTGACGCTGGGCATCGTGCGTGCCCACGGCGGTGACCTGGACATCCAGAGCCAAGAGGGGCACGGCACGACCGTGACCCTCTGGCTCCCCGGTGCCGCCGAGGAGGTCTTGCGTGCTTGACATCCTGCTGGTCGACGACGAACCCACCATCCGGCTGTCGGTCGGCGACGTGCTGCGCGCCGCCGGCCACAGCGTCACCTTGGCCTGCGACGGGGCCGAGGCCATGGCGTCGATCGAAGCCAAGGTCTTCGACGTGGTGATCTCGGACATGCGCCTGCCCAAGGGAGACGGAATGACCATCTTCCGCACGCTGCGCGCCGAGTCCCCCGCCACCGACGTCATCCTGATCACCGCGTTCGGCGACGTGCAGGACGCTGTCGCGGCGATGAAGGAGGGCGCCAGCGACTACCTCACCAAGCCGTTCGACACCGACGTGATCCGCCTGCGCCTCGAGCGCATCGCCGAGCGGCGCCAGCTGAGAAGCGACCTCGAACAGGCGCGCGCCCAGCTCGCGGCCGAGGCGCCGGGGCTGCTCATCGTCGGCCGCTCGCCGAACATGGTGCGGCTGCTGGACCGGATCGCGACCATCGCCGAGAGCGAGGCGCCGGTGCTGATCACCGGCGAGAGCGGCACCGGCAAGGAGCTGGTGGCCAAGACGCTGCACGAGCGCAGCTCGCGCAAGGGCAAGCCCTTCGTGGCCGTCAACTGCGCGGCGTTTCCCGAGACGTTGCTGGAGGCGGAGCTGTTCGGCCACGAGCGCGGCGCGTTCACCGGCGCCGTGCGCAAGCGCGAGGGGCGCTTCAAGGCGGCCGATGGCGGTACGCTGTTCCTCGACGAGATCGCCGAGATTCCGCCGGCCGCGCAGGCCAAGCTCTTGCGCGTGCTGCAGGAAGGCGCCATCGAGCCGCTGGGGACCAACGCCGCGGTCAAGGTCAGCGTCCGGCTGATCTCGGCCACGCACCGGAACCTGAAGGAGCGGATTGCCGAGGGGCGCTTCCGCGAGGACCTCTATTACCGGCTCAACGTGCTGGACATCGCCATCCCTCCGCTGCGCGAGCGGCGCGGCGACCTGCCGATCCTGGTCGAGCACTTCCTGCGCCGGTCGGCCAAGGGCGACGCGCCGGCGATCGCGCCGCGCGCGTGGGCGGCGCTGTCGCAGTACCCGTTCCCCGGCAACGTCCGCGAGCTGCAGCACGCCCTAGAGCACGCCGTGGTGCTGGCGCGCGGCGGCGAGATCGACCTGGCGCACCCGCCCTCCGACGTGGCGGGCGTCGCGCGCGAGCCGGCGGCGGGCGAAGGCGGGCTGCGGCCGCTGGGCCCGGTGATCAAGGAGTTCGAGCGCGAATACCTGCTGCGGGCGCTCACCGCCACCGACGGCAAGAAGACCCGCGCCGCCGAGCTGCTCGGCATCTCGCGGAAAAACCTCTGGGAGAAGCTCCGCGAGCACGGCATCTCCGATTCCGACCTGGACGACTGATCTCGGTGCCGGAGCTGCTGGCGAAGCTCCAGGCCTAGGCCGCCAAGCGTCTCACCGACGAGCCCTGGATGCCCAGTTGCTCGCGGTATTTGGCGACCGTGCGGCGGGCGATGTCGACGGTC
>Ga0247727_10007200_pt1 | contig 21368 bp, 20 predicted proteins | sample WisWelCaveWW1625_FD_202498 | JGI IMG/M metagenome (GOLD analysis project Ga0247727, IMG submission 202498) | Biofilm microbial communities from Wishing Well Cave, Virginia, United States - WW16-25 | ecosystem: Environmental > Aquatic > Deep subsurface > Groundwater > Cave microbial mat | place... | reverse complement strand
TCTGCTCGAGCCGATCGGCGACGTTCCGCCGGCCGAGTTCGAGCAGATGTACTATCGGCAACAGGAGGCTCATGCCATCGCGGCCTGAGTCACACGCAACGGTCTCCGGGATTCCCGGCGCGGTTCAAAACACAGCAACTTGAGGCTTGGTTGGTGCGACGGCGGCAACTCATCGAGATGATTACCGCCGAGCGCAATCGTCTCCTGGCCTGCCGCTCAGCTGCCGTGCGAGTGGGCATCCAGGCGAGCATTGACTGGCTCAAGAAGCAGCTGGCCAAGGTCGATGGAGATCTCGATCGTGCCGTGCGCAAGAGCGCCGTCTGGCGCGAAAAGGAAGACCTGCTGCGCAGCGTGCCGGGCGTTGGACGTATCGCGGCGACCACACTCATCGCCGAACTTCCGGAACTCGGTGCACTGGATCGTAAGCAAATTGCCGCCCTGGTTGGCGTCGCGCCTTTTAACCGCGATAGCGGTCAGTGGCGCGGCACGCGTTCAATCCGTGGTGGCCGGTCATCCGTTCGCGCCGCCCTCTACATGGCCGCCTTGGTCGCATCACGACGCAACCCCGTACTGCAAAAGTTCTACCAACGTCTGGTCGCTGGCGGCAAAGCCAAAAAGTTGGCGCTCGTCGCCTGCATGCGCAAGCTGCTCACTATCCTAAACTCGATGGTCAAGGCAAACACACGCTGGCAGCCAGCGGCTGCCCAGAGCGCTTGACAGTCAAGACAGCTGCTATTCCTTGGTTCTTCTGTATGTTGCTTTCCACGGGAACGCTTCCGAAGTGCGTTGAATATCCCCATAATGTTATTACGAGAAGATTCTCGGATCTTGAAACTCGCGCGCGCGACGCCCGCCGGCTCGATTGAGGCCTGTATGCCAAAAAGAATAAGGAATTCGAGTCGTGTTATACGGGGCTAAATGCAATGCGTTAGCAGTCAGAATTGTGGAGACCACGTAACAACGCAATGCCACAAGCGTACGCTAATTCAGATCTGATCGATATCCTTGCGCACTGTGAGCTTTTCACTTCTCTGAGCCACGCCGATTGCGAGCTCATCGCTGCCGGTTGCGAACGGCGGACAATCACGGCTGGCTCCCTGCTCTTTGCCGAAGGCGACACCGGCGAAGAAATGTATGTGCTGATCGATGGCGTACTGGAGGTCTTCAAACAGGCCGGTGGTGACGAGGTGATTCTCCAACGTGTCGACGCTACCTGTGCGTACGTAGGGGAGGGGGCACTGCTTGAGTCCGGCGATAACATTCGCCGAGCCAGCGTTCGTAGCCTGAGCGATAGCCATGTGCTCGTGGTTCCCAAAGCGGTGTTTCTGCATGCAATGCAACTCAGCCCGGCAATAGACGAACACATAAGCGTCGTTCACCAACGTCAGAACAGACAACTGTCGTTGGTGGAACAATCGGTCATGTATCGGGCGCTGGCGCTTTTCGATCAGGAACACGGATGGAGCCGCGAGGAACACTTCGAGCCCGGCCAGGTCATTGTTGCTGAAGGTGACCCACCGTCCGCGGTTTATGTCGTCCGCTCAGGGTCAGTGAAACGCACTCGTGTGGAGGATGGCGAGGAAATCATCTTGTCCATGCTCCACGACGGGCAGACGTTCGGCGGACTGGCGATGCTTGAAAATCGTCCTCACAGCGCGGCAGCCGTCGCGGCAACTGCAGTCGACTTGGTCATCTTCGATCGTGAACAATTCCTTCAGGCCACTGCCGCGGTACCCGAACTCCACGAGTATCTCGGTGCGGTGAAACGCGTTTATTCGATGAGCGGTGGCTTGGCCACCCTGTTTGACGGAGAATTCCGCGGTCTACCAGCGTTGGTGACCGTGGTGCGCCTCGATGACGGTCGCGAAGTCATCGTCAACAACGTCATCGACCGGGCAATTTACAGTGCCTCGCTCGAAATTCCTGCGGACGCGGAGTGCAAGGACTACATCTACCGCGATGACAATCGCGAGATCCTGCGCATCCTGACTACGCACGACGGGGAGCTGATGCAGGTGCATGTGGAAGGTCCGTGGCAGGAATTGAGTCAGGTGCATGCCCTGTTGCTGGACCGGGCGCCGCTCACTCGCGAAGCGTTGCAGCAGTTCAGCGAGAGCGGACATTTGTTGGGACCGTCACCGGCACAAATGGCAGCGGGTCAGGGCGCGATCCTGTGCCAGTGCCTCGGACTGACCCGGCTGGCAGTCGAATCAGCCATGCTGCACGGTGCGGTGACGCTTGAGGACATCAGCCGCGAAACCGGCGCCACGACAGTCTGTGGCGGTTGCATTGCTACGATCGCATCGCTGCTCGGCAGCACCGGACAGGTCGTCAAACTGTCTGAAGAAATTGAAGTCACACCCGATGTGCGGTCCTATCGCTTCACGCCCTGCACGGAAGCAGTTCAGGATGGCGCGATCAGTCCCGAACCTTTCCGGCCCGCCCTGCCTGGCCAACACGTAGTGGTATCGGCAGAGATTGACGGGGTCTGGGTACACCGACCCTATACCATCACGTCTCCTGCCCGATGCACCGAATGGCGAGAGATCACGGTCAAGCGCGAAGACCACGCGCTCCTGTCCAACTGGTTACTCAAGCGACCCCATGATCCCCACCTGAAACTGTCGCATCCCAAAGGCGATGTCTGGATCGACCCGGAACACAGGGAGACCGTCGTCTGTCTGGTCGCGGGCATCGGCATGACGCCCGCGCTCGCAATTGCCCGCAGCATCGATGAGGCACAAAGTGATCAAACATTGCACATCGATTATTCAGTGCTTACCCAGGACGAATTCGCGTACCGACGTGAACTCGACGCACTGGCTGCACGGCACGATAACATCAGCGTGAACTACCGTGTTACTGGCGGCATACAGTTCCTGGATATGGTCGCTCTCCAGGCCATCCACGCTCGGTTGCCGGATGCACGATATATCGTTTGCGGACCGCAAGAATATATGCAAGAAGTGCAGGCGATGCTGACTAAAGTCGGAGTCAGGCCGGAACGGGTGCAGTTGGAGATCTTCACGCATGTCGGTCACGCGCCGCTGGATACAACGCCACAACGAAGCGTGCGCATACCGAGCCAATTCCAGCTGATTGTAACATTGGGTTTGTGCGCTTTTTATCTGATCCAGAGCGCACTTGGCTGGGGACTTCCCAGCTTGGCGGCCCTGCAGCAGCTCGACGGCTACAGCATCACCACCGGCGGCGCGTTGATTGCATTCATTGGCTATCAGTGGTACCTGCCTTACCTGAGGCTGGCCGGCGACTCGGCACATATCCAAAGCCAATGGCACAGCTACGTGGGTGTGCTTGCCCCTGTTCTACTGTATCTGCATTCGGTTTCCATGGGCTTCGCGTACACCGTCGTTTTGTCGTCCTTGTTTGTGCTAAATACCATGGTTGGCGCCGCGGGCAAGACATCGCTAAAAAAAGTCGCGCAGCGGCAGAGCTTTCAGCGCATCTTGCTATTGGTTCACGTGCCCGCATCATGCTTGGTTACCGTGTTGGCCCTCATACATATGGTGTACGCGCTCGCTTACAAGTAACGGAAAATCTCTATGGCCACCAGGCAGCATTTCTCACCACCCTTACAGTTATTTCGAACTGAGTTGAGAAATGCTGATTAGCAAGTGGAAAAACCTGACACCGGAGCGGCAAGCAGCTTACGGCTTGGGTTTGATTGTCGCTGCAATAGGCGGCGTGCTGCTGCTGCTTCCCGGGAGCGAGTACTGGCACGCCGCGGGCCCCTTCAACGTCGGACACACCAAACTCGCATGCAGCGATTGTCATACCCGCGCCCCGGGAAATGTTGCCGGTCAGGCACTCAACAACATACTGCATGCAGTTGGATTGTCAGATTCCGGGTCATATTTCATCTACTCTCCGGCGGGCAACGAACAGTGTCTAGCGTGCCACACTAATCCCGATGATCTGCATCCGGTGGCCGAGTTTCTGGAACCCGAATTCGCGAAGGTCCGTGAGGCGAGAGGCGTGCAATTCTGCATCGGCTGTCACCAACAGCACCTCGGCGTGCGGATCAGCGTGACGCCCCGCGTCGTGTGCCAGGACTGCCACGATGACATGACTCTCGACGACGATCCGGTTGATATCTCACACACCAGGCTGATCAGCGATCGGCGCTGGGAAACCTGTCTGGGCTGCCATGACCATCACGGTAACCACGACAGAAAAGTCCCTACAGTGATGTCTGAGATACTGACAGAGGAACAGATTCAACAGTACTTCGACGGCGGTAAATCACCCTATGGTTATCGTCGTCTGACGGTCATTCAGACGATGAGATACTCAAAGTGAGTTGTTGGCATTCGATTGGCTGGATATACTCAGTAGCAGTAGTAGCTAGCCATTGGCTCGTGGGAAGCGATGCTCAAGGTGAAGCCTATGAACTTTAATCGATGGGGAAGGGGGACTTTCTTCCTTATCACGTTCTTTGTCGCTTTCGCGTGCAGCGAAAGAAGACAGCAAAGTGTCGGCTGTGACAGCCTTGCTGTGCCGGCAGTTGGCGATCTCTCTGCGGTCGAACATAAAGTCAACTACAACGCGTTTAACAGCACCTTTCTTCAGCCTGAAGTCGCCAAACTATATGGCATCGACCAGGATGAAAATCTCGGCGTGGTTATGGTGAGCGTGTATCAAAAAGATGCGCTAGGCGTCGGCGTGGAAGCGTGCGTTAGAGGAGGGGTGACGAATCTGATAGGTCAGGTAAACACGCTGGAGTTTGACGAAATCCGGGAGGGCCAGGCGATATATCACATCGGCACCTTCCCGTTTGGTCATGAGGAACGCCTCACTTTCAAAGTGGACGTGGAAATAGCGGCCACCGGCAAAAAACACGAGCTGAAGTGGCAGCAGCAATTCTGGCGGGGTTAGGAGAGCGGTGATCAAAGTTGTTTTGGGTCTGGTGGCTGCAGTGCTCGCAACCATCGTGGCGGCCAGGCTTGTATATGACGCAACCGCGTACACGGGAGCCGAGCCTGACAATCAGCCATGGGCACAAAACAGCATGGAGTTCGTGGCCTGGAACGGTGAAAAGTGGACCGCCTGGATTCGTGATGGTGCCTTTGAACAACGACCGCAGAACGAGGGACAGTGGAGCAGCCATGCCAGCGTCAGCCTGGCGTTTATCGACTGGGAGCGCAAACCGTGGCAGGTGAAAATCGACGGTGATGCGTTTTTACTCGCCCATCGAGGCGATTGGAAAGGCTCCACCGAGCGAGTGACCGCCATTCGCTACCGTGATTGGGAGGGTAAAAATCAGCTTCGAACACTGACCCAATTAAAGCGCTGAAAGATCTCCAACTCTAGATACTCACGGTGAATAGCAGTAGCCTAGAAGCATGACTTCCATCGCCAGCACGCTCAAGAGCGGCCTTGTATTCCTTGTCTTATGGGGGACTTCACGGGCTGCCTTTGCGGCTGCATTAGATTTACGCGAAGGCGTCACTGATATGAGCCAGCGCATCCAGGCGCTGCACCACATGAGCCTGTGGGTGTGTGTGGTGATGGGCGTCATAGTGTTCGGCGCGATGTTCTACTCCATATTTGCCCATCGGCGCTCGAAGCACCCACAGCCAGCTGATTTTCATGAGAGTACGGCAGTGGAAGTCGTCTGGACGGTGATCCCTGTCTTGATCCTGGTGGGTATGGCCGTACCGGCGACGACGACGCTGATTGAAATCGAAGACAACAGCGATGCCGATCTCACCGTACTTATCACCGCCTCGCAGTGGAAGTGGCACTATCAATATCTCGAAGCGGACATCGGCTACTACAGCAAGTTAGCCACGCCCACCGAACAGATCGAAAACCGCGCACCCAAGGGCGAAAACTATCTGCTGGAAGTGGACAACCCGTTGGTGCTGCCCACCAACAAGAAGATCCGTTTCCTGACCGCTTCCAACGACGTCATTCATTCCTGGTGGGTACCGGATTTCGCCGTGAAACAGGACGCCATTCCGGGTTTTATCAATGAGGCGTGGACTCGAATTCCTACGCCGGGGCTGTACCGGGGCCAATGCGCGGAACTTTGCGGTAAGGACCACGCCTACATGCCGGTCGTCGTGGAAGTGCGGCCCGAGGCCGAGTTCGACAAGTGGATCGCCGGCCAACGCCTCGCCAGGGAACTGGCTTCAGGGCAGGCGGTGGCCGATCGTAACAAGACCTGGACGATGGCGGAGCTCATGCAAATCGGCGAGCAGGTGTTTTTGACCCATTGTGCGACTTGCCATGAACCGAATGGCGTGGGTCAAGGGACCACGTACCCGGCATTGGCCGGCGGCAAAATCCCGACCGGGCCCCTTGAGGCGCATATCGATCGAGTGATGAATGGCAAGGCCGGGACCGAGATGCAAGCCTGGGCGCCTCAGCTTTCCGATCGGGAGCTGGCCGCCGTGATTACCTATGAGCGCAACGCCTGGGGTAACGCCACCGCCGATCTCATTCAGCCACGAACAATTTACGCGGCCCGTTAAGGTGATTCACTGATGGTTGCACACGCAGCAGACGCAATTCCTCAACGATCTCGAGTGTGGGCATACATTGCCCGCTGGTTGCTGACCACCAACCACAAGGAGATCGGCACTCTCTATCTGTGGCTCAGCTTTACGCTGTTTTTCATTGCCGGGGCGATGGCGATGGTCATCCGTTTGGAGCTGTTCCAGCCCGGCATCCAATTCGCCGAGCCGCTTTTTTACAATCAGATGGTGACCATGCACGGGCTGATCATGGTGTTTGGCGTGGTGATGCCCGGCTTCGTCGGATTGGCCAACTGGCAGATTCCGCTGATGATCGGCGCGCCCGACATGGCGCTGCCACGACTGAACAACTTCAGTTTCTGGATCCTGCCTTTCGCTTTCACTCTGTTGCTCTCGTCGCTCTTCATGGAAGGCGGGGCCCCCAATTTCGGCTGGACTTTTTACGCCCCCCTATCCACCACGTATGGGCCGCCGAGTACCGATTTCTTCATTTTCGGTGTCCATATGATGGGGATCTCATCGGTACTGGGGGCCATCAACATCATCGTCACCATCTTCAACCTGCGCACACCGGGCATGACGTTGATGAAAATGCCCTTGTTCGTCTGGACCTGGTTGATCACCGCCTTCCTGCTCATCATGGTCATGCCGGTGTTGGCGGGGGTGGTCACCATGGTGCTCACCGATCGTCATTTCGGCACCAGTTTCTTTTCCGCGGCGGGCGGCGGTGATCCGGTTATGTTCCAGCACATTTTCTGGTTCTTCGGGCACCCGGAAGTCTACATCCTGATCCTGCCGGGCTTCGGCATCGCCTCGCAGATCATCCCCACGTTCGCCCGCAAGAAGCTGTTCGGTTATCACTCGATGGTGTACGCGACCGCTGCGATCGCGTTTTTATCCTTCATCGTCTGGGGGCATCACATGTTCGCCACCGGCATGCCGCTGGCGGCTGAATTGTTCTTCATGTACGCGACCATGTTGATTGCCGTCCCCACCGGGGTGAAGGTGTTCAACTGGGTGGCCACCATGTGGCGTGGCTCCATGACCTTCGAAACGCCCATGTTGTTTGCCATCGGCTTCGTCATATTGTTCACCATCGGCGGTTTCTCCGGACTCATGCTGGCTCTCGTGCCGGCCGACTTTCAGTACCAGGACACCTTTTTTGTTGTGGCGCACTTTCATTATGTTTTATATCCGGGTGCCATCTTCGGCACGATGGCGGCGACGTATTACTGGCTGCCCAAGTGGACGGGCCACATGTACGACGAGCGTCTGGGCAAGATCCATTTCTGGACCGCCGTGGTTGCGGTCAACCTGACCTTTTTTCCGATGCACTTTACCGGTCTGGCCGGCATGCCCCGGCGCATTGTGGATTACTCCCTGCAATTTGCCGATTTCAATATGGTTTCCAGCATCGGCGCCGGACTCCTGGGCCTGACACAGGTGTTGTTCCTGTACATCGTGATCAAGACCATTCGCGGCGGCGAAAAGGCAAGTACCCGGGTCTGGGAAGGTGCGGAAGGTTTGGAGTGGACGGTCCCGTCTCCGGCACCACATCACACGTTCGAGACGCCACCGCAGTTCCCGCCGATTATGCAACGCGATGGTCGATGAAGAAACACCCGTCCGCAATATTTGGGAACGCCTTTCGATGAACGATACCCGCAACAATCAGCGTAAACAGGTAATCCTGCTTGCTTCGCTGGCTGTGGGCATGTTGGGGTTTGCCTACGCGCTGGTTCCGCTTTACGAGGTCTTTTGCGAGGTAACCGGGCTGAATGGAAAAAATTACGGCCGCGCGGTTGATCCCGCAGTCGCGCAAGTCCAGGCGGCCCCGTCCAATCGCGAAGTGACGATTCAGTTCCTGGCTCACGTCGGCAACGGTATGCCGTGGGAGTTTCGGCCGACCGAACATCAGCTGAAGGTTCGGCTGGGGGAACTCAAGTTCACCGAATATTATGCTCGCAACCGCGCCGCTCAAACGGTGACCGGACAGGCAGTGCCCAGCGTGTCACCAGGATACGCCGCCAAGTATCTGCATAAAATCGAATGTTTTTGCTTTTCTCAACAACGCCTGGAAGCCGGCGCAGATCAGCGTATGGCCTTGAGGTTTTATGTCGGCGACGATTTACCGGCGGAGGTCCACACCCTCAGCTTGTCGTACACCCTGTTTAAAGTGCCGGCAGTTCAGGCCGCGAGCCCGGGAGCGAGGCTTGCGAGTAATCAGCAATGAGTGAAGCACCCCGTTATTACGTCCCGCACTCGAGCCCCTGGCCCATTATCGGGTCTGTGGCGCTGTTTGTGACCGCATTCGGTGCGGTCACTTTCATCCACCAGAGTACGGAAAAGGTTGCAGCCGAGGGCAGCTTCGGGGAACCGATCTTCTACGCCGGCCTTGCAATGATCGCGTTCATGATGTTCGGCTGGTTTGGGACCGTCATCAGGGAATCCGTGAGAGGCATGTCCAGTGGCTTGCTCGACCGTTCGTATCGCATGGGCATGGCCTGGTTCATCCTTTCGGAAGTGATGTTCTTCGCTGCTTTTTTCGGTGCGCTTTTTTACGCGCGGATCATTTCTGTGCCATGGCTGGCTGGAGCGGGCAAAAGCCTGGAAACACACATCTTGTTGTGGCCCGACTTCGCGGACACCTGGCCGCTGTTCATGACACCCGGTGGCGATGCGACCGAGGCGATGGAGGCATGGGGTTTGCCGTTCATCAACACAGTGATTCTGGTTACGAGCAGCGTCACTGTCACATTTGCCCATTGGGCGTTGAAAAAAAACCAGCGATTACCATTGTCAATCTGGCTCGCCATTACCGTGGCTCTGGGCGCGACCTTCCTGACCCTTCAGGCCATTGAGTACATACATGCTTACACCGAGTTGGGCCTGAGTCTAACAGCGGGAATTTACGGCTCGACCTTCTTTATGTTGACCGGGTTTCATGGCGCACATGTGACTATGGGAACGATCATGCTGACGGTCATGCTGTTGCGTTGTATGACGGGTCACTTCTCACCCGAAAACCATTTCGGTTTTGAAGCGACGAGCTGGTATTGGCACTTCGTGGATGTGATCTGGCTGTTTCTGTTTACGTTTGTTTATTGGTTTTAGATGAATCTGCCTAGGAACCCCAACGCTAACAGAACGAGCAACAAGACAGCCAAAGCTACCCGAATACTCAGTGAAACAACCATGCGTTGCGTCTTACCACGGTCGCGTACGAGGAAATAGAGACCACAGCCCAGGCTGACAAGAATGCCGAGCATGACAACGATAATGAGGAGATCGATCATTACAAGGGTCGGCCCAATGGAATCAAGAGCAACAGAATGATGTCAAGGACCGCAGAAATCAAACTTACCGTCGACCTGGACGCCGACAACCTGCCGACTCGAATCGAATGGTTTGCCTCAGAGGGACAGAAAAACGGCCCGGCGACTTGTCAGTCGATGATGCTTTCGCTCTGGGATAGCGAGAAAAAGACGACTGTCGCGATCGATCTGTGGACCAAAGATACGAGCGTCGACGACATGAACCTCTATTTCTACCAGGTGATTCACAAGATGGCCGACACCTATATGAGAGCGACAAAAAATGCGGACATGGCCGACTCGATCCGCAAGTTCGGTGACGGGTTCGGTGAAACCCTGGGCCTGGTAGTTCGGAATACGACTTAGATGAACGTCTCCATTGTTCCGGCATTGAAGGTACTCAGGCCTGCAGCATTGGTCGCCTTCGCCGCCTTTATTGGCGTGGTGGTGGGCTATTGGGCGAATGCGGCGTTCTTTCCGGGTACCAGCCCGAAACAACCGATCGAGTTCAGCCACAGAATCCACGCAGGCGACAACGAAGTCCCCTGCATGTATTGCCACACCGAGGCACGCCGTTCCATATCCGCCGGTGTGCCCAGTGTCTCGAAATGCGTAGGCTGTCATGCCGAGGTCGCAACTGAGCGACCGCAGATACGCAAACTGATGAAGTACTGGAACAACAAGGAGCCCATACCGTGGATCAAAGTTCATGATCTACCGGATTTTGTTCACTTCACGCATAAACGTCACGTGTTAGCCGGTATTGAGTGCCAGACCTGCCACGGGCCAGTTGAAACCATGGATAGAATCCATGTCACCAGCAGGGCACTCGATGGATCTTCTCAGTTGGATACTCCCTGGAAAATGGGCTTGTGCCTCAACTGCCACAAGGAACACGAGGTCGAGAACGGGACGGATTGCTGGACCTGTCATAAGTAGAAGAAGAGATCAATGCCAAACATAGGACGCAGAGAATTTCTCAAGCTAGTCGGCGCCGGCAGCATCGGCGTTGGTGCGGGCTTCAAGCTCAGAGAATCGATCAAGCACCCGCAAGAGTATCTGATCCCCCACGTAATGGCGCCAGAGGACTTCAGCACTGGAATCGCCACCTGGTACAACACAGTATGCTCAATGTGTTCAGCCGGTTGTGGCATCTCCGTGCGCACCCTCGAGGGGCGTGCCAAAAAGATCGAAGGCAATCCTTCGCATCCCGTCAACCAGGGTCGGCTTTGCGCGCTGGGCCAGTCAGGGCTGCAGGTCTTGTACAACCCGGATCGGATAATCGGTCCGTTGCTGCAAACCGGTAAGCGCGGTTCCATGTCGTTCGCGCAAATCACCTGGGAAGAGGGTCTGAGCAAAGTCGCTGACCGCCTAGACGTGCTAAGGACCGCCAATCGAGGCAACCGCGTCTGTCTCCTGAGCCAGGGTGTCGGCGGACAGCTGGCGCAGCTATTCGAACTCTTTATGGACCAACTGGGCTCCGAGCGCCTACTGCACTATGATTTTGACCATCCGCACACTTTGTACGCGGCAAACCAGCGTTTTTTCGGTGAGGAGCGCCTGCCTTATTACGATTTGAAGAATACCCGCTATCTGTTGTCTTTCGGAGCTGATTACCTCGGAAGTTGGATTTCCCCCGTGCATCACAGTCTTGGCTTTGGGTACAGCCGCCAGGGCCGGCCCGATGTCAGGGGACGGTTTGTTCAAATCGAACCAAGGATGTCGCTGAGTGGCGCCGCCGCCGATGAGTGGATTGCCGCGAGACCCGGTACTGAGGGTCTTTTAGCCCTGGGCCTGGCCCACCATATAGTCGCCGCGGGCCACTACCAGGGACGCGATCGCGACGACTGGACGGAAGCACTTCGTGCGTACACGACAAACCAGGTAGCGGAGCAAACCGGTGTTTCGGCAGCCACTATCACCCGCTTGGCCGACACATTTGTCCATACCGAGCCCAGCCTGGCCATCGGCGGTGGAGTCGCAGGTAACCATAGCAATGGTGTTGATACGCTGGTCGCGGTTAATGCGCTCAATTATCTGGTCGGCAATCTCGGCAAGCAGGGCGGCTTGTTGTTCAACCCGGAACCCGCCGGCCAAGTCTCGCACCCGCGCCAGGCCAGTTTTCGCACAATGCTGGAGCTCGCCGAGGATGCACGACAAGGCAACATCGAAGTTTTGATCCTCAACGGTACTAACCCCGTGTTTAGCTTGCCGTTGGCGGCCGGTTTCAGGGAGGCGCTCGCCAAAATACCGGTGATCGTCAGTCTGTCCAGTTTCATGGATGAAACCACGGCGCTGGCAGACATCATCCTGCCAAGTCATACCTACCTCGAAAGCTGGGGCGATGACTTCCCGGAACCGGGTGTGGGGTTCGTCACAGGCGCTGTTTCTCAACCGGTGGTTTCGCCCTTGTACAACACCCGGGCGACCGGAGATATCCTTCTGGGGCTGGCACAACAACTGGGCTTGAGCGATGCGATCCCGTGGAACAGCATGAAAGAATGTATCGAGGACGGCTGGCGCCAGATTTATGAGCGTGGTGATCCGGAGACGCGAGAGGAGAGTTTTGCGTCGTTCTGGCGGGCGGTCCTGAAAGCCGGCGTATGGGGTGAAAAATCACGGCGTGAGTTCGCATTTACCTTGAAGAAAGGGGTTATCAACAGCATTGGTGTTCCAGCCCCCGTGTTTTCCGGGTCGTCGGACGAATATCCTTTCGTGCTACACCCCTATGTTTCGAACACCCTGCACGATGGCCGTGCGGCGAATCTTCCCTGGTTGCAAGAGCTTCCGGACCCGATGACCAGTGTGGTCTACGGATCCTGGGTGGAATTGAACCCGGTTACAGCCGGGCAACTGGGTCTGACGGAGGGGGATCTGGTCGATATAGAGTCCCCACACGGGCGGATTCGCGCGCCGGTTTACGTCTATCCAGCCATCATGCCCGACGTCGTCGCTATGCCCATCGGGCAAGGTCACAGCGAATATGGCCGGTATGCCAAGAACCGCGGCGCCAATCCGATTGAAATCCTTGGCCCCCAAATGGAACAACAAACCGGTGGCCTTGCCTCCAGCGCTACTCGGGTAAAAATCCTTGCGACCGGGCGTCGGGTCGAGCTAGTGAAGACCGGCGGTAAATCGCGTGATCTGGGTAGAGGGATCGTGCAAACGACGAACGGCGGACCATCTTCTGGGGCCAAGGGCCACAGCGCCAAACTGAACAGTATTCCGATAGTGGTGGTAACAACATGAACATCCTGGAACGATTTACCGACGGCTGGCGGAAATACCGAAAGCCCGGCTACTACAGAGAATTCGATTACCACTGGGCGATGACAATCGACCTCGACGCCTGCACCGGCTGCGAGGCCTGTGTGACGGCCTGCAAGGCCGAAAACAATCTACCCATCGTAGGCGAGAAAGAGTTCGCCAAGGGCAGGGAAGTGCAGTGGATCCGCATTGAACGCTACTGGGAGGGCGAGTATCCGGACGTCAAACTGCGCTTCATCCCGATGTTGTGCCAACACTGTGATGCGGCGCCGTGCGAGACGGTGTGTCCGGTGGCCGCCACGTATCACAACCAGGACGGTCTCAACGTGCAGATCTACAACCGCTGTATCGGCACCCGCTCGTGCGCGGTTTATTGCCCATACGAGGTTCGTTACTTCAATTACACCGATCATCACTGGGACAGCCCCCTGGACCAGCAATTGAATCCCGATGTGACGGTGCGTGAAAAGGGGGTGATGGAGAAATGTACGTTCTGCATTCAACGAATTCGCCAAGCCAAGGATCACGCCAAGGACGATGGCCGCAGACGGGTACGCGACGGCGAGGTTCAACCAGCCTGTGTGCAGACCTGCCCCGCTAATGCCCTGGTCTTCGGCGATCGCAAAGACCCGCAAAGCCAGGTTGCCAAATCGATGAATGATCCACGCGCCTACCGGGTGTTGGAAGAGCTGAACACCGACTCGTCCGTGGTCTACCTGAAGAAAGTTGACGCAAAAGGATGATCAGGCGAGCTGAGGCGAACAACTTGCGCTACGCCGACGTCAACGAGGACATCGTAAGGTCCATAGTAGAAACCGGGCCCAAGTACTATATCGCGCTGGCGACTGCCGGCGGCATCACCCTGCTGTGCTTCTTTTTCCCCTGGTTCTATCAACTCTATTATGGCATTGGCGCGTCTGGGATGCATCACCCCCAAGTCTGGGGAACCTATCTCGCCGGCTTTATCTTTTGGATTGGCCTCAGCCATTCCGGCACCTTGCTGTCCTGCGTTCTGCTCCTCACCAATAGTACCTGGCGTAAAGCCATGTATCGAAGCGCCGAGGCCATGACGCTGTTTTCACTGATGGTGGCCACTACCCTGGTGGCGGTGCACCTCGGGCGTCCCTGGTTCATTCATTGGACGCTGCCATACCCCAATCAAATGGAAATGTGGCCCAATTTTCGTTCGCCCTTGCTGTTTGACGTCATGGCCATCGGCACTTATCTCACGGGCAGCTCAGTTTTCATTTACATGGGATCGATCCCCGATTTCGCTGCCGTCAGAGATCGCACCGCCGGGTGGCGCAATACCATGTATACCTTGTTGTCCCTGGGCTGGCGTGGAACCGACAGGGAATGGCACCGCTTGCACTGGGCTTACACGTTTCTCGCGGTTCTCATCATTCCGCTGGCGGTCTCCGTACACAGCATCGTTTCCTGGGATTTCGCGATGTCCATTGTACCGGCGCTGCACCAGACCATCTTCGCGCCATATTTCGTAGTCGGCGCCATCTACTCCGGCACTGCGGGTATCGTCACCGTGATGTTCGTACTCAGGAAATACATGAATTTCGAGCAATACATCACCAAAGTGCACTTTGACAACCTGGGTAAACTTTTGCTGGTGCTGTCGTTGATCTGGACTTACATCAACGCCATAGAACTGTTCACCGGCTGGTATAGCGGCACATCCACAGAGCACGAAGCACTAAATTACAAATTATTCGGCTATTACGCGTGGCTGTACTGGGAGATGATCCTGTTCTGCGCGGTGGCGCCGCTTTTGTGCATTTTCAGGCGTTTCAGAACTTCGTTGGTGCCCATGCTGATCTTGTCGATCGCGATTAACATCGGCATGTACACGGAGCGTTTCCTCATCGTCGGCACCTCACTCTCGCGGAAATATCTACCAGATGCTTGGACCGTGTACGTGCCGAGCGTGGTTGAACTCTCCATCATCCTGGGCTCGTTTGCGCTGTTCACAACGCTATTTCTCGTGTTCGTCAAGATCTTTCCCAGTGTGTCCATGTACGAAGTGAAAGAAACGATGGACGTTCCCGGGACGGAGCCAACGGCGCAACCGGAAGGAAGCTCCGCATGACGAATTTTGCCGTAGGACTCTTTCACGAACCGCAGTCCGCGCTGGCAGCGGCGGGCAGCCTCAAGAGCGCCGGCTTTGCCACCCTCGAGCTGATGTCGCCGATCCCCGTGGAAGGCGTGGAAGAGGTGCTTGGTGAGAAGAAGTCCGTGATCAAACGCTTTACGTTTTTTGGAGCCGTGATCGGCGGGTTGTCGGGCTTTTTGCTGGCGGCCGGTACTGCGGTGCTCTACCTGCACCCGACCGGTGGCAGGCCCATCATTACTTTTCCACCGTATCTGATCATCACCTATGAGTTGACCATTCTGTTCGGGATCGTGTTCACGGTGCTGGGTTTTTTCATCAGTGCACGGCTGCCCGCTTTGCGCGATCGAGTCTACCTACCTGAAACCGCGGTCGATAAGTTTGCGGTGTCGGTGGCTTGCGACGACGACAAACACTTCAAACGCGCCGAAGCCATCCTGAATGAGGCTGGTGCCGAACAGGTCAGGAAAATGGCGGAAGAGGGTTGATGAGAATTTCCACTCGCACGATCGCGGTACTACTGCTCTTCGGTCAGGCGAATCTCGGCTGGGGCTTCTCCTGGGATCAGGACATGGTGGATCAGCCGGTTGCCAAACCTCAGCGATCACCGGCGCCCGCAGCGCCGGATTCAATTCCAATCGTGGGCGGCGAAACCGTGCCTGCGCCAACGACGGAAAAAGGTATGTCCGAGGCGAAGGACGCAGCAGCGGCGATACTAAATCCGATACCTGCGAGCGCTGAGTCGTTGGCCCAAGGGGAGTATCTCTACCAGATGAACTGCCTGGTGTGCCACGGCAAGCAAGGCCGCGGGGACGGCCCGGTCGGGCTCAAGTTCGTCGCGAAATCACCGGTGGATTTGCACGAGAAATATACCCAGGACCAGGCCGACGGGCAGCTGTTCTTTACCCTCACGCGCGGACGGAATCGCATGCCGTTCTACCGCGATGCATTGAACGTGGAGGAACGCTGGCATGTCATCAATTACCTTAAACACGAGTTTGGTAACAAATGAGCACCGAACAAGCCGCAGCAGGCGCCCACCCCTCGACACGTCGGGGGCCCAGCAACATCATCGCCCTGTGGGTGTTGATTGCCCTCACCGTGCTGGGTATCGCGAGCCCCGGTTATGGGGCTAGCAACGAGACCACTCGGCCCGAATTTAGTTTGCTCATCGTTTCATTTTTGTTTCTCATGGGTGTCAGCCAAGCTGGCGTCGTGTTCTGCGCTATCTGCCGCCTCGTGGAGGCGGATTGGGCCAAGCCCTACTACCGGCTCGCCGAACTGAGCACGATGGCATTTTTTCCGTTTGCCATTGTGGGTTTCCTGCTGATCTATTACTACGCGGGGGACGAACTTTTTTATTGGCGCTCGGCCTCCCCAGATGAACATCTGAGTCCATGGCTGAACAGCGACTGGTTGCTGATCAGGAACCTTTTTGGCCTGTTGTTGTTTTACGGCCTGAGTGCGTTCTATGTTCTGAAGGCCCTCCGGCCCGACCTGGCGAAGGCGTCGAACATGGGCAACGTCGAACATCGTAAAGTCGAGCGTCAGCTCTATCTACTGTCGCCTCTGGTACTCATTGCCTTCGTCGTCTGCAATACCCTGTTTGCCTGGGACTTCGCCATGATGCTCATCCCGCACTGGCACAGCACCGTGTTTCCCATTCACTTCTGGTTCGGCAATCTGTTGGCGGGAACGGCTGCCCTGATCGTGTTTCCGGCCGTGCTTGGGCGGTCAGCGGGAACCGAGTCCCACTTCAGTCCATACCAGATCCGCCAGCTCAGCATGTTGATCACTGCGTTTGTAATGTTGTGGATCTACTTTTTTTGGGCCCAGTTCTTCGTGATCTGGTTTGGCAACCTCCCCCACGAAGCGGATCCATTGTGGCGCCAGATGTACGGCCATTACGCCCCTTATTACTGGACCATGTTGGCTGGTTGTTTCTTCGTTCCCTTTGTCGCCTTGATCTTCGCCATCGTCAATAGATCGGTAATCGCGATGTGTATCGTCGCTCTCAGCATTGGCGTCGGCATTTGGATCAACAAGTATCTGATGGTGGTTCCCGTTTTCTCGCCCGATGATCGGCCGCTCGACAATTTGCTGGACGCAGGCCTGTCGATTGGGTTACTGGCCGCTTTCCTGGCAGTGGTCGTTTTCCTCGCCAGGCGACTGCCCGTATATTCGTACTGGGAGATAAATCTGACGCACGAACCGGAGCGCTAAACGTGGCGTGGCCAGCTCTTGGGTGCTGAGTCTTGCCGCCGGATTGCGGCGGCCGCCGGCGCGTCGAGCAATTATGTGTTAACAGGCCCTAGCGAGCCGAAGCGCGTAGCAACCGCTTTAGATCGTCGAGCACGCCTTGCCCGTCCTCGGCAGGGGGATACACCAGCACGATGCGCCCCCGATGATCGACGATGAGCAGTATGCTATCGAAATGTGGCGCTCCCAGTGCACGACGCACGACGCCGATGAGCTTGCCGTCTGCCGGCAGCAGCCATCTTTGTGTATGTGAGACCGGTTTATCGTTATCAGGACCGAGCAGGGCCAAAGTGACGCGGGACATGTCGCGCCCAACTGCGATCCGGATACGCTCAGCGATCTGCAACAAGCCCTGACACTGTCCAGTACAGGGAGCTGCGTGCAACACCACCAGATACCAGTCACGTGCAACCGCGTCCACTGTGAGTTGCGTACCGGCAGCGTCCATGACGTCATAAGATTGCAGTCGCAGTGGCGGCTCCAACAACACACCGTAATTGACGGTTTTTGCCGGTCTCCAGTCCAGAGGCCCAATGGTGAACAGCCATGCGAGCACGAGCGGCAGCGCAAACACCGCGACGATTGCCAGTAGGGTACGCCGTGCCTTCGTTTTCGCTGCTCGTGTCGGCGTGCTCATGACGTGCCTGCTTTGCCGCGGCGTAAGGTGAGTACCAGCGTGACGACCATGACGGTTACCGCCAGTGCGAACCACTGCAGCGCGTAGCCGAGATGGCGAGACTCACCCCTGCCTGGCGCTATCCAGGTGCGGACGAATCCGTCTGGCGCGTCGCCGTCGAGCAGCACGGTGATGGGCAGTAACTCTGCGCCGACGGTTGCAGTCAGAGCAGTGAAATCGATGCCTTGCACGCGCCACTTGCCGTCGGCTAAGGGTTCAATGAGATCGCTGCCTTTGAGGCCTAATCCCACCTGTGGCGGCAGGCTAAATCTACCTTCGAGCCGCTGGCTAACGATCGGCGTGGCGAACTCGGGCGCGCGGCTGCGGTCGGCACCTGCGTTTATCCACCCGCGGTTCACCAGCACGCTCTCCTGGCGTCCGTCGAGCTCAAACGCCGTGTATACCAGGTAACCGGCGCGACCCTGATGCATTTGATTGTCGAGCAGAACTGTGGTGCCGAGATAGCGTCCGGCTACTGTCGTGCGATACCCCAGCAGTTCCGCGGCGTCATCGACACCGCGTTGATTGAGATCGATTTGCGGCGCGTTCCCGCGGCGCTCGAACTCTGCAAACGTGGTGCGTTTCTGCGCCGCGCGATCGAGCTGCCACATGCCGAGCGCGATGAACAGCGCCGTGACAATCAAAGCAACTGCCAGCAAGCCGATTCTCATATTCTTTCGTGCTGTCGGCGGCTGGCAGGCAGTGACTATAACCGATGGTTCGGTTGAACTGTCACTTTCACATCTGCTAACCCTCCGATCGCCGGCGGGCATTGGAAACCTCGAAGATCTGCTCCATGTTTGGCGGTGCTATGTCGCTATGGCCACCGCCCGGCACGTCAATGTAGGTTACCTCTGTGCCGCGTATAGGCAATGTAAACACCATTCTTCACCAACCAGAAATCTATCCCCCGCCCGCCGAATGGTCAACCGCGCGCAAATTCACCTAACCCTCCGCTGTTTTTCTGAGAACGTTGGCCACCCAGGCGTTCCGCGGCGCCTGGTTTCGCCACAATAAATGCTCCTAATCGGGATCGGTGAAGCCGTGAACGTCAGCCATATAGGTCGTGCCCGACGCGCGGTCGCGCGACGTCATCACCGCGATGTCAATCACGAGTTTGCCGATGAGTGATCTTGATTCAAGCAACGAGTGTCAGGTCTCTCATATTGCGTGGCTTCGGGTGAATTCACTTAACAAAGTGAACCACCGCTGATCGCTTCGTGGTCGAGTTTGTCGCATTCTATGTGGAACACTCTGTTTCGAAGTGTTTTAATACGCTGAATCCAGGGAGTCGAAATCAATTCAGGCGGAAGCCATTTAGGCGGAAACCATGATTCGCAAATGCGTACGTATCAAACACGCTGAATCAAACAGCCTCATCGCGGATGGCCCGGTGGGTTGGGCGATCACGCCTTTCGAAGGAAACTACTACATTCGTCCTGTCTCACCGAACCACACTCGATCCGCGCCATCCTCGCGCACCTCGGTGAGCCCACCACCCTGCCGCCGCTCGCGCGCCGGGGTTTCTGTTACTGCGTTCAGGTCGCGCCGTTAACGGCACCGAGCATGGTCCTATCTCAAACGCAAGCGCATAGGCAGTGCAGGAACAGCGCAAATCGTGCCCCCGCTACCAATCACACGAACCCCGGCCCCGCGCCGGGGTTTAAACTGCTGAAAGTTGATAAGCGGCTCCAGACCCGGAATTGAGCTACATTGATAGCTTGCCTTTACCTCAAAAGGCAATTGGGAGTTTCCATCAAACAATTCCTAATTCCCAAGTTCCTATGCCTCGACAGCCTGCAGTGAACTGACTTTGAGTCTGGCGCGAGGCCGAGCATGAGTGGGGACGTGCAACGATCGCTGGGCTTCTGGCGCTGTTGGGGCCTGGTCGTGGGCGGAACCATCGGTTCCGCGGTGTTCATAATGCCGGCGGTGATGGCGCCTTACGGTGGACTCGGTCTGTTGAGCCTCATCTTCGCAACACTGGGCGCGGTCTGCGTTGCGCTGATGTTCGGCGCGCTGGCGCGCCGCGTGACGCTCACCGGTGGAATGTATGCCTACACGCGCGCAGGTTTTGGCGATTTTGCGGCATTTCTTGTGGCGTGGAGCGGATGGATCAGCATCTGGGTGGCCTGCGCGGCCATCGCTATTGGCTTCGTCGCCTACCTCGGGGCCGTAGAGCCGGCGATCGGCACTCATCCTGTGCTGGGTGCGCTGTCCGGCCTGGCGCTGATCTGGATCCTGGTGGGCATCAACATCTTGGGCGTGCGCGAGTCCGGTGTCGTAGGCTTGGTGACCACGATCCTCAAGTTGACTCCGCTGGTGCTGGTCGGCGTCGTGGGGTTGTGGTTCATTGAAAGCGAAAACCTGCCCGCGATGCACCCCGGCGAGGGTAGCGCGCTCGTAGTGTTCGCCTCAGTCTTCGCGCTCAGCTTCTGGAATTTCAGCGGCATCGAGACCGCGACCGTGCCGGCCGAGGACACCGTGGATCCGGCGCGGACCATTCCCAGGGCGCTGCTGGCGGGCACGCTAACGGTGGGCGCTGTCTACCTGCTGGTGAGCCTAGTGGCGCTGGGTGTGATGCCCTCGGGCGCGCTCGCCGTTTCGAGCTCGCCGCTGGCGGACGTCGGCACAACTATTTTCGGGCGGTTCGGCAGCGGCCTCGTGGTTGCCGGAGCACTAGTGTCGACGGCGGGGGCTCTGAACCTGTCGATCCTGGAAGGGGGGCAGATCGCAATGGCGGCCGGACGGGACCGGTTGTTTCCGGCTTTCTTCTCACGGCTTTCGGGCAGGCACACACCCTGGGTTTCGTATGTGCTGATGGGCGCTTTTGCGAGCCTGCTATTCATGCTCAACTTTTCGCGCGGACTGGTCGCGGCCTATACCTTCATCGTGCTGATCGCGACGCTCACGCTCATTATCCCGTATGCCTTTTCGGCCGTGGCCAGCCTGATCCTGCAACTGCGCGACCCGGTGGCCAGCCGCGCAAAGCGCTGGCGCGAGGCCATCGTCGCCATGACCGCGTTCGGCGTCTGCTTCTGGGTGATCGCGGCATCCGGCATGGAGACGGTCTACTGGGTGTTCCTGCTGTTGATGTTGGGGCTGCCGGTGTATGTCGTCATGGTGTGGAAGTGGAGTTGACCCGCTTTTGTGGATACATCATGTTCACAATAGGAGGGTCAAGCAATGGGTCGGAAGATCAAACGGTACACGCCGGAGTTTCGGCGGCA
>Ga0247727_10007199_pt1 | contig 21369 bp, 20 predicted proteins | sample WisWelCaveWW1625_FD_202498 | JGI IMG/M metagenome (GOLD analysis project Ga0247727, IMG submission 202498) | Biofilm microbial communities from Wishing Well Cave, Virginia, United States - WW16-25 | ecosystem: Environmental > Aquatic > Deep subsurface > Groundwater > Cave microbial mat | place... | reverse complement strand
CCCCCGAGGAGGGTGAGGTAGATCCCCAGGAGCACGCCCGTGAACCCGTAGCCGAAGGTCCGGACGGCGCGGTTCGCGACGAGGATTGCGAGCGGAGAGTGCAGGGGGACTCCTCACGAGGTGTGCTCGAGGGCGCCGCCCTCCGCGATGCGCCAGGCGCAGTACGCGTACAGAGCGTCGTAGAGGGGGAATTGAAGTCGCATGTTCTCGTGGTCGTCCCGGGCGACCCGTCGGAACCCGAGGGCCGCCGCCTCTAGGCCCGCACCTTCCGAGCGTCGCCGCGCGACCTTTTTCCCGGCGTCCGCGGTCCGGACGATCTCCGCAAGGTCCCTAAGGGCACGGTCCTCGAGCCCGTACTTGCGGAGGATCGCGTCGAAGCTCACGCGCTCCTCGCCGTCCTCCCGGTAGTGCGTGAGCTCGACGTCCGGCACGTCGAAGGGAATCGCACCCTCCCCCCGCGCGACTGCGAGGACGCGATCGCTCGCGACGAACAGGAACTCCGCCGCAGGATCGACGAACTTTCGAATCAGCCACGGACAGGCGATTCGATCCACCTTCGCTTTCTCTCGCGTCACCCACTTCATCCGCTCGACCGCAGGGCCGATGCCTTCCGTCCCGGAAGATGCTTTCCTTGAGGCAACTCTTTTATCGAGGCCCACGGTTCGGCGCGCGGGCACGTCGGCTAGTCCGGACCAGGCTGGTGGCCTTCGGAGCCTCCGACGAGGGTTCGAATCCCTCCGTGCCCGTCCTCCGCGCGAATCGACGTCCGTTTCGTGGCGAAGGTTTTTTCCTTCCGCCCGTCCGATTTCGGACACGAACGCGTTGCGTTCGCCTCGTGGTCGAAGCCTTAATTTCCCCGTTCCCGTTGCCCCCGTATGACGCCGGACGGCACGCCGACTCGGGAGGGCGATGGCGTCGCCGTGCGTACGTTCGACGCGCCCGCGGCGCGGCAAAGCCTCCTCACGACGCTTGGCAAGAAGTCGTGGCCTTGGCTGCACTCCCTCTCCGATCGCTGGCCCTGTCGTCGCTGCCGCGCGCACTTCTCCGCCTGGATGTCGGGCGTCCACGACGCCGTGAACGTGCGGATCGGGAAGCACCCGTTCCGGCCCGACACGTGGGAGAAATTCCGCACAGGCCAGCTCGAAGGCAGCTACCACCGCGGATGCCTCCTCTGTCGTGTCGCTCGTGTCGCCGTGCGCATGTTCACCCGACCGCCGCGGCCGGAGCGCGCGTGACGTCCGGTGGTCGTGAACAGAAAAAGGATACAGGCCGCCGCTACAGCGGCCCGCAGGTGTAGGGGTGGTTCGGCACGCCAAGTCCGTCGGGACGCTCGGCCCAGAACTTGAACTCGAACGTCCCTCGAGACTGCGCGTGGATCTCGATCAGGAAGCCGTCCTGCGACCCGTCCCCGCTCGCTACGATCGTGTCCGCGAAGGGCATCGTGAGGACCCAGTCGAGGAGGTTCCCGGTCGACCCCGCCGTGGCGCGCACCATGCCGTAGTAGTACAACGCCTTCAGGACGACCGAGGGCGACGACCGCACGGCCGCGGACGCGTTCGTGCCCGGGCTAATCAGGGACGCGTACCCGGCCGGGTCGCGCTCCTCGATCTCGTGCAGGGTCATCTCCCAGTAGTCCGCGGATCCCAGCGCCGCCTGGAGGGTCGCCACGTTCGTCCCCGCCGCGAAGGCGCTCCCCTTCGGTGCGAGGAGCGGCCCATGCCATCCGATGTAGTACAGCAGTGTCCTCGAGCTCACGACCTCCTCCGCGCCGCAGCCCGCGTACACGATCAGTTCGCCCGGCGTCGTGCTGTTCGGGTTCCGGACCTCCATGCGGAGGACCGCCGGGATCGGCCGGTTCGCGTTGTTCGCCATCGTCGCGATGACGCGGAACGTGTCGCCCGGCGCGACGGTCGTCGGCATGCCGTCGACGGTCAGCGTGATCGCGTAGCCGTCCACCCGCACGTCCTTCTCCACGGTGTTGCTCACGATGGGCGTGAGGATGCCCACCGCGCCGACCGCGAGCACGACCGCGACGAGGATCGTCGCCCGCAGCCCCCACTTCATCCCATGTTTCATCTCGTACACCTCGCGCGCCCCACCGGGACGCGCGTCCGTGGACGTGCTCGGCACAGGGATAAGCGGGGCGCGTACACGCATCGTGCGTGTATCCTGTACGAGCCCGCGTGCGTTCGTACGCGCCGACACTTTATATACGACGCGCCAGGTATTTCATGCATCTTGAGGCGAGGCACCTGACGGACGTCGTGATCGCGGGCGCGAACCGCACGCCGGTCGGGAAGTACGGACGGGCGTTCCGCAACGTCGAGGCGGTGAAGCTCGGGAGCCTTGTCATCTCGGAGGCGGTGAACCGCGCGGGCCTCGTGCCTGCGGACATCGAGGAGGTCATCCTGGGCAACGTGATCCAAGCGGGCCTCGGGCAGAACCCCGCTCGCCAAGCCGCGATCTTCGCGGGCCTTCCGGACCGGATTGGCGCCGTGACGGTCAACAAGGTGTGCGCGTCCGGGATGAAGAGCGTCGCGATCGCCTCGGACGCGATCAAGGCGAGGTCCGCGGAAGTCATCGTGGCCGGCGGCATGGAGTCGATGAGCCGCGCGCCGTACATCGTGAAGGAGGCGCGCTGGGGCGTCGGCTACAACAACGTGCAGTTCATCGACGCGATGGTCCACGACGGCCTACTCGACGTGTACAACCGCTTCCACATGGGCGTCACGGGGGAGATCGTCTCGGAGCGGTTCCGCGTGACCCGGGAGGACCAGGACGCCTTCGCCCTCGAGAGCCACCGCCGGGCCTCGCGCGCTACGATGGAGGGGAAGTTCAAGGCGGAGATCGTCCCCGTCGAGCTGCCGGACGGCTCGCGGGTCGACGTCGACGAGGGCGTCCGGACGGACACCTCGATGGAGAAGCTCGCTCGGCTGCCGCCCGTGTTCCGGGACGGCGGCCTCGTGACCGCGGGGAACGCATCCCAGCTCAGCGACGGCGCGAGCGCGATGGTCGTCCTTTCGCGGGAGGCAGCGGACCGGCACGGCGTGAAGCCGCTTGCGCAGATCGTCGACTACGTGACCTCGGGGACGAAGCCCGAGTGGGTGATGGAGGCGCCGATACCGGCGGTCCGCAAGCTGCTCAAGAAGACCGGCCTCTCGATCGACGACTTCGACCTCGTGGAGCACAATGAGGCGTACGCATCCGCGAGCGTCGCGATCCTGCGGGAGCTCGGAATCCCGCACGAGAAGCTGAACGTCCACGGGGGCGCGGTGGCCCTCGGGCATCCGCTCGGCTGCTCCGGCGCGCGCATCCTGACGACCCTCGTCCACGCGATGAGGGACCGCAACGCGAAGCGTGGACTTGCGACCCTCTGCCTCGGCGGCGGGAATGCGATGGCGATGGCGATCGAGCGCGCGTAGCCGCGTAACTTCAAGTCCGGCGGGCCGTTTCCATCGGTCAGGTCTGCCATGGTGGCCGCCTGGCCCTTCTACTTCGTCGGCACGTTCGTCATCTTCGCGGGCTTCGTGGCCCTCGGTCGGTGGGTGAAGGGGATCGCCGGCGCGCCGTCCGACCCGCCCGGCCACGTCCTCGGCGTCGCGGCGGTCGCGTTCCTGCTCGGCACGAGCTCCGTCGCCGTCGCAATCGTGTTCGACTCGGACCAGATTCGATTGGAATCCACGCGGACCTTCGTATACCGCGTGTCCGTCGAACTGAACGGCGCGGACACGGTCCGCCTCCTCCTGCCCGCACCCCTCGACACGCGATTCGTTCCTAGGCTGAACGCAACGAACGGAACGGCGACGCTACGCCTCGTCTCGGACGTCGGAGGCCTCGCGCTCGAACTGACGGCGCACCGGAACGTGAGCTTCGAGATTCGCGTGGGCATCGTCGACGTCCCGTTCAACCGGACGATGACCCGGTTCGTCCCGTCGACGCCACCTGAGCAGTCGGGGACCGCGGCCGCGACGATCGACCTGACCTCGATCGGAGGCGGGGGCGCGGACGTGCGACTCGCGCTCCGGATCGAATTCAACGAGTTCTGTTTCTCGACGCGCCACGCCCTGGACGCATCCATCGTACCGGGGGCCTCCTCCTACCCCGTGGCATCGACCGTGACGACCTGTTGAGCCGTCCGTCGATCGCGTTTCGCGGACCTTCCCCACAAGCTCTTTTAGCTTCATCCGCAATACGGCTCGATTTCCGACTCGTTCGAGAGGATGTTGCATGCTCCGTAGAGTGCGCAAGGCGGCGACGATGGACGAGGTCCTCGCCCTCATGGAGCCCCTCGTCCAGGACTGGTTCCGGTCCAAGTTCAAGGGGCTCACGGAGCCGCAGGCCTATGCCGTCCCGCTGATCCACGCCCGGAGGAACGTCCTCGTGTCGTCCCCCACGGGGAGCGGGAAGACCCTCACCGCGTTCCTCTCGATCATTAACGAGCTGTACGCGAAGCAGCTGCGCGGCGAGCTCGAGGACAAAATCTACTGCGTCTACATCTCGCCGCTGAAGGCGCTCGCGAACGACATCAATCGCAACCTGGAGATGCCGCTCCGGGAGATGTCCGAGCTCGCCGCGAAGGGGGGCCTCACGCCTCCTGAGGTCCGCGTCGCCGTGCGGTCGGGCGACACCTCCGCGCAGGAGCGCCAGCGGCAGGTGCGCCGGCCCCCGCACATCTTCATCACGACGCCCGAGAGCCTCGCCATCATCCTGAGCACCCCGAAGTTCCGCGAGCGCTTCGCGGACGTCGAATGGGTGATCCTCGACGAGATTCACGAGGTGTGTTCCTCGAAGCGAGGCGCGCTCCTCGTGGTGTGCCTCGAGCGGCTGCGGGAGCAGGTCGGCCGGGACTTCGTGCGGATCGGGCTGAGCGCGACGATCGCTCCGATCGAAGAGGAGGCGAAGTTCCTCGCCGGCTTCGAGCGTGGGAAGGTCCGCGAGATGAACATCGTCGAGGTCGACACGCGGAAGTCCCTGGACCTCGCGGTCCTGAGCCCCGTGCGAGACATGACCGCCGTCCCCATGGAGGTCGTGAACGCGAAGATGTACGACCTCCTCAGCGACCTGATCGACGAGCACCGCACGACCCTGATCTTCACAAACACGCGAAGCGGGACGGAGCACGTGTCCTTCAGGCTCAAGGAACGGGGCGTGGAGGACCTCGAGGCCCACCACGGCTCCCTCTCGAAGGTGACGCGCCTCGACGTCGAGGAAAAACTGAAGACCGGACAGCTCAAGGCCGCCGTGTCGTCGACGTCCCTCGAGCTCGGTATCGACATCGGCTACATCGACCTCGTCGTCCAGATCGGCTCCCCGAAGACCGTCGCGAAAGGCCTCCAGCGGATCGGGCGCGCCGGGCACGCGTACGGCGAGACGGCAAAGGGCCGCATGATTGTCTCCGAGCCCTGGGACCTCATGGAGTGCGCGACCCTCGCGAAGGCCGCGTACGACGCGCGAATCGACCGCGTCGACATCCCGGCGAACCCGCTCGACGTCCTCGCCCAGGCGATCGTCGCGATGTCCCTCGAGAAGCGCTGGGACGTCGAGGAGGCGTTCGACCTCGTCCGCCGCGCATACTCGTTCCATGAGCTGCCGAAGAAGGACTTCCTGACCGTCCTCGACTACCTGTCCTCGCGAAACCCGGATATCAAGGTGTTCGCGAAGATCTGGTTCGACCAGGAGGAGGGCCGCTTCGGCAAGAAGAAGGGCACCCGGATGATCTATTACACGAACGTCGGCACGATCCCCGAGGAGGGGACGTACCATGTGTACTCCGAGCGCGGCTCGCCCCTCGGCGAGCTGAGCGAGAAGTTCGTCGAGTACCTGAGCCCGGGCGACATCTTCGTCCTCGGCGGCCGCACGTACCAGTTCGTCCGCGCGCGCGGCACCACCGTGTACGTGAAGGACGCGTCCGGCCGCCGTCCGACTGTGCCTTCGTGGACGGGCGAGATGCTTCCGCGGTCGTACGACCTCTCCCTCTTGGTCGGCGAGTTCCGACGCACCCTCGCGGAGCGGATCGACCGCGACGGCGAGAAGGTCGTCCGGTCCTGGCTCATCGACGCCTACCGTGTCGACGCGGGTTCTTCGCAGTCCCTCGTCTCGTACATGCAGGAACAGCGCGCCCTGATCCCGGACCTCCCGTCGGACCGGCAGGTGCTCATCGAGGGGTACATCGACGTCAAGGGGAACCGGAACGTCATCTTCCACTTCCCCTTCGGGCGGCGCGTGAACGACGCCCTGAGCCGCGCGTATGCCTTCGCGGTCACGGAGAAGCACCTCACGAACGTGCGCGTGAGCGTGACGGACGACAACTTCATGCTCACGGTCCCGAAGCGGATCGAGCTCGACGGGCTCGCGTCGCTCGTGTCGAGCGAGGGCCTCGAGGACCTCCTGCGCCGCGCCGTGAAGAACACGGAGCTGTTCAAGCAGCGCTTCCGACACTGCGCGACGCGTTCCTTCATGGTGCTCCGCAACTACAAGGGCCGCGAGGTCTCGATCGGGCGGCAGCAGCTACGCTCGCAGCGTGTCCTCGACTGGTTCCACGCGATCGAGGACTTCCCCGTAATCAAGGAGACGTACCAGGAAATCCTGCACGACGTGATGGATCTCCGCCACGCGCGCGAGGTGCTCGAGCGGCTCGAGTCCGGCGAGATCGCCGTGCGGACGAGCGCGTTCTCGAACCTGCCCTCGCCGTTCGCGCACAACGTCGTCCTGCAAGGGGTCTCGGACCTCGTCCTCATGGAGGACCGCTCCGCCCTCCTGCGCGAGCTCCATCGCCAGGTGCTCAAGCGTGTGATGCCGGAATCTCAGATCGCCGAGATCCAGTTCCAGGAAGACGAAATTCGGCAGTACTTCCACCGGAAGATCCCGAACGTCGCACGAAAGGCGGACCTCCTTGCGTACCTCGACCGCGTCGGCGACGCGAACCTGTTGCAGCAGAAAGGGCGGAGCCCGTTCGAGCACACGTCCGCCCCCTTCACCGAACTCCGTACGTGGGCGGGCCAACTCATGGAGGAGGGCGCCGTCGAGAGCGTCTGGACGCCGAAGGGGATCCACTGGGCCCTCCGCGACCGCGTGCCGCTCTACGTCGCGGTGTACGCGCAAAAGTCCCGCCTCCGGCCCCCCGAAGAGAAGATCCTCGGGCTCGTCCGCGAGAGGCCCCGGACCCACAAGGAGATCCTGCGGGCCGCGAAGATGGACAAGGGCGATCTCAACGAGGTCCTACGGAAGCTCGAGCGGTCGTACGTCCTCGGCCGGCGCGGGGTCGACGAGACGACGTACTACGCGCGCGACCCGACGCGGGCGAACTTCGAGGAGGCCCTCGACGCCCTCCTGACAAGACGCCTCGAGGCCGACGGACCGCAGACTGCCCAGGAGCTCGCCGTGGCCCTGGATCTCGAGACGGAACTCGCCGAGGAGACCCTCCGCGACCTCGAGGCCGAGGGCGTCGTGTCCTCGGGGCACTTCCTCGTCGGCGAGGAGTTCCAGTTCATCCTCGCGCGGGACCTCCAGCGCATCCAGCGTCGCGACGAGACGCGCGAGGTCTTCGAAGAGGACCGGGTGAAGGCGTTCCTCCTGCGGAAGCAGTTCGCGGACATCGAGACGATCGACGACTACTTCGACCGCTTCGTGGAGGTCGGCTGGGGCTTCGACCTGTGGAACCACGCCTCGCGCTTCGACTACGACGAGTGGATCCGGCGCCGCGCCTCCGGCGAGATCCTCGAAGGCCGCTTCCTGAACGGTCGCGTGAGGTACGTTCGGGCGAAGGACGTCCCCCTCTTCCTTTCCGCGTTCCCCCGCCGCCGTCTCTCGGACTTCGAGCGGAAGGTCCTCGACGCCGTGCGTGCGAGCGACGGGATCGACCTGTACGGGATCGCGCGGAAGGTCCGCGACGAGAAGGAGCGCGTCAAGGAGGCGCTCGAGACCCTCGACTACGCCGTGTACGTGATCCGGAAGTTCCAGGGAGACGGCTGGACGGCCCGGAACCTGTACGTCGCGTTCGACCCGCCCGGCGACGCGGTCCCGGACGCGGTCGAGAAGCTCGTCCTCCGGTTCCTCGCGGCGTACGGCCCTGTGACGTACGCCGGGATCCGCGAATGGGCGCGGTTCGAGTGGGACGACCTCGAGCGACTCATGGACTCCCTCGAGGAACGCGGCCGGGTCACGCGCATCCTTGTCACGGGGAAGTCCGAGGGCGAGATGTTCCTCCTCGCGGAGGACCTCCCGAGGCTCCGGACGGCCGCCCCGGACGGAGGGCGGGACCGCGCACGCGTCCTCTCCCTCCTCGACCCGTGGACGCAGCCTCTGTGGGCCCAGATCGCGAGCCGCTACGGGGAGGGTTGGTTCTACCCGATCGTCAAGGATGGCGACCTTGCCGGGACCGCGGAGATCTGGGAGATGAGCGGATGCGTCGAGGTGCGCGAGCTCGACCTTGCGTCTCCGGACATGCTCGAGGAGGCGATCGCCGCCCTCGTCCGCATGATGGACTTCTACCGCCTCCGGGGCATCGACGTGCTCCGCGTGACGCGCCTGCTCGGCAAGGACGTCCCGGAGGTCGAGGACCTGTCTCCGTGGACGCGGGCGGGCTTCCTCCGGCTCTCGGACTTCCTCGCGCACGGATCGATCGTCCCGCGGGACTTCGAGAAGCCGACCCTCCTGGCGTACGTCCTGCATCGGCAGGGGATCGCCCCGGGATCCCAGTTCCGCGACACGCTCGCCGGCGCGAAAGCCCTCGTCGGGTTGCGGTCGGACTTCGCGGCCCGCCTCCGGGTCAAAGGGTTCGAGCCCCTCGAGAAGCTCCACCGCTCGGGGGCCCTCGCGAGGGGGCTCGGCATCCCCCGCTACGCGACGTATTGCACGGAAGACGACCTGCGCCTGTTCAAGGCGGCGAAGGACGTCCGCCTGACGAAGGACGACCGCTACGTCCTGAGGCTCGTCGCGGAGAACGCGCCAATCTCGCGGTCGCGGCTCCTCGCGCTCACCGACCTCGGCGCCACGACGACGGACGCGTCCCTCAAAAGGCTGTTCGCGGCCTGCCAGGTGGCCCGCGGCCCCGACGGCCGGGTCCGGGTTGTGGGCGACCCGAAGGCCTCCGCCGACGAAGCCCGGAAGGAGGTCCTCCGGCGAATCGTCCGTAGCTACGGCGTCATCTCCGCGGAGAACCTGTCCGCGTGCACCCTGTACGCGTACCCGATGGCGGAGATCCGCCGGCGGCTGCGGGAGTTCGAAGCCGAGGGCTGGCTCGTGAAGGGCTTCCTCGCCCGGGGGGAGCGCACTCTCTACTGGATCCTCGCGGAGGCCCTCGACGCGGTCGAGGGCCTGTCCTGCGACAGAACGTTCGTCCTCACGCCGATGGACAACCTGTTCCTCTACCTACGCCAGGCGATCACGTCGAAGTTCCACTCCGGCTACTGCTACGTCGTCTTCGACAACACAGAGATGACCGCCTGCTTCAAGGCGAGGCGGCGGAAGTCGGAGTTCATCGTGACGGACTTCCAAGGGGACGTCGCGGCCCGACGCATCGTCGAGGCGTGGGAACGGGAGAACGACGTCGAGGTGGGCGAGGCGGTCGACCGGATCTCGGACCAGGAGGTCATGGAGTGGTACCACAAGATGTACGGCCACGGGAGCGCGGAGAAGTGATGCGCGCGGGAACCTTGATGCACGCCGTCGTCCTTCGTCGGCCGGGGATCCCATGGTGCTCGTCGGCGTCGACACGGTTGCGATCGTCGTCTCGGACCGCCGCAATGCACTCGCGTGGTATCGAGACGTCCTAGGCCTCGCGCCGGCCTACGCCGGCCCGAACGATCCCGACGCGGACCCGTCCGTCCCGGGCGACCCCGAGGACCCGGGGCACTGGATCGAACTCGGCCCGGCGCGTCCGCGAACGCGGGTCCACCTCTGCGAGATGGGCGGACGCACGGAGCCGGGCCCGACGGGGATTACGTTCCTCACGGACGACATCCGCGCGGACCATGATCGCCTGCGGGCGAAAGGGGTGCGATTCCTCTCCCCGCCGAAGGCGATGGACTGGGGTGAGTGGCTGTGCGAGTTCGCCGACCCCGACGGGAACGAGTTCGACCTCAAGCAGCCCGTCGACCCGTCGTCGTGGCGGACCTCAGGGTGACGTCCGCGACGACGCCGCCGCGTCCTTCATAACGACGAGGCTCAGGCTGTCGAGCATGACCTGCGCCCCGCACTTCGGACAGATGATCGGGTCGAGCGTCCCCGTCGAGTGCTGCGCGGCGAGCGTGATCCGCGTCGACTTGCAGTAGGGGCACAGGAGATTGACGCGAAGGTCCTTGTCCCCTAGCCGGTCGAGGGAAACCTTGTCGAGGAAACGTGGCAACGGGACGCCCTCCGCCGCGCGCGGGAGCTTTGCCGGCAGTGCCTAATGAAGGAGATGGGACGGTTCTCGAATCTGGGAACGTCATGCGGAGCCGGGGGGGCGGACACCCGCGAGGTCGAGCGCACGGTCCGCGCACGCGGCCGCCTCGTCGAACCGACCGAGCTTCGCGAGCACGAAGCCCTTGTTCACCCACGCCCCCCTGTACGCCGGGTCGAGGTCGAGGGCCTTCTCGTAGCAACGCAGGGCCTCCTCGTACTGGCCGAGGCGCGCGAGGGCGTTCCCCTTGTTGTTCCACGCGACCTCGTACGCCGGGTTCACCTTGATCGCCGCGTTGAAGGACCGAAGCGCGTCGACGAGGCGACCCATCCGAGTGAGCGCGTTCCCCTTGTTCACCCACGCGACCTCGTTCATCGGGTTGATGTCGAGCGCGCGGTCGATCGCTCGCAGGGCCTCCTCGTACTGCCCGAGGATCGTGAGCGCCGCGCCCTTCCCGTACCACGGCAGGTCGACCCGCGCGGGCGCCTTCGTCGAGAGACGGATCGCGCGGTCGAACTCCTCGATGGAGCGCTCGTAGTCCTGCCGGACGTACGCGCCCTCCGCCCGCTCGACCGTCCTCCCGACGGCCTGGGAGAACCAGTGCCTCCGGATCTCGTCGAATGCGAGGGCCGACGGCCACGGGATCGTCGCGAGCACGGCGACAGCCCAGGCGACGCTCCCCGCGTACGGATGGCCGCTCGCGCCGACGAACGCGAGGGCGAGGAGCGGGGCGCCGCCCGCCGCCGCGAGGACCGTCCGGTCTGGACCACGCCAAAGCCGACGCGTGACCCAAGCGAGCGGGATCGCACTCCCGACGGATAGGGCGAGCGCTGTGGACTCGGATCCGCCCAATACGGCGAGCGCGGGCGCGAGGCTCGCGAAGGCGGTCCCCACCACGAGCGGGATCGCCTCCCGGAGCTCCCGTCGCAGGGCGGCGAACGGGAATGCGAGGACGAGCGCGTACGCGACGAGCGCGGCGAGGAGCACCCCGATGCCCCAAAGGACCCCAGGTTGTCCGAACGCGTCCGCGGCGACGGTGCCTGCCGCTGCCGCCGCCACCGCGGAGCCGATCATGTCGCGCGGAATCCAGGGCCACCCGCGATCGCGGCGTCTCGCACGGGGCTTCCGCCGTCCGATTCGGATGTCCGCGACCCGCTTCACGATCCGGTTCGAGGGATCCGTAGGCTCCGAAGGCTCTCCGCCCGCAGGGACCGACGCCCGCTCGTCGAACGCCTCGAGCTCCCTCGCGAGGGCGTCGAAGTCGCCAAGGTCCTCCTCTGCCTCCGGAGACGCCTCGGGCGCCGCCGGTTTCGCCGGCGCGACGGCCCTTTCCGGAACCACGGGCGCCGCCTTCAGAGGCTCACCACAAATCTCGCACTCGACGATCTCCGCATCGTTGTCCGCGCTGCAGTTCGGACACAGGACCACGTCGAGGATGTCGTCTTCCTCCTCGATCTCGATCGACTCGTCCGGCGACGCCTCGAACACGGAGCCGCACCGGGCGCACCTCGCCTCCTGGCCCGCGACGAAGCTGCCGCAGTTCGTGCAAAGGAACAGGAGACCGCTCTCGCCCCGCTCGAGGACGCGGTCGACGTCCCGCCCCTGCAGCTGGAGCGGGTGGCGGAACCCGGCCTCGAACAGCTGCAGCGCCTTCGGGCGGTCGATGCCGAAGGCTCGGCTTAGGCGGACGAGCGCCTCGTCTACGACGAACGCCCCGCAGTTCCGGCACTCCGTCTCGTCGGGGGGCAGCGGCTCCTGACAGACGGGACAGAGGACCCGGGGCGCCTTCCCGGGCATCGACGGTCGTTTCCATGCCCGGGGACCGTCCATAAAGGCGCCGCCCTCGTTGTCACGCCCGATAGCCTTGCGGCGGGGCGCTTAAGTAGCGCCGTCGCCTACGACGCGCGCATGGCGGACGGACCGAGCCAGGCGGACTTCCTGATCGCGCTCGTCCTCGGGATCGGCCCGGCCCTTGGCGTGCTCTACTGGTCCCTCCGCCGCTTCGACCGCCCTCACGTCGAACACTCCCTGTTCGACGACCGGCGGGTCTTCGGGGCGCTTGCCGTCGGGATGGTCTTCGGTGTGTTCGCGAGCGGGCTGAACCGCCTCCTTTCTCTCGGCTCCTTTGCGGGGGCCGTGCTCGTCCTCGCCTCCGTGGTGCTCTTCGAAGAGCTGTTCAAGCTCGTGTACCTGAACCGCCGCCGCTATCGCGGACGGTTCGACACGACCTTCTACGGCGTCCCCCTCGGCGTCGGGGCGGCATCGACCGCGGTCGTGGCCAATGTCGTCTGGGCGGAGGGGTCCCCGGTCCCTCCCGCAAGCCTCGCCCTCTTCGCCCTGTTCTCGGCAGGCCTGAGCCTCGCGAACGCGTCTTCGGGCGCCTTCCTCGGGTTCGGCGCTTCGCGCGGCGAGATGCTGCGCCCGTTCCTCCGAGCCGTGGCGGTACGGTACGCCCACGCGGCATTCCTCTTCCCGTTCTACCTCCGGGCCGACCCGTGGGGCATCGTCTCGGTGTTCACCGCGCTTGGCTTCGCGTCGATCGTGTTCCACTATGTGTACGAGGAGATTCTCCCCGGGACGCTCCCCGAGGACCTCCGGCGCCAGTTGCGTCGCGCACGCCGACGCGCCCAAGCGATCAAGGATTGACGTCGACCGCGCGATAGAACCCGGGCTTCGGCTCGTACACGAGGCGCTCCCGAACGAGCCGCTCCAAGGCTTCGACCTCATCCTCGAGTCCGAGCAGGGAGAGGGTCCTCGTCCAGTCCTCCATCGAGAAGACCTCGAGCTCGCGCGTGAGCTCGATCGCCGCCACGCGGATGCGGTGCGCACGGTCCCCTGCCGCCGCGGACGCCTCGGCGACGCGCGCATGGACGTCCATCGACCGCTTCCTCGGCCGCGAGGCGACCGCCTCTCGATACGCCGCCGCGCCTCCCGCGAGCTCCGCGTTCACGCGACCGACGAGGGCTGCGAGGTCCCGCGCGCGTTCCGTCCGCGCGCGGACCCGCGTTGGCACGACGCGGATCTCGAAGCCGCACGCGCACGACGTGGTCCTCTGCGCGAGGTCGACGCCCTTCGCCCGACCGCACCGCGGGCACACGACGACGCCGTACATGGGTCAGGGGAGGAACACGGCGGCCGCGAGGCACGCGCCGTAGTGGTCCATCGGGATGTTGAGTTCCTCAATCCGGAACTCCATGCGCTTGAACTTGATCCCCCGGAGCTTCCCCATCTCCCCCATCTTCCACTCGAGGACTTCTTGGAGGGACTTCTTCGTGCCGTACATGTGGCCCTCCGCGACGTACCCGCCGTAGCCGTCTTCGCGGAAGCCGTACACGATCCCCGCGGCGATCGTCTCGCCCTCCCCGCCACGTTGCTGCGCCAGGACGGCGTGCGTGATCGCGCCCATCGGCAGGTCCCGCCTCCGGACCTCCTTGATGCCGACCGGCAGGACGGACGACACGGACACGAGATTCTGCTCCGACAGGCCGGCGTTCTGCAGGGCCTCGTCGAACGCGTTCAGGTCGGAGACCTTCGACACGGCCTTCCCCGAGGTCACGAAGAACCTCGTTGGGATCGGGAGCATCGTGCCCTCGGTCATGCGTCTCCGCGGGCACGAGGGAGCGTACCCCGCGTCTTAAGCGTTTGCAGGAAGGCTGGGAGATATAATATATTGTGAGTTAAATAAAATATCAGGCTGGACTCGCCGCAGCCCCGGACGACACCGCGGACGGTGTATGCACCGCCTCGAGGGGCTTGCTCATCGAGTACGCGTCGTCGCCCCACGTGTAGTACGCGGGGAGATGACCGTCGACCTTGTAGCCGAGCGTCCGGTACAGTTCGATTGCGGCGAGGTTCCTCGTGTTCACCTCAAGCCGCATCCCGGAGCAACCTCTCGCCTGCGCGACGCGCTCCGCGGTCCGCATCATCGTCGTCGCGAGCCCGTGCCTCCGCTGCGAAGGCACGACGGCGACGGAGAGTACGCGGCACACGTGCGACTCGAACAACAGCATGACCACTCCGGTCAGGCCTCGGCCCGTCTCCTCGACGAGCGTAGCCGCGTGAGGGTTGCGGAGAATCCACCGCAGCTGGCTACGTTGGAATCGTCCCTCGCGGAAGCACGCGTCCTCGATTCGGACGAGGTCCCCGAGGTCCCTCAGGTCGCCGAGTCGGAGCAACGCGGCGGGACCGCGCGCATCCGTCTTGTCTCTTTCGCTGAGCACAAAGAGTATTAAGACCGCAAAATCGGGCCGACAATCAATGTCGAGGTGCTTGCTCCGTCGTCGCCCGTCCCTCTCATGTTCGCCCGAAGGGGCAGGCCGTTTCCTCTTCGGTGACAATAGCCGAGCCAATTGTCATCGGTCTCTAATCCAGGCCATCTTTCGGAGGTCGACCGCTCCGGTGCCAGTCCTCGCGGCGATCGAGTCTGCGGGGCTCGACGGGACTAGTGTCGCCCGGTATTCCGGCAAGGCGCTCTCGTCCTGGGAGCTCCGCGACGTGTACGGATTTGCTGACGTCGACGGCCGGCGCCCGCACTGGGGCCGGTTCTATCGTCGGATGCGGCGAAAGCGGCGGTGACGACCGTGATGAGGGTCCAAGGTTCGCAGCGGCTTTTCTTATTGTCTGTTACCTACCGGCTCGCCTTCTCGCTCGTGGCTTTAGATTTCTATTTCTACGCCATAGTCCCGGTATAGGTCTGGCTCGTCGCCTCGTCGGCTCGTGAGCAAAGCGTTTGCCAAACGGCTTTATCTCTCCAAGCTGGGTCGAGGATGGCGGACGCCACTCTCGGGAGTCGTAAGGGTAATCTAGACCCACCGGGATGGTCCGCGGGTTTCATGGTCCAGGTCGCGGACATCCTGAAGGGACGCCACGTCGGCGCGGAGGTCGAGCTGCGCGGCTGGATCCACCGGATTCGCGTGGTCGGCGGGAAGGTGTTCGTGGTCGTGCGCGATTCGACCGGCGTCGTGCAGGCCACCGTGACGAGGGGCGCGATCCCCGAGGACGAGTTCGCCGCGGTCGAGAAGGCCCTCATCGAGTCGTCCGTCGTGGTTCGAGGCGCCATCGCCGCGGACGCGAGGGCCCCTGGAGGGTACGAAGTCCGCGCCTCCTCCGTCCGCGTCGTCCACTACGCGGAGAAGTTCCCGATCCAGGAAGACCTCAGCGAGGAGTTCCTCCTCGACGTGCGCCACCTGTGGATCCGCTCCCAGCGCATGGCGGCGATCTTCCGCGTGCGCCACACGGTCTTCGATGCGGTCCACGAGTACTTCCGCGGCCAAGGGTTCTGGGAAGTCCACCCGCCGATGATCACGCCCGCCGGGAGCGAGGGCGGCTCGACCCTCTTCGAGGTCGAGTACTTCGGGCGGAAGGCGTACCTCACGCAGTCGTGGCAGCTGTACGCGGAGGCCTTGGCCATGTCCATGGAGAAGGTGTACTACATCGGCCCGTCCTTCCGCGCGGAGAAGTCCCGCACCTCGCGTCACCTGACGGAGTACTGGCACGCGGAGATGGAGCAGGCGTGGGCCGGCATGGAGGACGTGATGCGGCACGCGGAGGGCGCAATCGCCCACGCCTGCGTGCGCGTCTCGGAGGAACGCCCCGACGAAGTCGTCGCCCTCGGCCGAACGCCGGAGTTCCTGAAGGCCGTGACGCTGCCGTTCGAACGGCTCAGGTACGAGGACGCCCTCAAAGTCCTGAAGGGCAAGGGTATCGATTTCGAGTGGGGCAAGGATCTGCGCACGCTCGAGGAGCGCGCGCTCACGGACGGTAGGACGAAGCCGATCTTCGTGACGCACTACCCGAAGGTTTCCCAGGCGTTCTACAAGGCCCGCGACCCGAAACGGCCGGACCTCGTCCTCGCGTTCGACGTCATCGCGGGTGACGACGTCGGCGAGATCGTCGGGGGGAGCGAGCGGGAAACGGACCTCGAGACGATCCGGACGTCGCTCGTCGAACAGGGAGAGGACCCGAAGGCGTACGACTGGTACCTCGACTCCCGCCGCTACGGGGCCGTGCAGCACGCGGGCTTCGGGATGGGGATGGAGAGACTCATCCAGTGGATTTGCAAGCTCGACCACATCCGAGACGCCGTGCCGTTCCCCCGGACGCCCGCTCGGTTCGCGCCCTGAGGGCAGGTTTTTCCCCCGCCGCGGGTTCCGATTGGCGATGGGCCAGGCGGACGACGACCCCTTCGCGCGGCTCCTCGCGGAGCACGCCGACTTCGGCGAGAAGCTCACGGAGCTCGAGGCGACCCTCGACGAGATGACGGCTCGCCGCGAAGCGACGGAGGCGAACCGCGAGCTGGTCGACGAGGCGTTCCGATTCTTCGACGAGGAGCTGGTTCCGCACTTCCGCCTCGAGGAAGAGATTGTGCTCCCGGTCCTCGAGGCGAGGATCGGTCGGTTCGGGACCCTCGTGAACGTGATCGCGTACGAGCATGACGAGGTCCGGCGCGAAATCGCCAAGCTGAAGGAGGCCCGTGCCGCGCTCTCGGACGGACGCGACCCCTGGCCCGCGATCCAGGAGCTCAACCGCCACGGGATTTTCGCAATCCAGTTCCTCGCGGACCACTTCCGCAAGGAAAGGACGAGCCTCTTCCCGACGGCCCGATCCGAGCTGACCCCGCAGGAGCTCGAGACGATCCGGTTCCGCCTAGCGTCCGCCTGAGGCGGACAGACCCGCTCGGATTTTCGCGGCGCTCGCGTCCAGCTCTTCGCGCCCCTCGACGCGGCCGTATCCCGGTGTCACTCGGAGGCCGAAGCCGTCGTCCGCAAACCGTGGGATCATGTGCAGATGGACATGGGAGACTTCCTGACCCGCCTCCCTTCCGTTCGCGAGGTACATGCTCACGGCCTGGCAACGGATCCCGCTGCGGCGGAGCGCACGGGCGATCTCGCGGGCGGCCTCGAAGATGGGCCCTGCTCCGCCCGGTGGCAGCTCCTCAAGGTAGGCGGCGTGGGCCTTCGAGACCACGAGGACGTGCCCGGGATTCATCGGTCGGATGTCCATGAAGGCGAGTGTCGCCGTGTCCTCGCGCACCACGCTCGCGGGGAGCTCCTTGCGGACGATCTTGCAAAAGATGCAGTCGGATGACATGGCCTTCACTGACGCTTCGACGACGGCCCGAGGACATGCTCTGCGATGATGAGCTTCTGAATCTCGTTCGTGCCCTCGTACAGGCCGAGGACCCGCGCGTCGCGGAAGTACCGCTCGACGTCGAAATCCCCGCTGAAGCCGTACCCGCCGTGCATCTGGATCGCGCGGTCCGTCACGCGCATCGCCATCTGCGCGCCGAACAGCTTCGCCATGGAGACCTCTTTCGTATTGTCTTGCCCCAGGTCGCGCAGGTGCGCCGCGCGTAGCGTGAGGAGGCGCGCCGCCTCGATCTCCGTCGCTGACTCCGCGACCATCTCCCTCAGGAGCTGGAAGTCCCCGATCGGCCGGCCGAACGCCTTGCGCTCCTGCACGTAGCGGACGGACGCCTCCAGGGCGGCGCGGGCCACGCCGACGGCCCCGGCCGCGATCCCGAGGCGGCCGCTGTTCACCGTCCGCATCGCTTGGTCCCAGCCGCTTCCTTGCGTCCCGAGGAGGTGGTCCTTCGGGATCCGGCAGTCCTCGAACGCGAGGTCCGCCGTCGGGCTCGCGCGGAGGCCGAGCTTCGTCGTCGTCTCGACCTTCGTCACGGTGAAGCCCTTCGTCCCCTTCGGGACCATGAAGCACGAGAGGCCCTCGTGGCGCTTAGACCCCGGTTCGCGCGCGTACACGAACACGTAGTCCGCGAGGCTCCCGTTCGAAATGAACCGCTTCTGCCCGTTCAGGACCCACGCGTCGCCGTCGAGGAGCGCGGTCGTCGAGAGGTTCGCGGCGTCGCTCCCCGCGTCCGGCTCCGTGAGGGCCCACGCGCCGAATTTCTCGCCGCGGGCGAGGGGCACGAGCCACGCCCGCTTCTGCGCCTCGCTGCCAAACAGCATGAGGGTCGTCTCGGAAAGGGACGTCTGCACGGAGATTGTCGTGCGAACGCTGGAGGACCCGCGGCTAATCTCCTCGACCAGAAGGACGAACGACACGTAGTCCATGCCCGCGCCGCCGTACTTCTCCGGCACGGGCGCGCCGAGGAACCCGAGCGTCGCCATCTTGTCGTAGAAGGACCGAGGGATCTCCCCCTTCGCCTCCCACTCCCTCGCGTGCGGGACGATCTCCCGGTCGACGAAGTCGCGCGCGGTCTCCTGGACGAGCCTCTGCCCGTCCGTGAGCCGGAAGTCCATGGCCGTCGCCTCGCGGGTGCCTACGTTCCCTTTTCCTTTAAACCTTCGGAGGGCGCGCTCGGAACCATTATCCCACGCGCCTCCTTACAACGGCCGATGGGCGTCCTCTCCGACGCGGACATCCACCGGTACCTCGCGAAAGGGGAGATCCGAATCGAGCCGCTCGTATTGGCAAACCTCACGCCGAACGGCTACGACGTGTCCGCCGCGGAGGTCGCCGTACCTTCGGAAGGGATGCGCGTCACGGACGGGAATGCGCGCGTCCCCCCGATGACACGCTTCGCGGTGAGCACGCGCGAGGTCATCACGCTCGGGCGGCACGTCGCCGCGCAGATCTGGCTCCGCACGACATGGGCCCGACGCGGCATACTCGCGTCGTTCGGCATGGTCGACGCGGGCTTCTCCGGCACGCTGACCTTCGGGGCGCTGAACGCCTCGTCGGAGGCCGTCGAGGTTCCGATCGGCGAGCGGTTCGCGCAGCTCGTCTTCGTGACGCTCGAATCCCCGGCGTCGGAGACGTACGAGCGCCGCTCCGGAACCTACCAGGGGCAGCGGGGCGTTACGTGGGAGCCGCGGTGACGTCGAAGGCGACGTGGTGCTGCGTCGGCGAATACGCCCGCACCGTGTGGACCCCCAATGCCGCGACCCGTCGGCCCTCCCGCTCCGCGGTCCGCCGGATCTCCTGCGTCCGGTCGTCGACCTCCGCCCGCTCCACGATCCCGTAGACGTGAGCGGTCCCGCGGGGTCGCAGGACGCGTAGCGCGTCCGGAAGGAACCGCATCGCGTCGTGCGGCAGGTCTAGGACTACACGGTCGACGGGCGCGACGGCCCGCAAGACCTCCCGAGCGTCCCCGAAGCGCACCTCGACGCGTTCCGCGCGGTTCGCCGCGACGTTCGTCCGAAGCAGCGTCACGGCATCCGGATTCGTGTCCGAGGCCACGACCCGCTCGGCCCTCGAGCGCCGCGCGATGAGGATCGCATAGGGACCGACGCCGGCGAACGGGTCGACGACGATCTCTCCAGGCATAACGAGGTCCGCGATGCGCCGACGCTCCGTGCCGAGCCGCGGGCTGAAGTACGCGCGCGCGACGTCGACGTGGTATCGCAGGCCGAACTCGACGTGCACGGTGGTCGTCCGGTCCTCGCCCGCGACGACCTCGATCCGGCGCACGCGCCGGTCCCCCATCACGCCGCGGTCCTGGGCGACGACCCGCAGCCGAGGGTTCCACGCGAGGATCGCCCTCCCAATCTCCGCGCGGTGCGCCTCCAGGTCCTCCGGGATCTTGAGGACCGCGATGTCCCCGATCACGTCGAACGCGCGCGGCAGGAACGGGCGCAGAGCCTCCGGGACGCGGACGACGTCCTTGTAGCTCCGGACGGGGGCGAAGCCCTCCTCGAAGTCCGCCTCCTTCGTTGGGAAGCCCAGGTCGACACGGCGCGCGGTCGGCAACAGGAGGCGTCCGTCCTCCGCGCGGATGCGGAGGTGGCGGAGGAGCACCTCGTCGTCCTGGAGCCGTCGGCGGACCGTCTCGCCCTTCTCCCGCGGCACGACGACGCACCAGGCGCGCATGTGGGGGCGCGATGCTGCGGCCACTTATGAAGACGTTTCCTCGCCCGCGCGGGGCGCGCAACCTTCATGGGCCGCGGGGCGGTTCGTCGCCGGGATGGGGGAGCTCGTATTCATCGGCCTCGGCCTGCACGACGAGAAGGGGATCACCCTGCGCGGGCTCGACGAAGCGCGTGCGTGCGACGAGCTCTTCGCAGAGTTCTATACGTCGGTCCTTGTGGGCGCGCGCATCGAGGCGGTCGAGTCGCTCCTCGGGAGACGGGTCCACGTCCTGGCTCGTTCGGAGGTCGAAGGCGGACGGCGGATCCTCGAGGTGGCGAGGGAGCACCGCGTGGCCTTCCTCGTCGCGGGCGATCCAATGGCGGCCACGACCCACGTGGACCTCCGCCTGCGCGCCGCGGCCGCCGGCATCCGGACGCGGATCGTCCACGGCGCCTCGATTCTCAGCGCGGCGGCGGGCGCCCTCGGCCTTCAGGCCTACAAGTTCGGGCGGACGACGACCGTGCCGGCTCCTTCGGCCGGCTTCGAGCCGACGAGCCCGCTCGAAGCGATCCTCGCGAACCTGCGCGGAGGCCTGCACACGCTCGTCCTCCTCGACCTCGTGGAGGGCGGGTCGTCCCTCGATCCGAAGGAGGCGCTCCGGCAGCTCCTCGCCGCGGCGGACCGAGTCGGGTCGAAAGAGTTCGGCCTGCGGTCCCTCGCCTGCGTCGTCAGCCGCGCGGGCGCGCCCGATGTCCGAGCGTCGGCGGGGTCGATCGAATCTCTTCTGTGTGCAGACTTGGGTTCGCCGCTCCATGCGATCGTCGTCCTCGGCCCGCTCCACTTCCTCGAGAAGGAGGCCCTCGTGGCCTTCGCGGGAGCCCCGAAGGACCTATGACCGCCGACTCTTCGCGAACGAGACGAGGCGAGGGATGCGCCAGAAAGAGACGTCCATGGAGTACGTCCGGGACAGTTCGCGGCCGCCCCAGGTGTCGCGTAGTCGCCGCATGACGTCGCGATGGAGCGGCTCCGGCACCTCCCACTGGGACGAGTAGTCCCGCCGATCGAGCTCCGCGAGGATCGCGTCCGCGGACATCGTCTCGTGGAACGGGCCGACCGGCATGATGACGTCGGGCGGGAGCTCCTCGAGCAGCGCGCGCTCGTGCAGACCCGGCACCTTCCAG
>Ga0247727_10007198_pt1 | contig 21371 bp, 21 predicted proteins | sample WisWelCaveWW1625_FD_202498 | JGI IMG/M metagenome (GOLD analysis project Ga0247727, IMG submission 202498) | Biofilm microbial communities from Wishing Well Cave, Virginia, United States - WW16-25 | ecosystem: Environmental > Aquatic > Deep subsurface > Groundwater > Cave microbial mat | place... | reverse complement strand
CGCCGCCATGTCCGCCGTCCTCGATGTCCGCGACAACGCCTACCCGGCCGCTTTCGCAAGGGCCGCGGCATGATCTACCGAGCAACATCTCCGCAAAACGGTGAGAAGTGATCACGGAAGAGCCTAGTGGGCCAGGACTCATCATACTCAGTACGGCGGGCCCGGAGTTGACTGGGGCCCGCCCCCTGGTGCCCCGGACCCTCCGCCCTTCGCGATTTCAGGGTAGGCCGCAGACGGTTCCTCCCGTGCCACGTCGGTTGTAACCTATGCCCCTGGACCATGAGACACGTCATCTCTGTCCTGCTTCATGCCCTTGCCGGCGTGCCCCTATCGGCCCTGCCCCACTCCTGGCGCGAGGCGATCGAGGGCCGTCTCGGGCTTCACCCCGGTGTGGCGGGCGGCGCGCTGTCCGCCGCGGTCCAGCTCGCTCTCGGTCTGTTCGTGGGAGTCGCTCTCTTCTTCGGCTACCTGAACGACCTCGAGGCGGACACGCTCGCGGCCGTCGAGGCGCAGCTCGCCGCGGACCCGAGCCTCGGTCGCGACGAGACGCTCTTCAGGGGTATGGCGAGCCTGTGGCTCACGCCGATCCATCCGTTCCTGTTCGTTCTCACCACGCCCCGCGGCCTCGTCGCGCTCATCGTGACCGCGGGGGGTCTCGTGCGGACGCTGACCTTCGCGGTCGCCTCGCAGCACGTTCCGGATCCGACGCTCTCGGTCATCGAGTGGTTGCGCCGCGGGCTCGTGTACCGAGCACGGGAGCACCGCCGGGAGCGCGGCAAGGGCGACTGGTCGCCGGACCAGGTGGTCGCCGGTGACGCCTGGCAACCCTGGGACCTGCGCATCATCACCGCGGAGGACCTCGACTGGGGCGAGGGCGTCGGCGTCCTCGTCGGCGGTGTCGCGCATCGCGTGGTGGGCCGGGGCGAGATCCGAGACGCACAAGGGCGGCTGCGTCTCACCTTCGACCTCAAGCGGCTCGCTGGCACTGAGGTCCTGCGTGGGGCACGCGCCTACCGGCCGTCGTCACCCCCGGCCCGGGGCGGCGGTCACCGAGCGAAAGGTGCGGCCTGAGGTGCGGCGCGGCGAGAAACGCACCGACTGGGTGTTCGCGTTCACGCGGGCAGCAAGCATTTGATCTGTCGCTCCACGCGTGACAAATGTGTGATCGAGCTGGCGAGAGCGAAAGCGGAAAAAGGGTCACAAGCACGGTCGACGACCCGCAAAAGCTGATTGCCGGGTGAATGCCCGCATGGCCCTCAACCATCACGGTGGTGCGGTCATTGCGCGCAGGTGAAGGAACAGGCTCGCGGGGGTTCCCGCGACGCCGAGCGGAGGAATCGGACGTGCGACTCAATACCCTTAGGAGCGTCTTTTCTGTGATCGCGGCAGCGGATGGTGTCGTCGCCATGCTCGCACCGGGGCCCTTCGCGAACCTGATCTGGCCCGACCGCCTGGCGCCGGAGGCATACCTGTTCGTGCAGGGATGGGGTGCGTGTCTTTTGGCGTTCAGCGTCCTCGCCGCGACTGCCAGACGCCTCATCGATCCTGCCGCGCTTCGAGCGTGTGCTTCGATGCTATTCCTCTATCACGGGACGGCGGTGATCGTGTGGGTGGTGGATGCTACCCTCCGTGGCTGGACGCCTCTGAGGGTGGCCACGCTGATGGGACTGGTGCTGTTTGCCCTGGCGTTCGGTTGGATTCGGTTTGCGAATTCCCACTCGATCTCCGAGGACTTGAAGATGCCCGGTACGGCGGCGTGAAGGCCACCCCGTATACCCGCTGGCTTGCGCCAAGCATCCCGTGCCAGCGTGAACCTGTCCGGATTCTTGGACGGTATCATTTCTAATAGTGCGACTTGGGCCCCCGGCACCACCAGCTTTCCTCTTTGGGAGGGCGAGATTTAGACTTGCAGATTTGAAGTCCAGGATCAAGAATACAAGGCATGAAGTACGTCGTCCGTGCCGCCGGGGAGCGCCTCGAGCGGCTGCTGCGCGAGTTTCCGGTCGTTTTGGTAATCGGCCCCCGACAGTGTGGCAAGAGCACTCTGGCGCGGACCCTACGACCGGCGTGGCGATCGCTCGACCTGGAGCGTCCCGCCGACCTGGCATTTGTGCAGGCCGACATCGAGGGGTTCTTTCGTCAGCACGCGCGGCACGTGATCATCGATGAAGCGCAGAGGCTTCCGGATTTGTTCCCCGCTCTTCGACATTTCGTGGACCAGACTCCGGGGCGCGGCCGCTTCCTCCTGACGGGCTCTGCGAGCCCCGCCCTGATGCGGAATGTATCCGAGTCGCTGGCGGGCCGGGTCGGAATGCTCGAACTCACGCCGTTCCGCTCTACCGAGTTGGCCGGCAGCCGGCACGCCGCCGGACGCTGGTTCTGGGGCGGGTATCCGCCCGTTCTTGCTCGGCGCGGGACACGGGCGCGCCTGGAATGGCTGGATAGTTACGTCTCGACGTACCTGGAGAGGGACCTGCCGTCCATTGGAGTTCGCTTGCCGCCGGCCCGCCTGCGAATCCTCTGGACGATGCTGACCCACATTCATGGAAACCTGCTCAATGTCTCGGATCTGGCGCGTTCCCTCGGAGTTTCCTCGCACACTGTCGACGGAGACCTTGACGTGCTCGAGCAGACTTTCATGATCCGGCGCCTGCGGCCCCACCACGCAAATGTGCAGAAGCGCCTCACCAAGAGCTCGAAACTCTTCGTTCGGGACACCGGCCTGCTCCACTTTCTGGCCGGCCTGCGCGAACCGCGGGATCTCCCGACCTGGGCGCGCCGCGGAGCATCCTTCGAGGGACTTGTGATTGAGGAGTTGATCGCCTGGGCCTCGGCTCACCTGGTCCGGCCCGAGGCCTTCTTCTGGCGCACCCAAGCGGGCGCCGAAGTGGACCTGCTGCTCTTCCACGGCCGCCGTGCGGCGCCCATCGAGATTAAGCTCGGGGCCGCGGTGCCGCCGCGGTCGCTCGCCGGCCTGAGGCAATGCATGTCCGATCTCGGATTGAAGCGGGGCTTCGTGGTCCATACCGGAGACGAGCGCCGATCCGTCGGAACGTCGATCGAGCTCATTCCTTGGCGGGCAGTCCGTGAGGGCGAACTCGATCTGCCGCTCTAGCCCTTTCTTCCCTCCCCCTTTTCCAGAGCCGCAAGACCCTCGGCGTCAGCGCGATCTCCTACAGGTGCTCGTCGAGGCGGGTGAGGACTTCCAGGAGCCGCTCGAGCACGACCGGAGTCGTCTCGAGGCCGAAGTTGTGCAGGACCAGCTCCTTGGCGTAGAGACGGCCGAGGTACCGCCGGCGCCGCGACGTGACGGCGCGCACGGATTGATAGTCAGGGTGGGCCGAGTTGACCTCCAGCCTGCCGTCCGCGGCATTCCAGCGCGAGCGCCACGATTCGGAGGGAGCGTGCACGAAGACCGGCGGCGGGAAGGCGCGATGCGGCGCCTCGGCCTCGACCAGCACTTCCGCCTCGGCCGGGACCACGCGTGACTCCGCCGCCGACCCAGGCTCGCTGACGCTCACCGTGAGCAGACCCCTCGCCGGGCGGGAGCCGGCGTCGATGCGGGCGACCCCGCCGGGTTCGACGGTCAGCGCGCCGACGCCAGCCGACAGGCTCCACGCGTAAGACAGCGGCCGGCCGATCACGAGCCCCGAGGCGTCGCGACAGACGGCGCGGACGCTCCGACGCCGGCCGATGGCCACCCGGACGACCTCCGGCCGGAGCGAGACCTTCTCCACCGGGCCGCTGATGAGGGCGGTTGGTTCCGGTTCGGGTGCGGCGGGTGATTCCGCGGCTCCGTCCGCCGGATTCCCTTCCGGGTCTTGCGGTGCCATCCCTCCGATGCTCTCTGTGGCGGCCCTGCCGGCGCCTTCGGCCGTGGCGTCGGCCTCGCCACCGCCTGGCGGGGCGGCCGATCCGCCGGGATGGCCGTCGCCGCCACCGGCGAAGGGGCGCTGGCCCGCGGCGCCGAACCAATCGTACTCGCCGGCCGGCAGGTCCCGCAGGAGGCGCGCGAACGCCGATTGCAGCTCCTTGACCAGAGACCGGCTGGCGCGCTCGGAGCGGACCTCCTCCTCCTGCCGGAGTTTTTCGGTCAGCACCGGCTCGATGGGGCGGATCGCTTCTACGAAGGCGTGGTACGCCTCGTCCGGGATGAAACCCTCGCGCGTTGCCGGCGCCAGTCGGAAATCCGGGTAGTCGAGCGCGCCTTCAAGGCAGCCGCTGGTCCAGGGCTCGCGGGCGAACTCGGGAAGCTCCGCGATGTCGCGGGAAACGCGCGTGCCGAGCCGGTAGAGCGCGACCGCCGGTCGCTCACCGGGCCGTTCGCCCGGCCGTTCGCCTGAAGCGGCCTCCGCCTCCTGTGAGACGAGGTACAGCTCGGCCCTGATCGGCGGATGTCCGGACACGGGAAGGTCCGTCAGCTCCGCGATCGGCTTGCCCCGGAAGACGGCCGGCTGGACCGTCAGGGTCCGGCGCGGCGGGAGGCGGTCCTCGAGGATGATCGTGGCACCAGCGCGCCGGATGCGCTGTCGGAGCTCCTCTCCCAGGTAACGCTGCAGCTTCTCGGCGGTCAGCCGGTTCTGCGCCTCGCGGTGGATCTCGTGGATCGTCACGTCGACACCGTCGCCGGTCCGCTTTCCGAGGAAGCGCCGCCGGTCGTAGTGACGGGATCCCGCGCGCATCAGCATCAGCCATGCGGGGGCCTCTCCGGTCTGCGAGACCATCTCCAGGTCCCTGCCGATCGACCAGAAGCCGAGCAGGCCGATGCCGAACTCGCCCTGGACGCCGGCGCCCCGCCCGCCGGCGCGCTGGCGCTCGTCCAGCCGCCGCTTCAGCGAGTCACAGATGTGGGTCGCGACGTAGTCAAAGTCGGGAACGCCTTCGGGCGTGAGGGGGATGCCACGGCCATTATCCGAGACCCGGAGGAAGACACTCCCCCGCTGCCGGCCACGGGTGATCGTGATGCGGGTCGCCCCGGCATCGAGAGAGTTCTCGACCAGCTCGGAGACAGCTTTCTGAGGGTTGGCCTGCGAACGCGCGACGATCTGGATGGCCATCCATTCGTCGCCGATCTTCAGACGACCGCCGGCTCCTGGCCGCCGTCCCGGCGGAGAGACTTTGCCGCGCGTTTTCGTGGCCTCAGGCATGAGCAGGCACCGGCCGCAGATGGGCTGTCAGCTGTAGCCAGTTACGCTAGCGCATGATCCTCGAAGGGGTCAATCGCCGTGGGTCGCCGCGGGTCAGTGCCCCGCCGGGTGTCTCAGCGGGACGCCTTGGCTCCGCCCGGCTCGATCACCAGGTCGCCGCTGCCGGTGCCGACGCGGATCCGGGTCCGGCCGTCGCCGCGGCGGTAGCCGACGACCATGCGGCCCTCGGCGATCGGCTGGGCGTCGGCATAGCGGTTGACGAGGTCGCCGCTCCCCTGATCGGCGCGAGCCTCGAACGAGGCGTCCGGCCCCAGGCGCAGCGTGACGTCGCCGCTGCCGGTATCGGTCGTGATCTTCCGCAGCCGGGCGCCGGCGCTCTCGATCATCACGTCGCCGCTGCCGGTGTCGGTGGAGACCTCTTCGGCGTCGATGTCGCGCAGGCTGACATCCCCCGAGCCGGAGTCGAGGTCGATGCGGCCGGCGGAGCCGGTACGGACGGTGATGTCCCCCGATCCGACGTTGCACGCGATGAGATCGCCGTCGAAGCGCTCGATGCGGCAGTCGCCGCTGCCGGTGTTGCAGCGGAGCGTCCCATGGGCGTCGGCCACCTTGAGATCGCCGGAGCCCGTGTCGGCCCGCAGCGTGCCACGCACCTTCTCCAGGCTGATGTCGCCGCTTCCGGTATCGAATCGCAGCGTCCCCTCGACGTCGTTCGCGTGGAGCGATCCGACGTGGTTCTTGAAAGTCCCTTCGCCCTTGAGCGCCGGGACCTGCACCTCGACGTCGGCGTACAGCAGGATGCCGGTGTTGCTGCTGACGCGCACTCGCCGGCCGTCGTAGTCGAGCCGGCTGCCGTCGGCTCCGAGCCAGCGGAGCCAGGAGGGTATCTCGGAGCCGTCGCCGCCCGGATAACGGAACGTGCCGTAGCGGTCGATCGGATAGCGCACGCGGAGGGTCGGCCGGCCATCCTCGTCCGAGACCTGCTCGAAACGGAGGAGAGCAGCCGCCTCCTCGGTCTCGGCATGGACAGTCGCCACCGCCACCACCGTCCTACCGGCCCCGGGGATGACACGCATGGTGCCGGCCAGGTTCTCGACGGCGAAGGCGGCCGAGGGGTCGGCGGACAGCTCGACCCGGAGCTGTCTGGTGGCTTCGGCGGCCGAGGCGACGGGAAGCGCCGCCAGGGAAAGAACCGCTATCAGAGTGGCAGACGTCAGGTCGGTCGTTCGGCGCATGAATCCCTCCTCCAGGAACGCCCCTATGTTACGCGCGTCCTCCGGTGAGGGTTCCACCCTTCAGGGGCGCACGCCCTCGACGCAGGCAATGGCGTACCAGAGAGCGGCGTCGGGCCGTCCCGCCCAGGCGCGCAGGGAGCGGACCGCTGCGGCGTGCGCCGGGCCATCGAGCAGGCCCGTCCCGACGATCGCCTCCTCGGCACCCTCCAGGATGCGGGCCATGTTTTCGATCAGCGCCGTGAAGCGAGCCTCGCCCGCGCAGCCGCCGAAGTCGATCCAGGCGGAGCGGACCGGGTGAGCGCCGGCCTCGCGCAGCAGCGCCGGCAGCTTCCGGCCGACGAACGGGTCGAGACCCTTGACCTCGTAGGAGCGGATGTAGGCACGCCACAGCGCGGTGACGCCCTCCGGCTCCGGCCAGAGGCGCAGGATGTCGTGGTCCTCGTCCTGCAGGATGATCCGTCCCCCCGCCCGCACGGCCCGCAGCATGACCTGCACCGCCTCGGCCGGCCGCGGCAGGTGCTCCAGCAGGAAGCGGGTGTGCGCCACGTCGAAGGTCGCCCATTCGTCGTCGCGCAGCGGCGGGGCCAGCGCATCGCCCGGTCGGAAGTCGACGAGTCCCTCCTCGCCGGCTTCCCGCGCCAGGCGCAGCGCCTCGCCCAGCTGCTCCGGGCTGCGCTCGATCGCCACCAGGCGCCCGGCGCCGCCGGCGGCAACGCGAGCCAGATCGCGGCTCAGCAGCCCCGTGCCGCACCCGAGATCGAGCACCCTCTCTCCGCCGCACAGGGCGATCTCCCGCAGCGCCCCGCGGTTCAGGATGCCGTTCATGATGCCGAGCCGCTCCTGCTCGCGCTTCGAGGTGCCGTGAACGTAGGGCGGTGTGTGGTCGGCCATCGGGCGATGGTGCGCCAATCCCGACTCAGGCGCCGGAGCCGGGTGCTATCTGCGACCAGGCGTAGAGGACGCCGAAGGCCAGGCTGTAAGCGCCGGTGGCGATGCGGATGGATCGGTTCAGGCCCGGACGCGACACCGTGGCCGCGAACGGCAGGCCAATGAGGAGGCTCATGAGCGCCATGCCGCCAATCGAGCCGGCGCCGAACACAAGGAGGTAGGCCAGGCCGAGAGGCAGCGAACGGATCTGTGCCAGGACCAGGAGAGTCAGCGCCGCCGATCCGGCGAGTCCGTGCATCATGCCGACGACAAGCGGCTTCCACCCGAGGTGCTCGACGACGTGCACCTGGTGCGACTCGGGCGGCAGGCTCGAAAGATGCCCGGCCGGGCCGGGGAGATGCGCCTCATCGCCGTCGTGAAAATGCAGGTGCCGGTGCCACTTCCCGCCATGGACGTGGACGTGGGAGTGAACGTCAGGGCGCGATCGGAGCGCCCGCGCCAGGGCGGCGCCTCCGAGGGCAATGATCATGAGCGCCACGCCGAATTCCAGGATGCGCGCCGCCCGCTCCTGGATGACCAGGTTGAGGCCCAGCACGAACAACCCGGCGACGAGGATCGAGACGGTGTGACCGGCACCCCACAACGCCCCGGTCTGCACCGCGGCCCGCAAGCCGCGGCGCTCGCTGACGATGGCGCCAACCGCCGCGATGTGGTCGGCCTCGGTCGCATGACGCAGGCCGAAGAGAAGGCCGAGGCCGAGAACTCCCAAGACGGCGGCCGAAGAGGAGCCGGACTCGATCACGCGAGCATGGTAGCGCAAGCAGGCGTCTCGTGTAAGATGCACCCACTGTGAAAACCGGCACGGTCATCCTCACGGCGACGGTTGCGTTCCTCTCGTGCGCAGTGCCGTCGCCCCTGGCAGCGGCCGCCACGACGGCGGAGGAAGCGCTGCGCGCGGTCGTCGCCGACTACGTCGGGCTGTACCGTGCCGACACCCTCGAGCGCTGGAAGGAGCTGTTCCATCCCGGCCTGACAGTCGCCGACCCCCGCCCCGACGGCACCGTCCGCGTGCGCGGGCTGGAGGAGTTCTATGCGGTGCAGAAGTCCGGGTTCGCCGCCGGACGGATCGGTGGCGAGCGCCTCGAAAACGTCCGCATCGAGGCGGGCCGCCGGATCGCCCGGGTCACCGCCGACTTCATCTTCACCGGCGAGGGGACGGATAGCCGCGGCAAGCTCGGGCTGCACCTCGTGCAGGATGGCGCCGGATGGAAGATCGCGGCCATCGTCTTTTCGTACGACCGGCCGTAGCAGGGTCAAGGGCCATGCGGCCGGAGGGCGCGAACACGCCCGCGCGCGGGTCGAAGATCTCGGCGCTGTCGAGATGAGCCCGGCCATCGTAGCCTCCCGCAATCAGCACCCGGCCGTTGTCCAGCAGCGTGGCCGAATGTCCGGAGCGGGGCACCGCCATCAACGGCCCCGGCGTGAAGGCGCCCGTGACCGGGTCGTAGACCTCCGTGCTCGATTGCACTCCAGCGCGGGCCCAGCCGCCGGCGATCAGCACCCGGCCGCCCGGGAGTGGCGTCGCGGTGTGCGAGGCACGCTCAACCGACAGGCCGGAGGCCGGCGTGAAGGTCTCCGATCGCGGGTCGAAGATCTCCGCGGTACGGCTCCCCGCGCTCATCTCACAGCTCTCCTCGACGCAACCGCCGGCGATCAAGACCCGGCCGTCCGGCAGGAGCGTCGCCGTCTGCGTGGCGCGCGGGAGCGACATCCTCCGCCCGACGGGGATGACGGAGCCGAGGCCGTCCCGCGCTGGCGGCGCGCTCTGTGAGACGGGAGACGGGGGACCGCCCCGGCAGGCGCACGCCGCGATGACGAGCGCGGCGCAGACAAGGAGCGAGGGCCGTGTCACCAGAAAAAGAAGCGCGCCCCGGCCACGGCGTTCAGGAAGGTGTGCGTATCGGGGGTGACGTCGACGATCGGGGCCAGCTCCAGGAACGCCTCCCAGCGGCACGGGCTCCTCGGCGCAGCGTAATTGATGCCGACCGAGCCGCGGACGCCGAAGCGGGTGCCGTCCACCGCCTTCACGCGGCCGCCGAGGCCGAGGTAGAAGGTCATGATGCCTTTGTCCGTGTTCTTCATCTCGTAGACGTGCCACTGGTGCTGGGCGTGGAACTGCAGGCCGTCGTCGCCGGCCTGCGACCAGCCCAGCCCGGCCTCCCAGGCGATGTCGGCGCGACCCTGGTTGATGAACTTGAAGCTGACTCCGGACGGCTCGCCGAGCATCGGGCCGATCGACATCACTTGCTCCCGCGTGGCCGGCTGCGCCAGCGCCGGCCCGGCCGCGGTCGCCAGGGAGAACACCAGGGCCAGCGCCGTGTCGGAAAGCCTCAAGGCTGTCACCTCTCTGGAGGTCAGCCGCGCGCCTCGATCACCGAGGCGGGGTCGAACGAACGGCGCTGATTCTAGCGCGTCCGGCCCGCCGGTCGCCTGGTCGGTGCGGCGGGTCCATCGGGGGCGCTCCTCCGGGCGACGAAGATCAGGTGCAGGAAGCCTTCGTACTGCGCGCTGCCTTCCGGCCGCATGCCGATTTTCAGGGCGACGCCCTGCGACGGCACGTTTTCCGGCCGGACCAGGGCGATGACACGTTCCTTGCCGGCCCGCTCGAACGCGTAGTCCCGGCAGGCGGCGGCCGCCTCGGTGGCGAAGCCCCGGCGCCAGAATGGCTGGTGGATGATGTAGCCGAGGGCGGCCTCCTGGCGGCCCTCCACCTCCGACATGAGCAGGCCCGCCTGACCGACCGGCTGCCCGGTCGCCTTGTCGAGCGCCAGCCAGTAGCCGTGTCCGTGGCAGCGGTAGCGCTCGCGCTGGCGCCGCACCCAGGCTTCCGCCTCGTCACGCGTGTAGCAGCGGGGCCAGTAGCGCATCACCTCCGGGTGCGCCAGCATCGAGGCGACGAAGTCGAGGTCGGCAAGCACCATCTCACGCAGGGCGAGACGCGTCGTCTCGAGAACGGGCCTCCCCGGGGGTCGCGCCGCGCGCCCGATCACGCGCGCCTCAGCCACTTGCGGACGGCATAGACGGCGGCGCCGAGGGCGGTCACGACCACGCCGTAAAGAACCGCCGGCGGATCCCCGACCAGGCTGAGGATCCAGACGATGACGATGGTGCCGACGAAGAAGGCGAGCGGCAGCGGGTACAGGGGCATGCTGAACCCGCTCGTCGTGCCGGCGCGGCGGCGCAGGCGCGGCGCGGCGAGCATCGCCAACGCCGCGAGCGGGTAGCTCGACAGCACCGAGATGCGGATGAGGAATCCGTAGCCGCCGGTCAGCACCAGGAGTATCGCCATGGAGGCGACGAGCGTGATGGCGAGCCAGGGCGTCCGGGCCCGCGGGTGAGGCCGCGCGAAGGCCCCGAAGAAGAGCCCCTCCTCGGCCATCGCGAAGATGGCTCTTGGAGTGCCAAGCAGCTGCGCGCCGAGCGACCCGAAGGTCGACACCATCACGAGCCCGGCCACGAAACCCGACCCGGCCCGACCGAGGAGCACGCCCATCGTGTCGGCCGCCACGGCCTCGGAGGAGCACACCCCGGGAAACCCGAGCACCTCGAGATACGTCACGTTGAGCGCCAGATAGGCGGCCGCCACGGCGGACGTGCCGATCAGGAGGCCGAGGGGGATGTTCCTCCCGGGATCCGTCACCTCGCCACCCAGGAGCGCCGCGCCCTGAAATCCGTCGTAGGCATAAATGACGGCGGTGAACGCGAGGGCGAGACCGGCGGCCGTCGGACCGGGGGCCGGAGGAAACATCGCGGGATGCCCCTCGGACGAGAGCGGAGGGTCGCCGGGGAAGAGCGCCATCGCCGCCGCGACGATGAAGGCGATGGCGACGAGCTTGGCCAGGGTCGCCGCGCTGACGACGGTTGCGGCCGCCCGCGTCGAGCGCGCCGCGACCGTGGCCAGCGCGGCGATCAGGAAGGCCGCCAGCACTCGCCGGCCGGAATCCGATAGTGGATGGATGGTCGCGGCGTAGTCGGCGAACGTGCGGGACACGGCGGCGATCGACGCAGGTCCGGACAGAAGGAGATAGCCCCAGCCACTCAGGAACGCGAGACCGGGGCCGAATCCCGCATTCAGGTAGACGAACTCGCCTCCGGAGCGCGGGATGCGGACCGCGAGCTCGGCGTAGCAGAGCGCCCCGCAGAGCGCGAACACGCCTCCCAGGCCCCAGAGCATCAGGGCCATCCCGGAGGAGGTCGCGCCGGTGCCGACTTCCGAGGGCAGCCGGAAGATGCCGCTCCCGATCGTCCAGCCGGCCGAGAGAAAAGCGGCGCCGAGCGGGCCCATGACCCGGGGCAGGCGATCGGCCTGGCTCACCGGTGGATCGGCTGCGACATGTAGATGTCGGGCTTTCCCGGGCCGTTGGCGTCGGGCATGACACCCGTGACGACAAATCCCAGCTTGCGATAGAAGGGGAACGGGTGGCTTCGGCCGAGGTCGCGCAACTCCGCGATGTGCCGCGGCACATCGCCGTAGAGGTCGACGCCCGCGTACTCGGGGAGCCCACCGACCCAGCCGAGGACGGTGTCGGTCTCGAGCATCGCGCGCGCGAATCCTTCACGAATCACCCGCGCCACCTCCTCACGCGCCGTGGGGAGGTCCTGCCACCCGCTCGGTTCTTCGAAGCCGTCGACGAGCAGCGCCGCCGCCTGGTCCAGAACCCGTCCGGGCTGGGCTGCGAGGTCGATGATCTTCATCCCGTGATGGGGCCGATCAGCTGGATGGCGCAATCGGCGCCCGCGTGCGTCAGCATGGCGGCCACGATTCCCCGGGTTGCGAACACGTATCCGAAGACGACCGACCCGGCGGCGTTGAGCGCCAGGACGGACACCAGCAACCATGGGCTTTGCGATCCGGCTCCACTCCAGGAGGGGAGATGGGCGGCGGCGAACACCAGGGCCGAAACGATGTTGGCGACCCAGATGATGGCCGGGCCCGGCATCGGGGAGGGAGCGCGCAACAGCCGCGCCGCGAGCCCGGCGACGAGCGAGAAGAGAACGAGCCTGAACAGCACCTCCTCGCCGACCGCGGCAACGTAGATCACCAGGACCCGCCGCCAGACCGGCAGCGCGCCTGCCGTCGCGATCCGGGCGCCCATCGCGGGGATCACCGGCTCGATCACGATCCGGATCACGCCGAGCAGCAACAGACCAACAAGAAGGCCGAGCGCCATCCACGCCGCGCCCTGGAGGAGCCGCCATGGTGCGCTTTGGTCCCGGCTCCGAATGGCCAGCGGCAGCCGCGACCAGCGCCACGCATGCAAGCCGAGCAGGCCGACGAGCCCGGCGACTGCGGCCGAAACCGGCGTCGCGACCGCATGGAGGGGAACCGCGAGCGCCCCCGTCATCGCGCACGCCGCCACCAACCCCCAGTCCCGGCGCGGAGCAGGGGTCGACATGCCGGTGCGCTACCCGCCGCTCAGCGCGGCGACGATCTGCACCTCGTCGCCGGGAGCGAGCGGCTGCGAGAGATCACGGGCGAGGCGGCCGGCGACGAAGAGCCAGATGTGGGGGCGGATCCGGTCCTGCTCGTCGATGACGCGGAAGCGGATGCCGGAGTAGCGGGCCTCGAGCCCGGCGAGAATCTCGCCCAACGTGTGTCCGGGGACGGAGTCTTCGGCCAGGCCGCCGGTGTAGGACCGCAGCAGGGGCGCGATCTGGACGCGGTGCATCAGACCGTCGCGGAAGCGACGCTGTAGATGTGCGGCAGGTGCGCGGCGACGCAGCGCCATGTCCGTCCTTCGTCACGGCTCATCCAGATCTCGCCGCTCGTCGTGCCGAAGTAGAGTCCGACCGGATCGAGTGCGTCGGTCGCCATCGCCTGGCGCTTGACCGTGAACCAGGCCTGCTCCTTCGGCAGACCGCGATCCTGGCGCTCCCAGGTGGCGCCGGCGTCGCGCGTGCGGTAGACGGCCGGCCGGCCGCCGGGGCTGGTGCGCGGCCAGACCGTGGTGCCGTCCATCGGGAAGACCCAGGCGGTGTCGGCGTCGCGTGGATGCGTGACGATCGGGAAGCCGATGTCGCCGATCTTCTTCGGCATGTTCCGGCCGATGCGCAGCCAGGTGTCGCCGGGGCGGTCGAGCCGGTAGATGCCGCAGTGACTCGCCTGATACAGGCGGTCGGGCTGCTGGGGATGGAGGACGACACAGTGCGGGTCGTGGCCGTAGACGGGGTCCTTGTCCGGCAGGAAGTCGGCCGCCATGCCTTTGTTGAGCGGCTTCCAGCGCGCCCCGGCATCGGTCGTCTCGTAGAAGCCGCCGGTGGAGAGGCTCACGTACATGTGGCGCGGGTCGCGCGGATCGACGATGACGGAGTGCGTGATCGATCCCTCCGGCGTGTCGCCGAAGTAGGGTGGTCCCCACGCCGCGCCGGCCGGGTTGCGGTTGAAGCCGTCGATCGGATCCCATGTCACGCCGCCGTCGGCGGAGCGGAACAGGCCGCCCGGGATGGTGCCGGCCCACCAGACGTCCTTTTGGGCCGCGTGGCCGGGCGTCAGCCAGAAGGTGGCATCCACGGATCGCGGCTTGGCGTCGTCACCGGCCTTCGGGAAGGCGGGCGGGCGCGCCGCCTCCTTCCAGGTGCGCCCCATGTTGGTGGAGCGGAAGACTGTGGGACCGAGGTGCCCCGTCTTGGCCGACGCGAGCAGGGTGCGGCGGTCGCGCGGGTCGAGCACGACGTGATGCACGATGTTGCCCAGGAAGTGCGGGCCGCCGATGGTGAATCGGCGGCGGGCCGGGTCCGCATGCAGCAGGAAAGCGCCCTTGCGCGTGCCGATCAGGACGACGAGCCGGCGCGCCACCTCAGTTGATCGCGCAGGAGCCGGGACCCCGCGGGTCGCCGCAGGATCCGCAGGCGCCGGCCCCCATCGACTCGCCGCCGGAGTCGCCATCGGAGTCGCCGCCGAAATCGCCGCCGTCATCGGCGCCGCCGCCGAAGTCGGTTCCCCCGAACGAGTCGGAGCCCGACTCGCCCCCGCCGCCGATAGCGGCGAAGGTCGAGACCAGCTTCTCGAGATTGGTGCCGTGGCAGGTGGGGCAGGAGGGCTTCTCCTTCCCGTACAGGAGCTGCTCGAAGCGCTTCGAGCACTTGCGACAGTTGTATTCGTACAGTGGCATGTGGACCTCCGGGTGCTTCGCTAGTCGGAGTGCAGGGCGATCCGGTTTCCCTCGCTGTCGAGGACGATGGCGCGGAACCCGAACGGGCCGATCGGGTGCTTCGGCTCGACGACCTTGCCGCCCAGCTCGGGCACCAGGCGCACTGCCTCGTCCAGCCGGCCGGGCACGCTGAAATAGAGGAGCGGACCGCCGTCGGAGGGCAGGTGGCCATCCTTCTTCAACAGGCACCCGGCGACGTCGGGAAACTCGTTGTTGATCGACCGCCCCAGGACGGCGCTGTAGAAGCGGGCGGCGCGATCGAGGTCGCTCACGGGAACGTCGAACCAGACCACGGCGTTGGCCACGGTGTCCTCCTCAGGTCACGGACGCGGACCGCTCCGGCAGCCGCAGGCGGGCGCGCAACCAGGCGGCAAGGGCGGCGCGCGCGTCGAGGCAGAGGCTGAAGACGGCCGGCACGACGAACAGGGTGAAGATGGTCGAGGTGATGAGCCCGCCCACGACGACGCTGCCGAGACCGCGGTAGATCTCCGAGCCGGCCCCCGGGGAGAGCATCAGGGGCAATCCGCCGAGGATCGACGTGCCGACCGTCATGGCGATCGGGCGGATGCGGTTGCCGGTCGCCTCGCGGATCGCTTCGCGGGGAGCCATTCCCTCGTCGCGCATGTGGTTGAGCGACTGGTGCACGACCAGGATGGCGTTGTTGATCACGGCGCCGACCAGGATGACGAAGCCGAGCATGGTGATGACGTCGAGCTGCTGGGTCGGCGCGTACCACTGGGTGAACTTGAGCGCCAGGATGCCGCCGATCCCGGCGAACGGGACGCTGAACATGATCACGAAGGGATACAGGAACGATTCGAACAGCGCCGCCATCAGGAGGTAGGTGATGGCGAGGACGAGCAGGAAATTCCAGAACAGCGCCCGCCACGCCTGCACCAGCTTGTCGGCGGTGCCCGAGAGGCGCGCCTGGTACAGGCCTCCGAGCTGACCGCCGTCGTACATCGGCTTCAGGATCTGGGCCTGGACGATCTCCGTCGCCGTCTGCAGGGCCATGCCATCCGGCGGCTGCATCAGGATGCGCACCGTGCGCTGGCGCTCGCTGTGGATGATCTCCACCGGGCCGTTCACCGGTGCGACCTCGGCCACGGCCCCGAGCGTGACGAGCTTGCCGCCCGGCGCGGCGATCGGCATCTGCTCCAGGAGATGCGTGCGGTGGGCGTCGCCCGGCTCCGCCTTGACGACGAGATCGATCTGCCGCCCCTCGTCGAGGTAGTCGCTGGCCTTGGCGCCGTAAACCAGGGAGCGCACCGCGAAACCGAGGTCGCGGTTCGAGACCCCGAGCTCGGCCGCCCGCCGGCGGTCGGGGACCACGTGAACTTCCGGGTTCATGAGGTCGAGGCTGGGCTCCGGCCGAGCCTGAGCGCCCGGGAGGACCTCGTGGACCTTCATGAACGCTTGGCCTCCGAGGTCGATGAGCCGGGCGAAATCCGGGCCGCTGAACTCGATGTCGATGCCGCCTCCTCCGAAATCCCCCTGGAAGATGCTGAATTGCTGGATGAAGGCGAAGGCTCCCGGCACCTTGGCGTTGGCCTTCTGGAACTCGGGCATCAGCTCGCGCACCCGCATCGGGTCGTTGCTGTTCACCCCCAGAAAGGCGAAGTTGTTGAGGGCCACGAAGAAGAACTCCCGGATGCCGCCACCGGGCGTCTGCTCGGCCTCCGGCGTGCCGGGCTTCACCTCCCACATCGGCCTGAGGTCCCCGTCGTAAAGGTCCTTGAGGGAGGCGACCTCGTCGATGCTGTAGCCGGGGGGCGGCAACAGGACCCCGAACAGGAAGTTCTGGTTTCCCTGCGGCAGGTATTCCGTGGGCGGGATCAGCCAGAAGGTCAGAAGCAGAGAGGCGCCGGTGCAGCCGATGACCACCACCAGCCGCCGCCAGGTGGAACCGGTGATCCAGTACACGGTGTCGCGCACCCAGTCCACCAGGCGGCCGGAGAGCCGCATGAGTCCGTAGAGTCCCTTGAGACCGGTCGCGTGCTCGTCGATCTCCGCGGTGTGGAGCAGGCGCGCCGACAGGCAGGGGATGACGGTGATTGCCACGATGAGGCTGAGCCCGGTCGAGACCGCGAGCGCCAGGGCGATGTCGCCGAACAGCTGCCCGACCTCCTCCTTGATGAAGATCACGGGGATGAAGATGAACATGCCGGCGAGGGTGCTGGCCAGCACCGCGCCCCAGACCTCGGTCGAGCCCTCGTCCGCGGCGTCGAGAAGCGACTTCCCCATCTGGCGGTGGCGGTAGATGTTCTCCAGGATGACGATCGAGTTGTCCACCACGACCCCCGTCGCGAACGCCAGCCCGGCAAGGCTGACGACATTGAGGGTGCGCCCGAACCCCCACATGACGATGAACGTGCCGATGAGGCTGATCGGGATCGACAGGGTGATGACGAACGTGCTGGCGAACGAGCGCAGGAAGACGAGCAGCATCAGCACCGACAGCAGGGCGCCGATGTAGAGGTTGTCGCGCACCAGCTCGATGGAGCTGTTGATGTACTCCGTCTGGTCGTAAACCTGCGTGACGGCGAGGCCGCGCTCCTTGAGCAGGCCCTCGTTCAGGCGGGCGACCGCCGCGCGAATCCCCTCCATGGTCCGCAAGACGTTCGCCTTCTGGCTCGGGACGGCGTTGAAGGCGAGGACCTTGGTGCCGAGGTTGTAAACCTCGCCGTCGGACTTGCGGTACCCCAGCTCGACCTTCGCCACGTCCCTGAGGTAGATCGGCACGCCGTCGCGCACCGCGATGACGATGTCCTCGATCTCCTGGGGAGAGCCGTACTGGCCGACGGTGCGCACGATGTACCGGCGCTTCCCTTCGTCGAGCGAGCCGCCGCTGTAGTTGCGGTTCTCGCGCTCGAGGGCGCCCCCGAGATCCGTCAGGGTGACGCCGCGCGCCGCCAGGCGCTCGGGGTTCACGATCACCTGCATCTCGCGCTCGCGGCCGCCGTAGATGTTCGACCCTGCCACCCCCGGCACGCGCTCCAGCTCCGGCTTGATGAAGTCCTCGGTGAAGTTGTGGAGGAACGCGATGTCGTCCTTGTAGGCCTCCCGGTCGATGGGAGCCAGGACGAACCAGGCCATGGCGATGGCGTCCGCGTCCACGGTCGTCAGGATCGGCTTCTCGGCGTCGAGGGGGTATCGCGGCACCTGGTCGAGCCGGTTGCTGACTCGCAGGAGGGCGCCGTCGAGGTCCGTCCCCACCTGGAAATCGAGCGTGATCCGGCCGGTGCTGTCGGAGGAGGAGCTCCGCATGCGGGTCAGCCCCTCGAGCGACTTGAGGTATTCCTCCTGCTCGTTGACGATGTCGGTCTCGATCTCGTGCGGGCTGGCGCCGGGCCAGATGGTGGTGACACTGACTTGCGGACGGCGCACCTCGGGCGTCAGCTGGATCGGCATCTGCACGAGGCCGATGATTCCGAACAGGACGACCAGGATCACGCCGACGGCCGTCGAGACCGGATAGCGGATCGACGCGCGGATGAGCATCATGGGCTAGGACCCCACCGCCACGGGTGGCACGGTGTAATCCAGCGGCTCTCCGATGACCGCCATGCCGGGCATGAGGCGCTCGTTGCCGCGGGTCACCACCTTCTGTCCCGACTTGAGGTCGCCCTGGACCACGACCCAGTCCCCGTGGCCGGCTCCGGTGGTCACCTCGATCTTCTCGACCTTGCTGTCGCCGTTGATGCGGTAGACATGCTGGCCCTTGCCGGCCCCGACAACGGCATCCCTGGGGACGAGCGTGACCTGCTCGGAGCCCCCGGTCGGCAGCGTCACATGCGCCAGCATGCCGACGCCGATGCGCCCCTCGGGGTTGGAGATCTTCACCTTGACCGGGAAGGTGCGCGCCTGCGGGTCGGCCTTCGGGACCACGGCCGTGATCGTCCCCTCGTGATCCACACCGCGGAGCGACTCGAACGTCACGCTCGCGCCGGCGCCCTTGCGGAGCCCCCCGAACCAGCGCTCCGGCACGTCCACCCGGACCTCGATCTCTCCGAGCGCGGCCATGTCGAACACCGGGCCGCCGATGTCGATCCACTGGCCGACCTCCGTCCGCCGGGCCACGATCGCCCCGCCGAACGGTGCCCGGATGGTCATGTGCGCCAGGTCGAGATCGATCGCCGCCAGAGAGGCGGTCAGGTTTTCGACTCGCCCTTCGGCGGCGATGCGCTCCGACTCCGTCTCATCGAATTGCGACTGCGACATGACGCCTGTGGCGCGCAGCTCCCGGGCGCGCTCGAGCTGGCGCTCCGCCTGATCGAGGCGGGCCTTCGCCTCCTTGAGCTGCCCGGCCAACGCCTGCCGGTGCAGTTCGAGGCTCGAGGTGCGCAGCCGCGCGATCGTCTGGCCGGATTTGACCCGGTCCCCTTCGCGCACCGGGAGCTCGATGACCAGGCCGGCGACCTCGCTCGCGACCGTGCTGGTGATGCGCGACTCGACGGACCCCGGCAGGGTGACGGAACGCTGCACCTTCTGCTCCCGGGCCTCGGTGTACTTCACCGGCCCCGGCGGCATGCCGGGAGGACCCTGGGCGAAGGCCGGCGGGCGCCCCAGGTAATGCCCGACGGCGACGGCACCCGCCGCGAGCGTGAGCGTGACGACCGCCGGGGCGGAGACGCGCCGGCCCGGTCGGCGGAGGAATCGTGGAAGATGCATCACGGAACCCTTCTTCAAGAGGCCGAGTATGGCCCATTCCGGAAACTGATAGTTTACCAGCAGACGCCCGTGGATGGGACCTCGGCCATGCTTTCCGGCGGTATGGTGCGTCCTCAACGTAAGCTCAGGATCGTCCCGCAACCCGCTGTTGCAGCTCCCGGCGCTTCCTTCGTGGAGCGTATCTCAAGTAGCATGCCGCCCGCGGGAGTGTCGCGGGATGGGCCGACCCGACGGAGGAGGAGTACTCGGAACGTTGAAGCGGCGCTATGTCGCGGCGGCGCTGATCGTCTTCAACACGGTTCTGATCCTGACGCTCGTGAATTTGCTGCTGTGGCCCGTGCTGGCCCTCTCGCCGCGCCCGGAGCGCGTGGATCACAACCCCGCGCAATTCCCACCGGAGCGGCTTGCGCTCGTCTACGGCGATCTGCCGCCGGATGTCGCCGCGGGGACGCTCCAGGAAACCTGGACCCTGCTGCGCCTCGAGGCCCGGCCGTGGGTGCATTACGGCGAGGCGGCGTTCCGTGGCAGGTTTGTGAACGTCTCCGCCGAGGGCGTCCGCACGAACGCCAGGCCGGGAGCGCCCGCCGCTGCAAGCGGTGGCGCCCCCTTCCGGATCTTTCTCTTCGGCGGCTCGACCATGTGGGGGTACGGCGTCCCCGACTGGGAGACGATCCCGGCGCACCTCGAGCGCATCCTCCGGGAGCGGCATCCCGGGCGAGCGATCGAGGTCCAGAACTACGGCCGCGGCTTCTACTACAGCACCCAGGAGTCGGCCTTGTTCCAGAGTCTCCTGCGGCGCGGGAACAAGCCGGACGCCGCGGTGTTCCTCGACGGCCTCAACGAGTTCTCGGCTGCCTATGGCAGCGGCGAGGAGCTCCGCCGCGACGAGCCAATCCGGATGGAAAGGCTCCGCGACATGTGGCGCATGGACGAAGCGGGCGCGCCCGTCGATCGCCGTCTCCTGCCCCGATGGCTGCCGATGGTCCAGCTCGCCGGGCGCCTGCGGGACGGAATGAGGCAACGGCAGCGAGAGCCTGCCGTGGCGGCGCCCTCGATCGATGCTGCGATCCCCGAGGAAGAACTTCGCGAGGAGGCCACGTGGATTGAATCGCTGTACCTGCTCAACAAGCGCGTCATTGAGCTGGTGGCGGACGAGGCGGGCGTGACACCGTACTTTTTCTGGCAGCCAGTGCCGCAATTCGCCGGCGACCCCTCGCAGCAGGTCTTCCCGCATCGGTACAGCTGGCGGGCGGACACGGTCCTGAGGATGGTCTACGACGACGTGGCGGCCGGAAGGCTGGCGGCGGACTCCAAAGCGGGATCCCCGGCGCTCGTGGACCTGTCGCGGCTGCTCGTGGACTACGACCGGCCCCCGTTCGTCGATGCCCACCACTACACGCCGGCCGTCTGCCGGCTGATCGCGGCGAAGATCGCCGATCGGATCGAAGTCCGCTAAGGCCCGCCGGCCAGCGAAGAGCATGCCCCCAGGTCGGTCACGGCGCCGCAGGCGCAGGCTTCCGAGGCCAGCCGCCGCCGAGGACGATCCCCAGATGGAATCCGCCCGGGTCGAGGCCATTGCCGACCGCTGCGTGTCCTATTGAAAAACGCGCCGCTAGACCCAGATCGAAGACGGGGCCGATTTTCACGCCGAAGCCTCCGCCCGTCCAGATCCCGGCACCCCAGCCCGCATCTCCTCCGCAGGGCCACTCGCAGGGGACCGGCACCTCGAAATCCCTTTCGGCGAGCACGGCCATCAGCCCGACACCAACAAACCCTCGTACATGTCGGTATTCCCTCACCCAGCGCGCGCCGATGGCGTACTCCTCCGTCGAGGCGGGGACGTCTTCGGTCTCCTCCAACGGTGGGAAACTCCTCACTTTCTTGACTGTCACGATGTCTTCCGCGCTGAGGTAGTCGATGGCAATCCAGACGGGCCAGGTCCGCTTGCCCAGGCTCAGCTCGATCCCCAATTCAGGCTGATCCTGGGCTGGCGCCCAGTCGTCGTCTTTCAGTTTCTTCCCGCCAACGACAAGGTGGACGAGCCCGGCGCTCTGCCGTGGCGCGGCGGGAGGCGTGTCGTCCCCCTGGATCGCCGCGCCCTCGGGCTGCCACCCCCAACCGAGAATCAACCCGGCGTGGAAGCCGCCCGCGTTGAACCAGTCTTCCCTATAGTCCCGAGCGCGAACACTGTACTCCAGGAGATCTGCCGCAGCGAGGGA